>Ga0208770_1000152_pt1 | contig 52151 bp, 90 predicted proteins | sample AntAceMetag02UK9_FD_184771 | JGI IMG/M metagenome (GOLD analysis project Ga0208770, IMG submission 184771) | Saline lake microbial communities from Ace Lake, Antarctica - Antarctic Ace Lake Metagenome 02UK9 (SPAdes) (version 2) | ecosystem: Environmental > Aquatic > Non-marine Saline and... | reverse complement strand
CTACAGCTAGAATGCGTGTTGTTACTTCTGTTAGTCCGTATTCTTCAATTAAGAAATCACAGGCTGCTCTTTGGGTTTTGTTTCCGTAGTATTTCTTGTTCTTGGGGTCGATAGATTCCATCGCTTTTATGATCTCTGCTCCTAGTGGGTTATAGGTAGTTTTCATAGATGATTTTTTATCCTGTAAGTCGTCAGACTTGCTAATTGTTTTTGTTATTTGTTTTCTTGTTGTTGTGGGTACCTGTAGAGGTAACTTTTTGTTACCTGTAGAGGTAACTTTGTTACCTGTAGAGGTAACTCTCCAATCTACCTTCCATTCTCCAAACTTCTTATTTACTGTAACTTTTTTACCTGTACGGGTAATTATATTCTTCTCTCTGAGTGCCTTTATTGTCCGTGTAATGTGAGGCTTTGGTATTCCTGTTTCTTCATAAAACTGAGAGTTAGCTATCCAGTCCTCTTTTTTACTCCATCCGTATGTTTTTCTCCAGATACACATAACAATAACTCTTTCGTACTCTGCCATTTTACAACGGTAAAAGGCTTCGAGTAACTCGTTTGCTATTGGTGCGTATCCATTTTCTTTTTGAGGTGACATAAACAAAGACCGCTGCTAAGGCCAGAGTACGTGTAGTTTCCTACGCATACACCTGCCTCAAGAGCGGTCTTGTACATTTTTCTGCGGAATATGTTGTACATCTGGCCACTCTTTGCAGAGTACCTCAATTATAACATAGTTCAAAGCTTGGACGGGGTGCATTTATAGCACAAACTGTGGACAACTTGCAAGGGGTACAAAAAAACCGCACTAGGCGGATCTTTCTGTGTGGTGACTTTGTTTAAAATGGTGCGTCTTCTGGTGCTAATGGTTGCTCTCCTGCTGGTACTTGTTGTGCAACTGGAGCTGGGGTAAATGTTCCTCCTGCTGGAGCTGGTGCAGCTACTGGTGGCTGCTCGTTATCTTTTGGTTTTGGCTTCCAGTCGTTTAGTTGGAGGTATAGCTTTCCACCTTGGCTGTTCTTTAGGTCTAGGTTCACCCATCCACCGCTGTTGTGCTTTTGTAGAAAGGCAATAGCTTCGTCTACTTTAATACTTAGTGCGCCCTTTACAAAGTCTGGCGCTCCTTCGTTTGGTCGCTTGAAGATAAATCCATCTGCGAATGTTGGTTCTGGTTTGTTGTTGTCCATATTATATTGTATATTCTTCATTTATAACTTCTGGCCTCGACCCACTTGCTGCGTTCCCGTCGTCGTCTTCGTCTTCTAGTCCTAACATAGTTACTAACGAGTATCGTCGGTAGTACGTTAGGTTACTTCCAATCTTCTGTGGGTTAGTTGCTTCTGTAAATGGTAGAAATCCATCACAACTTGTGTCGTCTTCTGTGTCCCATAAGGATGTTTGTAGCCCAAGGTTTGTCGGGTGTTGAACAATTACGACCCCCATATCATTTAACGGCTTTGTCACTTTGCTCAGTACCTCGTTAAGATTTGCGTAAGTGTTCTTGAAGTGTGGATTACGGTCTCCTTTCTTGATTGTTATTCCTAGCTTCTGGAACTCTAGTAGTTTTTTGTAAATCATATTATTCTAAGAATTTTTCTAATGACTCTGGGTGTTGCTTTGCCATTTTTACATATGCTTGGAACAGGTTGTCGTTAGTGACTCTGTGCTTTCTAGCGTGCCGTTGGAACTCGATGAGTACTTTTGGCATTGCTCGGAATGATACACGGGGCTGGTCTTTTTTAAGCATTCCACATTTTCTTTAATAGAGCCTGACTCTCACTCCAACTAGTTGTGTACAGGTTCCGTTTGTTTACTAATACTTTGTACTGCTTTTCGACTGGGCGTTTAATGTCTGTGTTTTTCATAACTCTTTAAATGTAACATACATGGTGTCACATGCAACAATACAGTGTGGATAACTATATGTGGATAACTATACTTGTCGCCAAATGTATCTGTGCTATTGTAAGGACATAACCAAATAGAAATATATATATGAATACAGACAAAGGAATTTACTTAATAATGTTACTGGGATTTGTTCCGTTAATTTTTGCGACCTTATTGCAACTACCGTGGTTTATGTTTTTAGCATTGCCACATGTTGTTCTAGCATTTTTACTAATAGACTAACTAATATGAAAACACCAGACGACTACAACACAGCCCAAGCAGAGCAAGCCCAAGAAACATTTACTAACGTAACTATGACCTATGATGGAAATGTCTATTAAAGAAGTACTACAGGCAGCAAGCAAGCTACCTAAGAAATGGTTTGACTACCAGCCCAACACAATCCCAGGAGTAAAGCCAGACGAGGTACAGAACTTCCAAGAGCTAGATTATAAAAATAAAGACAACTAATATGAAGCAAACATTCGAGGAATTTCTTGTCAATACGTTTACAGAAGAAGCAGAAGTTAAATTGAGTGACAAACTGTTTGACGTTAAGTTTGAAATTTGGCTACAAAAAACAGACCTAGACCTATTCATTGCCTATGTAGAAAAGTGGCACGCAGAACGTATGCTAGTAATTACAAATGAAGTAATCAACAAATAATATGAAACCAGAAGTACACCTAGTAGACATCGACCAAGACGCAACCAACTACACACGCATGAGCTGGACTGACTGGCTGTACCTTACACCAGCTATCTTACTTATTGTATTATTTGCTTTACACTTTTACTTCGCATGAATATAACACCATCTGTAGAGGAGTTTGCTGTAAAAGTAACTATGCAAGCTCTTAAAGAAGACCGAGAGATATTCTACACAAGACTGGTGGAGGGGATAGAGGGGCTGAAGAAGTCAGAAGGACACGATGAAGATTGTGATGGCTATTGTGACGCAATGGGATGCACCAGCTTTCAAAGGAGACATGGTAATCGTGTCCTAACCGACATCCTAGAGAACGTAGTGAAGCCATTATACGGTAAGGAATAGATATGAATATAACAACCGAAGACATCCTGATGGATTACTGTGAGCCTGACACTGGGCTGCTTAGTTTAGGCAAGCATGACCATGAGCTGTTCCGAGAAGCTCTTAATACTGCCCGTAAACAAGGCAAGAGAGAAATACTAGACATCCTAGAGAAGATAGCCACATTATACGGTAACAAATAGATATTATGAACAACCACAAAAACTGTCCTATCCACAAAGACGGCCGAGCCGACTCTAACTGTATGAAGTGTAATGGGGTAGACAACAAGGAGATAGAGGGTAGTGCAAAAAATGCACATACCACATCAGACTCAAAAAATCTTACAGAAACCCAAGCAATTTGTCTGATGAATAAAATAATGCCATTTGACGAAAGTGAAGAATCTCTTAAAGCTATTAAACAAGCCCTACACACCGCACGTACACAAGGCAAGAGAGAAATCCTAGACATCCTGAACCAACAACATAAATTAGTAGACGTTCGTTCTGTAGTAAAGTCTTTCCTGTCCAACACAGACGTAACCAACTAATATGACAAACATACCCGCAAAGAATCACCCCTGGCGAAGTTCATACGATCCTAGTGGGCTACTGGTTAAATCTAAGATATGTGAAGGGTGCTTTGAGACATTTACTAGACCACCAGGACTAGCCAATGGTCAGTGGTCAAGTAGAAAATACTGTGACCACGCCTGTTACATGAAGATTAACAACACATTAAAGCACCCTGATAAAATCATTTTATGAAAGTAAACGAAAGCACAGGAAGGTTTAATTACGTAATAAGTCGTAATAAGAAAACTAAGATAGCAGAAACTAAAGGCTGGGAGGAAGCACTACAAGAAGCACGAGATAACGGGGACTTGATTACCTTAGAGCAATTTAAAGAATCACTTAAATAAACTGGTATACTAGTAGTAACCCAGTAGTGGTGTGTTGTCACCTGTAATTGAACAGTGAGGAAAGGAAACCGTCCTAGAGTTGGCTCATTACCAACTAGATTGCAGGCGCAAGCACATCACACGAGCTGGGAGTTCTCAACTATTAGCCCTAATTAAATTACGGTTGAAAGTTAATCACATTCTATTGCATTGATAGAGTTACATAAAACCTACGACGACAGTGTAGAAGCTTTCACTATCCACAGGGTCACACACAATGTGTGGCCTTTTGGGTGTATATGTTATTATAAAATAATGCACCAATGTGAATCATGTAAAACTGAAAAAAATAACACTCGTTACTATTCAAAAGGTAATGGCAGATACCGTTGTAGAGAATGTAATACCAGGATATGTGCAACATATAGAGCAACAAAAAATGGTAGAAAAAAGATAAGGCAGGCTGTTTCAAAATCCACTCTTAAATATCAAAATAGGCAGGACGCAAGAGCGTTAGTTGCTAGAGCAATAAAAAATGGGAAATTAAAAAGACCAACAAAATGTTTTAATTGTAAAAAAGATAAAAAGGTGCAGGGACATCATAAAGATTACTCGTTCCCACTTGTAGTCGTTTGGTTATGCACAGTGTGTCACTCCGATGTGCATAGGGATAAGGTATAATGAAAGACAGAGATGATAGGTAGTTGGGGGGAATTTAGTCAGTTCGATTCTGATACTAGTTAGCTAGGTTTTCCGCAACTATCTACCATCACGCACCTTGAAAGGAACCAAAATGTCCAGAAAGAAAAAGCCTAAAACGTGTGAGGGGTACAACTACCGTAAGATATGCCCAAAGTGTGGCGTTAATCAGATGATGACAAGACATCATATTTTGCCTAAACGTGTTTATGGTAGACACCAAAACAAGCATATCTTTTTGCTTTGTCGGAGTTGCCATGATGCACTTGAGTTACGGATACCGTTGAGCCGTATCCCAAGACGTTTCTACTTCTCAATATTGCTTACTTTTTTATTGGAAAATGCTGTATAAACACAGTACTTAACATATTGCATTAAATACCTTTATGGGTAGATAAACTTAATCTAACCAAACGGCAAGTTAAGAAACTCGGAGCAATTAGCCACAAGTCAACGCAACTTGGATTGTAATCAAATAGGAGAAAAGCATGAAATCTATCTATCAACCCTATCGTCAAGGACACTTAATTGTAAGGAGAGAGAAAGTGGACTACCCAGAAAGAAGCGAGTGTGACTTCACCCCTGACTTCATGCACAGCAAGCCATGTTTAAACTGCAAAACGCAGATATATGTGGCAAATGCTTTTGTTGTGAAAAAAGACAGTGGTGACACACACTTCTGTGGCGAACACTGTGCAGGAGAATACTATCTTGAGTGCCTCAGAGAAAGTGGGGTGTAAGATGGCAGAACCACGCAAGTGTACCGGGTGTAGCAAACCCTGTAACGAGTGGAGTATGTTGAAGACTATCGATGGGAAGTTCTGTGACGAGAAATGTTATCAGGAGTATCTCATTCAACATCCAATAGAAAGGAAATAACCAATGTATCGTTTTATAGCTGTAGTACTACTGATTGTTGGTTGGTATGTTACCCCAATCATCGCTCAGGCATCCCATGAACCACTGGTGGCTGGTGAAGTTACTCAGTTTGGTGTTGAGGGTAAGGCTTGTCAAACCCAAATCTGGGCAGAGCAAGCACTGTCTCACATCGAGGAAGTTCCTTACACGGAATGGTTCAGCAACTTCAAAGCCAACGTCGCCAAGGATGTCTGTCTGAGGGGCATAGTCGAGCTTGTCCCTATCGAAACCGTCAAGAACGACGACGGCACAGATAAGACGTTCACTGACATGGACGGCGAAGTGTGGTACATCATCAAGTCTGCCCCTATCGGCTGGCCAGCTCATATCTATCAAATGCTGGCTGACATGAATGGTGATCCTGTTATCTTCCTTCTTTCAGTCAATCCACTGGTCGATGTCGCTCCAAATGTCGAGCCTTCTGGCTTCGTCATTGACCCTGAATCGGAACAAGACGCTTGATAAGTACAACTTAGTGGGAGTGGGGTTACAACTCGAACCAAAGCTAAGTTAAAACTTGGACACCGCTAAGTGGCGGTGTCCTCTTTAAAACCAACCGCCTGTTAAGCGGTTTTGTTATCCCCAACCATTATTAAATACGCACCAGCTTGGTGCTATACTGGCTTTACATGGATAACGAATATTACTTTAAAAAGTGGAGAGAGGAGGCTACCAATAACGACATTACTACCAAGAAACTAGCTGACAAAGAACACGCCAACAACATGCTATTCGCTCGGTGCGTGGACTTACAGGAAGATTTAAAAGTGGCACAAGAACTAGCTCACGCTGTTTTAACTAAGTCAGTAGACCGATATTTACAAACGCAATCTGTTGTGGAAAATGTATAAAACTAAGGGACTAATTTTATATGAAACGTAAAGGCAAATGCGTAAACAAGAAAAGCTATAGTTACAGACACGTAGCCATAAATGTTGCATCTATTTGGTTTAAAAGAAATGGTAGTAAGTTTGGTATATACGAGTGTTCAACTTGCTTAGACTTTCACTTAACGTCTAAGTACTGTAACCTCGAACACTATCACGCAAAGTGGGCAGCAAAGAGAGGAGTAAACCCAAAAAAATCAGCAATAGCAGTCATACGTAAAAGGAACAGAAAGGAATGGAAATACAAACGCTTTCTTATATGTCATGGCCTACTACCCACTCCAAAACCAAAACTAAAGCGCAGTAAAAGTGTTACTTTAGCGCAAGCCGAAATGACACGTATATTCAGTACATTTGACAGCACTGTTTATCCCCAGCCTGTAACTTTATTCAGTAGAATTCTTGGTATAATTATAGATAAGAGCCGCCCTCGGGACGCTCTTCATTAAACAATAAGGCTAACGCCTATCTTAAAAAACAATATGAATTTTACAACCGCAGTAATTGCAGTTGTGGTAATTGGATTAGGGGTAATTGGTTACTTGGAGGTGACTAATAAAGGGGAAGTAGCAGTAAACACTAAGACTGTCATTGAGGAAGTCCACCCAGAGTGGGCTACAGATGAAGAAGCCGTTGCAGCTGCTCAGGCAGTAATCGACAAAAAGGCTTGGGTAGCGGAATTAGAGGAGTCACAGGCTACCTTTGCATCCTCTACAGAGGCTTACGAGGCGGAGGAGGCGTTGTTTATAGAGAATAAAGAGCGTCTTGAGAAGCTAATTGGTAGTTATTGAAGGGATCAACGGAATATCAAAGCGTACATTCGTAAGATATTCTACGAGGAACCAAACACAGCGGTGGCAGTAGCTATGGCGGAGTCGGGGTTACGGATGATACAAAGTAATCATCGCTACCCTAAAGACATGGCAGGACATACGGCTGGCACAAGGGAGCAAAGTTTTTGCATTTTTCAAATTCATAGCCCTGCCCATCACCAGACAGCTGTCCGTCTAGGGTACGAAAACTACAGGACTGAAGTAGAGGATTGTGTAAATATGGCAAGAGTCATCTATGACCAAGCAGGAGGCTGGAGTCCGTGGACGGTGTACAACAAGAAGATGCACTTAGCGTATGTGAGGTAAAAGAATAACCGCTATTAGGCGGTTTTCTTATATCTCGTTCCACTCTGTGTAGTATGGGTCGATGTCTAACTCATTGGCATCTTCGTCAAGACAATCCTCCATGGCTGTACCATGTTCATCTTCGTACCAATCGTCGAACTGATTTGGTGAACTGTTCATTATTAAAATTGTACCACAGCAAAAGCACTATTTGCATAGTGCCTTGACCTGTCTTTATACACAAAAGAGAGTGGTAGAGTCACGACTTCTACCAAAAGGTAGTATACGCTACTTTATTAATTTAAAGTAAACAGCTGGGTCTTCTGTAATTTTAAACCCTCTGTCCTTTAGTTGAGTAACTCGGTTCACCATTTGTTCGTTCCATATTTCTATGTGAAAGTGTACTGCTGTCACTAATCCAGTAGTTCCCACATTAGCAATCGTGTCACCTTGGTTGTACACACCTTTAACTGCGGCTGACTGTAGGTGTGGAATAAAAAAGAATCTGTCATCACCTGCTATTTGCATCCAGTGTCCAAGAGCCTTGCTCTTACCTACTTCGATCACTTTACCATCTACCGGCATGACAATAGGTGTACCTTGTGACGCACGTAGGTCTAGCCCCCAGTGGTAGCCGGTTGCGGGATAGAGAACTGGTCTGTATACGCCGTATGCTTGAGTAATCTTTACAAACGGAACTGGCAGCATTGGCAGTCTACTCTTTAGCTCGATAACGTATTTAGTCAAAAGACCAATTAGTTTTACCTGCAACTTTTCGAGGAAACTACGCTTTACCACTTCTGGCTCATCTAGCAACTCGACTAAACGACCTTGGCTTTCCATATCGTGTGTACGATCTGGCCCACCTTTCTGCTTCTCGTTGCCGTGTAGGAATTCGTGTATTACTAACCAAGTAAAGTTGTATTTAAAACCATTAGCTTTAGCTCGTCGGTCTAGTCTTGATGATACCCCAATATAAAAGTCATGGTTTTTGTCGCTGTCTACCATGTCGTACATACCTAGGTGCTGAGTAATACCTACATTAGTTAAACCATCTTTTGACGTAACGTAGCACTTAATATCTCCTGTAGGGATTACCTTTCTAATCCAATCAAAGTCTCCCCACGTTGACCTGAACCAAGGGTTCCATTTAGTTTGTAGGAAGCTGTCTGTTCGTTTGATGGTAATGTCCCAGTCAACGTACTGCTGTAGCTCCTCCAGCCACTCGTCTTTAATATCAATCTGCGAAAGTATTTGGCATTTCATTTGTATATAAAGTTAATTGTAGTATGTACCTATTTAGTACTGTTACACGTATCGTGTTCCCCGTTTTTTAGTTGGTGTTACTTTCTTCCGTAGTTTCCCTTTTCCAATCACTGTTCCTTTTCGCTTTGTTAGTTTTGCTTTCATTATTTAATTATTTCAAACTCATAATTTTCTAATTCTTGTAGAACAGATAGTTCTATAGTTGATTGCAGGCTTTGAAACTCTACCCACATAGTAAATACAGCTACACTTATTCCTATAATAAAAATTCCAAAGACTCCCCATAATGACTTCACGAGGTTACTTGCACCTCTAATTTGTTCTCTCCATGCAGACAGTTCCTTAACTTTACCGTTTGTAAACCTAACTTCCTCATGGATTTCGTCTAACTTTTTAGTTAGGTGTTCAAACATGGTTTTTATTTCCCTGTTACTTAACGGTAAATCAGACATGCCCTAGTACTCCTGAGAAGGATTTAATTTGTAGTAGGTAGCCAGCGTAGCAAATAAACCATTTACCACAAGTACTAATGTAGGATCAAAGTTGCCTTGTACTGCCATGAACCCGTTGGTTACAAACGTAAATACTAAAGTCCAAACTGTACGTGATTTAAGTAATTTCATATTGAAAATATTATACCACGTTACATCATCTGTAATAGGTGCATCATTGGTGAGGGTGTGAAGGTTGCTCCAGATGAATGCTCAACAGTTAGCACTGGTCGGTGTGCTGCGTTTGTTGCTTCTGAACTTCCGAACTTAATACCTGTTTGCTGGTTGGTTCCCCAAGTACCTGTGAAGTTATCGTCTACGTCCCATTTATGACGAACACTAAAAAAGGTGTTACCTGTTTTGTTTATGTAAGCTAAACCAGCGGCATTTAAAGTGAAGGTTAAATAACCGCCTGTTGATATTGAAGATGTGTTGATCCCAGTAACCAATCGAGTGCTTGCGTGTTTAGCTACATCGTAATCACCTGCAACAATGTCTGTTTCAGAGGTTGGGGTAAAACCTGTAATATCAATATCTACATCATCAAGTCCCGTAATCTTCTCTGTAATATACAGTTTTAGAGTAGCAGCGGTTATTGTGTCACCGTCAATACTGTCGGTAGCAAAACCAACACCATTCCTGTACATAAAACTAAAATCATCAGTTGTTGTATCAGTATCAAGTGTGGTAACTATTTCTACACCAGTATCGTTCACCCCGTCACCTGTACCATCTCTCATTCCTGAGAAATCATCGTCAGTGGTGTTGAACATCATACCGTCTATAGTTGCCGTAAAGGCTGAAACCTCGGTACTAGCATATCCAATACCATCACCACCGTTGTACAGTGTTGTTATTTCAGCATCAGACAAAACCCTGCTCCAGATTCCTACTTCGTCCATTATTCCGTCAAGGAACAAACTTGAGCCATTGTCATACCCACCTAAAATAAAGTTCGCATCACTGTTGTTGATACTTGTAACTGTCCCATTTACTGTATTTGAACCTGACACTGAGCTGTTATTTTTATGTACAGTAAAAACATTTGCTGAAACGTCGTAGGTTAATACCCAGTGTGCCCACGCCCCAACATCTCCGCCCCCTAAAGGGGTAGATGAAGATGTAAAATAGTTACGGTTTGAAGATGTACCATCAGCTGAAACATAGGCTTGAACTTCTCCATTATCTAAAAACAAAAACCTATATGCTTGGTCGCTTGTAAACTTAGAAAATGGTGTGTATGACCCTGATGTTGGTATTGTTTCTAGCTTTACCCAAAACGCTACGGAAAAGTCACCAGACAAGTCAAGTCCCGTCTGTGAACCGTCAGCAATAGAAAGATACTCACTATTGCTAGCTTCAAAGTCAGCACCGTCACCAATCTTCCCTGTGGCAGATGTAACAGTATTGTTGTCGGCCAAAGGGTTAGAGCCATGTGAATCGACCCTCGTACCTGATGCTTCTTCTAGTGCCCACCAGCTTATTAAATTATCTCGTAGTGCCATACTATTCTGCGACCGCCATTAGAGTAGCCCAGTCTGTCCCGTCGTACTGTGCTGTAATTAAGAGGTCTTTACCTGCTGTGAGTCCTGTTTCAAACGCTGCTCCAAATGGTTTGTACGTTGCGTTCATAGTAAGTGTTTCTGCTCCTGCTGCTTTAATACGCATAGAGATAATCTCACCTATAACTGGCGTACCGATAGGTGCTGAAACTGTAAGTGTTGCTGTCTGTGTAGTTCGGTAGTAGGCGTTTGCAACAGAAAGGTCTGGTGCAAGAGTGGATGCTGTTGTGGTTGAGTTAGTTCGTGGTTTACGTCTACCCTCTATAGTACCCGATGCTGTAATGTTTCCAACAACATCTAATTTCTCAGCTGGCGAATCCGTCCCAATGCCGACGTTACCTCCATCCTTCAATGTCATAGCAGTTGCTGTTCCTGGTTTTAGTAAAATATCATTACCAGATGGGCTTTGTAATATTGTGGTGTCATCTCCGTTGAGCGATAAAATTCCTCTAGCTGTACCACCAGAGTCTCTCGATGAATAATACTCAGCATTATCAAGCAAGATTCGTCCTCCAGAAATGTCTAACTTTTCCCCAGGATTTGTCGTCCCGATGCCGACGTTGCCACTTGCATCTATACGCATACGTTCTTCACCGTAGGTATCGTTGGGAGTACCCAGTGCAAGACCCTCAGAGCCAGTGTAGAAACTTAGGCCAGTTGGCATGGTTGTAGAATTACTAAATGTTCCCTCTGCAGTAGCAGAAATTGAAGCTGTGTAAAGTAAGTTACTTTCAGTTTCATCAGTGTGGTTGCCACCAAAATACACTGTTCCTAAACTCTTATTGTTGTCGACTGCAGCATCTGTACGCAGACCTGCGAGAGCTAGGCCACCTGTAAACGTCTGGCTGTTATTAGCTCCATCACGACGCCCTTGCACTTCAATCACTGGTGAGGATGATGTTATGCTGCTGTCACTTACTAAAATACCACCTGCTACAAATGCACCAGATATAGTAAGTTTATTAGTAGGAGTTGCAGTACCAATCCCGACGTTGCCAGACGTTCCATCAATAGTTAACCTGGTGTTTGCCCAAGTAGAGCTTTGACTAGAACCTATTTTGAATTTATCACTATCAGAGTTATCTATACCTGTTTGCCAAGCTTTTGCTCCTGTTAGCTCATAGACCATTGAACTGTCTCCAGTCCCATCTTGTTCAAGAGTAAGTTGGTTTGTTGATGTGTCATCTGAATAAGTATGAATCTTGGTTGCTGGTCCTGTCGTCCCAATGCCGACGTTGCCTGCACTATCAATTCGCACTTTTTCAGTCATAGAGTTATTCTCTCGAACTTGAAGAGCAAGATAACCATCACGAGTAGAGGCGGTACTGGTCCACTGTTGTTCTTTTCCGCCGACAAGATTAGCGGCGCCACTAGTTACATTGTCAGTTCCAATACCCGAAAGGCCTAATTTACTCACTGAAGTGGCTCCAGAATCGTTATTAAGAATCTGAACAGCAGCTTGAGCCGCATGGTCACTGGCAAAGGTAGCAGTTTGGGTAGATGAGTCGTTTACGTATAACGAGTTGGTTGGTGTCGTCGTCCCAATGCCGACGTTGCCTGCAAAACTGGTGTCTCCTGTATTTGTAAACGTATTAGCATTTGCGAGCATTGCAGCTCCTGCTGCTGTTACGTTAGTAGCATCTGTAACGTCTGCTCCGTCTTCTACGTTAAGTGCAGCCAGGAGTGAACCCTTTGCTACTGACCCTGTGAGCCCTACTACCGCTTGTACTGCATCTGTCTGGTCGTGCTTACTCCAGTTACTTGCGTAGGTAGATGTAGATGCATCGTCTGTAACTGCAATAATGTTGTCACCTACTGCAAAGGCTACACTGTCTACTGTTCCTGCAACAGATACATAGTAGAACCATCCTATCTGGGCTGCTGCTGCTCCTGGGAATGTTCCTGCACTAGCATCCCAGTCACCCTTATACACCATACCGTTTGCAAGAGCTGCAATATCAACTTCCATACTGTCTAAGTCTACTGCTTGAGTGACTGATATGTAATCTACCTTTGCCTCTTGTGAATCAGTAACAAACCGCTTGTTAGTAGCGTCGGTCATGTTTGTTGTAGAGAATACTGGGGATGCTCCACTGACTAGACTCTGGTCGATAGCTTTAAGGGCAGCAAGGTCAGTTGCTTCACTGTCCATAAATGCACCAGCGCTTGTTACGTTAGCTGTGTCTGTTTTATCTGAGTCGTCTTCTACGTTTATTAAAGTACGTACTTCACTATCTGTGAGTTGCTCTGAGTCACCTGTACCTGCTGTAATTCTACCCAAGATTCTGTTTGTAACTACGTTTGAGACTACATCTACAGCCCCTCCACCAGCTTCCCATGTTGAGCTTATTCCATCAGTTACAAGGACATATCCTGCTTGTGGACTTCCTCCTATTTGTGAGGACTTAAACTGTCGTAAGGCAGCACCAACAACATCTTCTGATGTCTGGTCTATATATAGATACACTCCTGCTGAGAGTGCCATCACTATTAGAATTGCTGTTAGTACTTTTTTCATATCTTTAGTTTACCATCTTTAATTAACTCACTAATTACTTCTTGTCTAATTTGCTCAACAAGTTCTTTGTTTTTATCAGTCTGTTTCAACTTAAAAGGTTTTAACATACTATTATGTTCTGATTAAGAATCCTTCTAATACATCTACAGAGTCTAATACTGATGTCATAGTTAATGTCTTATCAGATACATTAAAGTGAACTCCTGGTTGTATCCATTGTCCGTTCACATATGCCCATAGTGCAAGACCACTAGCAGCAACACGATGAGGTAGTGCAAACTCAGTAGTTGAACCGTCACCAGTAAAGGTGAACGAAACTATGTTACCCATACCACCACCTCCTTGACCACCTCCACTCTTTTTACCTTGTCGCATTGTATTTTTTACTTCCACTTTAAATGCAGCAAGTTCTGGTCCAACTTCGTCAAGTACTTCCTGAAGGGTTACAGAGTCACCTTTATCCCCAGTTCCTCCCTCGATACCCTTATCACCCTTTGGTCCAGCAATACCTTTTGGACCTTCCTTACCTCCTATCCCAGTAACCCCTTGTATACCTTGTATACCTTGTTTTCCTGTCTTTCCAATTTCTCCTTGATTACCTTTGACACCTTTAATTCCTTGTTCTCCAGTTTCACCCCGTAGTTTAACTTCTATCATTTCATCAAAATTGGTAGTAATCCATTCTTCAAACATAGGAGTTATATCTTTTTTCAGTTGTTCAAAACCACGTTCAAACACATCATTAAGAATGACAGCATACGAAGACCTGCTAGTTTCCTCAGCAAGACCTTTTAGCACTTCTTTCATATCCTCCATTTCAGTGAGTTGTGATTTCTTTCTATTTTGTATTGCTGTTCGTAGTTTTGTTGACATATTATTGTGTTAGAAAGTTTAACTACTAAAAATCTATTGTATCAGGGCGTTTATATGTAGGGGCTAAGGTTGGGTCTTTAGTGTCAAGCGGATACGGGTCAAACCTGCTTTGAGGGTTTAGAATTCCTGTATTATCAATGTTTTCAATAGTGAATCCTTCACCAACAGCATTTCCTTTATTACGTTCTTCCAAAATAAAGTTAACAGTTTCTCTATACTCTTTTTCAAATTTAATTTGTTTGAGCAAGTGTTGTTCTTGCTGTGTAAGGGCAATAGGATTTTCCAATACAAATTCCAAGCCTTCTTTGCCTCCCATTTTAAACCCACTATTCTTTAATTCTTCATAAAGTAAGATGCTTTCCTTATTTTTTCTTTCAGCAATGTCTTGTTTTTTGTATGTTTCTCTTGCTCGTTCAAGGATAGTCTCCATATCAGCACGTTTGATTGGTTTAACTTTAGGGAATCCAGCAAGTAATCTAGTTGCAAATATTTTTACTGTTTCAGTAGAAAGAACTTTCTTGCCAAGGAAACCTGCAAAAAAAGCTGGGTTTGAAGCACCGCCTGAGAGGATAAACCAGTCTGACAAGTTCATGTTATTTGGTGGCTTTTCTCCAATAATATTTTTACCTATAGAGTCCATTAAAGACTTGCTTGCTTGTATATCTTTATTTAGTTCTGCAAGGTTATCAAAACCTCCCTTAGAAGCTATTTCAAATTGAAATTCTCGTAATGCTTTATCTTTATTTGTAGCCGATTGTGCTACCTTACTACTTACAGTAGGGTCTTTGTAATAACTCATTTTTATATTACGTTCAAATGCACGTTTTACTTTGTTCATTTCAGACATATCAAGACCTACACCTCTTGCTTTATCAGCAAGAATAGCAAATTCAGTTGCTTCAGGACTTGATGTATCTTTCATGTATTTAGCTATATCCTCAGCTACGACAGTAACCCGTGAGTCACGGTGATTACCAGGTATGTTTGATAATCCATCATCAACATTCTCTCTAAGAGCAGTAAAGTTCTCAGACAGTTGCTTGGCTGTTTGTTCTCTGTTTCCTACAATTCCTTTTTCTAATAGGTACTCTCCCTCAGATTTTCCTTGTTGTGCAAAAAACTTTTGTCTATCAGTACTTCCTAGTCCCATATTTTTCTCAATTTGAGTAGATGTCATCCCAGAAGTATCTGGTGTTAGTTTTTTTACAACTCCACCTGCTACGCTTTGTAGTTTTGCCCCTTGCTCCATTCCTGTTTCAAATGTTTTAACCCCTGCCTTAATACTTTCTTTTGTTCCTGTAACAACTGCTTGACCAGCTTCTTTTGCTGGTTTTACTACCTTTCCTGCTAGAGTTATTTCTGAGGCAACTTCTGCAACTGGTGCAACTGCATCTATCATATTCTTAGATTCAGGACTTAGTCCTTCATACCAAGTGGTGTATGTACCAATTAAAGATTGGACATTTTCGTTTTCTCCTACAGATTGCGCAAGATTTTTCATGTCTTCTTCTAATTCTGGTGTAGCAAAAGTCTTTATTGCCCCTGTTGAACCAATAGCTATTGCATCAGCAATACTTCCCAAAACAACCTGTGACAGAGTAGACATACCTTTTTCAAGTACATTAAGGTCTTCACTTCTAAGAATTTTTCCAATCTTTGCTCCACGAGCTTGCTGTATTTTTTCTGAAAAATCCCCCACCTCTTTAATATCGGAAGGAACATCTTTGGCTATTCGTGTTGCAACAGGTTCAGGCTCAGGAATCATTGTCTGTAAACCCTCTTGTTGGTTTGCTAAAGCAGCCTTGAGATTAACTTTAGGCATCTTTGGTTTTTTAATAGGTACTGGGTCCATCCCCTCTGCTGTTAACCTATCATTGTAACGACCACTAAAATATCGTTCAGTGATTTCTTTTGCATCATCATCTGTATCTCTTTTTGCGAAAGCCCTGTCCAGGATTTCCTTCATTGTAGGTTGTGTTGTTTTAGTCATATTAAGATGTTGGATAACCATTAAGTGTTCCAGAAGAGCCCGATGAACTACTTGATGAATAATTAAACTCAGAACTCATAAAGCCATTCAGTAAAGAGTCGTCAGTTGTTGAGCTGTATTGTTCTTTTTTTCGTTTAGCAGCAAATTCTGTTGCTCTTGTTTCATAAAGTACTAGCCTTGCACTATCATTAATAAGTTGAGCACTTGTTGCTACAGGTAATCCTCGTTGAGAACGAGCTTGATTATGCAATCCAGTTACATAATGAGAAAGTTCACCTGCTTTAGTTATAGCAATTTCAGGCTGGTCTGATAAAGACACAGTTAAACTATCCATCAATTCTTTTTCAGTTTCAGTCAACTGCTGTCCTGAGAATCCTAATCGGAAAGAACCACTTAATGTTTGCATTGAGGTTTCAAGTTTCTGTACAGTCTTTTCTTCTTCTGTAGATAGTTGAATACCAGAAAGTCTTTGGAACTTGAATGCCGCCTTATCAATAGCACCAAGTTTGTCAACAGGAACTTTATTAATAAGTTCGGTCACTCGATTAACATTAACAATAAGCCCTCTTGTTGAGTCAGTATCCCCAAATGGGGTATCTACATTTTCAAGTTGAGCGTTTTCAACCATACGCATAGCCTGTTCATGTCTTCCCATGTTCATCTGGGCAGATAAGTCACCAGGTTCAATTAGTGTCCCAAGAGCTAAAGAAAGAAACTCCTCACCTAAAACAGCATCAGCTCCACCTTTGAGGTCAAGAACAAAACCCTTCATAAGGTTAGCAATATCTTGCATCGCAAGTCCATCACGCAAATCTAGTAAAATATCTGCTATTAGGATAGGTTTTTCTGCTACGTTGTCTTTCAACTTAATTGGAAGTTGTCGGATTATGTTTCTTATATCCCTAGCCTCGTCTACAGTAGCCTCGTTTGGTAACTCGTAAGAGTAGGTTTCTCCTGTTTCGTCATGGACATAAGATACTGTTGTAGTTCCTCCACTAAGAGAACTAGAACCAGGTGTCTGGCTTGATGGTGAACTACTATTAAAATTAGAACTTCCTCCACCAGTTCCTATCCCACTTGCAAGACGTTCTCCTGTCTTTGCATTGACTAATGAATCATTAGGTCCTAGTCGGATTGTTTCATCTGCACCTCCAGTAAAGATACCTGTTTCTTCATCAACTGCTTCCATCATTTCTCGTACTTTATCAAAAGGTACTTTGCCATCAAGGGCAGAGAATACGTCTATTGAAGATGTGTACCCTTCATCAATAGCCTCAGCAATAAGCATCTGTTGGTCTGAAGTCTTCTTTTCTTCTGCAATTTCCTCATCCTTAACCTGTTGTGCTTCTCGTAGGATAGCAAGTTCAGCTACTTTCTGGTCTTGTAGTGCTTCTGCACTATCCATCAAATCTGTATAAATCTGGTAGTTGAAGTTACGGATTGCTTGCTTTGCTTGAATAATAGCAGATTCTTTTTGAGCTTGTAGCTCACCTATCTTTAAAACTCCAAGTCGTTCTGACTCAGAGATAATACCTCCAGTAGTTCCAGCAACAAACCTTCCACCAGAACGCATAAGTTGAGTAGAAAGACCTTTGGTTTGTCTCATGGTAATGTCTTCCATTGTTTTCTTTCGAGCAACCCATTGTCTTGAAATAGCCAAAACTTCACTTTTCATTTCCTTATCAGACACCATTGAACGTTCAAAGTTTCTTGTTATTTCTTCAAGAGCTTTTGTTGTTACTGCAACACTATCAATAGCTTCCTGCATTTCTTTAGAAGGAGCAGACTTTCCTGTAAGGTTTGATTCTGCAAGGGACATTCCATCTGGAGGGTTTGCAATAGCAGCATCAACAGTAGCCCTATCTCCAGTTACTACTTCAGTTTGTTCTGTTTCTGGATTTAGAAAGGTAGCTGAACTGTCTGCTACCTTTTCAGGAGCAACGGCTTCTGGTTGAAAAGTTCCAAATTTAGTTAAGATTCCTTTTCCTTTAACCACATCACCTGGCAAGATTCCTTGTTTAGAAAAGTCTTGAATCTGAATATCAGTAAGAGGGTTTGCATCCGTACCAGCTCCAGTTCGGATTTGTTCATCTCGTTTCTTGTATTCATTTAGAGTTGACTGACCTTGTGCAGAGGAAATAACTCCAACAGGAGAAGAACCTTGTTGAGAGTTGATAAGTAGTTGTTCTTTTGAAGGTCCACTTGAGCCACCTTTTTTGTTTGTAAAATCTGCTTTAGTACCACCAAAAGTTCCCACAGGGTCTGCAACAGAATTAAATGCTACTTGATTTGCAGATGTTTTAGCAGCGTTTAAAGAACGCTGAGTAAGAGCACCTGTACCACCTTGGATGTTTCGAGCTAATGCTCTTTCTTGTCCTTGTGAAAGTTTTTTAGCCATAATTAGTTGTAAAATTCAATTACTTTCAAAAATCCCTTAATCCCATCTCCACCATTTCCACCACCATCTCCACCATTTGGACATCCAGCACCTCCACCTCCAGCTCCATAACTATCTGAAGCAGGATTTTGACCGTCACCTGTACCTGTACCAGTTGCACCTCCTGCTCCATAAAAAGAAGTTGCCCCAATTCCTCCTACACCAGCATCAGGATGACAAATTGTTCTACCACCTCCAGCAATTCCGTTTTCTACAGCAGATAAATTTGGATAACCCTTATCTAAAGCAACTGCCGTTGCTGTAACAGCAGCTCCAGGTAATCCTCCTTTAGCTGTAACAATTGAACCAAAAGTAGTATCTCCTCCACTTTCACCATCAGGAGCTGTACCGCCATATGTTACGGGGCTAGTATTACCAGCTCCTCCAGCTCCAATCGTAACTGTTACTGTTGATGTCAATAATTCTTTTGGAATAAATTTAGCATTAACCATTGAACCAGTACCCCCACCCCTAGCACCACCTCCTGAACCTGCCATACCACCACCTCCTGCACCCCCTTCGCCAGCCCCACCTCCAGCTCCACCTCCAATACTTAAAACCTCAATTCCAATAAAGTTATCTTCAGTGGGTTTTGTCCATGTGCCTGAAGACGTAAAATTATCAATTTGAGTTTGCTGAACACCTATAACAGCTCCTGTAAAAGTATTTGTACCTGTAAAAGTATTGTTATAAGCAAGTCCTGCCATGTTTCCGTAGATAGGGTCAAAATAGAAAGCTGTTGCTGTTCTTGAGATTCCTAGTTTTACTGAGATTGTACCTGCACTTGTTGAGGTAGCTCCTGCTGTGTCTGATAGGTATAGCTCTTGTCCTATGGTCATACCTGTCTGGGTAGTGTCATACCCTCTTGTAAGTACACCTCCTGCAATAACATTGTTATTTGTACCAGCTCCTTGGGCAATACCAAGCTGTACTCCTGCTGATGAGGCAACTACAGAAGCATCTGCTTTCATCCATTCTTTAGCGGTTACAGTATCAAAATAGACAATCGTACCTGTAGCAAATGTTTCACCTGCTGTAGCTCCTAAAGCAATACCGTCAAGGGTTACATCTCCTCCGTTTACTACTCCATCAACATAAGACTTTGAAGCAATCTGTCCTGCTGCTGTAGGTGTAGGTACTGTCCATGAGCCTGTAATAGTCTCATCATTTCCTTTTGCACTAAATTGTTCAAATACTTGTGGAGGGTCTGAAAGAATAACTGAAGTACCTCCTGAGTGAGCAAACCGTAAAGTAGCATCTGCTCCGTATGGAGAAATAGGTGAAAGACCTCTGACACAGCCTGAAATAGTAGCTGTACCTCCTGCGTTTTGGACTACTGTTGTACAAGAAGCAATCTCCTGTCGTTGTCTACTTCCTGGCTCTAGCGTGACGTAAAAAGTTTCTGATACATCACCATCAAGAATAGCGTAGCTATTTTGTGGGATAGTGAAAGACGTTAGTGTAAAAGATGTTGCGGTTGATGAAATACCTGAACCTGCAAGAAAGAATGTCTGTCCTGCTACTAATTGAGTTGCAGCTCCTACTGCTGGAGATTGGTATGATTGGAATATCATTCCTGCTCCTAAAACTACTGCAAGTAAGGTAATTCCGATTGTAAGTTTTGATTTTAATTTCATATTTTGTTTAATATAGGTTGTCGAGTTGATAGTTGTGAGTTTGGTCCATGAGCTAGTACTGCCCAGTATTTATCAATATCATTTGTCTCAAACACCGCTTGCATCTCAAAAAAGTCTTCCTTTGCTAACTCTATAATAGCATGGAACTTAGCCGTGCTATCTGGAGCCGATATAGCACCACCTAAAGGACTTGCACCTAGTGGTTGTTGTGCTAATGATACATTTGCAAGTGTTTCTTCTAGGATATTGGTATCACTTCCATCTATGAATTTCTCAAGAGATTGAATAGACCCACCAAAACCATAATTGATAATAGTACTTAAAATTGTTGCAGGACTAATTTCCCCTTCAACAAAGTATTCGTCAAAGTTCTTTAATACTGCTCGCTTACCCATGTTCTGATAGGCAAATTGTGCTCTACAATGTATAGCAGTCTTCTCGTCTGCTGAGTTAATATCTGAAAAAGCATCAGGGTCAAACATATAGAATGATTCTGGTACTGATGCTGAGTGTCCATACAGTTTTCCTTTGAATGGAGTCATAGGGCGTACAAACATTGTCTGAGGTGTTTGCCAGAATCTTCGTAGTTTTCCGTCTGCATCTTCTTTGTATTGTAGGATATATAACCTACCGTTTACTGGGGCTGATAGGTGATAGCCATTTCTATACCAGACAGCACAAGCATTAGTCCAATCTTCTGCATCAATATCAGGCTTGATTGGGTTAGACAGTGTTCTAGGCTCTGCACCACCTTGCTGTTGTTCTAGTGAATTTATTTCACGTACTGCTGGTTCATTTGAAAGATAAATAATAGAGTTACCATTAGCAATAATGGTTTCTGGATTCTGTGGTCCTTGTAGTTCACCTACATAGTATTTCTTAACCTTAAAAGTTTCAGTCAAAGCTGACCCGATAAGTATTTCAAAGAACTCTGCTGAGTATGCAGAACTAAGTCCAGCAAAGATAATAAGACGTTCAGATAAAATACCAAAGCCTTTACACGTACCATCAAGTGTCAGTAGTGCTCCTTCCCCTGGAACTCTAGGAGAAGATTGACTGTAGCTTGTATGATTGTCATTACTTGACACATAGATTAAATCATCATTATCTGAGCCTACAAGAACATGGTTCTGGTATTGTCCAATAGTGTGATTAATACGTCCTGAAGCTGGTTTATTGCTATGTGTGACTACCTTTTGTAGCACCACTGAGTCATCAGCCTCCCCTGTAGGGTCTGGAGATACTCCAGTAAGGGTTGTGGTAGACTCGCCACCTGAATAAGTATATTCAGTACCGTTAATCAATACGGTTTTATTTCCACTTGCATAAAACCTTGCTCTAGCCCATGTATCAGTACCATTTTTTGTTAGTGTATTTGAAGTAGAAGAAGCAATAGTTGTTGTAGCTCCACTCCATTCATACTGGTTTGCATTACCAAGTACAAACTGTAGAAGGTCAATCGCTTCATCATCATCGTAGATTGCAGTAAATCGTGGAATAACTGATGCAGTAATACCTGTGAGGATATTAGTCCATGCGTCAATGGTGATACCGTCTACTTCGTCCAGCCATACCTGTAAAATACTGTTTGCTACCTTAACCATTAATTCTGTATCAGTAGAAGTATTCCAAGTTGTAGCGTTCATTGTAGGAGCTATCGTTACATCTGCTGCACCAAGACGAGTATTACCATTACGAGTTTTAACCTTACGTTTCTCATCAATAATCATGTTACGAGAACCAGCCACAAGATTTCGTTTATCTGTGTTTGTAGCATCTTCTCCTGTGAAGTATCCGAGTGTTTCTTCTGTAAGGTCAAAGTTTTTTGCCATATTTAATATCCCCTAAGACTATTACGGTAACGTGGTGTACCACCATAGTTTCCTACTATCTTTACTTTCTGAGAAGGGTGTTCTACTCGATATTTAGCGTACAGTCCATTTCTTCCTAGTGGGTCAATAGCCTGTGAGTCACCCCATAGCTTTTTTGATGCTTGTCGCATATCAAAGTTACTGTCCTCTCCTTCTACTTGGTGTGCTGCTTCATCCAAGCACTCATACAAAAAGATGTTGAAAGCATCGTTATCAAGAACACACACATCGGTAGATGTTGTTGGTTGTGAAATCCATACTCCTGCTGAGGTCTGGAATAGGTACTTACTGTAGTATTTAATATCAAATGGGTATCCGATAGAAAATATGATGTTGTCTACTCTCAATTGTGTGATTGCACCAGTTATCGTAAAGGTAATTTTTGCTGAGTTTATTGTGGAAGGAACTACTGTCCCTGTTTCTGATGCAGTACTCCAAGGTACTTTAATTGTATTCCACCCTACTCTGAAAGCTGTGCCATCTGCTTGTGCTGTTTGTGCTACCCCTATCCAATAATTTGTTGTAAGGTCATTTCCCCAAGTAAGGGTTACTGACGTAACTTTTGCTAGGTCTGTTGCATCTTTGATAAAGATTGGAATATATACATCTGCAACATTATCCTCATTTGAGAGGTCTATTGTATTCATTGTAGTGTTATCAATACCATCACCTGTAGCAGCCACATCAAGTTTGATTGAGCCACTACCTGAGTATTTGTAGATTGTATCTGTAACTACGTTTGTAGCTCCTGCAACAGCCGCCCATGTACCATTTCCAGTAAGTGAGTCTAGGTTGTTGAGTGTTTTTGGTGACTTAACTGCCCAGTCAATACGGACAATTTTTGCACCATTTATTCCTTCAATAGAAATCTTTTTATCATCTACCGATTTAGCTCGGTCAAACTGGTCTGCATATATTCTCTGTCCTTTGTCAGAAATTTCCCTACCAGCTTGAGGGTAAATTCCAACAAGAGAGCGATAATCTGTAGGTAGAGCATAGTTGAATTGTGCATCATGCACGGTACTAGCCAGGGTAGCAAGTCTCATTGTTTCCAGAGGTGTAACCTTTGAAAGCAAGTTATTTGCTGCACGTTCATACAGTTGGTTTATGTTGCGTACCTTATTAAGACTACCACTGTGAAGAAGTCCTATAAGGTTATTCTCAACTTCAGAAATGGTATACATAATATTTAGGCGTTATCGCTATAAATTACGGTGATTTTACTTGCCCCTGCTGTAATGATACGTAGACCAGCAGCAAAGTAGCAGTTAAATACGTATGTTCCTTCTACGATGGAAGCCTTTAATGCTCCAATGTTTACTGTTGTTCCTGAAGTATTATCAATAATTGATATTGCCCCTGCTGCTGTTTCACCCACCACTATTGCGTGTAACCGTCCTGCTCCTGAAACTACCTGTGTAGTTGTAGCAGTTGAGATATACGCTTTTCGATAATCATCTCTAATTTGTGACATAAATATTTTTTATATTAGTAGGGTAGCAACCCTAGCCCAACCTTTGACTTCTTTCAAAGGCTGGATAGAGTAACTAAATTACGCTGTTCCGTTTGAACCTACATATCCAGAGAAAGTCTCCCAGAAGTGTGCTTCGAGGAATCGAGCACGGTACATCCATGAGTCATTAGCTGTTTTAGTTGGGTCAATCAGGTCTGTAGACAACCCCATGAATGTCTCACGATTTACCATATGCTGTGATGATACACAGTGGTAAGAAGTGTTTGCATTACTGTTGGTGTTGTATGTAGAACCTAGGAAGATTGAAGCTGCGATACGAACTGTTCCGTATACAGTGTCAAAGAAGTTGATTTGGTTCTCTGCTGAGAATGGTACTAGAGTTGAATCCATTACCTCCTTTGCAGTCTTGTATAGGATGAATGGTACTAAGATACCTTCAAATACGTATGAACCTGCCTCACCATCTTGTGCCTTCTGGTTTGCTAGACTCTGTACTACTGTCCAAAGGTTGTTAGCGTTTAGAGCACCTGTTTCCAAGTTATCTACTGTGAATCCTTTTAGAGTAGTGTGAGAGTTAGAAGCAGCAGCATCTCCATCTGGAGTAGTGTTTACTGTTCCTGCAAACGCATCTCCGTAAGTGTTCAGGATAGTTGCCTTGTCCTGTGTGAGTCGTGCTCGGTCTCCCATCTGTCCTCCGATACGTGCTCGCTTTCCATGAAGGTCTGCTTTGAACGCTTCCATAGAAACTGGTACTTGCTTGGTCCACTTTTGCTGCTTCTTAGTCTTAGTGTTTCCAAGGAAAGTATCAGAATTCTGTAGAGTTTCCTGCTCATCTGTTTCTTCAAATGCTCCTACGTTTGAATCTTCGTCCCATGTGTATGCTAGAAGGTCCGTAGACATTTGGTTGAAAAAGAAATCGTCTTGTGCTGAAAGGTAGCCTGGTTGTGCAGTTCGCTGGTACTTTTCCCATGCTACTGCATCAATCTCTGTTTGACATGCGTCAGGGGAGAGACCATATGTGTGTCCTCCTGTTGGATTCAAATTAGTTCACTTGATACTGACACTAATTCCTGAAATGTTGGAATTAGCCGTTTCTCATCTTCCACCTTCCTTGGGTGGTGAAAGTGACATAGTGTGATGCCATTATTAACCTCATAACGTAGTTTAGGATGATTGCGCCAGTTGAGAATGTGATGTGCTTCCATGTGACCTTTACAGTCAATGTTGGCAATTTGACATTTCCAGTTATCGCGGTTTTTTACCGCTTTCATCCAGCCCATGTACCTACTGCACATGTGCTTTTTCTCATTTGGCTTACGGAACTCTAGCCCTCCCCTCCAACATGAATTATTTACTCCTGTCATTAGGTGGCCTTTGCCCTTCGTCCAAGGAATATGTCCTTTTTTGAACTCCGTTTTAGAAGAAGGTCTTTCTCCAGTTTTGAATTGGGTTGATTTACTTTTTGGATTATCTCCTAAAGTATTCCCCTTCTGAAAGCCCATATTTTCATATTTAGGCATCTCTGAAAGTTTTAACCCTTTATTCCACGGTATTCGTTTAGACATCGCTATAAAGTTTAGTTTATAAGTACTGATTTACTACTACGCTGTGTCAGTTCGGTATGCTAGTGAAGAAATTGTAACCTCTAGTTCACCTAGAGCAATGTTACCTCCTACAACCATCAGTCCTGAACTATCTGCTGAAGCAGCACTTTTGATTGTGTAGAGCTGTCCTCCGTCTGCTGCTCCTGTTGCGTTGTAGTCGATTAAGACTGAATCGTTTAAGACTCCTACCAATTCTGCCATAGTATCAATCGCTGCTGCTGACTCTGCCTTAGCTCGGATTCGTCCGATTTCAGGAGTAGGGTTAGCTGTAGTGATGAATTCTGCTAGAGTAGTTCCATCTGCTTTGTTTTCAGAGTCCTTCATTGCAACTCCACCAAACTGGTGAGTTCCAATAACAGGAGTATCTGCTGCTGCTAGTACGTACACGTTTGAGTTAGCTGCTCCAGAAGACCGAGTTGCTGTAGAGTGGAGAGGTTCTCCAGCTAGTACTGCTGTTTGGTCTGCTGCCATGTATCGCTTGAATGAAGCCTGTGGGCCAATCACTCGTAAGTCTGCTCGTGCCATAAGTTATATTAATTACGCTGATGGTTCATATAGATACCATCTTTGCTAATAAGCGTTGTAATCCTGAATTAGCCTACTAAGAAAGGAGACTGTCCTTGTACTTTTACAAGTACTTTTCCATTAGGAAGTGTTTTCTCGTAGCGTTGTGTCTTGTTGTTGAGATTAAACCCACTTCGCTTCATTGAAGCTGCTAGGTCTGTTTCAATTTTTGGACCACTACCTGCTTGAGGGTCACGTTGGGTAGAAGCTGCATCTGTTGATACAGAATCTTTCCCTTTGATTGCTCGTGCAAGTTCTACCGCCTTAGATTGAGAACGTTTGTAATTAACAATAGCTGCGCTTTCATCAATTTGTTCACGTAAAGACATCCCTTCTGGAAATACACGGTTTTTATGTATTTCTCGGATAAGTTCTGCTTCTGATGCTGATTCTGAAACTGATTCGGAGTAGTCAGTGATGCGTTCTCTGTTTGATTCCACTAAGGTCTGATGACCTTGTTGTGCAAGAAACTCGCGGGCTTCACGCCTCGACATTGGCTTGTCTTCATCATCTTCATCATCATCTTCAGCAGGAGCTTCATGCTTTTTAGTATAACGCTCCTTTGCCTTTTCAGGGTCAGGTTTACCCCTTCCCTTTTCTTTCTCTAAGAGGTCGGCTAATTCAGTTTCATTTGAAGTGTCAACTTCTGGAGTAACTTCTTCCACTGGTTCATCCTTTGGTGTTACCACCTCTGGAGTTACCTCTGGTGTTACTTCCGCTTCTGGTGCTTTTAGGATTTTTTCCATCGTATTTTTGTAGCCCCGTCAGGCATCAGTTAAAGCTAATATACTGTGAGCATCTCCCATCTTGGAGTTGAATCGCTGAGAGCGATTTGATTGAGATTAGAGAAGCGGTGATACAACTCCAATCTCAGTCAAATAGCCCTCTGACTCACCTGTTCACCTTTTTCTTGCCATTGCTTTTAGTTTAGTTTCAATTATATCGGTCATATAAATGAGTGACTTCCCTACTATTAAGTCAGTGGATGATGTGGCTCGTACAAGACCTTTTTCTTGTGCTTGCCATAGTAGTTCTGCTTTTAGAACCTTCCATAGATTTGAATTAAGCAATGTCAATGATTGTTCTTGAAGCACTTTCACCTGTGCATCCGTTAGTTGGCTTCCTTTGTGTTTCCAAACATCACCTTTGGTTGGACTGTTCGATAAGGCGATGCTCAGAATTTCGTCTTCTGTTGGGAGGTTGATGATTCCTTCTATTTGGAATTTAAGTGCAACCTCTTGCAAGATTTCGTCATCTGATTTTGCCATACTATTTTCGTTTATATTTTGTTTTTGGCTTCGTGGTTTGCTTAAGTTTACCTCCCATTGCTAGGCGTTTTTGTAAACGAACTTTAGGTGTTTTAGATTTCATAATTATTTTTTAGATGTAACCTTTACCTTTGCTTTTGCTTCCTCTACTAAAATCTTTGCAGCTTTTACTTCACCTGGTACTTCTGCATCTTCTTTTACTTCAACAAACTTTCCGTTCACTTTGTAAATGAATTTAACTTCAGCTTCAGCTTTTGGCTTTCGTCCTTTGAAGTCATAGAAAGAACCAGTAACAACTTTGTCACTTTCTACTCTAATAAGACCACCAATTCGGTCATACTCAGCAAGTAGGGATTCTGGTTTGAAGTTTCCTTCTCCATCTGCAACACCACCATTGAGTTCACCTCGGTCGTTTGGAGAACCTTCAAGAGCACGGGTTACTTTTTCCATGTTCATTAGGGTATACTTTCCAACTTTCATTGTTTTTTCCATATTGATTAGTTATTTATATACTTTAATAATATCACACATCTATCCAGCCATAGGTGTAGCCGTAGCTGTAGCCGTATTCTGAGCTTGCTGACCAAACTGGGTCTGCTTTGCATCAGCTGGAGCTTGAGGAACTGCATCTTCTTCCTTCTTCATAATCTCCTCCGTTTCCGAACGGAATGTAGCGTATAGAGTCTTTCGAGTTAAGTCTTCCAGTGAGACAAATGGATTATCTGCAAATTGAGCATAAATCTGAGACATAATTGCTTGTCGGTATTCCTCGTTTTCTGGGAACATCTTTTTTGGTTCTACACGAGTCAAATACTTAAATCGTGAGAACAACTCTGGGTTTACCCTGTAAATGTGTTTCTTTACGTTAGGGTATCCTGATTCTTCTAGGAGCGACATAGATTGTCGTTGCTTTTCTTTCTTTGTCATATCACGCCCTAGTAGACTTTCATCAAAGCGGATTACCTTAGAGACTTCACGACCATTGACTGTCTTATTGTTCAAGGTCAATGTCTTATACTTTAGTCGAGCTGTCTCTCCCATAATCTCATCTACTTGTGGTACAACCAAGTTGTTAATAGCAATGTCTTTCATTAAATCACCATATTGCACAACTGATTCAGCCAGATTCTTACCTACTCCTTCAAGCATTACTTGAGCGTTCTTGTTTGCAATAGCAACCGATGTAGCCTTTTGAGAAGCCTGTGGAAGCTGTCCAGAAGTTGTCTGAGACACTCCTGACTCATTCATTGATTCTTCTGTCTTTGCCATTGCAGAAAAGATACCTCCAAGGTTAGCTTGTGGAAGTAGCGGTACGACCTTTGTATTAGGGTCTTCAAAGGTAACAACTGCTGATGGGAAGATAACGTCTGAGTCTACTTGGTCACTACCAGAAATAGCTACAGGCATGTTGGCATCAAGGAAGGCTCGGTTCATACCAATCTGGTACTGAGCATCAAGGAGCTGGTTATCCCAGTACTGAGTGTTCATCAAAGACTTGTAGTAATAGAAATGCTCGTTTACTCGTTGGTATCCGTAAGGGACAACATTGTATTTTGGAGCACCCTTGTTGTCTCGATGTCTTATAGGATTCCATTCGACATCTGTCATGTTACCCATGTAGATTCCAGCAAGGAAACACACCTCAGTATCTTCTCGACGATTCCTGTAGGTAACTTCTTCTACCATTGAAGGGTGGTCACTGTCATATACATCATAGAATAAGCCATCTGAGTCAGATAGTACGGTATTCATGCCAGCTCGTACAAAGTCCCAGTTTGGGTGCTTTCCATACTTTGCTTTTGCTTCTGAGTATTCAATAAAGCGTTTTTGAATATTGAAACGGTGCTTTTGGATATTTTGCTCGTAGGCGTTAGAGATAAGGACATCAGTGGCTCCATATACAGGAGCTTGGAAGCCTGAAAGCACCTCATCAATGACTTCTTCTTTAATGTACATTCCTGTATCAGTTTTGGTCTTAATAGTCTGGAATACATCTGCAAAGTCAGCAGCCATGTAGGTTACTGGGTTTACTAACATACCCATTGCTGCTTGAAGGAATGAAGATTTGTATTGTGAGTTGGTAATCATCCATTCTACGGTATCTTTCATCATTTCTGAGAAATCCATATCCTCCTCATCATCATCATTTTGAGCTACATACTCAGGAATAATATACCCAGCAGTAAGCTGTGCATGTAGAGCGATTGCTTGGTTACGTGCCTTACTCCTAGTACCACGCCATTGCCATGCGGTAGCAGGGTCTTCTATTGTTTCATCAACAAAAGCATTAAAGGTACGCTTACCTCGGTCTTGGTCTTCTTCAATAGACCTGTTATTGAGTTCTACCCAGTTACGGTGAAGGATGTCTTCTCCAGACTGGATATCAGCCCGAACAAAAGTCGTAAAGTCAGCAACTTCCTTAGAAGGTTGATAGCTGGATATAGGGGTTTTTCCTTTAGTGATTTCTCCAAGCATATGTAATTAGTATACCCCTCACCTGGTATTTGATTTTAATAGTAGCATACTTTATAAAAGACAATACTATCCTCGTTTATTAAAGCCAGTAAAGTTGGGTTTTCTGATGACTGCTTTGTTATGTCCTTTTTTGCCGTCTACCATCATAAGGACATATCGTAATGCATCGAGTGCATCATCATTCTCTTTTACAGGGTTCTCATCTACCTTAGCCTTGCTACCCTTGTCTCCATAAGAATATGTCTCAAACTCAAAGACAAGGTTCTCACAACTCTCATGGACAAAAAGACGATTGGCCTTTAGAAGCTCACGGACAATATTAATTCCGTTCTTTACAGAGTTTGGTCCTTTAATAACCTCTCGGACATTACAGCCAGCTTTCTTTAGTTCTTCTATACCTCCAGGGTTAGCTGGGTCTGGATATACTGCATGCGCCTTTTCTGCTGCGGCTACTTCAGCTATTTCAGCATCAGTTTTCCCTGTTTTGTACCATTCAGTTTCAACAAAGAAGATACCATCAGATGTCTCTTTGATATTAAGGATAGCAGCAGGGTGAACAAAGCCGAAGTCAACTCCTTGGTACTTACGAGCAATAGTCTGTCCTTTAGAAAGCAGCCAGTCATCCATTGTGCCTTTAACAATGTATTCTGAGCGTTTGAACTCCTTATATACGAGTCCTTCAGTTTTACGGAAGTCAGCCAGGTATTCCTGAGCAAATCGGTCTTCTGTAAGCTCTGATTTAGCTTTATCTACCTCATCATTATCAATATGGGGGTTGTCATACGTACTAAAATGGAATGATTTGTAGTCATCATCCTTACTTTCCATGTTAAACAGGTCATAAAAGTGGTTAAAGCCCTTGGGAGTGCTAATGAAGATACCTTCTCCCTTAGTGTCAGTCAGGGTAGGACGAATAATCTCATGCCAGTTCTCCCAGAAGTTACGCATAGATGCAATCTCGTCAATTACAATAAGGTCAAACTGCTGACCACGTAACGTATCAATGTTTTCCCAACCTCTTAGGACAATCATGGACCCATTAACCAGTACAATCTCCAATCTGGACTCATTTATGGTCATAGCAGACTGTTCACACTCTCGTTTAAGCTGTGCCCAACAAATATCCCTTGCTTGCTGGTAGGTAGGGGCAATATAAGCAATTCTGGAGTTCGGTAGAGAGGCTCTAGCCTTCATTTGGTCAACTACCATAAAGGTTTTACCAAAACGACGCCCACAACAAGCAACTCTGAACCGATGAGGGTCCATAGCAATCAATGCTTGACAGGGATGAAGTACATGTTGAGCTTCTGGGTTCATATTATCTATTTACTATCTCATTAGCCTTCTCAACTAGGAACATATACGCTTCCATGTTCCATTTTGCATCAGCAAGGGCATTATGTTCTCCTTTTACTTGCTTAGGAAGCTGTGGGTTTCCTAATTCATCACACATTTGTTTAATGTCGTTTGTATACATTGGGAAGTGGACTGGTAAGTTCATCATCGTTCCAAACAGTTGGCATAAAACTACATGGTCATAGTCTGCGTAGTACGCCCAAAGCTCCGATTTAGCAGTTGTGTCGTTACATATGAAGGCTTCTACCTCTATACGTATTTCCTCACGAGTTTTGTATAGTGATGGGGCATTTTCAAGTTTTGTGAGTACATTGTCTTTTACCCACTGACTTGCTTTACTGGCATCAAACTCAGTACTAATAGCGTAGTAACCTCTTCCGTCTTCTGAAACAATACCAATACTAATAAGGTCTATTGTTTTGCCATCTTCTATAAATTCTGTGTCGTAAAAATATTTCATATATTATTTTGTATTAAGAGCTATCCATAAAAGGGCAACGGCAGTTTCTGGGTCTGGGTCTGTACATTTAATGTCCTTGTTGATAGTTGGATGGGGTCTGCCTTGGGCTAGAAAGGTCTTGGCATGTCGGTTGTATTTTAACCAACGAAAGTCCTCCCCACACGCTGTGATTAGTTCCAAGAGGGTTACGCATAAGCCATGGACACCGTTGTGCGGTTGAGTTTGTGTGTAGGCTTCCATATAAGAACACCTAAGGCAGTAGCTTGCTGTTGAGTCATCAAGTGTATGTTCTTTTTGAGGAAACCCTGCATCTTTTAGCTTTTTTGCTGTTTCGTAATTCATACTTTTTATTCTAGTTCTTTTTCTAGTTCTTTACTAGCAAGGATAAGCAACGATAAAAAGGCTTCTTTTTTCTCATTATCACCTGCTGGTAAGCTAAACTCTAGCTTTACAGTGTTCTCATCGTTTGCGTATTTGTATGTTTCGTATTTCATATTGAACAATTAAATAATGCTTTTTCTCCACGTTTCTTTTTTCTTATAATCTGTTCGGTAAGGACAGGATTTTCTTGTTTCGCCCAATTAAAGGTGTACCTACACTTAGGAAATCTAGTACAGCTAGTAAAGGGACCATAGAGTCCTTCTCTCCTTATGAGAGTGCCACCTTTGTCTGTATCAGTAGAAAGAGAACAAGCTGGACACTTATTACCATTTTTTGTTTTTTTATTTTCCATATCCCTTTTTTAATAATTTAGCTTTTCTCTTTTCTTCTTTTGACCAATCCTTATGTTCTTTATTCAAAGACCAACATCTAACCATCCCTCCACTAGAGATAGATAGATTACATTTGGAACAATGTATGTTTTTATACTGGTCAACAATAAGGAAAGAAGTACACCGAGGACATAATTCTTGTGTTGTAGTGTTGTCTATAGTTTCACCAAGTAAGGACATAGTGTTACTATTGTAGCACAGAGATGAATCGGGGTAGCTCACGACCCAAACCTTCCTTCAATGAAACGAATAGGTTGTAAAAGATACGGGACAATGAAAGACACGTATCACGATAGAAACATCGACTACATTCTCCATAAAAAGAACTAACTCATAACGCAGTTAGGGATATAGATAACATGGTTCAAATAAACCCTGGTGGGCGGAGTATTGTTCAAATAATGAGTCCTTTACAGTAAGTATCTTCTTTATAGTCTTATATAATGTTTAAGTATTATACTACTGTTGTAAAATGGTTTGACATCAATGTTACAGTGTTGCTAACACTATGAGGGGGGGGGTGCTTAAGGGTAGGGGGGTGTCCATAACTTATCGGATTGATATAGTTCAAACACAGTAATAGCTAGTTGTCAAGGTGTTCATGGATAGGGGTATCAGCAGGTAATTGTGTAGCTGTTTCTGTTGCACTTTCAGTAGCTTTGAACCTATTAGCAGACTCCTGAGTTACATTGATTATCAGAGTTTTATCACCTTGCTTAGTATCAGTAAGTTTACCTTTCAACTTGTACGCCAGTGTGAGTTCACCTAACCGATTACCTTTCTTAGTTGTTATATCGCTCATTAGAGCCTTATTTAAGAACTCGTCAGTAATTCCCATTTCTTCCATAGCTACAATAAACCCCTTACTCTTCATTACTAGACTAGGTGATTCGCTTACACTCTTAGAATATCCAGCACTCTCTAGCACTCCGCCTTTAGTGAGATGTTCTGATATGTTTTTAACCGCTAGTCGCTGCCGTTTAGTTGGAGTGATGTTATTACTCTTTACAGGTGCTTTAATCATTGCAATACCATACCACACTTTTATCCCATTGTTTTAATGAAGCCGTGTGGTGAGTTGTAAGCGTAGTATAATGATTATAGGTAGTAGAGTGTGCATGATACAAGATAGTATAAGTGTGGTATAGCTAGTAATATGATACATAACCCTATGCGAACGTTTGCATTGTATTACAATATCTGATAGTATAAGAGAAGTAAAGAAGCTACTCCGGTAGACGTTCTCAACTTGAACCTTGACATCAATATAGAATAATCAATATAGCGTATCACGTGGTAAATAATTACATATTATGAACTACGCAAACATACTCGTTCACCTCATAACTACAGGGCAAGGATTCTGTAGTGTAAACGGTGCAATTGTAGACCGTTATGCTTGCCAGCAAGCCCTCAATCTTTCATGTAGTGATATGAATAAACTTGAACAGTTTACGGCAAGGCTTGATGATGATGATGTGAAAGACTTTGTTCAAGACATCAGAGATAAAAGAAAATAATTATGTATACATACATTTTTGAACTTACTGGTGAAAGTATATTGCTACAATCTTGCTACAGTGGCAAGCAAACTTTCGGAGCCACAGACTATAAAGACCATAGAGAGGACACTTTATCAATGTTAAAAAACAAAATTTTACCATTAAAGATATTTCAATTAGGTCATTTTTATGACAGCAATGGCGAACAAGTCGATACTTTAGTACTAAGTGGATACCATGGTGGATATACTGGTACTTTCCTATATAAAAGCGGTAAAAATGCTTTTAATAGATAAACTATTAGCAACGTAGCTATAGTGTAGCGATTGATTAGATATAACCTATAGAGTAGTGAGTACGTGCATAATATAAAAAAGAATTATGGGACAGTACTACAACGGTAAGAAAATTGGTACATGCGAAACGATGTACTATATGCGAATGGATGAAGCTGAAATTTTAGCAAGATGTAAAGCAAGTGATGATGATGGAATAACATTTCAGTCAATGCTTACAGATAATGCAACCATGTTTCGCTTTCCATTTCCACAAGAAGACAGCAAAAAAGGTGATTTGCTAGGAATAGCAGACCATAGCCCTAGCTTTGATATGCCAGTACCCCATGATTTTGATTTAAATCATGCAGATATATGCGTATCAAATAGTCACAAGGATACAGGGACACATAAGATAAATATATTTGTACCCTGCCCCCACAGTAAAGAGTTCAAGCTAAAAACTAGCCATGGGAATCACCAACAGTATATCTCAATCAAATACAATGCAATGAGATACCCATTGTGGGAAGATGAAGATGGAAATACTCAACAGAATGCAAATGCAAAAATGGTAAAAAGTACACTTTTTGAGTGTTCACGATGTGGACAGCTACAGCGTGTATCACCAGAAGAAATGGCAATTGCGGTGGAATATGCAAGAGAGCATTTTACCCGACAATACAAACTCTTTGCACCATGTGACTTAGAAAATAGTGGACTAGTAGAACAAATGGATAGAAAACTATCCCTTGCATTACAGACACTATCAAGAATTTAAAAGACCAGCACGTACTCACTATTCTATAGGTTATACAACACACACAACAATAAAAAAGAAAAAATATGAAAAAAATCATAATAAGCGTACATCACGAACACGAAACGCAAAAATACTACAATGACTCATACATGAAAAATCAGACCATTGATATATTAGACGGTGAAAATATACACGAGAGCATTACAAGGGTAGTATCAGAATCAGACTTTTGTACATTTTCGTATAAAGGCAAGCCACAAGGGAACGTATACAATGACCGCAACGGTGAAACTACTATTGTAGGCTATCACTACCGGACTAAGCACTATATCGAAGATAGAGATACCAATTTACAAAAAGAAAATGTACCCTTTACTACATGGGTTACTATCCACGGTCAAGTAACAGATATAGAACTGGAGGATGTGGAAGATTAAAAAAAGTGTGTGTGTTGTATAGCCTGTAGAAATTATTAAAATAGTACAAAACTATGAAAAAACTATACGCAACGGTAAAAAACAATAAGACAGGAAGTACAGTGTACAAGGAGGGAGGTGAATATATAGATATACGGTTAAGTTCCAAGAATACTGGTGAATCTTATCGTATACAATTCCACGATGATGCCACTATCATAGTAATAGACAGTTCAACTGGTGAAGAATTACTTAATTATTAAAATAGTACAAAACTATGAAAAAGAAAACAATATCAGAATTATTGAAAGCTGAAACTGCTTTACGAGAAGAATTGATACACTCAGGCAGTAGCACAATGGACTTAATCAACGAATTGATTGAAGTCAGTATCGAAATAGAAAAAAATAGTAATATATAAAAATATGAAACAACTGACAGACTTACAATACGGTATTCTCATGCAAGCACTGGAAACCGCTAAATATGAAATAGGAGAAGATACTTTTATCGACCCCTACGACAACGAGCAAGAAATAACCAACGACCAAGCTATGCAAGCTATTCTAGAAATCGAAGATATGCACATTACTCATTTCACATCATAAAAATATGGAAAAAATAATAATCTCAGAATTAAAAGGAGAACGAGAAAACAATTCCGACATGAATATGTCTGACCAACAAATAAACGACTTAGCACAAGATATATACACCAAAATAATAACCCTATAACTATGTACACCCGATACAAAGCCGACAAACAAAAACAAAAGAACATCGTATATAACAAAATATATACATTACTAGCTTTAATAATCTTAACAGTGGTATTTATTGCCCTGTAATATATAAAAAATATGCAACAAAAAATAATCGACACCATAAACAACATAGACACCGACCCCGACAACTTAGAACTATTCAAAGAATGTGCAGAAATATATTGTAGTCAGTGGGAACTGTGCAACGCGTATAAAAATGCACTGATAGCAGAAATCAACGACCAGTTCGACAACCATTTTCATGACTCAGACCAAAACGCTGATGCACTAGAAATATATAAGATATTAACCAAATAAATATGATAAGAATAATCTTACTAGCAATACTATTTATATGGCTTGCCATACTATTTCCAGTTTTATGGATTGTATATGCTATATACCTAATAATAGTATTATCTAATTAAAAAAGAACAATCCAATAATATGTCTAAAGAAATAAAAACAATGGAAGCAACAGCTTTTTTGGAAAATAAAAAAGGGAAAAAACGGCACTATTGCACTTGTGGGGAGATGATACTTGTACAGCATGTAGGAGTACAGACGTAGGTTATACAGACTAATTAAAATAATATGGGTAAAAAAATAATAGTGAAATTATACTCAGGATATGGAGGTGTCCCAAAATGTGAAGTGAGTCTTGGAGAAGATAATTATCTCATTGAGATTGAACAACTAGAAAAGAATCTTGAAAAAGAAATACAAAAGAAAGGATTTACTGTGACAAAAACCAACAGGCAAAAATATGCACGATTAGTAATCAATTAAAATTTTTATGGAAAAAAAAGAAAAGACTAGGCATTTCTGTGAATGTGGAAAAGAAATTTTTGCTGGTAAGTTACTAGCAAGCTCACGGAAGAACCACGATACAACACCAGAACATATGCAAGCGGTAGCAAAGGCACGTTGGAAGAAACCAAACGAGCTAAAGCGTAGGCGTGAACGGAACAAAGAGTTTGTAGCTAAGTTTGTAGCAAATGGTGGCATATGATTAAACTACTACTAATTTTTGGAGCAGGGTTTGTACTAGGCTTGCTGTTCAACAAACAATGAAGTATAATTATGAATGTCTAATACATAGGCTTTCTTTTTTATCAGCGAAACCACTCATTTATCTGAGTGGTTTTTCTGTTACACGGCTCAACATAGCCATATTCTTATACACAGGTATACAGTTGCGTAGTATAAGTATAGGTGCTATACTATAAGAGTTAAGAGAAATAATAAAAAAGAAAAATGGAAAAAGAATTTAAAAACTTAGGTCGAGATATTGTGGATAGTAAACATGAAGCAATAAACCAAAAGGATAGTTTTCGATTACAACAACTCGATGACATCCACATGGAAGACCCTAACGAAGACGAAGCAAGTTACAAAGAAGAACGAGAAGAATACACAAGAGAGTCGAACCAATTACCAGCTGAAGGTAACTTATACTAAAAATGAAAGTCACAATAAATGTAGACGGGATGAAAAGAGAATTTGATGGAGATTATCACACCCTACACAACAATGACTGGAACGAGATTGTACGTTCAGGCTTAGACGAATCAGAAGAAGTGCGAGCAAGTGTAGCAAAAGACCATTTCGATGGTGAGAAAATAAACCAAACATAATATGTCAATGATTTACTGTCACACGCATGACTTGCACTACGATTCAGATTTTGTAGAAGAATGTCCACAGTGTGAGGAAGAAGAAGTTGAGGAGATACCAATGTTTAAAGGGACTAGAGACGCACTAGATAAACTAAAAATATGACAAAAACAATTAAAGAATTACAAGAATTTGCTAGTAAACATAAAATTATCCTATCAGAAAAAGGAGAGATTGGTTTTGGGCGACCGTGTGTAGGATTCCTACACGGTGACAATTATATTGGTTACAATCCTACTAAAGATGGGGGAAACTATGCCCCCGTTTTTGGAAAGCATGATGACAGATTATATCCCCCAGAGGGCGTTAAGTCTTACCACAAAGGAGACTATTTAGCTGTGTTAGTTAGTAATGACAATTACGATGCAGGGTTAGAGCAATTACTTAAATGGATAAATCACCTAGAGTCACAAGGAGAAGTAGAAGTTGTAGAGTTTGAAACAGGAGCTACTGGTTTACAAACAATTATGACAGGTTTGTTTGGGAGAGCAATAAGAATAAAATCTTAATATGATTTCAGTACCAGTAGGACAAGTAGGACTAAATGATAAAGAGTGGAAACAAGCGAAGGTGAAGATGTTGGAAACAGGTGAGTTTGACCCCAACACCAGTGCAAAGCTATCCGAGGAACAAAGATACTGGGTAAAAGAAACTCACAAGAGTATTAGAAATCTAAAAGAAAAATATGAACCCGAAACTGAATAAATTTATTGAAGACAATCAAGATATAACAATGCTTGGATTTGCATGGGCTTGCTATTGGAGAGTGTGGCTTACCATTATGGGTGGTTATGCCCTCATACTTGTACTCATCCTGCTCTTAGCATAAACAGTACGTCCTGTATGACGTTAAACTATAAAAATTAAGAATAATATATTATCTATGATTACAGCACCAAAAGCAGATACTAAACCACGAGAGTTAGTACCAGTAGGAAACCATGTTGCACGGTTATTTAAAATCGTAAACATCGGAACAGTCCCTACACCCTATCTAAACGAGGATGGGAGTGTAAAAGAACAGTCACGTATCCGTCTATACTTTGAACTACCGCATGAAATGCGAGATTTTGAAAAGGATGGAGTGACAAAATCATCACCAATGGCAATCAGTAAGGAAGTTACCCTATCATTCTACAAGAGTGAAAAAATGACCTCTACACTACGTCTGATGGCTCATGCACTTATCGGAACAAAACTTACGGACCAAGAAGCAGAAGTATTTGATGTAGAAGACCTACTCAATAAGGCTTGCATGGTGGAAGTGACTCACGAAACCATGAAAGACGGAAAAGAATTTGCCAAGGCAATTAGCTTTGGTTCAATTCCAAAAGGAATGGAAGTACCCGAACAAATAAATGCAGGAGTAGTACAGGATGTATATAAAATGACAGAGGAGGAAGTTGAAGCACTACCAGAATGGTTACGTGACAAGATGAAGACCTCACGAGAGTATCATGTACGATTCCTTGCCCCACGCTCAGAAACACCACAGGCAGTAGATGAAATGCCTGACAGTGTAAGAGAAGCTCAAGAACTTGAACCTGGTGACATGCCATTTGAAGATGATGAGGTTATTTCTTACACTGAGGGACAAATGTAATGACTGTAAGAAACACAAAATATGCAGATGGATGCAGAATATGTGGATGTAAAATGATAGTTCCATCATGGTCTATTTGTGACAAACTAGAATGTGAGTTACTGGCAGTAAAAGAATCTCAACAAAAGAAAAAGGACAAGAGAAAGAAAAAATCGTGAACTACTATAATTCAAGTCAACAAAAGATTGGTTCTCTAAAAGAAGGAATTTTTAGAAAACGAGTCAAAAAAAGTGTACACCTGATGAGAAACAATAATTCTTGGGGTATTGATTATAATACTTTAAAGAAAATTAGGGATGCAGGTTGTGTTGAAATACGTATCCTGGAAATGGAAGATAGTATTATCTATTCCGTTTCTATGGAGACGCTTTGGAGTCATGCCACAGTAATGAATTGGGGTGATGGTCAACAAGCGTTTCTTCATAGGGAGAATTTTGAAAGAACAGAATATATTTACAAAGTAATATAGAAAATATGGTAGCACCTAGAAAATACACAGAAAAAGACGTTGCAAAGTGGACAAAGGCTCGTAATGAGCTTGGAATGAGCTATAAAGCGATTTCAAGGGAATATAGAGTATCACTCACTACTGTCCGTTATCACCTTGTAGAGGGCGAAAAACAGCGAATGAAGGCTACTACAGCCAAGTATGTACGTGAGAATAGTGAGAAAGTTTATGCACAACAGTTGGAATATCAGAAGAAAAAGAAAATGGTATAGTAACTGGGACGGTACAAGGAGTGGTGTGTTTACTCCTACAACCAACAATCAGTCCTGATTATCCTTTGAAGCAGTTAATTAGGGAGACCTCCCAACTGTGGAGGAAAAAAGGGTGAGGCCTTGAGGTTGTAGGCGTAAGCACAGCACATAAAATATATGAATAACTTAAGTAAAGTAAAGAAGTTTGAGTTTGACCCAGAAAAGTTTGACGAAACTGCAAAGGTGATAGGACCAATGATAAACCGCAACGAAGTAGACCAGAAGTTGCAAGAGATAGGTATTACTCTTGAAGACCTTAAAAAGGCATTGTTGTATGAGTAAAATTACTAAGCACCACTTATCCCCAGTTACAAATTAGGTGATTTTTGATTCTATGGTATATTTATAGGTGAATGAACCTAAATAACACAATTAAATACTTTGTAGAGCGAGGCCAAGCTATTGGAGGTTCATTCACATTTCCTTTGGCTTCCCTCTACAAAGTATTCAAACTTAATCACGCTTAACAGGTGTGTTTTTTGCTATGTACGAAGTAAAACAATCACGAACAAGAGGAAAAATGTACGATTTTATGTCCGAGATACTCGGGAGGACTCTTACATCTAAAGAGCATGAAGATTTTAAAGAAATCATACGTGCCTATTTTGATTCGACTGATAAGTTTGTTCGGTACAGAGAAGCATTAAATTCTAAACCAGTTGAACATATTTTAACTTGTGGAAACTGCAAGCGTATTGAGAGAGCTTCAGGGTATAAAGACCGTAAGAAGACCCGAAGAACTTTTATATGCCCATAACAACGTTCTAGCGAACCATCAATTAAGGCAAATGATGTAAAACAAGTCTTATACAGTATTGTGTCGTGCTTCTGACATAATAAAACTTCAAAGATATATGGGGTTCAAATGCGAAAGGAGGGAAAATAGCTAACACCTTGCTACCCTCCCATTAGATTTGCATCTCATATATTCTGGATTAGATTTCTCTTATATATTACGGTTACTGAAATGTGTAGCATACAGTAAGTAACTACGGGGGTAAGAGATTGAACCCATTAGCTAGTCAACTACATACCCAATGAGTACCCTGCTTTCTTTCAGGGGAAAGGTGTGCCTATGGTCAAAGATATATTGCTATCCACAGGGTAGATTACAAGAGAGTAGTGTAGTATAGAAATATGGAAACAATATCAATGGACATGAGTAGGTTCACAGTTGCTACACCAAACACAAAGCAACCTGAACTGTATGCTCACTACATAAACAAGACAGCAGTAATGTTATTTGGTGGAGATGAGAACGGCAAAGCCAAGAAAGGAAAGTACCTGAGTGTTCATAGGATGGTACAGAAGTGGTCGCAAGAAAAGATTATCCATAGATATGACTTAGCTACCAAGCATAGTGGAAATATGAGACCAGATATTTATTGGTTTTGGCAAAGGAAGCTAGATAGAGCAAAATGATTAAAGATATCAAGTCATTAAAGATACGTGGACATATACTTATTGACCTATTGGTGAACACAGGGTTGTCAAAGAGTGTGATATACAGAAAATTAGAAAAGAAACTTGGACACGATAGACATTATGCTCACTTTGGGAATTGTATTGATGCATATCAAATAGAAAATAATATCAAGATACTCAAAGCAATGTTGCAGTCCAGAGAACAAAGACAGTTAAACAAGAAGCACGGTAACAATGTTAAGGTTGCAAAGATTAAACCAGAATCACTTTCATTGGCTGAACAGAGAGAAATACACAAGACCTTTACAAATAAAAACAAGACAGTATGGAAAAGATTGAAGATGATTTTAAGACTCCCAAATAACCTCTTTGTAAAAACAACCGAAGACACCATCATTTTATAGAAACATTAGATGAAAACTATGAAAAATGCAGTAAATGTCCTTTAATTCGTAAGAAAGTAGTATGAATGATGAAAATACCATCCATATAATCATTGAAGGTGAATTGACTGATTTCAATACCTTTGACAAGGCGGCCAGAACTAATAAATTTGTTGCTGGGAAGATTAAAAAGGAAGAAACGGACAGAGTAGCCTGGGAGTGTAAAAAAACGCACCACGGGGCAAATCTGGAGTTTCCTGTGCATATCTCATACGTATGGTATTGCAAAAATGAACGTAAAGACATAGATAACGTAGCTTTTGCTAAAAAATTCATCAATGATGGACTTGTGAGTGCTGGAATCTTACCAGATGACTCTAGGAAGTATGTATCAGGGTTCAGTGATGAGTTCCCTGTCGATAAAAAAAATCCAAGAGTTGAAATTTTTATAGCATAATGTTTAATAAGCCAATTTTAAGTGAGAAGGACAGAAGATACCTTAAAACAATTAATGAATTGGAAAAGATTATATCTAGCCAGGGATATAAAACTACTTTAGATAAATGGGAAGTACAAAACCAAAAGGCTTTAGACAAGTATCAGTTAGTATTTTCTTGGTTGAATAAACAAGATTGGTATAAAAACAACCAACATAAAGTTACAAAATATGTAAACACAATACTCTAGGAAACTAGGGTGTTTTTTATACACACCTTTATCCCCTTGACCTCTGTCTTCAATATGTATACAATGGAAATGTATTAATAATAAAATTCAATTATGCAAACAGAATCTTTAAAGGAATGTCTTAAAGGCACATATCAATGGTCAGGAACCCTTTATCAGAACATTTGTGATGGTAGTACTTATTTTGTAGCAAATGGTTTTTTTGATTATTCATTGGGACTAACTTTTTTGGGTATAGGATTGATACTAATATATGGTTTTATAGCAATGATTATCAACTAAAAAAATATGAGTATGAGAAAAATGGTTCCTGTAGATTTGGAAGTACATGCACAACTAACAAGGTTAGTAGCAAAAAAAATAGTAAAAGAAAAACGTCCAGTAAAATACTCTGAAATTGTAAGAGATTTATTAAAGAATAGCGTATGACAAAAGAAGAAGCATTAGAGGGAGCTAAGATACTTGCCCGTATAAATGAGGCAAACAAAAACAAATGTAACTGTTACAGAGATATAATTCTCATCAAGAAAGCCCATTGGGTTTGTGCTAAATGTATGTGTGACTTATCACATGACATAGCAATGATGAGTGAAAAAACTTATAACAAAATTAAAAAGAATATACGACTGGGAGTCAATTACGACACACCAGTACATGGTCATTCCCAATCAAGTGCCCACGCCTATTATTCAAACTATTAGAAAAACTAGAGATATGAACAGAGCACACGCAAACGCAAGAGAGGACACTACAGAGCTAGAGAGGGTGGTATGCGAGTTGGAACAGGTCATTGAAAGTATCGTTACTGAGAGATATGAGCGAATACCAAATATGGGTGCTGCAATAAAAGAGGTATGTACAGATGCTCTAAAATCCTACGCCCAATCAGTAGCAGAGGAAGCGGTGAGGGAAGCTAGGAGAAGTGTACTGGAAATAGCAAAACCAGGGACACTTTACCAAACAGCAGACCCTAACCCCACTACCAGATCAGGTAAAGCCAACGAAATGGTCAACAAGGAGATGGAGGAGCAGGTGGAGGAGTTTATGGATTGTTGGGGGGATTACTTTGACGGATATATATGTTGTCAGGGGTTTGGTTGCTCTTGTAACGGGACTAAAACTGATGTTGAGGTAATCAAACACCTCACCCAAGCCCTACACACCGCACGTACACAAGGCTTACGCAAAGGACTAGAGAAATCCCAAGAGTTACTCGATGAGATGATGGAGGAAGGTAGGAAGCAAGGCAAGGCAGAGGAGGGGGAGAAATGGAGCAAGGCTGTGGAAGCATGTTCTGACGATAAGGGTAACTTATTTCAAAATGACTTACTACTAGCATTATCACTCACCAACACAGACGTAACAAAACTAATATGACAAACATAGAAAAACACATCCAATGGGGTATAGAGGGAGGGTGGTATGGAGATATTCTGGGGAAAAAGGCTGGCTGGACTTATGTGGCAGCAGGAACTATGGCAAACGTAGAAGGTTTCTTAAACATAAATTGGAATAGCACAGGTGATTGCTTTAAGCAATTGAGTGACAGTCAAGCCCTCCTAGACCCAAAGTTCTGGCAAGCCGTGGGTAAGGTGAAGGGGTGGGGCGATGTTCATTATGAAAAGTGTGCAGAAATTGACTACCATGAGTTTGCTGATGCAGGAGAGTGTGATTGTGAATCACGGTATGAATACAAGCAAAAAATGTACAGATTTATGGAGTCAATAGCAGAACACAAAACCATAGACGAAGCACTGGGGTTACTAGAGTAATTAGATTGGTATGAAACTAATACACGGAGACTGCTTAGAAGAAATGAAGAACATCCCAGACGGGAGTGTAGACATGGTTCTGACTGACCCCCCTTATGGAACGACGGCTTGTAAGTGGGATAGCGTTATTGATTTTACATTAATGTGGGAACAACTTAATAGAATTATAAAACCTAATGGTGCAATAGTATTATTTGGTAGTGAGCCATTTAGTTCTGCTTTAAGAATGAGTAATATTAAAAACTATAAATATGATTGGATATGGGATAAAAGTAGACCGACTGGTTTTTTAAACGCTAAGAAACAACCATTAAGAAAAACGGAAAATATAAGCGTATTTTATAAAAAACAACCAATATATAATAGGCAGTTTAAAACGGTAAAAGAAAAAGTGTTTACCCGAACTAAAGGAGGGGGAACTTACGGAGATCAAAAAAACATACCAACAAATGTATCTAATGGAGGTAAAGAAAACCCCTATACATTAATTTATTTTAAGTGTATAAATGGAGAACACCCAACCCAAAAACCAGTAGCACTTATGGAGTACCTAATAAAAACATACACCAACGAAGGAGAAACAGTCTTAGACTTTACGGCTGGTTCGTTTACAACAGGAGTTGCATGTGTTAATATAGGCAGGAACTTTATCGGAATAGAAAAAGACAAGAATTATTTTGATATTGGAACTAAACGAATAAAAGAAACTATAAAATGCCTAGATTTAAAGATAGAACCAACGATAATTACGGGAGACTCAGCGTCATAAAACATGCTGGTAAAGATAGTAGGGGTAAGCACCTGTGGCTCTGTAAGTGTTCGTGCGGTAACGAAAAAGCTGTAGTCAGCGACAATCTGTCTAGTGGTAAGTCTAATAGCTGTGGGTGTCTAAGGAATGAAGTATTAGCAAGAAAAGGAAATCAGTATGGTATTTATACAGACCGGGAAAAGGCACTACTTAAAGTACAGTACTCTCATCTAAAACGAAGGAACATGAAGATGGGATATGATGAAGTTATAGACTTTAAGACCTTTTCTACTTTAGCTAAAAGCCCGTGTAAGTATTGTGGACTAGAATACTCAAAAGAAATAGAGGATAGACTGAATGAAAGCAAAAAACAGAAGCGGTTATCAGACCACGTTTTAACATGTAATGGTATAGATAGGAAAAACAGCAAGCGCGGCTATGTTAAAGATAACAGCGTGGCATGTTGTAAATACTGCAACTTTGCAAAACATACGATGAGCGAAGATGACTTTTATAAATGGATAAAAAAAGTATATGAACATCTTTTCTAAAACAACTGGAGTAGCTTGCAAAAACCTCAACCGTAACTTTATCGGAATAGAACTAGACGAAACATACTTTGAGATAGCAAAGAAACGAATAGAGCAATAAGGAAATAACAACAGGGGATAACTTCAAAAGCTGTCCCTTTTTGCTGTACAATGGGGGTTAGAAGCACCTTGAAAGGAGAAAGACTATGAAACAATCATTTTGTTGCTGGTGTGATGCTCCCATCAAGGTGCATGACACTTACGATGATTTAGAATGTGTTGCAGTCTGTTCTGATGGATGTCGGGATGCGGAAACTTTATTCCGTATATTCTACTCCGATGAAGAACAGCACAGACGCGCACATTACATCTACCTCACTATGGGGGATGATGATGAACAAGATTCAGATGAGCAAATGTATTAACCGCTTAACTTGTGGTAATGAATTGCTCTACTGTAGCCGTGTCTATGTAAACGCTCGACTCTATCCAACAGGATGGAAAGAAATGGAGTGGTTGCTAGATACTGTTTTCTACCTTGTACGTGGCGATAAGCGTCACGTATATGATTCGTATCTATGGGAAAGGAAACACAATGTCGAGAAGAAAAAAGCCCAAAGCTTGTGAGGGGTACAACTACCACCACCGTAAGCCTAAAAAGCTACGTGGGTCTGGTTGTATATCTTCAGGGAATCTGTCTCTGGTTTTAGTCAGCAAGCACCGTGCATGGCATCGTTTGTTTGAAACAAAAACCCCTGAGCAGATTGCTATCACAATCAACTCAACTTGGCTCGACCCTGCGTATGAACTAGTTGTGCGGAAAAAGGCATGAACGATATCTACAAACCCTATCGTCAAGGACACTTTAATGTAAGGAGAGAGAAAGTGGACTACCCAGAAAGAAGCGAGTGTGACTTCACACCAGACTTCATGCACAGCAAGCCCTGCCTCAACTGCAAGACGCAGATATATGTGGCAAACGCTTTTGTTGTGAAGAAAGACAGTGGTGACACACACTTCTGCGGTGAACACTGTGCAGGAGAATACTATCTTGAGTGCCTCAGAGAAAGTGGGGTCTAGCATGGCAGAACCACGCAAGTGTACAGGGTGTAGCAGACCCTGTAACGAGTGGAGTATGTTAAAGACTATTGATGGGAAGTTCTGTGACGATGAATGTCATCGGGCGTATCTCATACAACATCCAATGAAAAGGAAATAAGATGTATCGTTTTATAGCTGTAGCACTACTGATTGTTGGTTGGTATGTTACCCCAATCATCGCTCAGGCATCCCATGAACCACTGGTGGCAGGTGAAGTTACTCAGTTTGGTGTTGAGGGCAAGGCTTGTCAAACCCAAATCTGGGCAGAGCAAGCACTGTCTCACATCGAGGAAGTTCCTTACACGGAATGGTTCAGTAACTTCAAAGCCAACGTCGCCAAGGATGTCTGTCTGAGGGGCATAGTCGAGCTTGTCCCTATCGAAACCGTCAAGAATGACGACGGCACAGATAAGACATTCACTGATATGGATGGCGAAGTGTGGTACATCATCAAGTCTGCCCCTATCGGCTGGCCAGCTCATATCTATCAAATGCTGGCTGACATGAATGGTGACCCTGTTATCTTCCTTCTTTCAGTCAATCCACTGGTCGATGTCGCTCCAACTGTCGAGCCTTCTGGTTTCGTCATTGACCCTGAATCGGAAGAAGACGTATAAATTATCTCACCAAGCGTATGAGTCCTGCATAGATGGGGAACCAATCGCTTGATGTAACTAGGCACTGCTAGTGGTGGTGCTTTTTTTTATGATAGAATATACACACAAGTCATGCTCTTATTGTAGTAAGTTATACTGACTCGGCTGGTAAGGTGTCTGTCCACATAGACCCAGCTTAAAGGGGTTGCGACCCTGTTAGACAGAACACCCTGATACCGACTACAATCGCAGGGTGTTTTTATATTATGGCTTACTAGTTATGTAACATTTATATACAACAAACGGCTATAAATATATATTATCTGGCACAACAATAAAGTAGTGATGTATCATTTTACCAAAACAACAAGTATCACTTCAATAGTAGACTTTTCTTTTCCACAGTTGTTTTTCCAGAGTATGCTATTATTGAATAAGAAAAATAGTTCCTTCAACGTTTATGTCTTAGATTGCACTACATCCTTGATATTGATTCTACAATTTAAATTCATCTGATAGATAACATACTCCAAGACCGTATAGGTCGCTTATTGCGAGGGGCAAGGCTAGTTCATTACAACGGAACTATAGGGGAGCATAACCCCTAATAAACATATGAATACATACAAAGTAAATGATTTTGGTAGCAGGTCTGCATTAGAAACGCAGGTTATTTTTGATTTAGGAAAAACAACAGAAAAAAAAGATGCTATTATAACTGGGACACAAAAGAAATTGTCAGAGTTTGGACTAGAACACAACAGTCAAATCTGGGGTGTTATAGTTCAAGAGACAAATTATAAGGTGAATAATACTCCAAAGGTGAAAAGAGGAATACGAGGTGACAGAGTTTCTTCTAAAATCAATGGACAGAAAATATAAATATTATGGGTGACTATACAAGTGTACTTACAGGTGAAAAGGCACGTAAGAAAGTACGAAGCGGTGTTAATCAAGTTTTTCATGCAGTTAGGTTGACGTTAGGTCCTGAAGGGCAGAACGCTATTCTTCCTAGAACTTTTAATCGTGGTCCAAGATTGACTAACGATGGTGTTACTGTATCTGAAAACATTAAGCCAAAAGATGAACACGAACGTCTGGCCGCAGACTTCTTTAAGGAAGGTTCAAAGCGAACAAACGAAATGGTGGGAGATGGAACAACAGGTACAGCAGTTGTAGCTGGAACTTTAATGAACATTATTTTTGACATGCTAGACCAAGATTCTGCTCCATCAGCAGGTCTTAATTCAAGTCCTACAGACGTAAAGGGAGCACGAGCTATTCGTGGAGAAATGAAAAATGCAAAAGAGTTAGTGATTAAAGAGATTAAGAAGATGGCAAAGCCTATTGAATCTCTTGAAGACCTAAAGAAGATTGCTGTTATCTCTATTGGAAAAGAGGATGTACAAATTGCAGATAAGGTAGCAGAAATGCTATGGGAAGTTGCACGAGATAAGGATGGTAACTTTGTTGATAACCATGTGGATACGGTAGAAGGATACAAGGGAGTGGTAGAAACAATGATTACAAAAGGAATGAGTTTTCCTGCAAAGGTAGCTCACCGAGGGTTTGTTACAAATCCAGAACGGTTTGAAATGATTGTAGAAGATGTACCTGTATTCATTACCAACTACAAGATGGATAACGTAGCTGAAGTGGTAAACCTCTTGAACAAAATGCAAGAACCAAAGATTGCTTTGTTTGCTCCAGCGTTTAGTAACAATGTAATTATGTCATTAGCTGCTTCTGCAAAGAATGGAATCCAGATTTTCCCAGTTCTTTGTCCAGCATTACGGACAGAACAGCTAGAAGACTTAGCTATCTACACAGGAGCTGTTGTAGTAGATAAGGAGAAAGGAAAAAAGCTCTCCAACGTCACAAAAGAGGTACTAGGGTATGCAGAAAAACTAACGGTAAAGGACGTTGAAGGCCGAGAGGATGCAATCCTCCAAGGTGGAAAGAAAGGACAGGATGAGAAGATTAAAGAACGGGTAGCAATGCTAAAAGGTCAGGCTGTTGAAGCAAAGAATGAGATGACTAAGATGAGTATTGAAAAGCGTATTGCAAATCTACATGCTGCGGTTGGGGTTGTGCGAGTTGGAGCCTCTACCAATGCAGAACTTCTATACTTAAAGTTAAAGATTGAGGATGGTGTATTTGCTTGTAAGGCAGCACTTCAAGAAGGATATGTACCTGGAGGTGGTCTTTGCTTAAAGGCTGTTGCAGAGAAACTACCAAAGTCAGTATTGACTGAAGCGTTGAAAGCTCCCTACAATCAAATTCAAAGTAATGCTGGTGGCTCACTAGAAATTGGAGAAGATGTTATTGACCCAGCACGGGTTGTACGTCTTACTGTAGAACATGGTGTGTCAGTAGCTTCATCATTGATTACCACAGGTATCTCAGTGGTGGAAGTACGTGACAAGAGCATGGGAGAAGGTGAGGAGATGATTGCAAAGGCACTAACAAAGAAAGCATACTTTGATGCAAAGCATGCAGGGATGTTAGGGGAAGCTCAAGACGAGTCAGAGAATGACCGTATGGAAGCGTTTGAGCAAGCAGTCTTCGAGGACCAGGATTAGCTAGATACAAAAAACACCGAGCTTATAAACTAGGTGTTTTTTGGTGTCTGTTTGGTACTGGCGGTTACATTATAGATTCGATTTCTTCATTTGTCACCAGTCGTAATGCAATATCACCGATTGCTGATACTATGGCTACCATACCTACAAGGTCTAGCTCAGTCATTGCTACAGTAAGTACACCTACTACAGCAACAATGCAAGCCTTCCAAAACGTCTTACTTCCAGTTAATGTTTTCATATTTAATTTAAATTACAGATTACTTGAGTCATTGTCCATTGTTGGAATAACGTACCAATAACGAACCCTACTACTACCCAAGCTATCCTTCTCATAATTTTGCTACCAGTTCCCGTAAGATTAGAAGCAACCTTTTCAGGAATGACAATTTATTGATAATTTCTTTTTTCTCAGGAATAGTGAGTGTTGGTTTTATACCAAGGTATTCTACTGAGTCACCTGCAAATACTTCATGGTTATATGATACCCCAAACTCAGGAGATTCGGGGTCAAATGCCCCATAGTATCCGTTGTTTGGTAGTAAGTTACGTCCAAACTCATTACAGAACTTCCATGACCAGTGTAAATGAGTACCAGAGGATGCTCCTGTAGAACCCATAAGCCCCACTGTCTGTCCAAATGATACATTCTTACCATCATATCCTATTTGGGCATGTAAGTGCCAGTAGCGTACCTTGACGTAGCAGGTGAAGCCAATGACTCCCTTATGGGTCTTTTTATTGACAAAGGTAGTTAGACCTTTAGGAGCCTTTCCTTCAAAGAATAGTTCTACATTGGAGATAACATCTACACCAAGTCCCCCACTGTAGTCAGATTCAATCTTCATATAACCATCAAATGTGCCAGCATGAACAACGTCTTCCCCTAAGATGCCTGGTATATCTTGACCATTGTGTGCGAGCATACCAATAGACTTATAAAAATCTACTGAACCAGCAGGACAATTATGCCCCTGCTTGCCTACAATCTTCCCATTTGGGTAAGAACAAGCTCTATTCTCACCAAAATGCTGTGAGATTCTTTTACTTCTTGTTGGACGAAAGAGTGATAGCTTTAAGCTGCTCATATAATTGTATTAATCTTTTTAAAAGAGTTATTTTTTCTATTAGTAAATTATACCGTTTTCGATGTTCATTTAAAAGTTCTAGTAACCGACCTTGGTCTTCCATCATATGAGTACGGTCTGGACCAGAGCTTTGCTTTTCCATACCATGACAAGCCTCATGTACAAATATCCACACAAAGTTTGATTTAAAACCATTTTTAATAGCTCTATTATCAAACTTTTTAGGAAGACCCATATAAAAATCATAATTTAAATCTCTATCAACCATGTCATACATCCCATAGTGGGATGTAATTCCGATAGAGTTAAGACGTTCAAATGTGGTTACAAAGCAACGTATGTCTGCATCTCCTATCATGCCTCGTATCCAATCAAAGTCTCCCCAGATTGAATTGTGCCAAGGATTCCACTTAGGTCTTAGGCTTGCTGTAGTGTTCGCAATAGTAATATCTAACTCAGGGAATAGCTCCAGCAGCTCATCAAGCCAGGCTTGTTTAATTTCTATGTTTGAAAGTATTTTAGTTTGTAGCATTTTCTTTTGTTAAGAAAGTATGTTCCCCCTGAATGGCTTGAAGTATTACAGTCTGTTGCAGACTGATTTCTTCAAGTCCTTCTTCAAGATTAGAGATGCGATTATCTGTACTTGCAAAAGTTACTCCTGCGAAGTAGGTCCCTGCCATGAGCATAAGAACAAGTGCAATAGAAACACTGGTACTCTTGGTAATTGTCTGTCCTACTGACGCTGTGGCAAGTAGGGCTGGCATTATGTAGTGTTCCATATATCTTATTATTATAATTTTGTTTCAAATACTTTTCTTCTGGACCTTATAATCCAAGCGCTAAGTGACACAGTAAACAAAACTCCAAATCCAGCCCACAAAGGCGCTGACAAAAGGTTTCCGTCACTATCTACTTCAACAGGTGCAGTTCCTAGTCCATCTAGTTTATCAATTCGTAACTTCAGTGCTTCTATTTCTGCTTGCTGTTGTAGTGTTAGTTCATAAAGCTGTTGGATTGCTGTGAGATTAAATTGCACTGACTTTCCTAAATCTCTACCAACAAATGTCACTGGTACTTCGTCTACGATTTTTACCACTTCTTCATACCTAACACCTGATGGAAGTGTACTGTGGTCAACTTCAGCCCAATCACCTTCTTTAGTATTTGGCTCCTCTTTAATGTCTAATATTTGCGATAGTGCGTCACCAACATATTTAGGAGAATATTCCAGATATGAATCGGCTAATACATTGCCCTGCACTGACAATGCCTGAGATGGTGATGTCGTCCCGATGCCGACGTTGCCACTTGCATCTATACGCATACGTTCTTCACCGTAGGTATCGTTGGGAGTACCCAGTGCAAGACCCTCAGAGCCAGTGTAGAAACTTAGGCCAGTTGGCATGGTT
>Ga0208770_1000144_pt1 | contig 53560 bp, 39 predicted proteins | sample AntAceMetag02UK9_FD_184771 | JGI IMG/M metagenome (GOLD analysis project Ga0208770, IMG submission 184771) | Saline lake microbial communities from Ace Lake, Antarctica - Antarctic Ace Lake Metagenome 02UK9 (SPAdes) (version 2) | ecosystem: Environmental > Aquatic > Non-marine Saline and... | reverse complement strand
GGGATAGTTCCGCGAAAGCTAGCTACCCTTTTGATAATGTCAAAGAGTAATAAATCAGCGTCCATCTTTTAATCTAATTAATCTGTGATTCAGATTTATTCCTTCGGTAGTTGATGAGATGCCCTCCTTTTGTCTGAATCGCTGATTTAATGGATTTCTTGATTTCTCTGACTTAATTTTTTTGGTGATAGGGATAGTCTCTTGAAATTTAGCTGACCCTATTGATAATGTGCGTGAGAAGTAAATCAGTGGCTATCTTCTAATCTGATTAATCTGTGTTTCAGATTTATTACTTTGGTAATTGATGAGATGCTCTCCTTTTGTCTGAATCGCTGATTTAGAGGAACTATTAATCTCTAAGGTGTTTATAGGTAGACAAAACTAATCTCTTGAACGTGAGGCTCTTAGATCCAAAGTTGATTAGAAGACCAACTTCAAGTCTGTATGCTTTTAGATAGTTTAGGGCTTGAGCTAAATGAACATCTTCTAATTCTTTTATTGACTTTATTTCAACAAGGACTTTATTTTCTACTACAAAATCAGCTCTTCTCGTTCCTATTGGTTCTCTTAAATCCTTATAGAATATGTCTTGTTCTATTTCCCTAGCAAAATCAAGAGCTCTTTGACTCATTTCATAAGCAAGAGCTCTTTGATAAATAACTTCTTGGAACCCATTCCCGAGAAATGAATGCACGTCGAACGAGGCACCTATTATTTTTTCAGTGATGTATTTGTATTTTAAATCAGTGTCCATCTCTCAATCTAATTAATCTGTGATTCAGATTAATTATTTCGGTAATTGTTAAGATGCGTTCCCTTGTTGTCTGAATCGCTGATTTAATGGATTCCTTGATTTCTCTGACTTGATTTTTTTGGTGATAGGGATAGTGTCTTGAAAGTTGCCTGTCCTTTTGATAGTGTACGTGAGAAGTAAATCAGTGTCCATCTTTTAATCTGATTAATCTGTGATTCAGATTTATTCCTTCGGTAATTGATGAGATGCTTTCCCTTTTGTCTGAATCGCTGATTTAGAGGATTCCTTGATTTGTCTGACTTGATTTTTTTGGTGATAGGGATAGTGTCTTGAAAGTTGCCTGTCCTTTTGATAGTGTGCGTGAGAAGTAAATCAGTGTCCATCTTTTAATCTGATTAATCTGTGATTCAGATTAATTATTTCGGTAATTGTTGAGATGCTTTCCCTTTTTGTCTGAATCGCTGATTTAAAGGATTCCTTGATTTGTCTGATTTCTCTGATTTGATTTTTTTGGTGATAGGGATAGTTCCTTGAAATTTAGCTAACCCTTTTGATAATGTGCGTGAGAAGTAAATCAGTGGCCATCTTTTAATCTGATTAATCTGTGTTTCAGATTTATTACTTTGGTAATTGATGAGATGCTCTCCTTTTTGTCTGAATCACTGATTTAGAGGATTCCTTGATTTCTCTGACTTGATTTTTTTGGTGATAGGGATAGTCTCTTGAAATTTAGCTACCCTTTTGATAATGTGCGTGAGAAGTAAATCAGTGGCTATTTTATAATCTGATTAATCTGTGGTTTAGACTTGGGTTTTGTTGATTATTGAGAGATGATTTTGAGGATACGTTTTATCTTAGTTAAGCGCTTGAATCCAGAATATTTTCAGCATCGCAAAATAAGCAAATCACTGCTTTAATCGATGGAAACTTCACTGGATCAAACATTCTGGGATGGACTGTGTTTTTATGTATTAACATATAACTAAAGAAAAAAATGAAAAGTCTAATTGCAGTACTAGCCATCTGTCTGATATCACTCAGCGCATCGGCCCAAGAATTTCCTAAAATGGATCCAAGCCCATTGGATGCCGCCTATTTTCCACCAAGAGCTGCCTTTAGGTCTTTTGAGAAAACAGACGAGGCGAAAAAAGCCAACGAACCAAAGATTCGTGTAATCTACTCACGTCCTCAAAAGAAGGACAGAGAGGTATTCGGAGGATTGGTGAAGTACGGCGAGGTTTGGAGAATAGGGGCTAATGAAGCGACTGAAATCATGTTTTTTGAGAGTGCAACAATCGGAGGCAAAAAGGTGAAAGCTGGAAGATATACCGTGTATGCTATTCCGCAAGCGGACAAATGGGAAGTACATTTTAGCAGCGACAAGGACATGTGGGGACAATATGCTTACGATCCTGCAAAAAGTTTAGTAACAAAAATATCCGTGCCTACAACGAAAACAACCGAAACCGTAGAATCAATGACGATCATGTTTGAAGCTGTGGATGGTGGAGCGCACATGATTATGGGCTGGGACGACACCATGGTGCGAGTGCCTATTATGATGTAAGCCTACATTAAATATTTTATCAAATAGACTGTCTCAGCAAAATTTATTGCTTGGGTATTATCAGATTGAGCTTGTCGAAATGTCTGCCAGTGAGTAGCTCAGACACTTCGACGAGATCAGCCTAACAGCTTAAAAAAATCTTTGAGTCAGTCCTCTTTTTTTATGGTCAATCCGTAAATTAACACTATGAAATATCTGCTCTTTCTTATCCCTATCCTACTTTTTGGTTGCGACGCTGATAGTTTGACCAAACGCTATATAAAACCAACAAACGGCTATGCTCAAATGGTGGTAATAGAACAAAAAAGTCAGAAAACGTTACATATCTCCGGTCAGATTGGTGAAGGAGCTAATCTAGATGCTCAAATGAGAGACGTTCTCCATAAACTGGAAGATCTATTGCAGCGTGAAGGAGGAGAATATACTGACTTAGTCAAGATCAACACCTATATAGTGGATTACGAACCAGAAGATCTGAATGTGTTTCGCAATGTTAGAAAGGAGATCTTTACGGATGCGATTACCCCAGCAAGTACATTGGTTGGAGTCACATCCTTAGCCTTACCCGCGTGGTTAATCGAAATCGATGCTGTGGCGGTTATTGAAAAGTAATGAGGACTTGCAATGTTTCATGTATTGCTCCTATTTTTGAAAAGGTTTAAAAGAATACATTTCACTATTTAGTCGATTTTGGTGTTGGGAATTGTGCTTTTACTTCTTCCCGATATTTCCTCCATTCGCTGAGCAAGTCCTGAAAGACCAGAGGCTCGATTTTTCTCAAGTTCACCTGCTCTGCCAGATCTGTCGTGAGATCAAAAAGCTGAAAATTATCTTCATTAAAGGGCTTCTCAATATTCAACAACTTCCACTTGCCCTTTCTTACCATGGCATTCTCTCGGTGCTCTATGGCAAAAACATAATCTGCTTGGTGTACCGTTTCTTTTTTCATACTTAGAAGATCATTCATGGATGCTCCCTTAATAGGATAGTCTTTACTCCCATTCAAATTTTCCAGATATTGAGTTTTGGCATATTCATAACACGTAGGCGCTATATCCATAATGGAAGCAAATACGTTCGTCATCGACCCTTTATGCAGCACGCCAGGACCAGTAATAATCATGGGACTATTGATCCCACCCTGTGTAGTATAGCCCTTAAAATATTTGAAAGGTGCTGCACCAGCCTCAGCCCATTGAGGCCCGTAGGAAATGAAGGATTCTTTTGATCCCATTTGCTCATAATCATCCGTATAATTAGCTTGGAGAAAATCCCTAAAGTATGGATGATTATAGAAGTCATTACCCGCCGCGCCATTGTCGGATAAGAAAATAATAACGGTGTTTTCGTATTGCTTTTCTTCTTTCATATAATCCATCAAGCGTCCTACATTGGCATCCAGATTATCGACCATGCCGGCGTAGATCTCCATTTTCCGAGCTTCTTTCATTTGCTCTTGGTTGTTGAGACTATCCCAAGGCTTTACTCGATGGTGAGACGGAGGCAGAACAGCGTCAGTTGGCAGGAGACCTAAGCTTTTTAAGTTTTCAAACCTTTGGTTTTTGAGCGATTCATAGCCCTTGTCATAGATGCCTTTGTATTTCCCCCAGTAGCTAGCGTCCACTTGCAATGGCCAATGTGGGGAAGTGTAAGAGGCAAATGCAAAAAATGGCTGCTCCTTTCTGACGCGTTTATCGAGATATTGAATCAATTTTGAAGTGTAAAAATCAGTAGAATAATCACCTTCCATCCATGTGGATTTTTGACCATCCTCTACATAAGGAGATATTGGGTCTTCCCTCCATAGCCCTTTGGAGCTGTAGTGATTCGCTCCCCCTTCTAGTAGGACAAAAGATTGATCAAAGCCTTTTCGATTAGGGTAATGTTCGGGTTTGTTACCCAAATGCCATTTGCCGACCATCGCAGTAAAGTAGCCAACTTGCCTGAGTATCTCCGGCAAAGGAATCACCCGATCTGTAAGAAATCCTTCATAGCCAAATTCGTCTGTCTGTAGATCCTGACTACCCATACCTGCGATGTGATTATCGTTCCCAGTGAGTAACATAGCACGAGATACTGCACACATTGGTCCAGTATGAAACCTACCGAATGAAAGGCCTTGAGATGCAAGTTGATCAATGTTGGGCGTAGAGATTTCACCTCCGAACGAGCCCAAGTCCGAGTAACCCAAGTCATCTGCTACGATAAGCAAAATATTAGGACGGCTATCATTGACTGAAGTCCTTTCTGATTTACAACAGCATAGAACCATTACAAGCGGTAGGAAATAATATAGCTTCATCTGAAAAGAAATTAATATGACCTTAAGATACAAGGTTAAACGCTTCTTTTCAAGTCAATTTTTCCCAAGACATAACACCTTGAATATCTCTCCAAATAGCCTATTTAACATACTTGGAAAACTTGTTCTCTTTGATCGTTTTAGACAAGGTTTTTTCGGAGGAAGCAAAGTATCATTCATTCTTTGTGGGCGTCTCTTTTTTATAAGCGCTTACGGCAAGTTGAACAATCGAAAAGGGTTTACGAAAACATTTCATTGAACATCCACTCAACAGAAAATACCATTAAAACAATAATACTTTCTATTACCAATACAAAAATCATTTAAATCAAAAATATTGAAGCGAGCTCACCAGATATGAAGTAAAAAAAATATTTTCTTAAATAATGGTTTTAACTAAAAAAACTAATAGAATTTATCGCCAGAAACTTATCCTCAAGGTGTCGATCGGTTATCGTTCCCTCCGATCTAGCAACACTCGTGACAACTTCTGTAATCACCGAAGGAAAATATTTTTAAAAATATCAGGAGGGCAAAACGAAGAATTATATGATTCAGGTATTGAGGTAAACAAACAAATACGCATTTTAAGCGGGTATTTACTAGTAATTGAATGGTTTTTTATGCTTCATAAATCAATAACACGTTGACTATTATTTAGGCATAACATCAAATTCTCACTTATTTACTGGTGATCTGAAGGGTTTAATGAGAAATAATGTCGGCTACTGCTATTATTTCTTAATGTATGACTTCTTTTAGACTTTCCTTTAGTTAACTTTTATCCTTAAAACCTGCATCAATGGAATCTTTCTCTAAAGTTGTAATTCTTTTCTTTTTACTACTTTTCGCTTTCTCCTCTTACGCTCAATTACTCATAAATGAAGTTGTTGTAACTCCAGTTCAAGATTGGAGCACCGGTAATTTCTACAATACAGCACCTGAAGGCACGCCAGGAATTGATGATGAATGGATTGAATTTTATATAACAACTTCAGGAGTAGATCTCACAGGATGGATTATTGAGCTTAATGATGGCACGGACGTGACAGGTAACCTGACAAATTCTGGTGCTTTTGATGTGTCAAATTATTTCTCCTTACAAGGAGGCTCTTTTACTAATACAAGAGCTGGAGATTACTTGGTCTTAGGCAATGTTGACGGTGCTAGTGTAATGAACCAGACCATTACGATTATCTTGAGGAATGCCTCCTCAGCCATTATAGATCAAGTGCAAATAGGCAGTGGAGGTACCGTTTTTACTGGAGGCTCAACAGGTACTTCGGACGAATCTATTTCTAGAATCCCCTCAGGAGAAGATAGTAATGTGGATGCCGATGATTTCACCAAAACGAGAGCTACGCTTGGTACGACAAACTCACCCTCAGGAAAAGTTGTCATTAATGAGGTCGTCACTGATCCGCAGCAAGACTGGAGCACCAATGATTTCGATGGAACAGTCGGAGCAAGTACAATTTCTACTGTAGATGAATGGATTGAATTATATATTGTTGATTCGGGTATTAACCTAACTGGCTGGACACTCACTATTGAAGACCCAGCCCCAGATTTTACAGATGGCATCATTACTACGTCTGGGCCGTTTACAGCTGCCGTTTATTTCAGTTTTGGAGCTGGTTCCTTTATAAATACTGTGAAAGGCGATTACTACGTACTAGGTAATGCTACGGGTGACATGACTAATAGCGCTAAAATTACTTTAAAAGATGCTTACGGTACTATTATTGATCAGGTCCAACTTGGGGGTGGAGCTGGTGATGCTCCTACCGGCAATGCAACTTCAATGACTGATGAAGCTGTGGCGAGATATGCCAATGCTTCAGACACGGATGCTCATGATATTGACTTTATTCAGACATTGGCCACTTTGGGAACTACCAACTCCCCTACAGGAACTGTAGTGATTAATGAAATAGTAACAGACCCTGAACAAGACTGGAGCAGCAATGACTTTGATGGAACCACTTCCGGTGGGGCCATTTCAGAAGTAGACGAGTGGGTGGAACTTTACATTGGTACAACAGGAATAAACCTCACTCGGTGGACCTTGAGTATTGAAGATGGAAGTGGTGATTTAATTGATCAAAACCTGCAAGCCGGAGGTGCTTTTAGTGTTTCAAATTATTTAGGAACTGGCAGCTTCATTTCTACTGATGCTGGTGATTTTCTGATCTTAGGAAATGTAACGGGATCTGGCACAGCAGCAATGAACAATGATGTGAAACTCACACTAAAAGATGCCACAGGCACCATTATAGATCAAGTACAACTTGGCGGAGGAGCAGCACAAGCACCAAGCGGAGCTGCCACAGGAGCTTCCGACGAATCAGTAGCACGTATCCCGAACGCATCAGATACGGATGCTGATGATACAGATTTTGTGAAAGCAGCCGCCAGCATCGGTGCTTCCAATGCGGTCGCTTCCTTACCAAGAATAGGGAACGGGTTAACTTTCAACGGCACCACGGACTACATAGATTTAGGTGATAACATTGAAGGGTTATCAACTGTCACTTTCGAAACCTGGGTGAACTACGATGGCGGAATAGATACCTACAACGAAATATGTAGCAAATCACTTGTCAACTCCTTAAATATTTGGAATGGAGGTGGTGACAAAGTTTGGTTTCATGCCGGGACTGGGTCAGCTTGGTTTGATGGTGGACAGATTGTTTCTAATACTTCTATACCTACAGGAATATGGACACATATTGCTGTGACATGGAATCAAGCGACCACAACAGTTGAAATATACATCAATGGAATCCTAGACATTTCTGCGTTACACACACATTCAGGAGGAAGTGTTATGGGCTCAAACGCCAATTTAAGAGGTTTGGGTAGCTATTCGCCAGACAGTGAACATTATCAAGGCGAGTTGGATGAATTTAGGATTTGGGACGTGGTTCGCACTCAAGAGGAAATACTCGAAAATTTGTTTACCACAGTAGAAACATCAAATGCAAACCTTTTGGCTTATTATCGATTTGATCAATCTAGTGGCGCCTCTTTACCTGACCTTAGTTCAAATAATATCGACGGAACCATGATCAATATGGATGGAGATGAATGGACAGCTGCAACTTGAAATACCTATTCCCAAAATACAGCCATTCTTCAATCAGTTGGAGTGGATGTGGCTACTGGTACTTCTGGTGAATTGACATTGACGAATGTAAGTTTCTTGAATGACAACAATGACCTGCTCTTAATTGGTCATGAAAACAGTGACTTTAGTGAAATGACGAGCGACCTTCCTACTAGTACGCTGGTTACAAATCGCTACGACCGCAACTGGCACGTCAAAAAGAATGATGTCGTCGGTACAGCCAATGGCAATGTAATGTTGGCATTCAACCTTGGCGCTACGCCAAATGCTAATTATACCTATTATTTGTTAGAAAGAGCAGGGACTTCAGGTGACTTCTCTATTGTTCCTGTTATTGGCGTAAACCCGAGTGGGAATAGTATGGTCTTCACGCTCAATGCCTCTCAGATTGATAATGGATCATCTTATACCATGGGGAGGTCAGATGCAGGAGTGGGTAATGCGCTGGATTTTGATGGAATTGACGATCATGTCGTTACAATGATTGATCGATCAGAACTAACCGATTTTACTGCCGAAACGTGGTATCGATTTACGGGCCTTACGAGTGATGGTTATTCACCTATTTTTGCTGGAGCTAGTGCTGATTTCTTTATAGGAAAAAACACAGGAAATACAGATATAGAAATTCACGATAATGAATGGATCAGCAATGTGGCTTCTGGTACAGATGCTTGGGATGGTAATTGGCATCACATTGCAGTTTCGCGTAGCTCGGGTACAAATTCCCTTTATTTGGATGGTGCTTTGGTAGGGAGTGGAGCTTACTCTGGAGGCACCGGTATTATTTGGGTAGGAAGAGAAAATCAAGGATCCCCAGTGCACAATTTTGATGGTGATATGGATGAAATCAGTATTTGGTCTGATGCTCGCACACAGCAAGAAATTCTTGACAACATGTACAAAAACTTGGCCGGAGATGAAACTAATTTAGTCGCCTATTACCGAATGAACGATGGCATAGGTAATGGTAATACAAGCCTCCCTGACCTTAGTGGAAATGGTAATGTTGGTACGTTGACAAATTTCGATAATCTCAATACCGCTACAACAGCTTCGAACTACGTAACCTCCACACGCGATGCGGTGACCAGTCAAAATGCAAACATTGTAAATAGTGGTTCACTGACGGCCAGTTCTGATGAGCTGACTATCAGCAGCACCCAGACGGGAGGAAATTTTCTTCAAGATGCCAATGACTTCCTCCAATGGAGCAATGATGCAGCAGACTTTACTGAAACCGCTACGGATGTGCCAGCCGGATCATTGATTACCAATCGCATGATCAAAACATGGAACATCACCAAGAACGATGCAGTAGGCACAGCCCATGGTACAATGACCCTTTCCTTTGTCTTGGAAGCAGTACCTAATCCTGATTATACGTACTACCTACTTTCAAGAGCGGGTACTTCGGGTGACTTCTCTGCGGTAGAAACGATTGGTTCTAATCCCAATGGCAATAGCATTCGGTTCACGATAGACGGAGCTCAGGTCACCAATGGAAACTATTTCACTTTGGGTAGGTCCGATGCGGGAGCCGGTAATACTTTAGATTTTGATGGAACGGATGATTATGTGTCAATCGCGGACAATACGTTACTTGATTTGACAAACACTGCCACTTGGGAGTTTTGGGTTCAAGTAGATGATGTAAATGCTGTTTACGGTGTTATAGACAAGCGTGCCGATTTTACTACTAATAATGCCTATTCCATGGGATTTAACTACAATGGAGTTGGTACTGGCTTTAATATTCAAGCCACTTCCGGTGGAACAAATGCGACTTATGGTGGTATGACAATAAGCCAAACCCACTTCTCCGTCAACACGTGGCATCACGTTGCAATTACATACAATAAAGATGCAACAAGCAATTTCGAGATTTATGTGGACGGTATTTCCCGACCAGCCACCTCACAAACTGATATTGACGCTGCACTTTATAATTCCAGCGTAAATTTAGCCTTAGGAGCAGTAAATGGTACTGGTTCAACTATTAATGGCCTTATAGATGAAGTTAGAATCTGGTCAGATGTTCGCTCCAAAGAAGAAATCCAGCAAAACACCTTCAAGTCTTTGGATGTCGCTAATGAGTCAAATCTGGTAGCCTATTATAAATTTAATCAAGGGATTGCGGCAGGAGACAATACATCTCCTGCGATTGATCTATTGACAGATTACAGTGGAAACAATAACTCGGGTACTTTAACGGGTCTTGCGCTTAGCACTGCCACGTCCAACTGGGTAGGTTCAGAAGCTACAATCGTAGATGCAGGATCTGCTCCATCGCTTACCGGTCCGGGTAATGCCTTGGATTTTGATGGGGTGGATGATTATGTAGATGTATCGTCTCCATTTAATGGATTTACCAATGAAATTACAGTTGAATTTTGGATAAATGCTACCGCAGTAGCAGCGGGCTCTGGAATAGGGCAAGGCACGAGTGATATTGGAAACGCTACAACAGATGTCTTCTTAATACATGGTAATACAGATGGTACTATGCGCTTCTTTGTAAACAGTGGAAGTGGCCTAATACAATTAGGTGGAAATACTAGTACCAACTTGGAGAATACAGGGTGGCACCATATAGCAGCAGTTGCCAATAGTTCAGGGTCTTCCATTTATGTGGATGGAGTTTTGGAAACTTCTGGTGCTGGTATTGGAACCATACAAAATAATGCTTCGTCCAGTATACATATAGGAAAAGACGTAAGGTATGCTACTGCAAGATTTCTAAATGGAGAAATAGATGAGGTGCGCATATGGAACACCGCCCAAACAGCCGATGAAATCCAAAACAACATGTTCGTAGCGCTTGATGGAAATGAAACGGGATTGGTGGGGTATTACAAATTCGATGAACCAAATGGAAGCGCTACTCTACCCGACCAAACAGCCAATGGTAACAATGGCACCTTGACCAATATGGATGCGGCTACAGACTGGGTAAGTGCCACCGCTCGTGAGCCTTTCAAGACATTGAATGCTGGCAACTGGAACTCGCCGAGCACTTGGAAATCTAACGCTATACCGAACGCTTCAAGTGCAAAACTGTGCATCGGTCACGACATCACTCTAGATGCGGATCTCAGTGCTGATATGTTATTTATCAAGCCAGGCATAACCGTTTCGTTGGCTTCAGGCCAGACATTATCAATGTCTGGTAATGTGATCAACAATGGTAGCATAGTAGGTGATGGCATGCTTTCATTTACCTCAGGAACGCCTATGCTCTCGGGTACCATGAGTAATATTACTATAAATGGAGCCGCACCTGCCCTCATAGGTAACACCACCATATCAGGGACAATAACCCTGACAGATGGTATCGTTTCACTCGGCGACTATGACATGACGATTGCTAATACAGGATCGCTAATAGGCGGTAATAGTTCAAGTTACTTGCAAACTAAAAACCTCAATACAGATGGAGGTGGGTTGGTACGTGAAGTATCAAACGGAGCGGGTCAGGTACCATTCCCTATTGGTAGCAATGGAACCTACACTCCTTTGACTATGCTCAATTTTGGTAGCACTTCTAGCTTTGACGTTAGGGTATTTGATGGTACTTACAGTGCTGGCACCTCTGGCACAGCGCATGGTTCCACCACCGAAATCAACAAGACTTGGGATGTAAATGCACTTGGATCTGACTTCAATACGACCATTACACTGCAATGGGATAGTGACGATCAAGGTGCAAGTTTTGATAATACCAACATGTTTATTTCGAAGAATGGAAGTCGAGGTTTCTGGGAAGTGGTGTCGGAAGGGATAGTAGCTTCAGGAAGTGGCCCTTTCACAGCGACAGTTAGTGGCATTACATCATTTAGCCAAATAGGTGGCGGAAGCGGAGATTCGCCTCTTCCAGTAACACTCATGTACTTCACCGGAGAAAACCTAGATGGTCTCAATCTATTGAGCTGGCAGACGGCAACCGAGCTGGATAATGAGCGCTTCGAGATCCAAAGAGCGAACGGATTTTTGGAGTTCGTCTCGATCGGGACTGTCGCAGGGTCAGGTGATAGCGATCAAACCTTGGATTATTCTTTTGAAGATAAAATACCACAGGAAGGTGTGAGTTACTACCGCCTCGTACAAGTAGACTATGACGGAACAGCGACTAACTCAAAGGTAATTATGATAGAGAGTGAGCCAATTGATACAAACATGACCCTCTACCCTAACCCATTCACCGACCGGATTAATATTAGGATGGATAAAACACCAAGCGAACCCGTTGAAGTCAGCCTGTATGATCTCAATGGCCAGTTGATCAGCGCTATCATACATCAAGAGCCACGACAAGAACTCACGGTCATCTTCAACTCACTACAGAAAGGCATCTATTTTCTCAAAGTCAACTATAACAATCAGATCCACACAGAGCGGATCATCAAAGAATAATTTGTAATTAAAAAATAGAGTCAAATTTGATCGTGTTCTTTTAATCCCTTACTCACATCATAGTCATTAGCTATGGTTTTTATATAAGCTTTCTCTACGCCTTTCGGAAGAAAAAAGTATAATCAGGTTCACGAGAGTTTTGTGAAAATTTGATTAGAAACTTAGCTTCAAGTGCTTTCGTGATTGCCTAACTATTCGTTTTGGACCCTGTTATTTTCATCGCTTATTTGATGAGTCCTTCTGATCTATTTAAAGTAGTTCTCGTAATAAGTTATGCTGTATTGCATGGAAATATACATGTAACATTCCCGTGTTTCAAGAGTAAACAATGACTTTTTTAATAAGTTCGCTCAGAAAAGTTTAGCATGTTAATTGGGTAGATACACCATTTCAAAGATCTGTTTATGCACACCAGAGGATTTTTATAGCTGCTTTTTACATAAGTATTCCACCCATTTTTACGCGAGACTGATCCGGATTTGTTCAAATCAAACCGCTCGAAGCAAGTTGGCAAGATAAGAAGGCCGTTGATTACTCTTTGTTCGATGCTTCAGGGAATAGTACCCACCAGATGGGATTTAACAAGCCTAGTCTCTCCTGTGAAGACCGTCAAACCATGAAATTTAACAATTAATCAATCATAAATTTCAAGTTTGAAATGCCTTGACCGTCCTCAATGCGAATCAGATATAGCCCTGATGACAAATTTAAACGATCAATGGTAAGGTAGTTCTCTGCATTGGTAAATCTCTTTTCCAAAATCTCTTTTCCAGCAACAGTATAAATCTCTACTCTGACATGGGACCTTTTCTCTTGCACCCTTATGGTCAATATCTTTCCGTTAATTGGGTTAGGATATATTTGGTAGTTCTGTTTTCCTGACTCTTCCAAAGCGGTCTTTAAAGTTGAATTATCTGACTTGATTTCAAACCAATTCAAATTAAAATCTTGGGTAAGAGCTTGAACTCTAATTCGTTGTATTCCAGCGTTCAACTGGAACCCGCTTGACGATACTGTTTCCCAATTTTGCCAGCCACCTGTGATCGGTGTAGTAACTGTCGACAACACATTCTGATCTTTGTCAAGCAATTCAAAAGACCCTTGTACAGCTTGGGCTGCAGTTCTTGCGCTAAGCGTGTAGGTCCCGGCTTCTTGCACATTTATGCCATATTCCAACCAATCCCCCGTGTTGATAAATCCCATATTTTCTCCTCCGCCGATATCTTCACATGCTTCTGATTGCATTCCTAACATAGACAAATAGTCTTCCGCCTCGAATCTTCCTGGAACAGCTACGCTACTGATCTCACCTGTGGTGACGGTAAGACTTGTTTGTTCAGAAAAATTATTCCCAAAATCCTTCGCCTGAACACCAAAAACATAGGTCGTAAACGGCTCCAAACTCGCAACAGTCAGCCTCGCTGCTGAAGTAGAATCAATCAATTCACCATCTAAGTAAATATAATACTGCTCCACAAAATTATTATCAATGGACAGGTCCCAGGACAGGTCAATGGAAATGCCAGAAACCTCCGCTTGGAGATTGGTGGGGGCCGATGGTGCAACATCATCATTTTCACCAAGATCAAACTCGTACATACGCACAAAATCTACCGTCATTTGTTGCGGCCAAACACCATTCGCATCAATGTCTCCACCCAAACCACCGCCAATTGCCACATTTAACAATAAGTGATGCTCATTATCAAATGGCCATTCTGCTGACGACTTATATTCATTATCAAAAGTAAACACGAGTTCATCATCAAAATACCAATCCAAATGGTCCGGGTACCATTCCAACGCATAAGTATGAAAGGTATTGGTCACATCATCATAAGTTACTCCACCGCCTCTTTGTGTCCCAAGTATGTGGTTATAGGCCTTAGTATGTATCGTTCCGAAAACGTCACCATAGCCATAAGTTGCAGAGTGTTCCATAATATCAATCTCCCCGCTATCCGGCCACCCGCCATAAATCCAATTGGTCGGTAAGGTCCAGATAGCTGGCCAAGTTCCGTTGGTACTTGGTAGTGTAGCTCTGACTTCAATTCTTCCATATTTAAAATCGAATTTGCCGTTAGAGTTCATTCGACTTGAAGTATAATTATTGGATCCTATGGTCTCTTTGCGTGCTTCGATGATGAGCAACCCGTCAGATACAGAGGCATTGTCCCCGTCTGTGTAGTATTGAGCTTCATCATTTCCCCAACCGTCCCCTCCTACTTGATAGTTCCAATTGTTGGTATTAACCTCTGTACCGTCAAACTCATCCGACCAAACCAATGGCCAGCTAAGAGCGAGTGTGGATATCGTTATTTGTGAGAGATCAGAAAGATTACCTGCAAGATCGTATGCCTGTACTGATAAATTAAATGTCTTTTCAGGAGACAGCTTTGTTAGTGAAAACGTAGTTTGCTTAGTGTTAGCTATCAAAAGTTGATTATCGTATATTCTATATCCGGCAATAGCAGAGGTATTGTCTTCACTGGGGTTCCAACTTAGGGTTATCGAATGTCCATCTGATTTACTTTCGAAAATAACTGGTTTTGTAGGTATGTCAGTATCGACAGGGCTCGTAAGTGCAAGTTGCAACCAGTTGAGGTTGAAACCTCCTGATGTTGCAGTTAATCGTATTTTTTGTAAGCCCTGCGTGAAGTTAATATTGGGGCCTTCAATCGTCTTCCATGTTTGCCAATCTCCAGTTGCAGTAACGCTAACAGTACCTAAAGAAGTCGTTTCATCGGAAATATCAATCGTCCCACCACCAGAAAGGCTTGCAATTCGAAAAGAGAGTTGATAGTCTCCGGTCAAAGGAATCTCAATTTCATACTGAAGCCAATCATTACTATCGATGTATCCGACATTTAGGCCTCCGCCAACGTCGGCAGTATTTTCCAATTGAATCCCTGACATATCAATGAAGGCCTCTGCCTCTTGGATAATTTGAGCACTAAGTTGGTATTGGCAGATAATTAAGAAGCAAAGGAATATCCCTACCTTAAGGAAACTTGATTTTTTATTTCTTATAGAATTCACACGCATTTAATCAAATTTAGTATTCAGTTGTAATGACCTCACTAAGCAAGATAATGTGCTTTAGTAATAAGAGCAAAAGTATCTGATCCAGTGACCTTGGATCATTCTTGAAATAGTCAATTATTTCTCCTATCGGATACCGATTTCTTTTATCAGAGTAGGTTCTGGTTGTCTTGTTTTCTTCTTCTAAGGCTTTGGCCAAGCCTTCCTTAATGACGGGATGTATGGCTATTTAGATATCCTCTTACTTCCGTTCGTTAGTCCAATTATCTAGTTTGTAAGCACCCAAAATACTGATAATAATTACTATTCTTTTAATAAAATAGTCAGCCCACTTTTTGGAGAGGATTTGTAAGGATGCGTTTCCTCTTTTCTTCATCAAAAAATGAAGAACCTCGGAGCACGCCGGCAAGGTAGGAAGGCTGATAATTGCTTTTTATTCGATGCAAGCATCGGAAAATATCATCCAAAAAGTGGGATTTAAAGAACTTATTAATTTCTCGGAGGTTTGTTTGGTGATAATAACATTCATTCGAAAATAAGACTTTTCACTCCATTGTGGGTATGAAATCTTAATGTAATTTTATTACCGAATAGGTTGGTATATGGCCAACGAAAGTCAGCCTTTTGACATCCATTTCCAAACACGCAGACTTTAACTATCGTAAAGGTTATTCTTCTCGTATTTGTTATGAATGAAGATGATCGTAAGCCCAAACAGGACTGCAACTACTATCAAGATGCTATTAATTAGTCCACTCACTCCGAAAGACATTCGTATTAAAATGGTCGAAATGATGAAGCCCGAATTTCTGATGATTTTGTGAAACTGATTAGTATAGAAAAATGAAAGTAAGAGAATGATCACGTCAACTAAAATCAAGACAGTGAAAAATTGATCAAAAAAGAGATTATTGATTCCTTCAAATGAGGGGAGTTTGTCTGACGAAAAGGTAAAACTTATTGACCAATCGATTAAAGTATATAATGCAATAGCAAAAAATAACGGCACCAAAATGATGGCGATTAATTTTTTCATATTGACGAATGAATCAATTTTAGTTTTTAAATCTGAGTTCAGTTCAAACAATCTTTTCCCCTGCTTTTGAAATTGGTAAATCAGGTAAAATAGTACCAATGAAGCTATCAAATCGTAGGTGAATTGTAAATCACCCTTAATCTCAAACCAATCAGAGGATAGCTCTAATCCTGCAAGGTCTTTAAATAATTTACGTATAATGATGAGGGTGATTATTTCATACTGCTTGGTTATATAGGTGGTAAATGATTTAGGTAGATAGTAAATCAAAAGATACACCTCGAAGATCAAAATGAAAGAAAACGGTGTGTATATCGCAGATATTGGGTTTTTTAATAAGTCTGATTCTGGCAGAAAAGTAATTAAGTCAAATTTCACCAAATAGATCAAAGCCAGATGGATGAAGAAGCTCACCAATGCTATGATGAGAATAACGTTTTCAGCTTTATGTCGTGTTTTCTCTGAAAGGAAGGTATCAAATAATAGGGTTAAAGTAGGTCTAAGTTTTCTCATACAACGTATTATTTAATTCATCCTGATCATTTACCGGAACGTCCATTTGGGTTATATAATAGAACTAGTATATATCCTTAGTGTTTTGAAAATGTCGATCATCCTGGAATTGCTGGAATTGGGTTGAACAGTATTGATCTTCTTTTTATGTTTAGTGTTTAGTCAGCTATTGTCATAAACAGGAGTTTACCTCGTGTCAGCTATTGTCATTATCATGTTTTCTCAATTTATAATTAGATTGTTCACTTGAAGAGAGGATGGTGATTGAGCTGCTCATAGGATAGTACTTCAATCGCTTTATTTTAGTCTAACAACACTTGATTAAACTCCAATCAAGAGTGATTTTAGTCGTCAAATAAGTCATTGCCTTCTATATAAATGGCAATCAGCTTAGAAGTAGCAATCATCATACTCGTAAGCCACGATAATTTGACTATCGAAAAGCATAAAAAGGAGGTAACCTAGGCCTCTTTTAATGAACTAAAACTACTTTTTATCAATAATTAATCTTCCAAACATCGACATGAAAAGCCATTTCCTTTATTAGAAGAATTAGAGCTTGTATTCCTTTCCAGATTAGTGGAATTATTATCAATCTGTCGGCTTATTCCATGATCAGCATTTATTCCTTCATCGGAACTCCAAAAAGCAGCTAAATTTCCTTTATAGCTAAAATGACCATATGCAAAATACGCCCAACCAGCAGGGTAAGCAGAAAAACCAGTACTATTTGTCGCCAAGTTTGGATCATCCCAGTCCCCAGTTCCTGTAACTTTCATTTTTCCTCCCGCAATACTGCTGCCTCCTAAAAAAGTACTTAAAGTAAGCCATTCTTCATCTGAAGGCATATGCCAGCCATCCGGGCATAACTTGCCAGTTTTGACCGCATACCAGTTATACAGCATTCCATATACTATCTCATCGAAATCATAAAGTGCATAAGCACCCGTTGTATTGTCTTCCCAAGCTGTAATATCCGTTCTTGGGAATTCTATGGCGCTACCATCATTATAAACTGTTGCTCTAAGATTCTCAGCCATCCAGCGTTGATCCCCGATTAATACAGTTTCATACATCTTTCCGTCTCTTGCATCTATTATTGGAGAGATATAAGAGTCCAGAATTTCTATTAGTTCAATATTAAGCGGAGCTGAAGCATGCGCACTTAAGCTATCCCTTATAAATGTATGATTGAAGGACTCGTAACCTTCTTTGTTCACGGTAACTTCATAATCGCTATATCCGTCTTTGATTAAAATAGTATTATTTGTGATTCCCAAAAGTTGTTTCTTAAACTGATAATCTTCACTTGTAACGATTATTTCAGCCTCTAACAGAGCGTTCACCATGCCTTGTTCAGAAACAAACGCAAGAAAATGAAATAACTCAATTTCTGTAAGACTAAAGCCTGCCAAACCAAAATCCGCAAGCGTAAACCCTTCATTTGAAATTACTTCGATAGTAGTGAACGTAATCTGATCTTTCGTAATTAAAAACTGTATCGGGAGGGATTCCGATACATTTTGAGCTTGTTCAGAACCTTCCAAGGGAGCGATCAATATTATCTTCCCCTCTTGACTCAACACAAAGAACTCTGTCACTTCATAAGCTCCTGTAGGCAGTATTAAATTTTCACTTACATACTCACCACCAGCATTAAATATAGGCAACTGATATAAGGTATAATCAGTAGGAGTTCCATCCATTTTTTTTATGGTTACCAAAATTGATTTGGCATTTTCAAGGTCGGTACTAGAAACTCTACCTCCACTGGCAGTGATGGCTTTAACGTTAAAAGCTATTTCACTTGTGAATTCTGCATCATCTTCAGATGGACCACAAGAAAAAAACAAAAAATTGACGACAGTGGAGAGGAATAGTAAGCGAATTTTCATTTTTTGATTCTTTTCAGTTTGCTAAATGGACAATGGTTTCTTGAAATCAATCCAAAATAGTTTGGCGACAAATTGGAAAGAACCATACATAAAGATAGCACTTCTAATTTGCATTATAATTACCCCGCGGAGTTATTTAAACAAGAAGAAATCACCCACTCCCAACGTTCATAGCATTGAGGCTTTTTCACCAAATATTACCTTGTTTCTAAGTTTGAATGAAAAAATCTGTGGCATAAAAGGGTTAATTAATCTCGCCGGAGATAGTATTCCCAGCAACCTCGTCCCTTCTCCTCATAAATGCATCTGTAGACTTTTTAGTAGAAAACGAGACTTAAGCCGCTTATTCACCTTTAATTTCGTCGTTTACTTTGTCAATATTATTGCAGAATAATATCTGCGTCGATATTGAGTCACCTATGAGTTTTTCTGCCCTTTGTAGCGTAATATCTCTTTTCCCTTTGATACACCCACTTATTCGGATTGTGATTATCCCTAAAATTAGTGCCAAATCCTTTTGTTTAACTCTTGTTCCTGCATGCTCAACTTAATGACATCAATCAAGCTTGGAATTTCTACTGGCACGGACTTCTCCCTCATAGTCAGCCACTAAATCAGAAATAGTTTCTAGCTCAATGAAATTTATATTATCGGTAGAGGTGTCAATTCCTACAATAGCTAGAAGTTCATCTATTCTTATAAGGTGTTGTTTGCATATATTTTCAATTATCATGATGCAATCTATTAGACAGTCTTACTATCTATTTTATCATGCGGGGAATGTGTACCCATAAATCTAATGTCCACTTTTTGGGACGCAAATATGATGATGTCTAACCATCTGTAATAATTGCCTTTGATGTTAAATACAAAACGATTGATACCTACATCTTCGAGCGTGTTGAACACACTCTTAACTATCCGTTAAGTTTCCTCAAATAGCTTTTTTGGTTTTATGATACCACTCTTCTAGTGCCGTTTTAGCCGATGAATTTGCCTTTCCATATTCGCTGATACTACTGAAAACTACTATTGACAAAAATGATAAATAAGCTACATTGTCTAGAATACTTTATGTGGTCAGTAAAATTTCTTGATGATAAATATCATAAATCGGTCGCCTTCAATATCCGAAAATCACTTGCTTTACAAAAAATATATATAATCATTAACACAATGGCTGCTTCTCCAATGAAATAATTGGGTTTGACCATTTTCTCACAGAAGCCTAACACAAAATAAAAACACCAATTACAACAAATAAAAACACCAATTACAACAAATAAATATTGTGTGTTTATTACTTCAACATTCTTTGCACTAAACAAAAGCCAAAGGATCAATAACGAAAAGAAATACTATCGTTCCTTTCACCTTAATCTAATTTTCCTGCCAATAATTCTACTTTTTACAACCAAAACCCTTGGAACAACCGCGCAATATAAGAAATCGGATAATTGCTTTTATTCTATGCACGCATCAAGAAATACCCCCGCCAAAGTAGAATTTATTGGACAAGAAAAACACAACAAGACTTACTCTCTATCAATAAAATACCTCCATCAAATTAGCCTGACTTAGGCTTTTCCGGACAAAAAATAATGAACCGAAAACTACTAAAAGCCAACAGAAATTTCGGCATAAGCACTTACTTCTTTGATGCCGTGCGCACGAGCAGGATTCCACTTTGGTCCATTGAGCAGTAGCTCTTTTGCATAGTCATCATATTCTTTCTGAAATCTTTTGAGAAATCGTATATTGAAAATCCTTCCCGTGTAATGCACATCAAACGCGATAACCACATGGCCATCCACACTCTCTGATTTCAATTTATTCTCTTTTTGGATATATTTATAAAATGACTCAAACCCTCCTTCTGGAAATGGCATATAAACACTTACATCATAGGTATTTTCGGTTGTCTCAGCATACGAAACTCCTTTAATCAATTCGCCATTTTCGTGCAGTTCTTTGTACCTAAGATCTCCATTTTCATAATATGATTCGATGAAACCATGATTTAAGCCATCTTTAATGGCTCGTTTGTAACGAATTTCTCCATTCGGATAATAATAAACTTCAGCCCCTTTTCTGTTAGTAACCATTGGCTTCCCGTTCTCTTCCCACAAATTTTCGAGATAACCATAGCCATTTTCATGTCTCACCTCCGAGGCGAGCCTACCATTTTTATAAAATTCCTCCCACTTTCCTACTCTGCGATCTGCATAATATCTTCCTGCACTGGCATAGGTGCTGTCTGTATTGTAGTATATGAATATCCCAGCTTTAAGACCTCTAAAAAAGGTTCCCGTCATTTGTATGCCGTCATCCTTGTAGTGATCCAAAACCCAACCATGCCAATCTCCCAAAGTGTCCTGCTGACCAACCCTGTAATACTCATAATTATCAGCATCCGTCTCAAACCAGCTAGAATCATAATGTTGCTTGACTATGGTTAGTTCTTCATTTGTCCCACTGTTTGTCGTGTCCAAAGCTGTTGCCCTTCCAAAATTGAGATTGTAAGCTATAGGTGGCAAATTCTCTATTTGCGAACCTAACCATCTAATACTGTCCTGGAAAATGAAAGATTCACGTGCAAGACCCATCAGGAAAAAGTCCATTTGTCTGTCTCGAAATCTTATATAAGCCAAAATAGTAGCCGTATCCTTGCCCAGCTCACTTGGAACATGGCTAATATTTGTGAATTTAGAAATGGCTGCCTCTGGCAAAGATTGGATATCTATGAGTGAATCATAAAAGTCATTGTCGTTTAATCCGGCATTCAATAACTTGATTATCTGACGATCCGCAGCTAGGTAATTTTGGTAAGCCTTAAAATATTCGACTTGATGCCTTGGTAGCTCAATGAAGGCAAGTAATAAAACAATACTCGCTAAAAAATAGGGCCAAAAAGCCTTTGTCTTATATCGAAATAATCCTAAAATTATACCAAAAGCAACTCCTCCTAAATGAGCCGCATTATCAAAATTCAATTTTGTTCCTAAAGCAGTGACGATAACCAAATAGATCACAAAATTTGTAATAGTCGCCACCCGATTCGACTTATCTCTCTTTAATGTATCCACAAGCAAGAAACCATAAATGCCAAATATTGCACCACTTGCCCCTACGCTAATGATAAAAAAATTAAAACTCAGACTTGTGAGATTAGCAGCGAAACCAGCCAATAGATAGAGCACAAGAAAACTAAGCGATCCTATTTGATATTCAACCTGCGTTCCCACATAATAAAGGCTGTACATATTGGCCAGCAGATGTAGAAGATTCCCATGCAAAAACATAGAGATAAGCAGCCTAGAAGGCTCATTCCCCAAAGAATAAGGTGCGAAATTAGCTCCACTTTCTAGTAGCGTTAATGTATCATATTCACCAAAACCATAGGAAATAAAAATGATAATATTGAGTAAACATATCGAGTAAGTCACCCAATTTCTAACAAGTGTTTTTAGGAAATTATCGATCAAGTGATTCGCATCTTTAGCGTGAGTTTATTTTTCTGAGCTGTTGTCAAGTGTAAATTGGCATCATACAACCTACTTTTAACCATTATCAACAACCCGAAGTTATAAAATAAGTGCTCCCGAGAAAAAAGCATAACATAAGACATCAAAGCAAGCTAGAATTTGAGAAATTCATTAATTATAACGGCGGATAACTACTTTTTATTCAATGACAGCTGCTAGATGCAAAGCCCACAAGGTGGAATTTAATTTTCATCTAGTTTAAAATGGTCATTTTCAAAACTTACCTCAAGTCTAGAATCATGCAACGAACAGTAAAATTTAATGATGCAAAAATCGTGTAGCCTTTCACAAAAAAAGTGCTTTCAACAATTCGGGACTAAATGTGGTTTGTAAATAATAATAACACTCAACTTAACGAATAGCCAAGCCTAAGAACATACTCCTTAAGTCATGAAAAAAATAGTCACCTTTACGCTGTTCGTTATTCTTCTCACCAATAATATTTCCGCACAGGTAACATACAGTAAGGAAAACAATCAATGGCAACTCTTTGTCGATGGCAGTCCATTTAAAGTAAAAGGCGTCACTTTTGGTCACGAAAATGATGTCGCCAACTATGACACCTACTTCAAAGACTTACAGTTTCTTGGCGTAAATGCCATCAGAACTTGGAATCACAATAAAAACACGCAACAACTTCTTGATGCTGCTCATACATACAACATTAAAGTGATGGTAGGCATTTGGATGCGATATGGCAGAGCCGGAATGGAAGCGGATGATAGTTTTGACTATCTCACTGACACTGCCGGTATGACGCTCATGTACAAGGAGGCCATCAATGCTGTCGAAAAGTTCAAGGCGCATCCTGCATTATTGTCTTGGGGTATTGGCAATGAAATATACCTGAATATGGCAACAGATGATGAAAAAAAAGCTTACTCTATTTTTCTTGAAAGCATATGCAAAACCATTAAAACCCTAGATCCAAATCACCCCATTACTTCAGTAGAAGCGTGGACATTTGGATTGGATTGGTGGCGAAAATATGTGCCATCCCTAGATATTTATGGTCTCAACTGCTATGGTGCCGGTACTAATTTTTTACAGCAAGAGTTGGAAAAAAAGAACATTGATAAGCCATATATCATCACAGAATACGGTGTAACTGGAGAATGGGATGTAAATAAAGATGCCAATGATATCGCAATAGAACCTTCAGACTCGGATAAATATGACGCCATCTCCAAGGGATATAAGAATTGGATAGACAATAAATCAGCTTGTCTTGGTGTTTTTAATTTTCATTACGGCGATGGTAATATCTTCATATCGCCTTGGCTAATGACCCATCATCGTGGCATGTATCGCCCACAATATTGGTCGATTAGAGAAGCTTTTACTGGTAAAAAGCCAAACAATAATATACCTGTAATCTATGCTTTTACGACCAAAGGAGGAAAAGTTGGTGATTGGGTTCCTGTAGAACTTTCCGCCACTGATTTGGAAAATGAAGTCTTAGCCGTTGACTTTTTTTACAACCAAAGAACGGGAAGTCGCAGAAGACGCGACCAGATTAACAAGCTCATCTCACGCGGAAATACGTCCGACGGATTTGAAATACAACTTCCAACAGAAAATGGAGCCATTAAAGTTTACGTGAATGTGAGCGACACATATAACAATGTTGGCATTGCTACCACATCTGTGATGGTCATAGATGAGAAAAATGAAGCAAATAAGTATTTGGTCGCTAAAACGACCTTGCCCTTTTACGTATATAAAGACGGTATAGAGGACCCTTATATTCCCTCCGCGTTGATGGGCAACTACGCGGCTATCTCTTTCGATTTAGAAAATACAACAAAGGTCCATTCAGGAAATGCAGCGTTAAAAATTCATTACAACGATGTAAAAGGTTGGTTTGGCCTTGGACTCGTTGACCCACCAAATGACTGGGGAGATATGCGCGGTGGTTTTGACCTCTCTGGAGCCAAGAAATTTAGCTTTTGGGCCAAGGCTGATGATGATAATACAAAAGTCACCATGGGATTCGGACTTATTGAAAACAAGCCTTTTCCAGACACGTCCAAAAAATCAATGGAGATCGAGCTAGGCACTGAGTGGAAAAAATATTCTATTAACGTGAAGAAAATGGACTTAAGCTGTATTCGAACAGGCTTTGTCATGTTTGGTGCCGCAGATGGTTTTAACCAATCGATCTATGTTGATGAGATCGTCTTCGAATAAAGTTCAATATAGAATTGCACAAGAACTTTAGCGCAGGGCAAAAGCATTTAACTGTCAACGCCCAATTACCAAGATAATAGTCCTCGAAGTGCGAGCGACCAAAATCGCAGCGGCAGCTTTTTTTGCCTTTTTAGGTAAAAAGGATACAACAATCCACGCCGGATGTTGCGCTCGCTAATGCGTCCAAACCCATAAACGCTTGCCCTAGACTTTAGAGAAGTTATGCGTTGTTTTGAAACGCTATTCTTTAACTTCACAATTTAAAGACGGTCATATCAAAAATGGAACAACGCGTATCAATCATCACTTTAGGAGTTTCTGACTTAGTCAGATCAACTTCCTTTTATGAAAAAAAATTCGGATGGCCCAAATCTAGTTTTAGTAACGAATACATTTCCTTTTTTGAGCTCAATGGCATCCAATTGTCATTATATGTAAGGGAGGAGTTGGCCAAAGATGCAACAGTTTCCCACGAAGGATCAGGTTTTAGAGGCATCACCATTTCGTATAATACACGATCTAAGCAGGAAGTGGATGAGCTCATTACCCAGTTCAAGAAGCAAGGAGTTGAAGTTGTCAAAGAACCCAAAAAAACAGATTGGGGAGGGTATAGCAGCTACATCGCAGATCCTGACAGATATCTTTGGGAAATTGCCTACAATCCATTTATCGATCTTGGCCCACTGAAATAAACTTGAGTACGTCATCACTCAATCTTATTTTATCTAACCTTTGGAATACCTATTTCTCCTATCATTTCTACCAATTATAGGATTTAGTATAGTCTGAATACTATAGACTTCTTTCCAATGAACTTAAACAAGTATTGATTAATCGTCACATATTAAATTTTTCAGTTACCCGTAAATGGCATAAATTGGTCTTTTGAATAAACAAGTAAAAAACCGCCATGAAAAATTTAATAACCGTCACTTTATTCTCATTACTACTCGCCTGCCAACCGACCAAAGACCAACCAAAGAATGAGAAAATTACTCCTCCTTCCACTCAAGTAGTCTTAAAAACCTCATTGGGAGATATGATCATTGAGTTATCTGATAAAACACCACTGCATCGCGACAATTTCATTAAGCTCGTGGAGGAAGCGCAATACGACAGTTTACTTTTCCATAGAGTCATTGATGGCTTTGTCATACAAGGAGGCGATCCTGATAGCAAATACGCCACTGCGAATGACACCCTTGGAAATGGCGGGCTAGATTATACTATACCTGCAGAGTTTGATAGTACATTATTTCATAAAAAAGGAGCCTTAGGAGCGGCCAGAGACGGAAATCCCGAAAGAGCATCAAGCGCTATGCAATTCTACATTGTACAAGCTGGAGTGATGTCGGATAGCGTCATAAACCAAGCTGAAATCACCATTAATGAGCGCCTCGCGAGTCACTACAGCTACAAATCCCCCAAAAGCCAATCTTGGGTAGACTCACTAAATAAGTCTATCGATACGGAGAATGTTAAGCTTTATCGCACAGCTAAAGACGCATTGAAAGAAATTGCTTCTACATTCACCAATTTTGAAAAATACACGATTCCAAAAGAACATAGATCAGCCTACAGAGAAATTGGTGGTACCCCCAGACTTGATCAAAACTATACCGTCTTTGGGCAAGTCATTAGCGGACTTGATATTATCGATACTATTGCTGCTGTAAATACCAACAATCTTGATAGACCGATAAAGGATGTGAAAATATTAAAGGCTCACATTGTGAGATAACCTAATCGAGGACCTGATCAATGCTCATAAGCAGGTCCCGATCATTTTTAAGGTAAGCGCTGATACGGCATTATATACTCCCATCAAATCTCCTCGCCTCTCCAAGTTGGAGTTATTTCATAATCAGACTTTTTCGAAAGCGTCAATTTTTAACTTCCGCATCATCTGATGGATAAACGCCAGTTTTAGAACTACCTGATCAGATATAACAAAAGGATAATCATCGGGAATGCCCATCGAACGGTTAATACTATTGACCGCATAAAACAATGGGATACTTTCATCTAAAATCTCTTTAAACGTCAAGTCCGAATATGGGTCTTTTGCATCAAGCCTCATATGGTGAATTTCAGATCGTGTAGGTTCCCCTTTGAGCCCAAAAGAATAAGCCGTTTCCATCGTATTGATAATATGAAGATAATGCGCCCACGTTTCCGCCCAGTCTTCCCAAGGATGGGAAGACGCATACTCGCTAATAAAATTTTGACGCCAATTGGCGGGAGTGCCTTGTTTATAGTGCTGCTCTAATGCATTTGCATAGCTCGCGCGCTCATCCCCGAAAGTTTCTCTGAATTTTTCTAATATTGTAACATCTTCAAAAACAATTCTTTGCCAATAATAATGACCAACCTCGTGCCTAAAATGACCAATGAGTGTTCGGTAAGGCTCATTCATAGAGCGACGTATTTGCTCTCGACTGACAGAATCTGCCTCCACAAGAATTATAGTGACTACACCATCTGCATGCCCAGTCATGATTTTATTACCCGAAAGCTGAGTAACTTTTGCGGATAAAAAATCAAAACACAAACCTGTATCAGGATAATCCAACTTACTTTCCATAGGTAATGGCAACTTGAGTATAGAATAAACAAGTCGATGCTTCGCAATTTCCAGTTTTCGCCAGCGATCAAAGTTTTGTTTAATCGATAAATCGGGGATCGTTCTATTCAAATTACAGGCAATACAAAACTTTTGATCTTCAGTAAAAGGGACTAGCCAGTTGCAAACCTGATGTTGATTATTGTCACAATAAACATATTCTATCTCGTTAATAGTCCAATTTATTCGCGTTGGATCTAAAGCAAACATTTCGTCAAACTCCGGCAAATAGCCTAGATAAGAATTACATCGCTCACATTTAATATTCTCAAAAAAGGCGGGTTGAGCTCAATAGCTGCATTGAAATATTTTCATAAACTAAAGAACACATAATTGATTTAATTAATGGATGCTTTGTATGAAATATATTTTCAAGATAACAGGCATTTCAAACTCACAAACCTTGATGCAACTATCACCTAAGAATTATATGTTATATAATCAAAAAAAGCCTGTCTTTATGAAATTTTGTCTACCGTATTCCTTCTCTATGCCATGTCAATGATGAAATAATTATTACTCGCTATCTACAATTGAGCTTCCCACGTCATGTTATTCTGCTATTTCTTAGGTAACTTTACATCTTGAAAAACAAAACTGAGAACAGGCAACCATAACCTCCTCACGAACATTTTTTTCCCATAAAAAGGATTATGTTCTAAGAATCCATAGATAAATTCATCAAGGATTTGCCAAATCAAAAAAGGATCATCGCTGATTTATGACTCTTTTCAACTCCACATTTTAATGGTGAATACATCATCAAATCTAAAATAGATAAACGTTAAATGACATTAAAATCCACCAAATCTCAAGCTCTTCTTGAAAGACGAAAAAATGTAGTCGCGAATGGTGTTGGTATTTTTAATACTGCCACTGTACAACATGCAAAAGGAGCAATCATCACAGATGAAGATGGAAATGAGTTGATCGACTTTGCTGGAGGTATAGGAGTAGTCAATGCTGGCCATTGTCCGGATCCGGTAGTAAAGGCTATTAAAGAACAAGCTGATAAATATCTGCATACCAGTTTCAATGTGGTCACCTATGAACCTTACGTCAAGTTATGTGAAGAGCTCTGCGAAATATTACCACATGGTGAAAAAACCAAAGTAATGTTGGTCAGTACAGGCGCAGAGGCGGTGGAGAATGCTATTAAAATAGCGCGTCAGGCAACCAAAAAGCAAGCGGTATTATGTTTTACAGATGCTTATCATGGCCGTACCATGATGGCGATGACGCTCACTAGCAAAATAGACTATAAACTCAATTGCGGCCCATTTGCCCCTGAAGTATATCGGATTAGGTATCCCAACTTTTATAGATATGGCACGGGCAAATCCATTGATGAGTTTGCTGATTCTGAATTAAAAACCCTACACGCAAGCGAGAAAAATCTTGTTGACCCTAATAATCTGGCCGCAGTAATCTTTGAGCCAATTCAAGGAGAAGGAGGATTTAATCCAATTCCGCAAAAATATTTTGAAGGTCTTCGGGATTTCTGCGATGAGTATGGCATCATGCTCATAGCCGATGAAGTACAGAGCGGGTTTGCCAGAACTGGAAACTGGGCGAGCTGGCAGAATTACAATGTTACCCCAGATCTAAGCACTTATGCTAAGTCAATGGGCTCTGGATTACCTATAGCTGCTGTTGTTGGTAAAGCGGAAATCATGGATGCCGCAGCACCAGGCACCATCGGAGGAACTTATATTGGCAGCCCACTAAGCTGTGTAGCCGCATCGGCTACTATCCAGTATATGAAAGATATCAACCTCAATGAAAGAGCTACTGAGATCGGCAATATCACTAGAAATAGATTGGACCAACTCAAAAAAATATGTCCAGATATTGGCGATATCAGAGGGCAGGGAGCGATGATCGCCATTGAGTTTGTGAAAAATGGAGATTCACAGAAACCAAATGGTGACTTGTGCGGCAAAATCGTTGCAGCCTGCCTTAAAAGAGGATTGATTATCCTCAATGCAGGCACTTACAAAAATATTATTCGTATCCTCAGTCCTTTGGTCATTACCGATGCACAATTAAATCAAGGCTTAGACATACTAGAGCAGGAAATTTTAAACAATTCAAAAAACAAACAATGAAACCTTTCGCTATTGCAGGAATTCAAATGAAGGTATCAGCTGTTCATTCTAATGTGGAGATGATGAAGCTGAAACTAGACATTACCATGAACCTATATCCATGGGTAGAAATGGTCGTCTTTAGTGAATTATGTGCCTTTGGCCCATTGTTGCATACCGCACAAGATGTGCCCGGTCTATTCGAGCAAGAGATGCAAAAAATGGCAAAAAAATATGGCATCTGGTTAGTTCCTGGGTCTATTTTTGAAAAAAGAGCTGGACTTATTTATAACACGGCATCAGTAATCAACCCACAAGGAGAAGTGGTGACCCGATACAGCAAGATGTTTCCCTTCTATCCATACGAAGTTGGCGTAACCGCTGGCAATCAATTCTGTGTATTTGATGTCCCTGATGTAGGCCGATTCGGTGTTTCTATCTGCTACGATATGTGGTTTCCTGAAACTATCCGTACACTTGCCGTGATGGGTGCCGAGGTAATTTTGCATCCGACATTGACAGGAACAATTGATCGTGATATCGAGCTATCAATAGCTAGAGCGATGGCCAGCGTCAATCAATGTTACCTATTTGATGTCAATGGACTTGATACCGGTGGGAGTGGATGTTCTATTGTTTGTGGTCCTGATGGGCGTGTGCTGTATCAGGCAGGAAGTACAGAAGAGATCATACCAATCGAGTTCAATATTGAGAGTGTAAAACGAAGCAGAGAGCTTGGAATACTCAGATTAGGACAACCGTTAAAAAGTTTCCGTGACAATATTGATGACTTTGCTATCTATCAAAAAGGAACTCCGCTTCCTTATCTAGAATCTTTAGGGCCACTTATTAAACCGACCAAGCTAGACACACTTGCGAAACTTCGTCAAAAGGAAAGTGAAATGGCAGCATCTCAGCCCGTCACAGGACTCAAAGGGCTTATGTGATAATAAATCTCAAAAGCTAAGTCTCCGAGATTTAAAATACGTATCGTCTCACAAAAGCGAACAAGAACGAAACGGAACATCGATACGGTTTTTTAAATATTTAATTAATACTTAAACAAACAGAATACAATATGGGACTCCCCTCAACAGGAAAGAAAAGTGTAAAACTTAGACATTATGTCAGTTGGTTTGAAATACCAGCTCTCAATCTCTTGAGGGCAGTAGGTTTCTACAACTTTATATACGGAATCGAAATGGAGACAACAGAGTCAAATGGTTATGCCATGGCTCTTTTCCCTGCCGATAATGGTATCGGAGGTGCCATAGTTGTTGGAGAAGGGAGTATACCAAGTGCAACTGGACCCTTAGTCTATCTGAACGCAGGAAAAGATTTAGCCCCTATTTTGAGAAGAATAGGACATAGTGGTGGACGTGTCATCTTAGAAAAAACGTTGATTAGCGAGGAAGATGGATACTTTGCTTTATTTATAGATACCGAAGGAAACAAACTTGCACTACATTCAAAACACTAATAGATGAATAGCCAAAAAAAAGCAATTAGTGCCCCCTACTACAGCATTGGACAGCTTAGGCTCGACAAGTGGAATGAGCTGAAAAATGAGAGCGAAGAGTTATCTCATTGTAACGCTGGCGCTGCTAATATAACCAAGCATGAAGAAAAAATCGAGCAACTACTCGAAGATTTGGCCACTGTAGAGCAGTATTTTGCAATACCAGGAAAGGCAATTATTGAGAAGCTTATTACTTTCTTAGCCAATGGTGAGCATGCGGTCTTAGCACAGGCCATAAATGCGACATCTCGTCAACTTATTAATGATGCTTACAACGATAATACACAAATTCCAAATGAGGATGACGGTGAATTACTCGAAATAGAGTATGTCAACAGAGGTAAAAAAAGTGTTCGGAAAAATTATTTTGAAGTTCTTTTCCTTGAGAATTTTAATTCAGCTGATGAGACGGCATTGCATGAAAAGCTCAGAGAACTTCATGATCCAAATGACCAGTTCACCTACAACGTAGTAATACAGCACTCCTTTCAGGATGCACTGATTGCCCTATTTTTTAATCCAAATATTCAAGCTGTAGTAATACGATATGCACCTCCGTATCTATCTACAAATATCACTTCGCTAATCAAACCATATATTCAGAATGTGTTGAATATAGATTTGCAAGATATTCCTGAAGCTGACCTTGGGCCCAAAGTAGGTCAATTGATCAAACAGTTTAGGCCCGAGCTCGACATGTACTATGTGACTGATACAGCACTCGGCAACTTAAAGGACAGTACACTGGGGGCATTCCGAAGAATATATTACCGTAAGGAAGATTTGCAGGAGTTACACCTCGCGATTATCAGAGGGATCAATGAGCGATTTAACACGCCCTTTTTTACTGCTTTGAAGGAATATAGTCAGAAGCCAACTGGTATTTTTCATGCTATGCCTATCTCTCGTGGCAACTCGGTATTCAAATCAAAATGGATCAAGGACTTTGGAGATTTCTATGGTAGAAATATGTTTCTCGCCGAGACATCATCCACCACAGGAGGATTGGATTCGTTATTGCAACCCACCGGGCCCTTAAAAAAAGCCCAAGAAATGGCCGCTACAGCCTATGGTGCTCAGCGCACATTTTTCGTAACGAATGGAACCTCTACGGCCAACAAGATCGTGCAGCAAGCATTGGTTGAGCCGGGAGATTTGGTTTTAATTGACAGAGATTGCCATAAATCTCATCATTACGGACTCGTACTGTCAGGAGCATATCCTGTATACCTAGATTCCTATCCTATTGAAAAGTATTCGATCTACGGGGCTGTTCCGCTAGAACATATTATCAAAAAACTGTTGGTGCTAAAAGCTGCAGGCCGATTGAATAAGGTGAAAATGTTGCTCCTCACCAATTGTACATTCGATGGTATGGTCTACAATGTTCAAAGAGTCATGGAAAGCGTTTTGGCAATCAAGCCAGACATGGTTTTCTTATGGGACGAAGCTTGGTTTGCTTTTGCTGGCTTTACTTATACCTACAAGCAACGAACAGCCATGTTTAGTGCTAATAAATTGCACGATAAATATCAATCAGAAGGCTATCATAAACAGTACAAAGAGCATATTAAGGACTTAAAAAAAGGAGAGCACCCAAGACTTCCAGATCCTTCAAAAGTTCGTGTTCGCGTTTATGCAACACAAAGTACACATAAAACGCTAAGTAGCTTTCGTCAGGGCTCTATGATCCATATCTGGGACGAAGATTTTCGTAAAAAAACGGAAAATACCTTCTTGGAGGCTTATATGACGCATACTTCCACTTCACCAAATTATCAGATGCTAGCATCACTTGATGTTGGTAGGAGACAAGTACAGTTCGAAGGATTTGAGATGGTAGAGCGAAGCATCGAGCTGGCCATGGATTTTAGAGCTAAAGTGGTAGAAAATCCACTGTTGAGCAAGTACTTTGAAGTGCTTACCGTAAAGGATTTTATTCCAGATCAGTACCGAGATAGTGGTCTGAATGAATACTACGAGTCTAAGACAGGATGGAACCGTATGGAAGAAGCATGGGAGAAGGATGAATTTATGCTTGACCCAACCAAAATCACCTTGTTCATTGGGCGCACAGGGATAGACGGAGATACTTTCAAGAACAAGTATCTCATGGATAAATACAATATCCAGATCAATAAGACCTCACGAAATACCGTGCTCTTCATGACCAATATCGGTACTACGCGGGGAAGTGTAGCCTATCTTACTAATGTCTTACTGCAAATCGCTGGACAACTAGACGATCATTTTGATTCACTCAACAAGCGGGAGAGAGAAATCGCCGATGCTAAAGTGCAATCGCTTACACTAGATGTACCGCCACTACCAGACTTTAGTCGGTTTCACTCTTCTTTTCTTGCCGTACCAGGCGTACCGGGAGGAAACTTAAGAGCGGCCTATTTTCTAGCCTACCATGAAGAAAATTGCGAATACTTATCTCTGCGAGAATGCAAGGATGCGCTGAAACAAGGAAAAGAATTGGTTGCTTCGTCATTTGTCATCCCCTATCCTCCGGGTTTCCCCGTTCTAGTACCTGGGCAAGTGATAAGCAAAGAAATTATCCGGTTTATGTTGGCCTTGGATGTCTCCGAAATCCATGGATACCGTGCTGATCTAGGTCTTCGAATTTTTCAGGAATCCGTGCTCAATCGTCAACAAACAGCCACCGCAATGGGCGTAATGAGCCAGACCAAAAAAAATCAGTAAATAAAATTCAAACACACTTTAATAAGTATTATGAGTGAAAAAGAAAATTCTCGGGCGACTAAGCCTGCAAAGCCAAAAACACCTGCAAAATCACCAACACAGACATTAAAAGGATTGTCCAATATCAGAAGATTCTTTTACAAAAATGAAGAACCTATTTACTTCATCAGTGCAACTAATTTCAATTTACTAGGAGCAGATGAGTGGATCAAGGGATTCAAATTCATTTGTAACATTGAGTGTTTTGATGGTCAGCATCCTAATGTTTTCTCCCCAAAGGAAATCATGCCACATGATGCGTTTGAAAGCATCGAGGATATTAACAATTACCTACTACAACATCCTGAGGTTCAGGCATACATAAGATCAAGAAAAGTAAAAGGTAAGGCTGGTAAGGTCATGTTCTTGATGTTTAATGAAAAGACAGAAAAGCTTGCTAAAAAACTTGGATTGGAAGTCATAATGCCAAGCGCCAAAATGCGTACTTTCTTGGATAACAAGGTCAACACTAACCGGATCGCAGAAAAAGCGAGCGTGCCTTGCGTGCCATATGTATTGTCTCCTGTTAAAAACTACGCACATCTTGGCGAGGTTTCCAAGAAAAAATTGGGTAGCGATTTGGTGATACAAACTCCTTTTGGCGATTCGGGACACACAACTTTCTTCATTTCAAATGAAAAAGAATATTTAAAATATGCCGACGAAATAACGCAAGAAGATGAGGTGAAAATTATGAAACGAATCAATTGTCGAGGTTCGGCTATTGAAGCGTGTGTCACCAAAAATGGCACAATCGTAGCACCATTGATGACAGAGCTTGTTGGCTTTAAGGAGCTCACTCCTTACAAAGGCGGCTGGTGTGGAAACGAGATATATCCCGATGCATTCACCCCGGCATTAAGACAAAAAGCGAGAAAATATACGCAGCTCTTTGGCGATCAATTAAAGAAGGAGGGTTATAAAGGCTATTTTGAGTTAGACTTTTTGATCGATCAAGACAATGGTGAAATTTATCTCGGTGAGCTAAACCCAAGAGTTACAGGAGCAAGTTCTATTACCAACCATGCCGTATTTGCTTTAGCAGATGCGCCGCTTTATCTTTTCCATATTCTCGAATGGATGAATCACGATTATGAATTCAGTGTAAACGCGCTCAACGACCGATGGGCAAAGCAGGAAAATATAGACCATTGGAGTCAAATGGTGGTGAAGCACACGGATGATACGATTGAGTACGTACATGCTGCTCCCCTTTCTGGTATCTGGCACATGTTTGAAAATGGACATATTCAATTCAACAGAATGGATACGCACAGAAGAGCCGTAGAAAGTGAAAAAGAAGCTTTCTTTCTGCGAATTACCACAAAAGGAGACTACCTCTATGAAGGCGCTGATATGGGCATCTTAGTATCAAGAGGTCGGATGATGACCAACGACTTTAAGCTTACAGCTAGAGCTAAAGCTTGGATTAAAGCTATCAAATCTCAGTACTCTGCAGAAATGGTAGAGGACAAGAGAGCACCAGCAGCGCACCCTCGAAGCTTAACCAAGTAAGCAAATTCTCCTTGTGCATTATCATCATGTTCAAGATGCTGCGCACTCTTGTTTGAAGATGAGTAGGTATCCCTAATCTTATGCAAACATCGTTTAAGATTTTGGATCTTCCTTTTTCCTCCCAGCCAATCGCACAAGAAACAAGCTGATATAACTATCTCCTTTGGGTATTTCGAAAAAATTAAATCAACTAACTAACGAAACATCAATTCACTAAGAATTGAAAGACTTATGCAACGTCACTTCACATCCATTGATGAATCCATAGCAGACTTCAAGTGGCAAAAACTATTTAGAGAGCGATGGCCTGCCTACAGGACATGGATCAACTCTAGTAGTCCTTTTACCGATAATAGAACTTCTATGGCCGCTCTGGAAAGACATATGCCTGAGATGGTGCCCATACACGATCACCTATGTCGCCTCGTTGGCGCGAATGAACAGGCTAGTTCATTTTTGACTGGATTTCAGCCGCCCGCTTATTATTCCTCTTGTTCACAAGCTGTTTGTAATACCGACAAACTACAATTAGTTCGAAATTACGATTATCACATGGATCGATTTGAGGCTACACTTCTCAAAACCTCCTGGCATGGTAAAAGAGTCATTGCAAGCAGTGATTGCCTTCTAGGCGTATTAGACGGTATGAATGAGGATGGATTGGCTGTCTCTCTTACATTTGGCGGAAGAAAGGTCGTAGGTTTTGGGTTTGGGATCCCATTCATTTTACGTTATGTCCTTGAGTTTTGTAGCACGGTAGAGGAAGCGGTGCTTGTTCTTCAACGCGTACCTTGTCACATGTCTTATAATGTGACCATGACTGATCTCACTGGACAAGTAAGAACAGCGCAATTAGCTCCAGATAGAATTGCCGTTATTATTGAGACTCCTTTTGCTACGAACCATCAAGGAGCGATAGAATGGGCCGAAAATGCCGGATTCAACAAGACCGCCGAGCGCGCTCAATATTTAGAAAAAATACTTGCAAATGGTCTCGTCAGCGGGCGGGAATTAACCACCGCATTCTTGAGTCCTCCACTCTACAATACGCAATTTTCTGAAGGATTGGGAACATTATATACGGCAGTATACCGACCAATTGATAAAACTGTGCAGTTACATTGGCCCAATGAAAGTATCATACAATCATTTGATACCTTCACTGAAGGAACCAAAATAATCAAATTTGAAACTGAGGATCTTCTTAAAGGAGCTCGTATTACGGAAGTTTGAACTATGAAAAACAAATATTTTGTGGAACTTCTTGAAATGAAAGAAACCCATGAGCTGCCAGATGGATGGACAGCCGTTGACTTGGTGAGACTTTTAAATCACCTCGACTTTGATGATGCAGCATCTATCGCGCCAGAGGAGCTGAAGGAAATGACCAATATGGCATTGTCAGATCTTGATCTGGAGGAAGCCATAGTGAAAGTGCTGGAGTTTCGTTTTGGCGATCGATTGAATAAAGGCAAGCAACAAAACCTAATCGACGAACTTCGGGAGGATAAAATCTGGGGAGAATATGCTGACTTGACTTATCACAAAGAGTTATTCAGTGTATGCTGTCTGCTTTATTGGGCATTCCCAAAGAAATTTTGTGAGCCCGATATCCTAAAAATAAAATTGAAGATTACTTCTCGGAATAATGTTTCCGAATCGAATATTAAAGAGTTGACGCCCTCATTTATCGCTCGACTTTTGAATGATGAGATGGATGATCATAACATTATCTATCTCCTATTTGATGAACAAATTGCGTCCAATAAATTCACAGAGTCCGCACACATCACCTGGAAAGTTACGGAAGAGGGATTCATTGCGGAGAATAAGCCCAATGCCATCACCGTATACACCTTATGGAATTGGGTGGACGAATTGAAGGGAGTTAAAAATCATGAATCTACCGCGTTTTCAGACGGACAATTAAATTAGCTAAAATGGAATTTAAGAGTATCAACCCATACAATGGCCAGCAAGTAGGTCAATACACTGCACAAACTTCGGAAGAGACAAAAATTATTCTGCAAAAAGCACAGAATGTGTTTGAGTCATGGCGTCACATGCCTTTGAACGAACGGTCGAGATTGATGGTTAAAGCTGGTGAGGTGTTACGAGCCGGAGTGGAAGAATACGCGACTATGATCACACACGAAATGGGAAAACCCATATCAGAATCCCGAGCGGAAGTCAATAAGTGCGCATTAGTTTGTGACTATTACGCCGAAAACGCTGCTGACTTCCTAGCCGATGAAATCGTAGTAACAGATGCTCATAAGAGTTTTGTAAAACATGAGCCAATTGGTGGTGTACTGGCCATTATGCCATGGAATTTCCCATTTTGGCAGGTCTTCCGATTTGCAGCACCTACTTTGATGGCTGGTAATACGGGGATATTGAAGCATGCGCCAAATGTCTTTGGATGTGCCAAGCAAATTGAAGGTGTCTTTAAGAAGGCGGGATTCCCTGACGGTGTTTTTCAAAACCTCATCGTACATCACGACCAGACAGAAAGCATCATTGCTCATGATGCTATAAAAGCCGTAACGCTGACTGGAAGCGAACGTGCAGGATCTGCCGTAGCAGAACTATCAGGCAAATACCTCAAGAAATCACTCCTGGAGCTCGGAGGCAGCAATGCCTTCATCGTTTGGGAAGATGCAGATATTGATCGAGCTGTAAAAACAGCTGTGACAGCCCGAATGATGAATTGTGGCCAAAGCTGTATTGCGGCCAAACGATTCATTTTAGTGGGTAGCGTCTATGAAGAATTTGTAACCAAATTCACGTCCGCAGTAGGAAAACTTCAATCAGGAGAAACCATGAATGATGCAACACAGGTCGGAACTTTGGCCCGAAAAGACCTTGCGGATCAATTACAATCGCAAGTACGCAGGTCGATTGATTTAGGTGCTGAATTATTATTTGGTGGTAACCAAAATGGATGCTACCATGAACCCACAATACTTGGAAATGTAAAGCCTGGAATGCCTGCATTTGATGAGGAAACTTTTGGTCCACTAGCCGCTATGATCCACGCAAAAGACATTGATGAAGCTTTTAAACTCTCAGAGCAATCTAAGTATGGATTAGGAGTCTCTGTTTGCACCACCAATATTGACAAAGCATTGGCCATGTCTTCTCGTGTGAGCGATGGAGCCTACTTCATCAATGAATTGGTTAAGTCCGATCCACGATTACCTTTTGGAGGAACCAAAAACTCCGGCTATGGACGAGAATTAGCCAAAGACGGCATGATGGAATTCATAAACAAAAAGACTATTTACGTCAACGCTTAATTAGCTAGGCAATAAAACATCCCATTGAAATCCTCTATTATACGCACACCTAACAAATCAATATGACATCATCTACCGTATTTCAAAGACCACAACTGCAAAAAGGCATTGGCAAGGCAGGCCTTTTTAGTCTCGCTTTCGGCGCAATGATTGGTGTAGGTTGGGTCACGGCCATGGGATCTTGGCTTTCCAATGCAGGGCCTTTAGGTGCCATGATAGCGTTTTTCTTAGGTGGTCTAATCATTTTGATCATTGGCTTTTGCTATGCTGAAGTCACTGCGGCATTACCACTTTCGGGAGGAGAGGTAGCGTATGCCTACAAAGCTTACGGCCCATCAAAGTCATTTATCATAGGTTGGTTTTTGACCTTTGGTTATTTGTCCGTCTCCGCTTTTGAAGCCGTTTCAATCAATAAAGTCCTGAGCTACTTAATTCCAGCCATTGATTATTTACCTGTTTACAGTGTCAATGGAAGCCCCGTTTACCTTTTGCATATAGGCATCAGTGCCTTCTTTGTACTCTTAATTAGCGCTATCAATTACACCGGAGTGAAAAATTCCGCAAGGTTTCAGGTTGGGCTGACGGTATTGTTTGTCTTGTTGACATTTGTCTTTGTTGTCGCTGGATTTGTCTTGGGCGAATGGAGAAATTTAGATCCTTTTTTCTCAGGTAATACCACCGCCTCCATCACCTCCGGCATAGCCATGGTATTGGTAACAGTTCCTTTCTGGTTTGTCGGCTTTGACACCATTCCTCAGGCGGCTGAAGAAGCGAATCAATCCATTTCATATAGAACAATCGGCCTACTGATCTTAGTTTCTATCATTGCTGCAGTGTGCTTTTACATCTTACTCATACTCAGTACATCCATGGCAGCACCTTGGAATGATATCTTAGGCGAAAAACTACCAACAGCCAGCGCATTTGGAACAGCTTCCGGCTCACCTATACTGGTGAATATCATCTTGATCACGGCCTTGGTGGGACTCCTCACAAGCTGGAATGGTTTCTTTCTTGCAGGTTCACGGGTATTGTTTGCACTGGGCAGGGGCAAAATAATCTCTCCACAGTTTGGGAAATCTCATCCAAAATATCAAACGCCATACTATGCAGTCATCTTTAGTGGCATGGTCACATTTGCTGCATCCCTGATGGGGCAAGGAGCCATGGTTGCCTTTGTGAATGTGGGCTCGCTCTGTATTGTAATTGCTTTTTTTGGCGTTTCCTTTTCTTTCTTAGCACTACGAAAGAAATTCCCAGATCTGCACCGTCCGTTCTATGCTCCTGGCGGTAAGATATTAGGGTTTATCTCCATTGCTTGTACGCTTTGCATGCTTTTGGCCATGGTGTATCCGGGAAGTGCTGCGGCTTTGGCTTGGCCATTGGAGTGGGGCATATTCTTCGTTTTCACCCTTATGGGAATGATCTTCTGGTGGCGTTCTGCGGCAAGTCGCAATGCTGTATCGAAAGAAGAAAGAGACTATCTGATTCTAGACAAGTACGTTTAACAAGCATGTAGAAAATATTCATTCTTCACATTAATGGTTGTGATCGATATTATAAGGTTTGCCCAGATTCTCAGGATGCTTATAGTGCCAGACAGTTTCCCAGTTAGCAGTGTGTTCGTGAAAATACCAAGTAAGATGATCACTTAACCCTCAACTTCAAGCGTTTTGATGTTCTCAAAGCGATTCAGGATAAGAACTGGAAAAAATTATTATGAGCCACAATCCCAACTATGAATGGAATTTCATCGTTCGGGCTATTCTTACGCCTATTGGAAAGTCTACATGGCTGAAGTGTCTACATTAGTTGGGACGTTTTTATTGAGTCTATAAATATTATATTGAATTTATGGTAAGAGTATAGGAGAATGACTTTAATCTAACTGATTTTGAATTACTAAAATCAGGTAGACCAGTGAAAGAAATAAGTCAAGAATATGATCTAAGCGACGGTATGCTTATACCTTAGCGAAGAGAATATGTTGATAAATCCGGTGATCTCCCTGCTTTTGAATGCACGAAGCAGCAACTCTTGCTTACCCTCGTTTATGAGTTCCAGCTCTTTAATGATTCCCTTGTTAGTGAATTTCTTAAAATTCCTCATAATTTCTGGTAGCGGTTTATCTTTTGGACTTATAAACATATGCAAATGTGAAGGCGTCAAGCCATCCATGAATATCTAGACCTTTTTTCTCTTGGCAATGAATTGACAACCGTATGCCTGAACTCCTTTCTTGCGAAGAGACCAATCCAATCAGCAACGGTGCAAGTCACCAAGTACAATCCCTCATGATCATGAAATTTACATTTCTCTGACATGCATTAAATGAAAATGTGAAGTTGCACGCGTTGCAAACCTGCGACAGCTGACTACACCTTCTAATAGTTCTGTGATTTTGAGCACCTTTTGTGGTTTCGGATATACCCTTTAAAACGTATTCTCTCGGAAGAAATAGTTGTGCTAAGTAAATTTCAAAGCGCGAAACATCAACCAAAGTTCACGATATACAACCGCAAGCTCCACATTAGTATTAACATCTTTCGCAACCATTTCACATCGTTAGGTGTCTCAGAAATATGAAATTAATTTTAAATATCATTATCGTACTTTTCAGCCTAACATACTATGGCTGTTCAGAGGATGAGCTATCCACAGAAGAGCTAAAGTCCAGAATCATTGGGCTAAATTCGGAAATCGACCAGTTAACCGAGTTATCAACAGGTGAGAGTTCTGCTGATTGTCGAACAAAATATATTGCTGGCGGAAACGGCTGTGGACCAATTTTAGTTTATGGTATTTTAGGAATTGATACATTACAAATAGAAGAACTTTTCATAAGACTCAGTGATGCTCAAACGGAACTGTATAACATGGAAGGCGGCCCTGTTTGTGATCTCGGCTTGCCTGCTAAGGATTCACTCATTAATGGAAAGTGTCTTGCTTGCTACGGAAACCTAGAAGCTTTCGAGTGTTTTTAAGAGACAAACATCACCTCTCTATCCATTACTGGTATTTTCATTAAAATGTTCAAATCCACCTTTTAATTGAGCGAAGCTCAGTATTTCCAAGATGCTATTTATTAGTATGATCAAAAGTCAAAATCTTCCATTTCATTCAATAACACCACTCGGAGTAAAAAAGTATAAACTTCACCATGATGAACTTGATCCATTTTAGCAACTGGCATTAATCTACAAAATACTAACATAAGGCTAAGGAATTAAAATCATCAAGCCATCTATTTAAGCTTCCTGTCCACCAAATTCCCTCAATGTTCCCAAATGTAGTCGAGCAATAATTTATCGCCATATCTTAAAGGACCAATACCAACCCGTCGAACATTTCTAGTGGTGTAAAGGCCATTTAGCGCAGAAGTTTGGTGAAAATATTTCCGTAATTGGTCAAACCCTTTAGCTGGCAGTCGATAATTAGGGCCCTGAAACGATTTAAACCTTATTTTTCTTCTTCGAACACTCTTTTTCTTGCAGGAGTTACACCCTGAGCTTCATCTGTTGCTTCCTTTCTTGTAGCTGTCACTCCCAAGGCTTTCATATGCTTGATATCGTTTCACGCTTAATTGCACCTTTTAGCCCAGCGTTTGATGGTTTTTTTACCATCAAAAACACGAATCCACCTTTTGGCCGATCGCTTTTTGGCATCTTCAAGGTGCCATTTATAAGATGAAAAAAGCAAAATTCAATTACATAAAACAATAAGACCTTGCATGAGTAAAACCTGAATTAAACTATTAACCTTTCCCTCCGTAGCTAAAATTATAACCTAAATGCTTGCACCTGCGCCTCCAATAAAGCTTTGTCCTCAAGCCGAGCCTTCTTGAGACGACTAATCACTTTTTCTTGTCCGATACGTTAAATCGAGAAAACGAATCACAACGGAGAACCGGCGAATTGGAAAAGACATCAGTATTGGAGTGCTAGGAAACATCAAACCACCAAACGGCACTGTCGCCTTGCTCAAACAATGAAATTTCAATCAAAACGAAGATTAACTTTTCAAGTCCGAAAATCGCACTGATCCAACGAATCGCACCGGCCAACCCAACCTGTTGATGGCCGTCAGGTTTATTAATATGGGCGAGAACTTTTTAACAGATTTATAAGCAATAAAAAAGGGCCTCTTGGCCCTTTTTTATTGCTTATAAATCCTAGGAGGCTATGCATTTCACCAGCTCTGATACTTTTAAGGCACATGCTTTTTGCAATTATCACATGGGCTCCATGTGATATTGGATTACTTGTCCAAATCGACTTTGCGATCTTCTATAACTTCTCCTTTTTCATCAAGCTCAATCAAACCATAACCTAGCTTCTCGAGTTTGTCCCGATTGGTTGCGCCATCCCCAACTACGAGAATGTACATTTTATCAGCTGCCAAGTAAGTTCTGGCTAATTTATTGACCTCTTTCTTGGAAATCGTATTGATAATTTTGGTCTGCTCATCTACATAACTAGCATTTAGATCGAAGTGAACAATGGTCCGTAAGAAACCCGCTTTCTGACGAGGCGTTTCGTAACTACGCGCATCCCTTTGTCCAATTGAGTTTCTCATGAAAGTAAGCTCTTCATCCGTAATTCCTTTTTTACGATAGGCGGTGATTTCTTTCATCACCTCTGCTACAGCGCTATCTGTAGCAGTAGCAATCACTCCCGCACGAGCTGTGTATGGCCCAGGATCGTCAGAGGATCTGAAGCTTCCTCTTGCGCCATACGTCCACCCTTTGTCTTCTCGAAGATTTAAGTTGATGCGACTATTGAAAGCATCGCCTAATGGGTAATTCATCAAGCCCGCTTTGAAGTAGTCCCCAGTAGCATCATATTCCATGTCCGTGACATACCCAATACGAATCTCAGATTGAGGCGCATCGACCTTATCGACCAAGTACAAACGTGTTTTGTCGGCAGCCGTTGCTGCTGGTGTTTTAGGAATAGATACCTTCTTATTTTCCCAATTTTTCAGGAAGTCAAGCTTTCCTAACAATTCCTCTTTTTCAATGTCACCCACGATCACGAGCTCTCCAATATTCGGCGAATAATATTTTTGGTAAAAAGACTTGACATCCTCCAATGTAATGTTTTTCACCGTTTCTTCGATACCGCTCGCAGGTACGGAGGAAATATGCTCATCCCCATAAAGCAACCGACCATATACCTGATTGGCAATCGCTGTTGGGTTTTTCTGACTAGCTATAATACCTTCCATTTGCTGCTTAATCACACGATCAAAGTCTTCTTGAGCAAACCCCGGACGAAGAAGTTTCTCCTCTGCAAGCACCAACGTTCGATCTAGATTTTTCGCCAAGGAATTAATTGTCATAACAGTACTTGTGCTACCGGCAGACACGCTAATAGAACTCCCAATTTTGCGAAGCTCTTCTTGCATGGCTTCCGCCGAAAAATTTTCTGTCGACTCATCGAGCATGGTGGCCGTAATTTGCGCCAGTCCACTTTTTGTAGGTTCGTTTGCATCAAATTTATGTCCTCCATTGAGCGTCAGCTGGATAGCTACCGTTGGTATCTCATCACTCTTCGTCCCTATTACTTTGACACCATTGTCAAATGTTGTTTGCCAAAAGTCTGGTACTTTTACCAATGGGCTTGGGCCTGCCTTAGGCTTCATGCTTCGGTCGAAAGGTTCATCAGTCACTCTGTTATAAATCAAACCTGAATAATCCGTCTGAGGAAATGGATTTTCACCTTCCATCTGCTTTTGGAAATTATCTGGCTTTGCTGGCGCAGTTTCCTCATTTGGAAGGTAGCTCAATATCACCCCCGCTTGGTTATTGATATACTCGTCAAACACACGCATGATATCTTCCGCGGTTATATCCAAGTAACGCTGCAAGTCAGCATTAACCATATTGGGGTTTTTAAAATTGTATTGGTAGGAAGCCAGTTGAGATACTTTGCCACTGACACTTGCCAGCCTGTTGATGGTACTCGACTCCCGACTTGCCTTGAACTTGACCAAATCATCCTCACTCACACCATTTTCTGCAAACTCTTTTAAAATTTGCCTAACCTCCTGCTCAAAACCAGCAAGCTCTTGCCCTGGGTATGGGAGTACAAACATGGTAAATTCGCCGGAATGCTCCGAAGTTGGATGAAAGACTGATGTTTGAATCGCCTTTTGTGTTTGGACGAATTTTTTGAAAAAATACGAGCTTTGGCCAGTACCTAAAATATCTGTAAGACAATCTAATGCCGCTTCATCTGGGTGCATTGTAGGAACTGTAGGAAAAGAAAAAATCAATGCAGGGAAGCGAATATTACTATCAACATGGGAGATATAACGATCTTCTTTTAACGTAATGAGATCAAGATCCAAGTTTTCTGCCTCCGAACCTCTTGGGATACTGCCAAAATACTTTTCCACCAACTTAATTACTTCTTTCGGATTGACGTCTCCACCTATGGTCAATGACGCATTATTGGGCCCATACCATCTTAAAAAGAAGTTTTTCAAGTCCTCCAGGTTTGCACGATCTAGGTCCTCCAAAAGACCAATAGTCAACCATGAATAAGGGTGACCATACGGATAAACCGCTTCGGCGACTTTTTCGCGCCACATACCATATGGTCTATTAAGATAACTCTGGCCCTTTTCATTTTTTACGGTCGCACGTTGAACTTCAAATTTTTTCTGCGTCACAGCATCCAGAAAGAACCCCATTCGGTCCGCCTCAAGCCATAGAGCCGTTTCTAGCTGATTGCTCGGGAGTGTTTCATAATAATTCGTTCGGTCGCGATTAGTAGAACCATTCAAGGTTCCGCCCGACTCTGATACGATCTTGAAGTGCTCCTCATCGCCAACATTGTCTGAGCCCTGAAACATCATGTGCTCAAAAAAATGAGCAAAGCCTGACTTCTGTATCTCTTCACGTGCCGAACCTACATGATAAGTGACGTCTACATGCACCAATGGATCAGAGTGATCCTCATGGATAATTAACGTCAATCCATTTTCCAACTGATATTTTTCATAGGGGATGACAATCTCTTCCGCAGTTTTAGTGACTTTTTCAATGAGTTTGGTTTGAGCTGTAGCACCCAAAACAAAAACAGCCACCAAGCATAGTCCTAATAATTTTTTCATTTTATTCTTTATGTTATAAACAAGAGTTTAAAGCTAATTATATCAGTAGGGAACCAAAAAGACTTTTATACCAATGGCCTGTACATTGTATTAGTCTTTAGCTGAGTATTTGAGCGTAAATATACTCTTGCACAGTTTGGTAAAAAGTAGCCTTGATCGAGGGTAGGATGTCAATATATATGTGGCCTATTTTACGCATTCAAATGTCTACTAATAAGTGGAGTTCCACTTTTAGCTTATCAAGTCATTTTTTCTTATCCAAAAAATCATACCGAAAACGCAAATTATCGCAAATTTCTTTCTCAGATTTTAGGAACTGAAAATGATCTCCGTTTCGTTTTTCCAAGGTTAGGTAAAGAATTGATTACATATAAAATCCGCATAATAATAGATAAAATCGTCCGTGTTACTTTTGACTTAGCCCCGTCTACTTAACGGAAATCCATCAATAAAAAATGATCGCAAAACGGTTCAGTCATGCTTACCATACAGCATTACTGGGTAATCTTTAAATTTATGGTCTTCCGTAATCAAAGTGAGCTTCTCTGCAACGGCCAATGCAATAATCAATCTATCAAACGGATCCTTGTGTAAATCCGGAAGTTCATTGATACCCATCACGTGAGTTAGTTCTATCGCTCTGATATCAAAATCATCAGTAAGATATTTGGCATAATCTGCCTGAATGGTGAGCTTTCCAATGGATCTTTTAATATTAATTTCCCAGAATGAAGCAACACTTATTACGATTGTATTGGTCGGATCAGTTATAATTTCCTTTACATCGTCACTAAGTTTCGAGGAATTGTCTAGCCACCATAGAACAATATGAGTATCCAGCAGGTAGTCCATTATCCTATTCCAAACATCCCCTCTAGCTCCACGTCAAAATCATCAAAATCGTTCTGAATGACTATCTTTCCCATGAGCGCCCCTGGTATTCTTTTTTTTACTGGTATCTCATACCTTTTGATAACTGCAACGGGGTTCCCTCCTTTGGCTAAAATTACTTCTTCTCCTTCTTGAGCCTTAACTACAAGCTCTGAAAGCCTGCTTTTCGCATCATGCATATTATATTTCATAGTTAGCTAAGTTAGCTAATAGTCTCTAATTTACTTCAGGCGCGCGTTTGCAACGCGTGATCAGTCCAATAAATTCAGATCAATTAGCATCTGTATATAATGTCCACCCTCTGCGTTATGTTCATTGAAAAAATGCTCTGCTTCGGCAGACCGATGGCCACAAGGCAACTCCGCTTTTCTCACTCTCACATGCCTTGATTGTGAAAATTCTAGATCAGGTTCTGACTTTATGGACAAGCGCTAATTAGCCCTTTGATTCCAGTGTAATCTCTGGCTGAGCTGAATAGATAGTGCTCTGGTTCTTCTACAATTTTACGTTCAACAAGATTATTGTGGATATCTGCTAGCTTTTGATCGAGAAAATGATTTGACTCGATGTGCTTTCTTGTGAAGAGATCAATCCAATGAACAACAGCGCAAGTCACGAAGTATAATCCCTCAGGATCATGAAATTTATATTTCTCGAACATGCATTAAAGTCAATGTACAGTTGCTCGCGTTGTAAACGCGAGAAGGGGCAACTCCAATGATCAAATATTTCTCCTTTACTAGGTTTTGACTTGATTCAGAAGATGATCGGTCTTGGATCTATTCGTCGTTCAACCGTTCTCTTTTGATCATTCAATTTTCTGAAAATGATTTTGGACAAAATCGTTATTCGTTTTTTATCGCTACGACTGTTAAATCATCACCACGGAGCATCGAAAAATCTTTGGTCAATTCTAGAAAATCTGACTCGAAATTTTCAGTATTGGCAAATGCTATGAGCTTGCTGTTTAGCGAAGCTTTACGTGAATTATAAAATCCGTCAGAACATAACATTATCGTTTGGCCAGGTTTCATTTCGGCTTGCTTTACTTCAAACTTTAAGCCTCCCTTTCCCAGACATTGTGTAAGCAAAGAATGACCACTCGGTGAAGTAATGGAATCATCTTTCGTTATACATGTCACGTTATCATGTAAAACAGTATAAATTCTCGAATCGCCAATATTGCACCAATACAACTTATCTGTTTCATATGGCCACACCACCAGCGAAAACGTAGCAGCCATTCCCTTACACTCTCTGTTCTCTTCAATAATACTCAACTGGGTGCTCAAGACACTCTGCTCAATGTTGTGCGGAATGTTACGAGTTAATCCTAGTCCTGACTCGAAGTATTGAAAGAAATACGTACAGGCCATTTCTGAAGCTCTCCAGTCACAGGGCTGGCCGCTGACTCCATCAGCCACAGCCGCTACTAAAAGACGCTCTTTCTCAAATTTTTGAAGGTGAAAATGATCTCCATTTCGTTTTTTTCCTGAGTGAGGGATGGTGAAAGATTGGTATTGCATTTTTATTATTTTTCGTAATTACCTTGTTAATAATTTACAACGTAATTAAATGACTAATGAAATAAAACCAGTCAGGTTGCGAGAACCTGACTGGTGATGAATTTTCTACTATTTACTACCCACGCCTTTCTTTCAATTTCTTAATTCCATACAAACCTCCAGCTACTAACAACAAACTTAACCCTCCGTCAATGGGTGTAGCTGGTGGTGCTCCTTGTGCTAGAACAGGAAATACCGCAAAGCCCGAAAAAGCTGTAAAAAGCAATATCATTTTATTAATTCTCATGGCAGTATTAGTTTTTAGTGATTACAAATTTGTAAATGGCTTGATCATCAGTCAGGAGATACACACCACTGCTAAAATGGGCCAGATTGATGGCTGTTGGTCTACTTAGTGTTGCCTCATAAATCATTTGACCTGTTAGACTATAAATCTTAAAATGCCTAGCTGCTGGTTGAGTGGTTGCAGGCAGAATGTTCAGTTCGTTATCGAAAGCGTAGATTTTCCAATCTTCAAATACCTCATCACCCAAAATTTTCCTTTTAAGCAGAAGCTCAAATCTATCAGTAATCTGGTCTGATTTAGCTTGAAAAATGTAGGGTACACCAGACAACAATACCTGATCTCCCGACTGCCCATCTTTGAGGAATACTTCTCCTTCAAACGCTGAGTCTTCAAGGGAAATGGTGTAAGTACCCGCTTCATCGACATTAATCCCTAGAGGAAGAGATTCAATAGCTGAAGAGATCGTCTGGATAGACAATGCTTCTCCCAATTTATAGCTGTAAATCGCATAAGGTAGATTGATGTTGAATATCGCAGCATCATACATTTTATTGATCCGAGCATCGTTCACTTCATTGTTTTGTGCAATGAGCGCCTGTTTAAACAGTCCGTATTCATTTGTGAGATTCACTCTTAACTCATGCGCTTCGTCTGTAGCCTTTCTGAAGAAATTATTGTCGGTATTATTTCCAGCTCTTCGCATTAATTCTGTGAAAGAAATCGTGTTGTTTCCATTTCCATCCAACTTCACAAAAAAGCCTTGTGAGGAGCCAAGATATCCGTTGAACCGATTGCTTCCACCTGCAGGAGTATTGTTGGTGGCGCCAGAGGCATTGGCTACAATGTAGTCGCTGTTGGATCCTCGGGCTTGTTCTGATCCATTATCATCCCAAATGTATACTGCTCCTGTCAGGTTGGTGTTTTCTGATAGAAAATCCGATACATCGACGGCTGTCGCATACGGATTGGCGATTAGGCTCCATCCTTCGTTGGCATTTTCCAAGTCCTGCGTATAAGTTGCGGTATAAGTGATTGTTCCAGCATTTGGTATGCCCGAAAAAACAACTTCCTTCTGATTAGCCTGAGCATATCCTTTTCCTGGATTCAACACATCATTGATGGCATCCTTCCAGCGCGATAGCCCACTATCTTCACCATAGGCAACTACCTCATCATAGCTGTAAACTATCGGGCCGAGCGTTTGACCGGTGATTTCCGATTTTTGATTGACCGGCGTTCCCACGAAAGAATACTTTCCTCCTTCATACCTCGTGTTCCTTTTAATGACGATCTCATTTCCCGAAACAGCCTTTCCTTCATAAGTCAACAAAGAAGCGCCTGATTCAATGGTCAACTGTCCAAGGTTCTCCATTGCTCCTTTTGCATCAAGCGTAGCTTCATTGTCAATAATCACTTTTATACCGGAGTTGATGGATATATTATCTACTTCAAGCAAAGTTCTTCCGGCATCTGCAGTATTAGAATAATCTCCCGTAAATAGCACATTATCCGCGGCTGACGGGCCAGTTTGATTAGACCAAGAGGTGCCGTTCCAGGTGATGCTACTTTCTCCAATCGCAAAGTAGTCACTAAAAACGGAGATACCATTATTGTAAAAATCATGTATTTCTATTCGTAGTTGATCACTTATTGGTGCCGTAGATGGTATATCCCAAATATAACTACCGTCATTTGATTCATTGATTCCAAAATCAGTAAACTGATAACTACCATCCCACAATGTAAAATATACTACTTCTGAACATTCTCCTGTTGACTCCCAGATGATAGTATAGCTCACATCTCTATACAATTCATCGTTTGATGCTGGAGATGTAATTAAAAATTCACAGGGTTGGGCTATTGTCACAGTCCTTGATAATAAATAAATATTATCTCCCTCGTCACTTTCACTTACTGCATCGGTATAATCTATGATGTATCCTATGTAATAGGTGCCAGGATTCAATCCTAAGCTTGACGCATCAAACGTTATGCTCTCACTGCTAGAACTACCGGAAGATAAAGTACCCACTGCATCAGTACCTACTCGGGTATCGCTCGTTGTAATTGTACTATTCGTCGATAAATAATACCCTAAGGTGCTCGACCCTGCTGACCCTGCTCCATTGTTCAACACGCTTGTGCTGATCGTAACAGTTGTTCCGCTTACGCTTACACTTTCATAACTGCTGCTGCGACGTGTGAGGTTAGGGATTGCAGGACTTACCGTAAAGGTTCCCGCAGGCACATTCGCCTTGCTCGTGCCATCATGAAAATCAAATTTGTATCCATGGGTTCCTGTTGGCGCTAATGTTAAACTCCTCGAATAAGTGCCATTCGATGAAGAACCACTGCTTAAAGACATAGTATATTCATACTCAAAGCTCCCATCATTGCCCAGATCTATCCATAACTTATTCGTTACCGGACTCGAACCTGTATAAGTCGTGTAGAAATCAAATGTACTTCCACTTACACCACTTGTTGGCGTAACATAACTATTACTCAATACTGGTGACGGGCTAGCTATTGTCACAGTCCTTGATAATAAATAAATATTATCTCCCTCGTCACTTTCACTTACTGCATCGGTATAATCTATGATGTATCCTATGTAATAGGTGCCAGGATTCAATCCTAAGCTTGACGCATCAAACGTTATGCTCTCACTGCTAGAACTACCGGAAGATAAAGTACCCACTGCATCAGTACCCACTCGGGTATCGCTCGTTGTAATTGTACTATTCGTCGATAAATAATACCCTAAGGTGCTCGACCCTGCTGACCCTGCTCCATTGTTCAACACGCTTGTGCTGATCGTAACTGTTGTACCGCTTACACTTACACTTTCATAATTGCTGCTACGACGCATGAGGTTAGGGATTGCAGGACTTACTGTAAAGGTTCCCGTAGGCACATTCGCCTTGCTCGTGCCATCATGAAAATCAAATTTGTATCCATGGGTTCCTGTTGTCGCTAATGTTAAACTCCTCGAATAAGTGCCATTCGATGAAGAACCACTACTCAAAGACATAGTATATTCATACTCAAAGCTGCCATCATTGCCCAGATCTATCCATAACTTCTTCGTTACCGGACTCGAACCTGTGTAAGCCGTGTAGAAATCAAATGCACTCCCACTTACACCACTTGTTGGCGTAACATAGCTATTACTCAATAACGGTGCACTGTTATTTCCGGCTACAGTAATCTGGACATACTTTTCATTATTAGATTCATCCGTTTCAGAAATTTCGTCGTTGGCATCTGCTTTGAAAAAAATGTAATATGTCCCTGCTGCAAGACCAGTAGGAATTGTATAATTGTCATCTTCCGCATCGCAAGTATCATCACTTCCAATGCCTGAACTATCATCATCAATGTAGGTATCACTTGATGACAGTCTGTTGTTATTTGACAACCAATACTCTAAATCAGGGTTAGCAAGGTCACCATTGGTCTTGCTACCACTATAACATTGATCAGCACTAATTGAAATGGATTGCCCTGCCACTACAGTAGTAGGAGTTACATTTTCATTTGAGATATAGATATCATCAGATGTAGTAGATCCAGAAACAATGGAAATGTTATAGGGGTTAGCATAACTTCCAGCACTAACTAAAGAAAAATCTGACCCTCCTGAAGTCTGATATTTTAATTGTAATTGATAGTTACCACTATTGGAATTAATTGATGATTTTGAAAATGATATGGTTTTTGTCTCTCCAGTATAAATTGTTGATGAACCATAAGATCCAATATCTCCAACATAACCACCATTGCCATCATGTAATGCTAGATAGAATGTGCCTGTCCAAGAGAAGTTTGATGAATTATTTACTGAAACGCTTAAACTCAATGGACCTTCTTTAACAAGCGGACGAGGAGAAACAGATGACAAAGAAGACTGTAATTTCAAATTGGCTTGTCTCGCAGTAACAAAATCATATGGGTCATACCAATAACTACAGGTTGACGACTCAGTGTAACCAAAGTATACAAACGACCCGGGATGTGCTCCATCCCTAATTCCAAAATGCAAATGAGTGAAATTATAATTACCATTTTCGTTATAATCATTTGACAAATACCCAATTAGCTGTCCTTTTTTTACCGATGTTCCTATGGCGACAAGATTAGCCAATCTTAAATGCCCATATACCGAACATACATATGTTCCATCCGGCAACTGATGCTCAATGACAACAACTCTTCCGTATCTAGTTTGATTTTGGTTCCGTTTAACTACTCCATTGGCGGTTGCATAAACCGGCAATTCAACATTATTCTTGGAAACATAATCCTCACCCAAGTGATAATTACCTCCAAAAGATGAATTTTTAACGCAAAATTCTTGAGTAAAATCCCATCCTGAATTATTTAAGGGGAATTGAAAACTACTTGCTATTTCCTGTGAAAAAACAAGTTTACAATTGATTTGTATCATTATTAAAAAAACAACCCTTATGGAGTTGATACTTATCTGGGATCTATTAAAAAATGTCAAATATCGGTTCATAATTAAGTGATAAAAGTAAGGTTATGATAATATTACTAGATTATATTTTGATTATTTTTAAAAGCTTAGCCAATCCTAAATCATGTAGAAAACCAAATATTGCATCGGCCTGAGCTCCTTAAAAAAGGGATGCACGCTTAAATTAAAAACGGCTCTTCAGGGGAAGATTTTTAGCAATCTTTATAATTCTAGCGAAATACCCAAGATTTTTTTTGAAATCTCAATTGCCACGAGCCACGGCTCCTGCAATGATCATATAATCGCGTCCTCCTGTCTGTGAGACGGTATGGGAAGACTGTGCATAACTGCTGGCAGTAACCAGTAGCAAGAGGATAAAGGATAGGTAGCGTGTTTTTATATTTTTCATACTAATTGATCGTGTGGTTGGTGGTGGTTTAGTTTGGTTTTGGCGTTTGAAGAGCGGAGGATTAGCGAATAGTTGCTTATATATGAGATTAGTTATTTTAACAAAGGATAATAATATAGAAACATCGTGAATGATCCAATAATATTTTCGATCATGACACTGAGTGGTGTATATAGGCTGGTGAATGGTGTAATTTTTTTCTAGCTTAGACTTGATGGGGTATTTCATTATTTTATCGAGCTCATTATTTTTTTGAACGTGCAAAACGGTCATTTATTTTTGTACTTAATGGCTATGCTTTCCATTCGTCCATCTCTGGGAGGTTATAGCAAACACTGCTTTTAATTATTTTCGTTAAGGGGAAATTAGATGAGAAATTAATTTTCAGCCCATAGAAATTGTAAGTTTTTCCTGCTCTGGGACGGATTACGCATAAAAGGTGACGAAATGGGGAGCAATCCTACGATCGCATAATGCCAATCAACTCTTTTAACATAGAGTCCACGAGATCATGACCCAAGCAAGTACAATGAAAAGTATCGTAGTTAGTGTCTGTACGGAAACTAATGACAGGTGATTTAAATATCATTATTCGAGGATCATATCGCATTATTCTAATTGGTTTTTATGTCTGTTGACCCGCACCTAATACTTGTGCTTTTCAATTT
>Ga0208770_1000142_pt1 | contig 54183 bp, 71 predicted proteins | sample AntAceMetag02UK9_FD_184771 | JGI IMG/M metagenome (GOLD analysis project Ga0208770, IMG submission 184771) | Saline lake microbial communities from Ace Lake, Antarctica - Antarctic Ace Lake Metagenome 02UK9 (SPAdes) (version 2) | ecosystem: Environmental > Aquatic > Non-marine Saline and... | reverse complement strand
TTGACGCTATGGTGGCAGCCTTTGGTCAGGAGCGGGTCCAGGATTACAGTGAGATTGCAGCCTTTAAGTATCAATGGCGCTGCGGGAAAAAGTTGTACAACGATGCCAACCAGGATAAAGCTAAGTACGTTTGGTATCTCCGTTACTCAATGGAGGATGACCCCAGGGAAGATTAGTATGGATTTTAAACCAGGTATTTACGAAGACCTTGATTACCCTACCTATGACTCGATACCAGCTTGGAGGTCCCACGACCTGACCTCTATTGCTAAATGCCCATTCACCTGGAAGAACCGGAAGTTCAACAACTCCCCCGCTCTAATGGAGGGCAGGGTGCAGCACACCGTGTTCCTGGAGCACCACAAATTCCACGATGAATTTGCCCTGGAGCCTAACGTAGACCGTCGCACTAAGGTTGGAAAGGATGAGTACGCCGACTGGCTCTCTACGGTTGGAGATCGAACACCTTGCAAGCAAGATATGTATGAGGTGTGCATGGAAAGGCGCGAGGTGGTGGCAGATTTCATTCCTAAGCCGGAGCACCGTGTTGAGCTAACCCTTTGTTGGGAATGGCTGGGGCAGCCTTGTAAGGGCAAATTAGACTGGCACACTGGCACTGACATCTGGGATCTAAAGACATGCCGAGACGCATCTCCCAGGGGATTCAAATCTGCGATCAATACCTTTAAGTATCACCAGCAGGCAGCTTACTATATTGCTGGCTGCCGAGCTGTTGGTCTACCGACTGCAAAGTTTTATTTCTTAGCCCAGGAGAAGATGGCGCCCTATCCTTTTGCGATCTACACACTGTCAGACGAAGCGATAGCGTATGCTGACGCTAAGAATGAACAGTCTTTAGCGATTGGAATGGCCTGCAGGGAGAGCGATATCTACCTGCCGTATAACCAGGATGGAATCAAGGAGTTTGATGTCGGTGATATTTACTGAGGCAGAGCAGCAGAAGGAGGACCTTTGGGCGCAGCAGAAAAAGTATCATGCTGCCAGGATGACCTGGAAGAGAAGAATGCAGATAGTGCCCAGCGGTAAACGTACCTGGGCCCAGTGGTTTGAGAAGATGTTTGGTGAGAACCTAGAGAAATACGCCAAGCGTATGGCCGAAAAAAAGCCCCAGTAATGGGGCTATACTTTCTTATCTACTATGTTCCCTTTAGAGGATATCTCTTTAACAAAAGACTCCTTCTCTTCTTCCTCCAGGTCATACTCATCGTCAACCCAGTCTAGGTCTCCGTGATGCCAGTCGGGATCTGGCCAATCTTTACCGCACATCAGTGAAGGCCCTGACGTTCAATTCTCTTTAGAAACAGCCCACCTTCAGGTGTTACCTCTAAGACAAAATGCTCGCCAACGTCGTACCCTTCTGGCATTTTAATACCGTTGGAGCCATCAGTCTCACTAAAGTCGATGCCCGCACCATCTATCTTAAATTTATACCCAACGTACATCATAATTAGCCCTCGATTCTGTCATGTATCGCTACCGCACCATACCAGCTGCTGCCTAAAAGTTCTCTACATTTTTCGTTAAAACGACTGTCGCTGCACCCTGCATAGTTTCCACCAAAACAAGTCCATTTTTTTCCTGCGTTTTCAGGCTCGATTCTCAAGATCTTCATCCCACCTATCGGCTCTGCCATAACCAAGACAGCAGCTGGCCTGTCTTCGCTGGGCTCAAATGGACCATCGACGTTGGTAACACACAACATATTAGACTTGCTGCTGATACCGCCAGCGGTGCAGTCCACATCACCGAAAGGCTCGGCACCGTAACTTGTCTTATAAACATTAACTAACATACCCATTATACTTTCTCCTTTAATCAAATAATCTTAACCAGCTGTTCAACTCTTTCTGAGACACTTGGCGTACTGTTTCTAGCTGGGGTCTCAATGATTTATGATTACCCCATTCCTGCATGACCTGCTTCTTAGCACTAGGGAGTGTCTTGGCCATCACTGTATTGAATCCACCGCCGTGGAAATTAAACAAAAACTCTTTCATGGGTTTTTCCATCTCACTCTCTCCTCAAATTGATTAATTACCCTACATACATATAATAGCATATATCGTGTCGTTGTACACATATTTGCACACTGTAGTTAGACCAATAAGCAATAAGGATTTTAGCTTATATATCTTTTTATTCTATATATATTTGTGCAAAGACTTGCACAACGACACGATATATGTGAATATAGCTAGGTGGTAATCAATTAGCAATTAAGGAGATCGAGATGAGAAGAACAATGACCAGAGAATTTTATATCCCAGGAGACTCTGTTGAGGTTAAGCCAGAAGGCGTTGAAGCGGTAGCCTACTACTATGACAGTGGTGCCGGTAAGCCCGCTGCCATGATCTTCATTGGCAAGCAGCAGAAGCCAGCCAAGCACTTTCACTTCAAGAGCGTCGAGCGAAGAGAAGAGTATGTCCAGGAGATCTTCGGTAACGTCAAGGCCAACGCAGAATACAAGAAGGAGAAGGCCGCCAAGGCTAAGGCTGCCAAGGCTGAGGCTGCTAACACTGTCAAGGTTGGAGATATCTTCGATACTTGCTGGGGCTATGACCAGACCAATGTTGAGTTCTACCAGGTAGTCGCCAAGAAGGGTCAGATGATCGACGTAATCAAGATTGGCCAGGTCACTGTGGAAAGCAACCAGAGCTGTGACTATGTTGCTCCAAACCCTGAGCGCAAGATAGGAAAGATCATGGCCAAGAGGATCAACCAGTACGGTGGATTCAAGGCCCACGGATGTGCCAACGCCAGCCCTTACGGCGGGCAGCCCAAGTATCAAACTGCCTGGGGTTACGGACACTAAACCAAGAGCCCCCTTCGGGGGGCATAGGAGATCAATGTGAACAACTTTACTAAAAATGATTTAATGAAAATGGACCGAGGATGTCAGAGCGGATCTTGCCAATATAGCCACACCAAGCTGGCCCACATGCGTGACCCCAGCATTTTCAAGTATGTTGCAAAGACAGACAAGGTGCTTTGCTTAAATTGTTACAAGAAAAAATAGTTATTCAACCTCTTCATAAAGGTGTTTGTTTCTGCGCTTATCGTGAAGCCAGAACACCAGGAGATATCTGTCGCCACTCTCTACGGCTAGACCTCGGTGGAGGTTGGTAAAGGATGGGAAGATCAAAGCATGGCCAGAGGGCAGCGGCTTGAGCGTTCCATGATTATGAAACTCAGTGCCACCCCCAACATAGTCGCCAGTGTTGAGAGGAATAACCACAGAGATATCTGCAGACTCATCGTGGTGCCAGGCACCCTTCTGCTTATCCTTGGGGTTGTAGTTTGCAATCTGCACCGAGGATATATCGAAACAGTCGCGTTGGTACAGGGTCAAGAAGATAGGGTTTAAAACGGTTTGTACGACGAACCACATACGGCTGTAGAGCTCGGGGCAATGCTCCCTAAGAACAATCTCAGGGATCTGACGCAGCACATCCTCATCATCATTAGGACGGAATCCAACATGCTTCTCCATCTCTTTAATTTCTTCCACCATCATCTTACACCACTGCCGACGGAAAAGAGGCACCGTATAAATCTCAGGAAAGACTCGCTTACACATCTTGTTGATAGCAGTCTTACCCAGGTCCTCCTTGCCTTCGCTGGCCCTGTATTTGGCTATAGCTGGAACGGATTCCTGGACGGCATCATACAAGGCATGATTGATCGGCCAGTTGGAGGTCATCGAAAGTAAGTAGTTCTTTATCTGATAAGTCATAGTTTGCATATTCTTACACAAAACTATAAACTGGTCCAGACAAATTTAACGGGAAAACCCATGAATACTATAGAAGAAAAGCCACAACCGGACCGTCAGCGTAAAAGCCTGGCAGTTGACCAACACACCTATGATCTGCTGCAGGAAATTTGTTTTGACCAGCGCCGATCTAAGATTGACCAGCTGAAGATATTGATCGAGCATGAGCACGATCGTTTGTTTCTTGCTGCGGGGATTGATGCGTGAATTTTTTTAATAAGGCGGGGTCGTCAAGACCTGTACCACAAAGCTACCAGCCAGTGCTGGAAGCGTCTGAGGTCATTGACTTATTTTCTAGGCTAACGCTACACCAGCAAGCAGCTTTAATGCGACTTGTGAGCCGCAACATGGTTATTGACCTGGGTGACGACAACCGCTATATGGGTTATGAGTTTGACTACAATGTAGAAGGCGCAATGATATCTGTTACGCCCTCTGTTGAAGAAGACTAAACTAAGGCTGCAATACCACCGCTATTAGCTTGCATCCGCGAGGCCAGTTCCCTGTCGGCTTCATTTGGAACCACGGTTGGCGATAGACCAGGTTGAAACGAGCTAGGTGCTGACAAGCCACCTGACTGTGGCAATGGCTCAAACATCGACTGCGATGAATCACCAACCTGCGGCAATGAAGATTTTAGGTTATCCATCCTGGACAAAAGCTCTTCTCTGTTAGGCAATAACTTGTCAGCAGTGCTCTTAGGAACCACTGTACGGAACGCTGCCTCGTTATCTACAGGGACCTTTGGCGTATTGCCGTTAGTAGTAGATTTCTGCCAGTCAATAGGCTCAATAGTTTCAACCTGCAGTCCCTGCAGCAAAGCCTCTATGGGCTCAAGTAAATCGGGGTATTGGTCGGCGATCACCAGTAGCCGGCGCACATGCTGAGGGAACGACTTTGGATTATAAGCTGCAGTCTCTAAGCCTTTTGACATCCACCGCACAAAAGAGGGGTTAGTAAATAACTTAGCACCCATAGCCGGCGCTATAAGGCCACCCAATCCCATTTCAAACCCTGTACCTGACAGCAGCCCTCCAAACTCAGAGGCTACGGTAGAAAGCGTTCCTGCACCATACAGCAGTTGACCAGACCCTGAAGGGTTAGCCATTTGAGCAGCTGTAGAGTTTATGCGGTTCATTGTAAATATTAGATCATCAAGGGCAGGCTGCAGATCTGCATGCTTCGTGCCTCTAAACAAAACGTCTTGAGCTTCTTTTGAGAGACCAGATTTACCCTGGAAGTTGTTCAAGAAGGTCGTTACAGAGAACCCCTGGTTACGAATATATTCATCACCAGTCTTAATTGCATCACCAAGCTCGACTGGATTTAATCCTGCTGATCCAGGAAGGCCCATCTTTCCTAACAGGTAACCAGATACAACATCAAATTCTTCTTGAGTGTAAAGGCTCTTTAGTTTCTTCAGCCTAGCAGCAGAATCTGAGGTTCCGCTAAGGGCATATTTTAATGCGCCTACAGCGTCCTCTTTTCCCCTTTTAAGGAAGTTATTTAGGAACGTGATATCCCCATCATCAGCCATGTTTTTGGCCACAAAAGCCTGGGCGGCTTGATACTTTTTGATTATATCTGAGGCTTGTTTAGCCGCTATCTTGGGGTCAAACATGTCCATTTGCTTAGCTGCAGCAGATTCTATTAGAGCGTCTAGGTCCTTCTGCATCATTCCAGACAACGCTTCAATTTGGGTCTTTATGTCAAACCCAGCCCCACCTTCTCGTTGCAGTGCAGCAACCAATGACGGATCTCGGAGCATTTCATTGATGCTGCTTCTCAACCCTCTGATCTTGTCAAATGTAAGCGTTCCTTCCCCTGCCTCTCTTAACATTCTGGATGCATAATCCATAGCTGGAGCCAGGGCTGGGCCGCTAACGGCTTCTTTAGACTTTGCTAGGTTGGTTGTATACCACTCAAGAATATTGGTTGCAGGAGAAGTCTCCTTTCCTACAACTTCATAAACCTCGTTATACATGGCGTCCCGCTGGGCCCTATATCTTTTCTTTGCTTCCTTTGCTGAAAGATACATTGCATCAGCCGCTTCTGCAGTGGTACGAATGCCACCGTATTTTGTAGCAAGGTTCCTGGCAGAAGTTTGCAATTCTGTAAGAGTCTGATTAGCTACCTCCATCATCTTTCTGGTAGAGGATGGAGCTATCGAGTACCACTTCTCCATCATATTAAATAAAGGAGATCCAGTCGTTTGACCTAGCGTTGGGTTTGATACCCCAGAGCTAGTCATCCTTTCTAGGGCCTCTTTTGCCGGAGCATCTAAAGCGTTGTTGGCGTATCTAATAGGAGCTCCTGCTACCCACTTTAAACCACTAAAAATCTTTGAGGTTGCAGGTCCAGCAAAAGCGTTAAGAGCTGCCGTTTGACTAAAGTCAACCATGCGCTCTGCGCCAATTCTACTATCTTCTGTTTCTCCAAAAAAATCTAATATGCCAATATAAGCCTCTCTGGCTGCAGCACTTCCTATTCCTTCACCAGCTACAAAAGCAGCGGTTGCAGCAGGGATTGTGCCAATGACAGTTGGAGAGGTTGCCGTGGCTGCAGCGCCTGCGGCTAAGGAACCACCAACAATGCTGCCAGCAAACTCAGCTATCTCTGGTCCTACATCAGCAAAGTCTCCCAGTCCGCCAGGAACAGGCATGCCAAACAACCTTGTTTCCTCATCAAAAAGAGTGAGAGTGCCCGTTTCTGGATTGGTAAATACAAAGTTTCCAGAACCAAACTTGGCTGCGCCATATTGAGGGTCTAAAGCCTCTACCGGCAAAGCGTCTGGATAAAACCGTCTTATAGTCGTTAACTTGTCTTTTTCTGATTGAGCAGCACCAACCTGAGCCCTAGCTGCAAGGTCTCCGCCGCTCTTAGTGTCAATGCTGTCGATTAGCTCCTGCAGTGCAATGTTGGCTATTTCATTGTCATCATAATTGCCGAAGCCAGTAGCTGGAGCTCCATACGCTATAGCTAACTGCTCATCTAAGGTCAGTCCATCTTGCATATATTTTTTTGACATATTAGTCCTACCGCTCCCCTAAAGGTATCTCTGCACCAGGAACATAATTCTGTTCTCTAAGTGCACGCAATATTTTTGCCTTGTATTCTTCAATCTCAGCGCGTAATTTAGGATCAGTCTTTGCCCTGAGCTCCAAAGAGCTTCTTATCTTCTGCGCTTGACTTGCATCTTCAGCAGCCTGGCTGTTCTCTAAGTCATTGTTAAACTCTTCATAGGCACCCTGAGACGATGCAATCATAGCAGAAAGAACATTTCTTCGGCGTTCTTGTTTTTCCTTTATGGCTCCAAGAGAATCTCCTAAAATCGGCATATACAGAGGCATGTTAGTGCGTATCTCTTCAAAACCTACCACCGCACCAGATACGTCACGCAGCTGGGCCATCACAAAGTTTCTTACAGCGTTGTCATAAATTTGATATTTACCCGATTTGGCCATGTTATTCAGCATCCCTTCTTGGCGCAAGAAAGGCATGTTGGCAACTAGTTGGTCCCTAACATTAATAGGAGAGAACCCACTTCGCTCAAGCTCTTCTATGACATCGAGCTCTTTCTGCATGCGAACAGCAAACTTGGCAGATTTAGTAGCCGCCTCTGTATATTTCTTGTCTTTCTTCCCGCTGATCTGCCTGCCAACACCAAATGGATTGTCGGCGGTTGTATTGCGCTCACCTGCATATGTAATAGTTACGGGTTTTTCCATCCATGATGGGCTTTGATCAGGCTTAGCCATAGCAGATTCCATTTCTTTGGCTTGTTCTGGATCTAAAATAGTAAACGGCATAATCTAATCTCCCACTATTATCATTTGTTTTCCGCTTGAATCCATCGCGGAAAAAACAGGCTTACCTGAACCTTTAGGGTCCATGCCTATATACTGGGGATTAGTTAATCCAGCTGCGATTAATTCTCCAGAAATCCTGGTGATCGCGGCATTTATGTCTTCAGCTCCACCGCCTGCAGGTGCGTTATTTGGCGCTGGCTGACCAGGCTCGCTCACAGGGTTGCCGTCTTCGGTAACAATAGGTGCTGGATATTCTAAAACCCAAGCTGCGCCAGGAACCACAAACACTCTCCCGTCTGGCATCGTCTGAACCTTTTCTCGCTGAAGCTCGGCATATGCGGTCCTATATTCCCAGGTAGACAAGAAAGAGGGATCGCCTGCTTCTGCTCGTCGGGCTCCTGTAAAAAGCCAATTTATCATTGTTGCTTTGTCGCCCTTACCAGGAAATAAACCACCGCTGTTCTTGAGCTGCTCTACTTCATATTTAAAGTTAACGTCAAGCATCTTCATATCAAGAGCTTTTGCTTCTTCTCTGCGCTTCTCAACATCTTGGTAAGCCATCTGCATTAACTTGGCTCTAATCTCATCTTGTTTCTGTTTGCGTAAACGCTCGGCATCACTATACAAGTTAAAGCCCATAGCTAGGCCGGTCCCAATAGGCGTGCGACTGTTAGCTGAGGCTAGGAAGCCTTTACTTAAATCTGTTGCCATGCCGTAAAGACCGCGTCCTTTACTTTGCGGCATCAAGGCCGAAAGCTCACTGGCACGACTGCTTATATCATCGTATGACACGTTAGACTGTTGCGACTGCAACTTTTTCATTTGCTCAAAATAGTTGGTTGTCGGATTGTATGCGCTGGTTGGGTCGGTCATATGCCCATTCCTCCCGCGATACCTGACCCGTCATAGCCGCCTTGTTGCTGCCCTTGATTCATGTAAGCACCCGCCGCACCTAGGGTTCCAAGACCCGCTCCCAGGGCTGCATTCACAGCACTAGGTGGCGGTGTATAAGCTGTGGATATCTGAGTGGTTCCACCAGCCCCTACGCCCATATTCACAAATGGCATCATAGCGTTGTACTGATTTAACGGAGCCATCTGCGCTTGCTGCATTGCTGCTCTCTGAGCGTCATACTGCTGTTGCTGATTGCCCTGCTGCATTCCACCATACTGCATTAGATTCTGCATCTGTTGTTGTCCAGCTGCCTGGTTAGCATTGCCTAAGCCCTGGAGGAAACCACCATAGCCCTGCTGTGCTGCCATCTGTTGCTGCCCAATGTTGCCTTGCAGTTGACCCATCTGGCCATAGCCTTGAGCCATAGTAGCGCCAGACTGCATAGCAGTGTTGCCCATCTGGCTTCTAGCGTCCTGCCTAGCCTGGCCCATTTGCATTGTGTTCTGTCCCTGGCCGGTGCCCGCACCATATCTCTGCTGACCCATGTTACTCATGTTCTGACCATACTGGTTGCTGGCACCTAGTCTCTGCTGTGCCTGATCGCCCATTTGGCCGGCCAGCTGCCCAGATACATTCATCTGCTGCTGACCAATAGCACCAATACCCTCACCTTCTGCGCGGCCTGCAGCAAGTCTCTGCTGTCCTGCAGATCCTAAAGTAGAAGCTAGGTTCTGTCCTGCGCCTAAATTAGCCTGTGCGCCGCTCATCTGCTGACCAGACATTGCCTGGCCTGCGCCAAATCTCTGACCACCTGTAGCGGAAAGACGGTCTGCAATACTTCTTTCTGCACCCAATGTTGCCGAAGCATCCTGGGACATTTGGCCAGCCAATGACTGGTCTGCACCCAACCTGCTAGTAGCACCCTGGGATAGAGTGTTAGCTGCATTGGTCTGAGCGTTTAATCCTTGGCCACCTAAAGAAGCTAAGCCTTCGCCCACGCCTCTTTGCGCCTGCTGGTTTCTAGCAAACTCACCCATAGCAGTTGACTGTGCGTTCTGGAAGCCCTGAGCTCTAAGCCCACCCACTTCTTTAGCAAGACCACGGCCCATAGCTTCTGCGCGCTCCGCAGCAGTTAGCCTAGCCCTAGACCCAAACGCCGACTCACCACCAGATTGTATATCTCTAGCGGTCTGCGCCATATCGCCCTGCGCCAAGCCTTTAGTAGCATCCTGAATCATTTGACCAACGACTTTATCTTCGTATGGGTTCATGTACTTGTCTGTAGTGATGGGATCAAATTCCCCCACAGAGCCACGCAACATCTGCCTAGACTCGTCTAATCCTACTGAGTAATCATCCAGGGCACCAATGCCTCGCTGTTCAGCCTCAGATAATCTGTTGCCAAAACGATCAACGGCAGATCCAAGTTGCTGGGTAGCCGCTGCGGTGCTTTGCCCAAACTTATCGACAGCGCCACGTTCTTCACCTATCGCTTGGGTAAGCTCTTGGTTTAATTTTTGTTCTGCACCCTGCAGCGTATTAGTAGCCTGGTCAACACCCCCAGCAAATTGCTGAGTGTTGTCCCTGGCTAAACTTTCAACTCCGCCCAGGTCGCTATCAAAACGGTCTCCAGACTGGCGAAGCATTTGCCCCTGCTCATCTAAAGCGCGACGCTGTTGGCCTGCGCCGCCCTGTAATTCAGAAGCTGCGCCTTGCAGCCCTTGATTAAATTGTTCTTGGCCCTGCTGCGCTTGCATTTGTTGTTGATCCAAGTCTGAGCGCAATCGGCCAGTTGCCTGGTCAAACTGTCGCTGCCCTTGATTAATACCACCAAGTGCGTCACCTAAGCCACGCTGCGACTGAAAGTCTTGTATGCCAGTTGCTCGCTGCAGCTCACTTAGAGACTGCTGCTGAGAACCAAGCTGCGCTTGCTGGCCCTGGCCTAGCGCGCCGAGCCCTTGCTCGTATGCTTGCTGTGAGGCTTCAAGGAATGGTTTTTGAGAACCAACCTGCTCACGAGCCATTTCAAAGGCTGCTTGCTGATCGGGAGAGAAACCTGCAATCTCTTGAGGAGTAACCAGGGGTCTGCCCTGCTCATCAAAGAAGCTGCGCTCTGCTGCTCTCATAGCACCAGGTATAAATCCACCCTGGCCGTCTAACCCGTACAGTAACTGCTGAGTGTTGCCGTCCATCGATGTTTCGTTTACGTTTATGCCTGCGACATACGGTTCAGCCGCACCACCTTCTGCATAACGCTTTAACTGTTGTGGGGACATAATCATGCCGGCTCTCCTGCGAAATCTTTAAATAACGTCATCATGTCATACATGAGTTTAGTGCCTTTATCCCTAGACTCTTTGCCTAGGGGTTCTAATGTAATAATCCCGCCGTCCTTCTTCATCTGGAAAGCACCTGCACCGCGTACAGCCTGGCCGGTCATTACAAACTCACCATCACTTAACATGGCTGGAATATCGTCACTAATCTCTGTGCCTTCGCCGTCAATGCCGCCATCCATTCTAATGAAGTCTTGCATTGCTACATTGCCACCTTCAGCAAACCGCATTACAGGTCCGCCATAACGGGCTGCCATTGGCTCCTCATCTCTTGGTGGGGTTGCGCGCCCACCACTCATTGTGGGGAAAGTGTTGGCAGGTAACAAACCAAACTCAGTAGGATTAGGAGCTTCCTTACCCATGCGCCTAGCTATCTCTGCTTCTATGTTGTATCGGCCCGCTGAGTTCATTGAAGTCATTGGGGTCTGCGCTACACCTTTAGCATTCTTGGCTTCGTCATAAGCTAGTTTAGCCATCAAACCAGCCAGTCCAAATGCGGCAACATCCTTGCCTCCAAATCCGCTGCCTGTGCCTGTGCCTGTGCCTGTATTAGCACCGCCGTAATTAGTAAGCCCAAACTTGTCGGTTATACCGCCAAGAAAATCTCCCGCCATGCCGAAATTTCCAACACCATCAGCACCGCCGCCGGTAAACCAGCCACCTGACGAGCTATTGCCTGCTGCTGCTGGATCCGGCACCATGATAGTCGCTCCGGCTTGAATCATATTAGGGTCAGTAATTGAAGGGTTCATGGACATTAGCGTTGCCACATCTGTGCCAAATGCCTGAGCAATTGCACTAAGAGTATCGCCAGACTGCACGACATATCCGGCCACACCGCCACCGCCGCCGCCTGCTCCAGCTACCCCCATTGCTCCACCACCCATTCCGCCCAATGTTGCAGCAGTTCTGCCCATCATGGTTGTTGGTGCGCCAGGTAAGGCTCCTGGATTAAATACACTAGACCCAGCTCCAGCTACAGTTCCAGCCGCTAAGGGTTGGCCCGAATAGCTTGCTGTTTTAAGCAGCCCTGGGATACCCCCAGTGCCGCCTGGACCGCCAAACAATGTGCCCATTGGATTAGATACTAAACTGCCGATCCCGCTTTTTATAGCCGTGCCTGTATTGGCAAGGCTGCTACCTAAGCCGCTAAAAAATCCACCGCTGGCACTAGCACCCTTGATAGCATTAATATTGGAACCAATACTGCCGCCAGTGGCTGCAGGTCCTGCAACAGTCAAAAGGGCTAAGGGACTAATGTTACCTTTCGCCACATCGTAGACAGTGTATGCCTTGTTGACCAATGCAGCGATAGGCTGCCAAGGACCAGGAATAAACTGGGCTACTTTAGCCAGGGGCTTGATTACTTTCTTGACTACCTTCTTTACGCCCTTGGCCAGCTTCTTGAAGAAACCAAATTCTTCTAGTCCGGTGATAGGGTTTAATGAGGCAATACCCAAACCAACAACAGCTTGGTGAGGGTCGATATCTAACTCTTCAAAACGCCGCTGCACGGCGCGCTCAAAATCTTCGTCTTCAAATGCTTCTGGGGGAAGTACCACTTCACCAGGTCGAAGGTGGGCAAGAGCTGTGTCATCACCTCGACCTTCGTTAGCCAGGGCAATAGCTTGCTCAGCCATAGGAGCATTGGCTCCAACCATAGCTGCTTCAGCTAAATGCTCGTATTGCTGGCGCTCAGTAGGGTCATCAGTCATTTGCGCTTGCATCATCATCTCTTCGATGGCGGCGGCAATGTCTGCTTTAGGATCTTGTGTTACGGCGGATTCTACGACGGCTTCTTGCGCCTGACCCATTAAGGCCATCTGCTCAGGAGATGGTCCAACAGTACCGCCCTCATTAAACATAAAAGGAGTGCCTAGATCTTGCGACTCCCTTTGTAGGCTTCTTGTCATTGCATTTACTAATTCATTTTGATTCATGGCGTGTTTACCGTTACAGTTCCCAAGCCGGATGTCATCACTTGACCAGCTGGATAGGTCTGGTGGGAATACAAGTCTCGTAGCGCGTTCCCATCAAAAGCCTGGTGTATTTGGTTAGTTGAGTTGAAGATTATAGCACCCGTTGCAAACTGAAGTGTACTAATTTGTGTGGCGTTAAAATGCGGTGATATCGTGAAGTCTATAGAGCCGAGGTTTAGCTCAAGCACTCGGACCAATCTATTGAATGTATCTACATCTACATCATTGCCATAAGCAAGTGGCAGTCTGGTCTCTAGGAGCCTGCTCACGCTCTTCGACCGCTCGGTTGAATGGTGATCCTGGTAGAGCCCAGCCTCCACTTATAGCCTAGCTGGTCAGCGGCAGCAGTATCGTCGTCAGACTCAAACCGGAATACAAGCTGTCTTGCTCGGCTTCTTACGTTGCTAAAGGTAGATGTTCCAGTAACCTGGGTGGTGGAGTCAGTCGTCAATGACTGCCCTGGGTAGTCGCGTCTTTTTAAGACAATGTTCATTGCGGGGGTGTTGCTTGCGCTGCCGTCGCTTATAAAGGCAACATCAGGAATGATCTGCTTAACAAAGGAGAAGTTGTCGCCATCACCAATAGCCATGTCACCAGACTCAACGAATACATTAGTCATAGCCGCCTGGTTATTGTTGTAACCCGTCTCGTGCTCATAGATAAGACTCTGCCCAGACTCTTGCGCTGCTGACAGTGGTAGATCCTCAATGCCGGCATCTAGCCAGGAGTATCTAATCAGCGACCCAATGGACCAGGTGTTCTCTTCGTAGTTGTAGATTACATACCGGCTAATCTCGCCAGTAGCATCTTCCTTAGACGGGTAATAGAACCACATCTCACCAAATTCTGAGTTGAGGCCCATGTGGCATTTGAATGCCTGGCTTAAATCCAAGTCCTCAAATACATATTCTTGCACGCTGCACGGCAGCTTCTTTACCGCACCCGTGTAAACATAGAAGCCAGTTTTAGATGCAAAGTACACACCATTGGACGCATTGACTGCAGCCTTGGGCCCAATAAGGCCAGCACCTTCATTAACGAGGTTAACGGCAAACGTCAATGGCGGTCCAATAAAGTTCATGCTATACAAGCTAGTGTCAGTCCATATTAGAATTTCCTGCCGAGACTTCATGCCGCCTACAATGAAGGACCCAGAGCTGAGTCGCACATCGCCTGCGGAATTGGTGGCCAGAGCTTCAAACTCTAGTTCATTCTCTGCCTCACTAAACGCCACAAGCATGGGATCGATAATGCCGGTCCTGACGCCGCCGCTTAGTGGGTCGGACCCTAACACTACCAGGTGTCTGTCGGTCTCTGAGGTAATAACCTGTAGACCTACGGTTGGGACCTGGTTAGCACCCGCAATGCCGGACAGCTCTTTAGCGATTACCGACACACCGTCGTTTTCTTTCCAGCGGTAAATGCCAGCACCACGCGGGTTAATAACAAGGTTTTCACCAAAGTTGTCATTAGTCCAAAGGCGCAGCTGATTAACTGCAGAGATTGCACTGGCAGAGCCGAACGCACCGGCGCCCCAGGTATTTACACCCCAACCTGTGCTTGTGACATAAGTATCTAGGCCCACATTTATCTGGTAGGTGCCAACAGTGCTTCCACCGCTATTGCCAGTGTCGCTGCTGTTAGCAGTAACAACGGCATCGCTAGTGTCTTTTGCTATGATCGTATAAGTGTTTGCGTCTATAGTCAGGACAATCTGGTACTCTTGGTTCAACACCTCAGCCGTGACAAGGCCGCCAAGGGTTGCTGCTCCGCTAAAGGTAACGAAGTCATTATTCACCGCACCATGTGCAGTGTCTGTAATAGTAAGAGTAGAGGAGCCGTCAGTTGCGGCAAAGGTCACATCACCAGCACTGGTGACGAGTCTCACTGGGGTAACGTCGTAATAGGCGTTACCCTCTTCAATGTAATACTTCCAGGTAGTGCCTATCCCCAGGAACCTGGTGCCGCCTAGGGAGATCCAGCTGTGCATCGCACGGCCTAGCCCTAGATAGTAGTTCTGGCCAAGCTGTAGCCAGCCACCTATTTTTTCAACACGGGCTTTTCTAAACCGTATAAGATTGCCGTCAACCCAGCCGCCCTGAGCACTGTAGTCGGTGGCCTCCTTGTTAATGCCTGGTTGAAATTCTATCTTTGATAGCGGCATCAGTTATCACGCTAATCTTATAATCGCGCCCGTTGCTGTTGGCGTCGGAAATACAATAGTAAAATCGCCAGCAGTTGAAGTTTTGTCTCCGCCAAAATCAATCGAACAAACAGCTTTATCTGCATTCGTGTCGTTATAGATTAGGCATCCGCGAGCAGTGATGGTGGCAGTTGAGAACGTCAAGTCATTGAAGTCACAAACCGCAGTGGTCCCTGTAGCGAAAGGTGTTACGTTAGTTAACGCAGATCCGCCGGCAGAGTAGTTGGTGCCACTCGCCTGGCCTGTCGTAACATACGCAGTAGTAGCCGCACCCAAAGATGCAGAAGACGTATAGAGCGCCAGCTTAAAGCTGTTACCGGTTGAGTTAGTAAAGTTGTGTGTTCCAACCAAAAGCTCTTGCTTGAAAGACGTACATATTGCTGAAGATATAGCCATTATTACAGCTCCTTTAAAAATTTGGCAACGTCACCGTGACCAATTTCTTGTAGTTTATTGGACACTGTAACACGGTCAGAAGCAATTGCGCTTCTCATGCCTGCCAATATTACATTATAAACTGCGGTACGGAAAGCAAACGCTTGCTCTTTAATGTGAGGAGATGCTTGCTCAGATATCCCGCAGATCTTATTTGTCGTTTGTTCCGCCCAAAACTCTGGGTCGTGGCCACGGTTATGTGTTGTCGTAACCATGACCTGGCCTATGCCAAGACCTATATTATCCTTCATCATCCTTTGTATGGCTCTGGTGAGGAGGGCAGTTCTATCGTCTTCATCTTGTGCTTAGCAACCATCTCAGCCAACCTGGAGCGAGGGCATAATATCCACTTACCTTCTGGGCTTGGCATGGCAACCATAGGATCATCCAGCCGGTGATAGCCGTACAGGCGCTCAGTTACTGGCACATCGCTATCCAGCAAAGAAGACCTGGGGGACGCGCCAATAACGATTCCCGCTGATATGCACTTAGATAGCCAAAACTCCATGCACGCCCTGCCAGCCTCGGCAAAGTGAATGTTGTGTTTGTAACTAAAGTCCATGCCAAATAGGTCCACTTGTCCCACCTTGTTCCATAGGGCAAAGGCCACTGCATAGGCTGCTGTTGTATTGAGGTACGCGCACTTGGATGAAGTAGCAACCTCAGCCAGGGGGTATTCAACAATAGCGGGGACGCGCTCATCTAGCACGCAGGAGTAAATAGGTTTAGTGACCAGGGGCAGCAGCTTACGCATAACATCGGTTTGGTTGCCTGCATCATCAGTATCCAAGTACCGGCTCGCTGGGTCCATCATAAACACTCGATCGTAATCAAACGCAGCCAGGGCAGAATTAATGACCCAAACCTCGTCCCATTCTTTCGAGTTTTCTAAGCCAATCACAAAGTCAATCTGTGATGCGCCTAATCCTACTAATGCTATTTTCTTGCCTTTAAGTTTTTTTATTGGTTTCATTAAGTCACGCCCGTGCGTAGTAAGTCATACCTATATTCATCCCTGGTCTCTCGGCCTTCACTCAAATTCTTCATGCGAGTGAGGGCTTCTTTAAACCTGGTCTCAAAGGTGGCAACTACGTCGGGGGCTTCTTTAAGGAACACTGCTGCTTCAACTAATGTACCGTACAACAAAGCGTCGCTATATTTCGTAGACAACAGTGTGGTGCCTGAAGAGGCACCTGAAGTCAACGAAGCGGGCTTATATAAGTAATGCAGCTCTACAGTGTAATTTGCGTCCGGCACTGGTGCTACCTCAAACGCGGTGTTGTCAAACAAGCTGTAATACTTGGGTTGTCCAGTAACAGTAGTATCGGGGCTATACTCCTTTATAAATGACGGGTGCTTAAACATCAGATACGAATAGACGTTTGAGCTAATAACCGCCACAGAAAAAGGTGCATAAAAATCTGAGGGTGTGGCTAAGAACCGATTGTTCAGTGACATTGTGCCCTGGACGTTCTTCCGCTGCTCTGGCAGCTGAACCATAGAGAATATGCGATCCTCTGATTCTCGAATGAATTCGTCCAAGTTGTCGTTAAACGTGGTCTCATTTACTTGCAAATATTCTTGCACCGTAGATTTTAAAGTTGCTAATGTAAAGCTCATGTTGTAGTTACCTCCACAGATCCTACATTAGCACTTATTGCAAATGTTTGCAAAGTTGTACCTAAAATACCATTACCAATATTTGTATACATGGTAAAGACAGTGTTGTCATTTCCATCTGAAGATGGGTCTGGTCTTGGGTCCTTTAATGCCTGGGGATCTATAGGCGTCGGTTTAGGCATGAGCTGCGGCTGCTTAGGCGACCATTGGTCTGGCCCTACTAGCAGACCGTCCCAGGTCTTCTTCATATCCTTTAGGCGATACCGAAATCCTGTGATATCACAGATCCCGTATGCTCTTTTATTGGATGCAAAAGCCATTTATTTGCCTTTTTTCCTGTAATTTCTACTTCTATTCGCACTTCTTGATTCAAGCCTATATCCATCCTTGTTTGTACCCCCCCTAGACAACGCTTTGTTGTGCGAAATATCTTTTTTCTCTCTCTTGTCCGCAATGCCGTTTTTGTTCTTATCGCCGCCATTTCTCTTTGCTTTAGCGTCAACTGCCCTTCTAGCCCTTTGGCGCTCCATTCTTGCTTTGTGCGCCTTTGACCCTACAGGGGGATTAATTTGTTTCTTTCTCTGGGCAACCATTAGGCAATGTTATATCCGCGTAGATCGGGCGCTATTCTAAACGACGCCCTCTCTTCATCCTGGGATAGTGCTCGCTGAAATTCCTCGTCATACATCTGCTTTAGCATGCCAACCTTCTCTGGCGCCTTCTTGAGTGCCAGGTAATAAGCTAATCCTGCTGCAAGGCACGGATAGAAACGGAAAGGTAGGTCCATTGTATTAACACCAGCGCCAGCATCATCCATCCTGGTTAACGCATTACAATACACCGTATAGGTGCTGTTCTTGTCAGGCGAAGGCCAAAGGGTAATGGTAGGCGTCAACAGTTTATTAATATAAAACTGGTTCGGCTTGCCGGTAGATTCTTTGGTCGCTAGGTGCGAATACTCTGCCCTGGACATTCTACTTAAAGGAACATCAGTGGCTCTGCCGCCAATCGTCTCTCTGATAAATACATCAAGCACATCAATAGTCGAAGTAGGGTTTGTGGCGTCCACGCTGTACTCAACCGTACCTACAACCATAGGGATTGCCTTCTGGGCAACGGTCCACTGGTTGAGACCTCTGTTGGCCCATTCTGCCAACATGAGGTTTAGGGATCGGTTAGCGGACTTGAGATCATAACCAGTACGCAGCTCAAGGCCGCATCGCTCGAATGCCTCCTCAACGTATTCAGCTACATCTAACTCAAATGTCTTAGTTCCGCTTACAGCCATTAGCGTTTCTTCTTATTACGAATGTTAGGCATGCCGCCGCCTTTAAGACCAGGGGGCCTTGGCTTCATATTCATAATATCCGCTTCTGTAGGAGCCGCTGCCTTCATACCACGACGTTGAGGTGCGTTTCCGCCTCTACCGCCAGCCCTTCCGCCGCCGGTAGGTTGAGGGGCTGTCGGGCCACCACCAGGTATTGGCCTTCTAGGCGTAGTGGTCATAGGTTGCGGTGGCTGTGTTGTAGTAGTGCCCATAGGCTGCATAGCGCCGCCATTCATTTTACCTTGAACACGGCCAAACAAACCGCAGTTATTGCTCTTAGGTCCGCGTCTGCTTTTAGCTGCAGAGCCACCATCTTTGTAACCAGGCATACTTTTCTTATTCATCATTTTATCTTCCTCGTCTTTTGGTTCGTCTATCAGTTATTTTTCCCCGTGGAACAGCCTTTTTCTTTGGCTTCACCGGATCTGAAATTACTTTAGGCTTAGGCCCTGATCTAGGAGCCGCCGGCGCTTTAGGCTTGGGCTTGGGCTTAGGCCTAGGCTTAGGCCCTGATCTTGGGGGCTGACGCTTAGGCTTAGGCTTTGGCTTAGGTCTCGTTTTGTTAGCAGCTTCAAAGCCTTTTAAGAAATCAGAGTCCATCATCCACGAAGGCATTGTACCCTCTTCGCCGTCCTTGCGATTATAGTTCTCTACTGCCCAAGCTCTAGCTTCAGCTTTCTGCGTGTCATCCCACTCAGGATACTGCTCAACATATGCGTCGGCCCAGTTCTCAGACGCTGAAGTTGATTTTGGAGTTGGGTTCGTAAATCCTGGCCCTTCTATCACGGGGCCTTGAGGAATACCAGGCATTAGTCTGGGCTCAAAAGGTTTTTCCTGCCTCAGAGGGGGCTCGCCACTTCGACCACCACCTAAACCAGGGTCACTAAATAGCGAGCTAGGGTCAACGTAAGGTTTGCGATTATCAGTACCTTTACCGTCCATACCAGACTCAACACGCCTTCTGGTATTCTCATCCATAGGTGGTTGTTGTGACAACCCCTCTAAAAAGTTATTGCCAGAAGGGGATTCCCCACCATACTCAAATCTCTTAGAAGACTCAAGACGCTTTCTAGTATTCTCATCCATAGGTGGTTGTTGTGACAACCCCTCTAAAAAGTTATTGCCAGAAGGGGAAGGGCCACCAGTCGGAGAAGGCGTCCCGTTCTGTAAAGCGTCAATGCGAGCTCTAATAGCATCGTTGTCTATTCCACCAAGGTTACGACCAACGACGCCTTCTCTGCTTTTTTGCACGGTCCTATCTGTAGGTGCTACAAAACCAGGAGGAGTTGCGCTTCCTGCACCTGTGCCTAAGCTAAGACCTTCAATCTGAGCTCTAAGAGCTGCAGGATCAAAGCCGCCAAAGCGTCCACTAAAGTCACCTAGCTGTCCTTGCATGGCATCAATACGAGCTTGCATGCCTGGGTCCACTGCTGGTGTATCTGCAATAGTTGCAGCATTAGCATCAGCTGCAGCTTGTGCTGCAGCAATGTTAGCTTGTAGAGCTGCAGGATCAAAGCCATCTAGTATTCCGCCAAATCCACCCAGCTGTCCTTGCATGGCATCAATGCGAGCCTGCATGTCTGGGGGAATGCCTTCAACCGCTGCACTATTAGCTGCTGCTGTGGCCTTCGCAGCTTCTGCAGCTTCTGCAGCAGCAGCAATGTTTGCTTGGATAGTGGCTGGGTCAAAGCCGCCAAAGCGTCCTTCAAAACCACCAAACCGTCCATCTAAGGCCGCCATTCTTTCTTGCATGTCAGCGAATCTTTGATCCTCAGCCGCTTTAGCTAGTGCGGCTGATTCTGCCTCTGCAGCAGCCTGTGCAGCAGCAGCAGCAGCAGCAGCCTCTTGTTGTCCAGCGGCAGCAGCAGCTTGCGCGGCAGCAATTTCTTCTGCTGCAATTCTTTCTTGCTCAGCCTGGGCAGCGGCTGCTTGTTCTACAGCAATTCTTTCTTGCTCAGCCTGGGCAATTGCAGCTTCTTCTGCAGTCACAGCATTGGCAGCAGCCTGTGCGGCGGCAGCTTCGTCTGCTGCAAGTTGATCTTGTTGAGCCTGTGCAGCTGCGGCAGCTGCAGCATTAGCAGCATCTCGAATAGGTTGTTGTCCAGCCATCGTAGCAAAGGGATCTTTCTTTGGTTGAAACCCAAACATAGGGTCATCAGTACGAGGACCACGATCATAAACCGGACGATTCATTAGATAGTCGGCTTGAGCGGCGTATGGGTTTTGCTGGTTTCTGTATTGGTCTTGGTACAGGTTAGACAATATACGGTTATAGCCGGCTTTGTCTGGCTCAGCAAAAAGAGAGCCTGCGCCTGCGGGTGGCTGCGGAATTCTCTGATCTGGCCGTCCAGGCATTGGCCTAGGCATTGGCGTAGGCTCAGGAAATCTAGGCATAGGATCAGGAAATCTAGGCCGAGGAAAATCCATTTCTCCAGGCATTATTCCTGGCCGAGCAACGATACTGCCTGGTGGCGGCGTTACCGGCTCACCTACATCCATACGAGGGGGTTGTGGTAATCCTGGTGGCTTGATCGGCATAGGCTGAAGTCTATCGTACAGACCACCACCGCCAGGACTAGGGCGACCACCAGGCAGTTGATCCAGCGGATGGGGGATTCTATCAAACAGACCACCACCTAGTTTTGGTGGCGGTCTGTAATTTGGATCTCTAGGATCAACCCGTGGTCCGGCAGATCCTAAAGGAAATTCTCCGTAACCAGGGCCGCCAAGAGTTCCCGCTAGGTATTGTGAACCTTTATCACCAGGAAATTGACTCATAATTTATCACCAGTTGTAGGCATTACGCATGGAATGCGGTTATAGACGCAAACGTAGCACCAGTATAGGTTATGTATATACCGTCAGTAAACAAAACCCCGTTATTAGGAATAGTTACATCCCTAGTCACCGTAGCACTAGCCACAGTGCCGATTTCCAGCACATTATCACCGGATACAGAGGTGTTTCTAAACTTAATGGTCCCAGCTGTAGCCGAATTAACAATGTAAGCACCCTTTAGCCTAGCCCTTCCTGCAAATATAACGTCTGCACTTGAAGCAGAAACGCCAGCGGTCACATTACCCGCAGGGTCGCCAACCGCCGTTATTGACGCAATTGTCTTGAAGTAAGACGCACCTGTAGCCGTTGCAGCCGCCGTAGCGCCTGTAATGGACTCAGTTTGAGCCGCACCTGCGACGTCAGTTCCTACTACAGTAAATGAGATTGCGCTATCGTCGGCAGACGACAGAATAGTTACAAGCTGCCCCGCATCTAAAGTTACGGATCCGCCAGAAGCCAAGGCTCCATTAATAACCAGGGCCGCGTTGTTTGCAACCGCCGCGACTGTTGATATGCCATCTGGGTCTGCAGCGACTCCAGCCGTCTTAAAGACCGACTTTACGTCTGATAAACCTGCCATAAATTTCTCCTAAAGAGTTGGGAGTGTATCCACCCCCGTCTCATTCTATTTAAGCTACAGTTGCTATTGGAGTCGAAAGAACAGTAGTCACCCACTTGGAGTTTGTTCCATCATCTACAGCGCAAGTCATAGAAACTCTAGCGTTTAGAACGGTTGAGTTTACCAACGTCAAAGTATCGCCTACTACATCACTGACTGCGTTAGCTGCGGCTCCTGAAACCAATGAAACCATTGCTTGGAAAGCTGATACGGCAGAGCCAGGTAGTACAAAAGTAGTGGTAGTGCCAGCGCCAACGGCTACGGTTAGTTGGAATTCATAATGAACCCCTACGTTAGCAGTAGATAGTGCCGGAAGATTAATAACATTGTCTGCTGTTCCATCGATCAAGAACAGGGTGCCTGATTGAGCGGCGGTTAAGGTAGAATCCAACGCGCTTACAGCATTCCAGTCAGTGTTGACCGGTTTCCGGCCTGTGATGGTTCCACCAACAACAGCATTAGTGCCGTAGGTAGAATTCGTAGTGACTGTGCCGGTGCTGGCGGCTACTGTGATGTCTTCAAAACCATTCTGCGAACGCACTGGTCCGCTATAAGTTGTATTGCCCATTTCATTTCTCCTTACGAGAGATTGTATTCACACCGTCTCCGTAAGCGTCAGCCGTGCCTGTCGGTGTGAAATAAAGTTTTCACGGTAATATCAGTTTAAAGTAATTGTAAAAAAAAGCAAAGCATAAAAAAAGGGGCCAAAAGGCCCCTTTCTACACAACATGGTTATTACGCGCCTTGCGACCCGTAAATGCCGCGCCAGTCAGAGAAACCAAACGAATAACGCTCACGCGCCTTATATCGAATGTTTCCTGTGCTGAAGTCAGGCTCCATATTAGTTTCCATCGCAGTACGCTGGAACATCTTCAAGCCTTCGCCGCTGTCAGTGACAGAGGTTAGCAAGAAGAAGGCGTCAGGGTCAGTCAGATAATGATTGACCGTGTAACCACCAGGCAATACGCCTGTGTTCTTGATAGCGTTAACGTCGTTGTCAGCAGTACCTGAACGTAGTTGCGAGTTCAGGATACGGTCAGCAACAAACACTAACTGAGGTGGTACAACCAACTTAGTGGCCTGGACAGAGATGGTTAATCCCTTATCATCGGTAAATGTGCTGATATCAATCAACGCATCTTCCAAAGATGTCTCGTTCAGGTCCGCCATAGTAGTTGCGCGGTTAGCCGCAGTTCCGCCGCCAGCTAATGGGTGAGCAGTGTTAATCATAGATACACCGTCTCCTCCAGTAAAGCTGCTGCTGAATGCGTTGTTAAGTACGTCAGAACCTTTGACCTCTTTGGTGTTAGCCATAGAGCGAGCGAGGGCCTTAACATAACGCTTACCAAGTGAGTCATAGAGGTTATCTTCTACGGCTTCGTCAGTAAGAGCGAATGCTAGTGCAATCGTGTCGTGGGTATAACGTGCTGAATAAGACTCAGAAGCGTTGTCAAAAACAACACTTTGGCCTTCTGTCTTAGTTGGTGCTGCACCGAAACCGGTAATCAGTACCTCTTCTTCAAAGGCACGTTGAGAATCTTCAATAGCGAAGATTTCTTCATACTCTTTTTCGTAGCTGTCGTAAGACATACCGAAGAGACTGTTTAAGCCAGGCTCAAGCTCTTTAGCTAGTTGTGCTCTTGAAATAGCCATTAGTTACTCTCCTTATGCTAATCCGGCGCCTTTAATGCCGAATACATGGTTTTCGATGACGACAAGCACATTAGTGTGTGCAGCGGCAACGTCCGAGTTTGACGGGTCCTGAGATATGTCGATTGCTTTTACGGGCAAGGTAAGCGCAGTGCCACCATCCGTTACTTGCAATTCAGCACCAGAGATACCGGTCAAGGTAGATCCAGCTGTTGTATAAACAATATCAAAGTTTCCAAACAAGTCAGCGACTGGGAAAGCTATCGCGGCTTGAATTTCAAACACAACCATAGGATCATCTATAACAAAAGCGATGATGTCCGCAGCAGCAGTGCTTGCAGGGTAATAGTTGCTATACACTTGATCACCAGAGGTGGGGTCTGTGTATTGACAACCGTTAAACACACCAACTATAGGCACAGTGCCTGCGTCTGCGTGTATTGCTATGCCCCCACCAGTGACCTGAGTGACCATATCGCCTTGAAAAATTGCAGTATCATAATTATTTGCAATACGATATCGACTCTGACCGCCTGAGTAAGGTGCGCCACCAATCATTCTGACTGGCTTCATTCCAAATGCAGCGTCTTTATTCGCCATTTTGAATTCCTCATCTACGTCCGAAAGTTACTTGAGCATCCCGTTTCGCATCATACTTAACATAACGATTATCTTTTTGAGCATCCCCAAACATATTATTGTCTAGGGCGTCTTTAGCTGCTTGAGTCTTACCATCGTAATAATCGCGCCGCTCGTTAATTGTTTCATTAGGCATTTTTGCGAGGAGAAGCCCCTCGTTGTATATGACGCCTGCATGTCTGCCGTTATCCATTGTCGGTAGGCTTTCAGCCCACTCTGGAGGAAGATCGGTGCCTCTTACGAGTTCCCATCCTTCTCTAATGCGGCGAGAGACATTACTTCTGTCTTCCGCTCCCAACATAGATTCCCTAATCCACCGGTAGGTATAACCAGGAGGTGGCTCAGGTGTTTCCAGCTTTCTTACAGGTCGCCAAGGTTTGCGTCGAGTCTGATTATCGTGCGCTCCACTTTCACGCGAGTTACGGTTTGCTTTAGATTCTGTCATCTTACTTTTGCTCCCTTGCTGAGATCTTTTGCTTCTCTTTCGCTACATGACGTAACCATGTTTCCATGTTCATGTTATGAGGCTTTAAGCCTTTAAGCCGTTCAACTTCAGAATTACTAAAAGTAACACCGCTCCTGTTGCCTCGTGTTTGTTGCCGTCCGCTAGGGGAAGCGGAGGAAGAGACTCTTTGCACGGCGGGCCTGCTTCCATTTTGTACAGCGTTATTACCGCTAGATTCAGCAGTAACCAGATTAGGATATACTTTTCCGACGCGAGTGTCCAATGCACCGTAATATTCATCACTGTCGGGCTCAAAACCTTCGTTGATTAAATTAAAGTGAGTAAAGTAAGCAAACTGGGTTGCCTGCAAGTTCTCTGGGTTTTCGCCGTCGCCATACCACTGGTTGCGCTCGTGCCAGGTTAAGGCTTCGCTCGTGGGCTCAACAGATTTCTGTTGTTGCTGGCCTTGCTGCTCATTATAAGTCTGATACTGCCCTTGGTCCTGCGCCTGTACTTGCGATTGAGCTTGATTTTGAGCTCTAGCAAGTTGAACACGATGACGCTCTTTCTGTATAGAGATATCATTCTTTAGAGTAGTTGCTTTAGACATAAGATCAGCATCGCCACTTTGGACGGCTTTCTTATAAACATCATCTATCTGAGCTTCTTTTGCTTGAAGCGCCTCAGACTCTTTACTAAGAACCACATTATCCTGCTGGGCGGTGTAAGCTCGATACTGCTGCAGTTCTTGCTCTTTAGCGACAGCAATGTTTTCTAGCTGTATTGCACGATCTTCTGCCTGCTTGTTCTTAGCATTGAGCTTGTTGATTCTTTTGCTGACAGACTTGGTGTAATTCTCAAGCTCATCTTCAGAGCTAGATTTTACCTCCTGGCCTTCAGGTGGATCATCAACAATTTCTATCTGAATTTCGTCGTTTGTTTCTAATTCTTCAGCTTGGTTATTCTCAATCATCGGAAGCTCACTATGTCGTCAGGGTCAAGGATAGTACCAATGACTTCATCGTCATTGATAATGCGGACTTCAGCACCATCTTCTAATTTGAACCTGGCACCAGAATATCGACCAATAAGAACCCAGTCTTTTTCGACACACCACGGCGTATCGCCGTACTTTGCCTTGTCGCCATAACATAGAGGGCCCACTTTGACTACATAAGCAACAACTGTCGCTAAGGCTTCACGATCCAAAGTTTCCTTCGTCAAGGCAATACCGCCCTTGCTCTGGCCTTGGCCGGCATAAGGTAAAACAAGCATGCGCCAACCGGTAGGCGTGGGCATCCTTTCAACCAGGCTTAGCTCTATCAATCGCGGATCTAAGGTTCGCTCATCACCTTCTACATAAGCACTGTCAATACTGGATTTCTTCTTACTCAAACTTGTTCTCCTTATAATAGTCTTTTATGGTCATTTCTACTAAGTTTAACACTTCTAGTTGACCTTGCAAACTTTTATAATGATCTATATCTTTGAGCATACCATTCATCAGCACTTCTTGAATCTGCATGCGACGATCAGCTATAGTCCTTTTTATGCGACTAGCCAGATTCAACTCATCCATCAGACTTTCTCGTAATAGTACAAGCCTTTAGTAGCAGCACCAGTGCCCCTGGTCTTCATGCGCTTAACTTCTCCGCCCATCTTCATACCCTTAGCGGTCTTCATCGCAATAGCAACAGCTTGAGCTTGAGGCTTACCCTCAGACCGGAGTTTTTTAATATTCTTACCTACCGATTTCTTACCTTTATCTAATGGCATTACTTCTTACTCCTAGCTTTGGCTTTAGGTTTTGCTGCAGCTTTCTTCTTAGGTGCAGCCTTCTTCTTAGGAACATACGCTTCATTTACATCAGGAGTTGCTGGATCATCTGCCACAAAATGGCCTGCATCAGTCCTAGCACGCTCTAACTCTACAGGTGCTGGAACAGTACCATTAACTCGATCAGTCTTTGACGCATTCCAGGCTTTGCTTGCTTCAGCTTTAGCTTCAGCGCTTGCAACCGCTTGCGCCTGTATTAAAGACTCAGCATCACGCTCCATTTTTTTCAGATCACGCAGCTCCTGCTGGGATTGTAAAATATAACTTGTAGTCATCTTATACCTCCAAATTTGGCTCTCATTTCGGCCAGCTTTAGATTGGCTTGTTGATCCAAACGGCGATCAGCTATGCCCAACTTATCGTCAGCGACCTCTTTAGTCGTATTGATTCTCTGCTGAGCTATAGCAACATCCTGCAGGCTCTCATTCTGCCTAGAGTCTTGCTTCTTCTCAAACTGCTCAGCATCCTGGTCTATCTCTTTATCTCTCAGCTGTAGCTCTTGCTGCCTAATGGCAACCAATGGATCTTCTTCTGACCCAGTATCAATCGACGCCAATAGGTCCTGAGTAAGCTGCGCCATTATCGGAGCACTATAACCTTCCTGCATCATTTGAATATCTGCCTGCATTGCCGCCATTTGCTCTGGAGGCATCTCGCCTGACTGTCCTTGCTGCTGCATTTCCTGTATCTGCTGCTGGACTTCTTCCGGTATCTGTTCTTGCGACGCCTCATTAGCCATAAACTGCAAGTGCTGCATAATGTGAGACAATATGCCGCCCTGCAGCTGAGGGTTGGTTTTAACCACCTCAGTCATAAATAACGATCTGTGCGTGTCAATGTGAGCCTGGTGATTCTGAGGCTGGAATGCGTTAGCCGGTTGACCCATCATAAATCCAGCGTTTTCCATGCCAGAATCAACAGGTGGCGGTGGTGGCGGTGGTGGTGGTGGGGGCGTTAATAAAGAATCTACGTTATCTACGCCTAGGGCTGCATACATTCTTCGGTACGCCTCATACATGCCCTGGGGGCCATGAATCTCTGGGTTGCTCTGCACCATTTGCAGGAGCTCTTGCGCCAACGTAATTCTCTGGCTCTGGCTAAAGATATTGGGATCACTAACCGGAATGATATCTACACGGCCATCAAAGTCTTCACCCTTAATTTCCTGGGGCCCGCTGCCAGTTTGGTATGGATAGCTGGGCGGAAGATACTCTGCAAATACCTGTGCTAGAAGGTTAAACTCTAGGCGCTGCGAGTAATGCAGGCGCTTATGAATCGCAGACATCACCTTAGTGCCACGCTCTAAGAGAGCAACGGTCGTGCCTACAGGCATAGCCTGGTTAGCATCACCTATGTTCATGTCACCAATACTGGCAAATCGCTTGCCTGAATCAACCAACATTGAAAGCATTCCCTGCAATACGTTGCTGGGCTCTTTAATGGGTAGCGGTATTAAATTATCCTTTAATGACGCGCCAGTCGTGTCAATGTCTCTAAACTCACCTGGCTGTAGCGGTTCATCTTCATCTCGTATCCGCATTCCGCGTGCTTTAAAGCCAGCTGGCAGGTTAGCCAAGGTGCCGGCATCAATGAGCTGCCGAAGAATAGAAGTAGCCGCTTTAGATATGCCGCCAATCATGTGGCTCAAGCCTAACCCATAGAATCCAAGGCCAGGTAAAAACTTGTACTGCACAAAGAAGTTGATCTTATCTTTAGAGGGATCATTCTCTAGGTAGTTACGCCTGATAGATAGCACCCGCTGGCTGCCGGAATCAATCGTAACAATATAAGGTAATTTTAAGCCGGTCTCTTCGCCGTCTTCTCCAACGTCCTCAAAACCTGGTATGTCCAGGACGCAATGCGTCTCATAGACTACATGGTCTCGATCTTCCTGGTAACTTGGCGACTGGCCTTCAATCTCATCAATTTGTTCTTCAATCTCAGATCGACTAAAGTGTTGACCTCCGCCTTTGAGCTCTATATCAGCGTAAAAACCAGAGAGCTGCTGCTTCCTGATTTCATTCTTAGACATATTTAAAACGTGAGTAACACGCTCTGCCGAGCTAAGATCCGAAGCCTCATAAGGAACTATTAGGTCCTGCGGCATGATAAATTTTGACAATGCACGCTTCTTAACCGTGTCGTAATAAACTTTCTTAAACGCAGATCCTGCCAGGGGCAAGTAGAACAACAGCATATCCAGCTCTGGATCATACTCCTGCATGACGTTCATAATGTAGAAGTTCATAAACTCCTGAACGCGCTCAGCCTGGGCTTCAACTTCCGGTGTCCTAGCACCCATTATCTCTGTTTTAACTGGGCCTTTAGCTGGCAACAACTCTTTATAAGCCTGCGCCTGGAATTGAGTAACAGCCTCTGCAAGAATAGGGTGAATGACACCAGAGCTGCCCTGGAAGGGAGTGGACCTAGCGTCATCAAACTTCATGCCAAGGTACTTCAATCCATCTGTGTATGTTTTTTCCCAATCACTGCGTGACTCTTTATCTGCATCAATAGACTGAAGAACATCTCCAGCAAGGAGGTTGAGGTCTGATTTATCAAGGAAGTCTACTAGGTTGGCGTTAAAATCAACCTGCAGCGCCTCGTCAATTTCACCAATTTCGTCATCGACTAAGATGTCTTTTTCTGTCACCAAGATCTCGGCAGCATCGCGTATCATGTCCTGGCGTGACGGCTCTTGCATGACTTCCATGCTAGAACCCAACGTAATAATATCTGCGTCGTCCTCAGTCCCTAAATTTCTTTTTTCAATAGCCATTAGTAATATACCACCCTGCCTCTATTTAAGAATTGGGCCTCGTCTTTATAATCAGATTCTAGGCTCAGGAAGCCACCTTGCCTAAACCGCATTAATGCCATTGTAGCACTATCACAAAAATCGTCATGCTCACCAAAAGGGAAAGCTGCCATCTCGTCAATAACCTCGTCTGCAAAGGCTTCCTCTGGGGCCCACACCATTCCAGATTCAAATATAGGGGCTACAGAATTCATTCTAGCTATCTTATCCTGACCTCGACTCGGTGTATATGCCACCACGGGTATCCCCATCCTACGCAATTCCTGCGTCAAAGGGGTGCCGCTTGCCTTTGCTTCAATCAATACGCAATCAGGCTCCCAATATTTATACTCATCATACGCCAATTTCTTCAGTTCTGGAAAGTCTAAACGAACACGCTTAGCATCCAGCAACATAATAGCTTCTGGACCCTCCGCCTCCGGCTCAAAAACCGCCCAGGTTGTGATGGCAGAATAGTCAGCCGTTTCCTTTGCAGAAAAGGCAGTATCATAGGATTGAATAATGTAGCTGTAGGATGGCACGCGCTCATCTTCCCATAACTGCCACCACTCTCTTTTTACTATGGCGCCACTCTGCGCGGTAGGTTGCTGCATCCACTGTGCATTCCACTTGGAAATAGGCAGTGAAGCCTTAACACTTAGCAGCTCCTCCTTCTTCCAAAACTCTGGCCATAGGGGCTCATCAGACTCAGGCATGATTGCAGGAAATTCTACAACCTCCCACTGATCGGCATGCTCGTCGCCCTGGCGCTTTAACACCTTGCCAACCAGGTCTTTAGTGCTCCACCTAGTCATTACAATAACAATGATCCCGCCTGGCTGCAGACGCTGCCGAGGACCAGAGGTATACCATTCATAGGCTGCGTCCATCGACGTTGGCGACAGTGCATCTTGCTCAGAATGAGGGTCATCAATAATTAGAAGATCGGCACCACGACCTGTGATAGCGCCACCAACACCAGCATAGAAAGATTCACCTTCCTGGTTAGTGGTCCATCGACCGGCGCTTTTGTTGTCAGATTGCAGCTTCAGCTCAGGAAAAACGTGTTGATAATCCTCACTGTCAATAATGTTTCTGACCTTACGACCAAACCGTACAGCTAACTCCGCGGTGTGCGTTGTTTGGATTATCTTGAGATCCCCACGCAAACCCATCATCCAGGCCGGTAAGAAGGTAGAGGCAAATTCAGACTTAGAATGCCTAGGTGGCAAACAAACGATTAAACGCTTGAGTTTACCCTGGGCAATCCTGTTAAATTTTTCACCAATAATACGGTGGTGCCTGCCCAGGATACATTCAGGCCACATATGCTTTACAAAAGAAATGAAGTCACCCTGGCACTCTTCTTGTTTTTCTAGCCGATCATAACGGCTAATGAGAGCCATTGCCTCCGTCTGTTCTTGCTCAGACAGTATGTCAAAGTCTTTTAGGTCCAAGCCAGCCATAAAATTCTAGTAACACCAGCACATAGCTGGGGTTTTGCGAACATCTACATGCACAAAGGACTTGGCTACACCTACAGACATCCCCATAGCGGACGCATGTTTAACAATCGCCAAACGCTGCGCGCCTCCAGAGACTTTAATGTCAGCGGCAATGCCGTATGCATGGGTTCCTGCAATTTTTTTTGCTTTCTCTATGCTGTGGTTTTTACTTCTGTAGCCGCTTGTAATAATAAAGGGAAAGGCACAGGCCGCCCTTAACTGGTCAAGAGCGTGAATAAAATCAAAAGACATACCATTTTCGCCAGTTTCTTGGCAATCAAAATCTGAGAGCTTGAAGTATTTAAAGTTATCGTTTTTAAAATCAGTCATTTTTCTCTCGCAACATTTTTTGTCTTTTCGTAGGAGCGCATGGCTCCCATGCCGAGCATGCCCATCAATATGGGAGTCAACAAAGATGGATCAACTTCTGGCACTTTAAACCAGATTCCTAAAACCTGTGCAATCAACACATTGTAGAGTAAGCCGATTCCAGAGATCCACCCAACAAATGGTCTCCATCCGGCCACAAACAAGGACTTATGGGCCGCTTCAACTGCGTTAACAGCTAACTGGCCTTTAGCCACTTCCATAGCATGTTTCTCGGACATCGTAGCAATTTCATGCGCTAAAGCATTCTTCTGATCTTTGTCCTCAATGAATTTATCCAAAAGTCCGGTTACTGGGCCTATCAGTGCTGATAGCATAGTTACTCCTAGAGCCACTTAGCCGTGGCTATTGAGATTAATATAAAAGGAAACAAACTCCACATCATATTTTCTAGGCGCCTAAACTTTGCGCTTCCTTCGTCCAGGCGCTTTTCAATATTCGTATACCGCACAAGACATTCCTTCTCATGCGACTCTAACCGTACAATGCACTCTTTTACTGTAGCCATTATGCTTCAACAGCCTCCTCTTCAACCACTTCAACGCTTGCTTTGATTGCGTTAGCGTAAGCAGAAATTAAAACATTAAGTTCTGAGACACGCATTTGATGTGAGTTAAGCTCTTGTCTTAACTCGTTAACACGAGCAACATTAGCGATTGCTTCTGGGGTTAAATCTGCTTCTTCGTAGGTTACGTCATTAATGGTAATCATTTTTAGTCCTCGTTAATCAAAGTATACACAATTAGCTTCTCAGCTTTGCCTTTTGCTTTAATGGGTGGTAATAATTGTAACGCACTATTGCACATTTGTGCAGTATTGTTTCCTATTAGTATATCAACACCCGCCGCCTTAGTCCCAGATTCTAGCCTGGCGGCCACATTTACCGCATCTCCTATAGCCGTATAGTCAAAGCGTTGCTCCGAACCCATGTTGCCCACAATCGCATACCCACTGTTTATGCCTATCCCAATTTTTATGGGGGGCAGACCTTTTTCAGCAAACTCAATGTTGAGCTCTATCATGTTTACCTGTATCTGTTTGGCGGTCGCTATTGCTGCATCCTCATGGTTTTCTAAGTCCAGTGGCGCTCCAAAAATTGACATCATGGCGTCTCCGATGTACTTGTCAGTGAGGCCGTCGTATTTTTCTACTGCGGATTGTTGCGCCGTAAGAGCCCTGTTCATAATGTAGGTGACTTCTTCAGGAGTGACGCTCTCTGATAGCGCCGTGAAGCCTCTTACATCTGTAAACAAGAACGTACAGTACCGCTTTTCCCCGCCGAGCTTTAATAGGCTTGGATCGTCTTGTAACCGTTTTACTTGCCGAGGGTCTAGGTAATGTTCAAATTGCTTTTTAATCTGCTGCCTGAGCTTGTACTGATCCCTGTAGCTTAAATAAAAGGTAACAGCTGCAACAATAAACTGAGAGATAATGGTCCAGGTAACATCTATTAAAAAACCTCGCTGCACTAATTGCACCCCAAGCACCCCCATTGCAACCATAGATAACAGTGATGCTAAAAGGCCCAGGTATACACCAAAGTAATTAAGGGCTATAAAAACCAACAGGACCCCAAAGATAAAGTTTAACGCCTCATAGAACAATGCTTGCTGCGGAATCATGGGCATGCGCTTGTTGCTGGCATGAAGAATAGTTTCAGCTAATGCTGCTTGTACCTGGTGAGGGTATAAAAGCCCCGCGGGGGTGGCTACCTGCGGAAGTATACCTTTAGCCGTTGTGCCCACAACCACCATCTTACCTGCAACATCCATCTCAGATAAAGATGTTCCATGTGGAACAACCCAGTTTACCCATACCCTGCCATCAGAGTCAGTAGGAATAGGGTTGAGCTGCTTGACTCTTATCTCCTGAATTGCGCCACCAGGGCTAGTCTTGATAACATAGGTTGTCGTGCCAGTGATAGCCTTGAGCATCTGCGTGCCAAAACTGGCCATCCAGCCTTCTGGGCTTCTCATCAGAAGGGGCATGCGTCGCACCAGGTTATCTACATCAACCGGTGCAGATACGATTCCCTGGAGCGCAGCGTCTCGCAGCACCTTAATGTTCTGCGTTACACCTGCAGCCATAATGCCGCCAACTTCTTCGCCCAGGATAACCGTGCCTTCAGTGCTTGGAATGTCACGGAACCCTTCTGTTTCAAACATACCTATGACTGAAGGATAATAAGAGAGGGCCTCGGCAAATGCTGCATCTCCCCCAAACCGATCAGGCTCACTAAATACCGCAACCCATGACACTGAGGCAGCGCCTGCATTTAAAAGGTCTATATGTATTTCAGCTAAACGCTCTCTGGGGAAAGGCCATCCTCCCTCAGACTGAATGTCTTCCTCAGTCAGATTAAGCAGAACTATAGTGCCTGTGGGGTCTTCTGTTTCTATAAAGTAATCAAAAGTCCTTAGCTTTATAACCTCAACTAAGGTGGGCTGATAGAACAGGGCAGAGAACAAGAGAGCGGCAATAAAGCCTATGATTGTCTTTTTCATTAGCCCCCCTGCACTATTCTGATAATAGAGTCACCTCCGTTGATCTTTATAGTGTTGGACACCCCATCCTGTATAAGGATAACCGTGTATCCATTAGCAATATTAAGGTCTAGCCTAGCGTGTTCACTGACGCTCCGCAGGATGCTAATAGTCTGTCCTGTAATTAGCGTTGTTATTTGAGTCTCTACGTCCCTGCCCAGAGTTGTGCCTGTCACTGTAACACCCGACACTTGCGCCAACTTATCCTCTTCCTCTGATATCCCCAAGGCATCTAGTATATTTAACAAATCCTCCAGATAATTAACATCCAGGTAGTTAATGTCTAGTTCGGTAAATTCTAAATCGTCCTCTGCCAAAAAATCCTCTGCTAAATAATCAATATCTAAGCTATTAAAATCAAGGATATTTGCAGTCTTGACTGTCCTTTCTTCTGAAATAACCACCTCTTCTTTTGGCGGTGTGACAATGAGCATATTATCAATAAAATCTAACGTGAGATCTAAGATAACGGGCTTTGATGGTGCTGATTCGTACACTGATACGGTTGTAGCCTCATAAGGTTTGTTAAGCAACACCGTGCCCATAGCGGTAATAACTTCTATCTCGCCACTCGACACACCGTATTGGTCAGGCAGCAGGATAATGAGGCTGCGGCCCAGCTCGTCTACTGTGGCTGTAAAGTCCGTGCCGCGAATGGCGATATCAGCCGTGGGAGTCTTGAGGGATATGTTTCTTTTGTCTATCTGCCCTAGCTTGCCGCTTATGAACCTAGCGGTGCCTAGCCCAAAGGTGAGCGCCATCTTAGACTTAGAGGGGTCTGGATCAAAAATATACTCGTCTATCGTAAGCTGCGAGTGCTCTGTTAGCTTCACCTGAGAATCATCAAGGAAGGTAATTGCCATTCGACCATCGCTCGTTAAAGCCTGGTCGTTTGATTGGATTGAGAAGGCCAGGTCTGCGTCACTATCTAGTGACCCTCTTTTAATCTGAGCGTATCCAGACACCTCAGATACACCACCAATATCAACAGCCGAGGCTTGAACCCTGATCGTTTTGAATGATGCAAAGAGTACCGTTAGAACCAACAGATATAATTTTAAGATAGTCATTATCCTGCGTACTCAATTGTTGTATATTGAATGTGCGGCTACCCCCTGTCTGGTCTAGCCAAAAATATCCACCAGCTGAGGCTGTCACACCAGAGCCCGTGTACGTAAGAGTGTTGTCGCTGCCGTCAATATCCACGTAATTTGTGGCACCATCGATATTTATATTTGACGTAATAGTGTTGTTAGACCCCTGTATCACCCAATCTAAATCTAAGGTAGCCGCTAGTGCTGAAGTGCCCTGGTTTAATACAAAAGTATTACTCGCCCCCGTCACATCGACTTGCTGATTCGAGGAGTCTCCTCCATAAGTATTGCTCGGATCGACCTGGATGGTAAATGTGTTGCTTGATCCAGTAAAATTATAGTCGCCGACAAAACTATCTGCGTAAATATCTCCGAAAAACTTATTTGTACTTCCAATCATGTTAATATCTAGGGTCATGCTCGCGCCGTCTAGGTCAAGTGGCGTAAGGCTTCCAGCCGATGAGCTTAATCCACCGATCAGGTTGCTAATGCCTAGCTGTTCGATATCTATCGACGCCGAGCTGCCCGCTTGATCCACGTAAATTTCGTTATCGGCACTCCAAATAAACGTGCTTGCTACGATTCCGACAATAACTAATAAATTTCTATGTATCTGTTTCATAGGACCAAAACCCTCTCTCATAGCCGATAGTAATTAGCTCTAGGACAGCCCCCTCTACCGACTTCATCAAGGCTATCGTTGTGGACTCATTCTGCGCGTTGCCTAGCTCTATCTCAACTAGCTCGGTGCCCATCTCTATAAATTTAAAAACGTCCTCGCTTTGACTATAGCTAAAGACGGTTTTTTGGCTCATTACCTCTACCAATATTTCGCCAGTAGCAACGGATACCATTCTAAGAGATACCGTTACGTTATCCTCTCGATACATGGCGCTCTTTCCTATACCCAAGTATCTAGCACCAATACCACCAGTAGTCAAGTTTGTATCATACGCTAACACCCCCCCTTCTAGCAAAACCCCCGCAAACAGTAACGGTGGGACCTTTTTATCTTCAATGTTGCTAGATAATTGTTCTCTTGCAGACCTAATAAGCTGCCGCTCTTTTGTGAGGTTATCAAGACCCACCCTTTCCACTACCCTAAAAAACTCCCCGTTTGAGGCGTGCTTTAATGCGCGGATCAAAAGAGAGCTGGGCTGCTGGGTGATAGCGGTTGAGAATAGAGCGAATGAGCTATTGCTTTTGCGCTGGCCTGTTTGGTCCGTAAATGAGCTACCATAAACGGCTACTATCGGCCTTACTGCGGGGATAGGGGCATTAAGTAAATCGTAATTGTACAGGTCGGTAATTTCAGCAACATCTAAGGCTTTAAATCTTTGTTTTTCTATGTCTTCAAACTGGTCAAGAATTGAACAACTAGAAAGAAAAAGAGCCGACAGGCAGTACAATGGTAGTTTCATTTCCATCAGCGTCCGTTATGATTAAGGTTATAAAATCACCATCGACGAAATACTGGATAATGTTGCCCTCCAGCTCAAGTATTCCTGACTCGCTCATTGTTTCACCAAACAGATTATTGACTAGCTGCCTGCTTAGCTCTGCATATATTCTTGATTCAAGGTTTCGTATAAAACGCGCCAGGGTAGTATTTTCTGCGTCCCTTGCCAGTTCGTCCTGGTAGGCTTTAATTTCGGCAGCTATGTCGGCTTTACGGTTAAACTCTTGGTTTTCTATGGTTAAGTAGTGCGATGAGGTGTTTTGACCGTTAAAGCTGGGGGATTTAAACTTGTGGGTAATCTGATCTGCAGCACTAGGCGCTGCAAGAAAAAACAGTAATAATACGCTAATCTTTGCGCTGGTCATCTCTGTCTGCCTTAGCTATTCTATCGGTCTGTAATAACTGCGGAACACCCAACACTGTCTTTAGCAACACGTCCTGCCTAATAATCTCGTTATCAACACTTCGCACCCGATCAATAAGGGCTACTAATATCCCGTGCTGTCCGTCCAACTTACCCCCCAGCCGCTCTTCTAAGTAGTTAATTTGTGCTACTAACTTATCGTCCAGTGTATCTACCTTGGTTTCTAGCCCATCAATAATACGATTAATGAGCTTCCAGATAAACATACCCAAACCCAACGCGGCGGCAATCGGGAAGCCCACCTCGTTGATTAGCTTAACAGCATCTTCTAACACTTCTTACTGCTTGGCTTTGTTACCCAAAAAGGCAAACTGCTCCAGTACCTTATAGGCTTTAGCCACCCACGCATCATCTTTTGGCGTGTCAGTATAGTTGCAGATTACTGAGGCAACCGTGATTAGTGAGGTCGCTAGAACATAAAGGTCTAATAGATAGCTCACGATGCTGTGTATCCGTTACCGGCTGAGATAGCTGAGGTAGTGGCTGTCATGCTTTCACTGCCCCAATCGCTCTTAGCTTTCATCAACTCAAGGTGCTGAGTATTACGATCAACACAATCCTGACGGTCTGCGGCTAGTTCTGTCGCCATTTGGTTTCCTGCAATTACATCTGTAATGAGCGCGATGCTATGTCCCATTGCGGTGAAATCTGTTGCTAGTTCTTCTGCTGTTCTGTCTGTCATGGTTATTTATCCTTCTAGAGTTGTGATTCGTGCGGTGAGTGCGTCTATAATCGCTGTTTGTTCTTGTATGGCTTTGATGAGAGGATAAACAAACATACTCTGTGCAACGGTTTGAACTCTTTGCACTCCATCATCAGTTTCACCCCATCCACCAAATTCTGTAATATTATATTTATCTAAAGACTCTTTAACCTCTTGAGCAATCAGTCCATACATTTTTTTATCTTTTTTCCTTGTTGTAGCTGTTTCATCATAATCAGGAAAAGTAGTAGGTATTTCTGATTTTGGTTTCCATTTAAAAGTAATTGGTCTTAAATCATTTATAAAGTCTAAACCACAATCGTTATTATCTTGTATTTCTTCTTTATAGCGTTCATCCGATACTCTTGACCAAGTAGCGTTAGCATCAAATTCATTATAGATTCTATCTGAACCATTAGAAGTTCCTATTGTAACTATACTAGATGTACCTCCATCTCCTGCTTGCACTCCTTTACAACTTGCTCCAATAACTATTGTGCTAGATGTACTAGCACCATAAGGATCTGCATTCTCTCCTAAAATTACATTTTGACCTCCATTAACAAGAATATCACCTGCCAAACGTCCAATTGCAACGTTGCTTGAGCCTGTAGTATTAAGTGATAATGCGGCCTGACCAACTGCTGTATTAGTAAGCCCCGTAGTGTTTGCGGTTAAAGCATTCATGCCTACTGATACGTTATTAGCGCCTGTGGTGTTAAGTCTTAAAGCATTTCCACCCACGGCTGTGTTATTAGCGCCGGTGGTGTTGGTATACAAAGCATCAAAACCTACCGCAGTACCTAATTCAGCAGTTGTATTTAATGATAAGGCTCTATAACCAAGGGCTGAATTACCGTCTGCGGTAGTGTTGCCGGCCAAGGCGCTCTTGCCCACTGCTACGTTTCTGTCGCCTGTACTGTTAACGCCTAAAGAAGCCTGACCCACTGCTGTGTTGTTGTCTGCTGTTGTATTGGCGTCTAAAGCATTAGAACCTACGGCTACGTTGTTAGTGCCTGTGGTGTTAGCGCCTAAAGAACCTCTACCTACGGCTACGTTTTGGTCGCCTGTTGTGTTGGCGGTTAAAGATTGATAGCCAATAGCAGTGTTGCTATTAGCCGTAGTATTAGCGTCTAGTGATAAATAACCAAAGGCGGCATTTCCTTCGCCAGTAGTATTGGCACCCATAGAGTTATAACCCACAGCAGTATTACCGTTTACTGCGGCGTTTGATTGTAAAGCATTATAACCAACTGCCACATTGTTATGCCCTGTGCTTGCTGTTAAAGAACCGTAGCCAATACTAACATTTGATCCTCCTGTGGTGTTTGCATCTAAAGCATTAACGCCCACTGCGGTGTTACTTCCACCCGTTGTGTTTGAATACATTGCTCTTGAACCCAAAGCAGTATTATTAGCACCACTTGAGTTAGTCCTTAAAGCAATACGGCCTACTGCTGTGTTGTGGTCACCAGTAGTCAAAAGTAAGGCACTACGACCTACCGCCGTATTATAAGAGCCTGTTATGGTTGCGTTTAAAGCATCTTTACCTACAGCGGTGTTTTCTGTTCCGGTGGTGTTAGCACTTAAAGCACTTGTACCAACCGCTGTATTATCATTGGCTGTGGTGTTTGCGTCTAAAGCTAAATAACCAACTGCCGTATTGTAAGCCCCTGTCGTATTAACGCCTAAAGCTGATGAACCAACAGCTACGTTATAGTACCCTGTTGTATTAAGATTTAACGCCAAAGAACCAACACCCACATTAAGCGTACCAGTAGTATTCTGTGCCATTGTAGCTCTACCCACGGCTGTATTATCTGCCGCTGTAGTGTTGTTCTGTAAGGATGTCCTGCCCAACGCTGTGTTACCCGCGCCTGTGGTGTTAGCGGATAAACTGTCATAACCAACGGCTGTGTTGTCGGCGGCGGTGGTGTTAGCTTCTAATGCGCCTGTACCAACGGCGGTGTTGCCTGCGCCTGTGGTGTTTGCGGCTAAAGAAGACTTTCCAACTGCAGTGTTGTCAGCCGCTGTGGTGTTAGATACTAACGCCCTATATCCAAGAGCAGTGTTATTTGCGCCGGTGGTGTTAAACACTAAAGAATTAAGACCTATAGCGGTGTTGTTTGAAGCTGTGGTGTTGTCCCTTAATGATAATTTACCTATGGCTACGTTGCTCTCACCTGTGGTGGTAGAGGTTAGAGCTTGATAACCAACCGCTACGTTGCCCGTGCAAGTAGTTAACGCAGTACCTGCCTCATCACCCACGACAACATTAAAATTACCACCGGAGGCTATGGAGTTACCTGCGTTGACACCTGCTCTGAAGTTACTTGTTCCTGCTGAAGCCGTGATGATATCTGCGCCATTAGCAAAGGTTACGTCTGCCGCAAAGTTTACAGCACCGTCTACGTCCAACACATCAAGGTTAGTAGTGCCGTCAATATCTATATCGCCTGATATATCCAAAGAAGCGCCTGTTAGGACTCCTGCAACGGTAAGCGTAGAAGCCATATCCACAGCGCCATCGATATCAACAACGTCTAAGTTAGTAGTGCCGTCTACGTCTATGTCTCCAGAGATGTCTAGGGATGTACCTGTTAAAACGCCTGTAACACCTAGAGTGCCTGAGACAGATAAATTAACAGCCGTCGTTGTGCCGGTCAGGGCCACATCAGTCAGTAAGTCGTAAACAACAGCGCCAGCACCGGCACCATTAGTGGCAATCATCTTCACCTGGCCAGCGGCAACAGCAACATTGGCGCCAGAGCCCTGGGAGAAGGTGAGCGTGTAAGATGTTGTATTCTCAATCATCCACACTTTGTTTAACGTATTAGGCGCCAGGGTCACAGTACATGCCTGGCCACCACCGGCACAGATCAGGTAAAAAGACCTGGCGGAGTCGCTAGTGCCATCAGCGACAGTGATGGTATGCGTAGAGGCGTTAGCAATAGTCTCTGACCCGTGGCCAAGGGCTTCACCAATGAGCTCCAGATTGGTATTAGTCGTTGTGCCCCAGGTGCCAGATCCTTCACCGGTAGCCAGCTCTGTAAGCCGTAGATTATTAACGTAAGTTGCCATTATTCTTTCCTCTTTAACTAGGCAGCGTCGCGCCCAGCATCAATGTCGGTGTAACCTGGCGATTGCGTTGACGATATAGCGGCCCAGCCAGGACTTTGGCCATTATTTATAGCATTGTAGTTTGGATCTTGGTTAGTGTCTATCTCTCCATACACCAAAGGAGCGCCTAAGTCTACTGTCGAAGATACGCCGACAGGTGATACAACGGCGCCAGAGATTGTAGATACGCTGCCAATCGCTGACGATATCTCTACGCCAGCCACCTCAACCATCGCATTATGGTAAACGGCAATAGTGCCCAGGGCGGATGTAAACGCCAGGGTAGGTGCATTAACATTGGCTTCGGCATCAATAGATAAGCTGCCGACTGCCGAGGTGATCGCTAAGGTTGGCAGCGCAACAACGGCGCCGGCGATAATAGCGGTAGCACCAACCGCTGACGTAATGGCCAGGGTAGGTGCTGCAACATTCGCCTCAGCATCAACAGCCAGGCTGCCAGCAGCTGAGGTAATTAATAGGGTTGGAAGAGCAACATCAGCTGCAGCTGCGACAACAACAGAGCCCACAGCAGAGGTAATCGCTAGAGTAGTGACGGCAACATTAGCTTCAGCATCAATAGCTGGACTGCCAACAGCAGAGGTAATGACCAGGGTAGGTGCTGCAACATTCGCTTCGGCAACAACAGTTAGGCTGCCAACAGCTGAAGTGATGACCCCTACCGAAGTAAGAGTGACCGGCAAAGAGGTGCCCCAGGCGCCTTCTCCCCAGTTACCTCGCCCCCAACCGGTAAGGACGGCCATTAGCCGCCAAGCTCAGCTTTTGCTTCTTCAAGACTTGACTGACACTCTGTCAGGATCTGGCGCACAGGTGCGGTCATATAATCCTGCTCAAGCATGCCATTTATCTTGGTAAGCGAATACTCTACGTTCTCTAGTGCGCTCATAACAATCTCCAAATGAAGGCCCATTATACACCTAAGCCGCTGCGCCGATACCTTGGAATTTTCTGTCCAAAATACGACGTACTTTAGAGCAAGTTATACCGGCAGCGCAAGCGTGTAGCGACGATACTTGCTTCGCAATCCTTCTGGCGCCTAATCCACGGTTTCGCAGCGCATAAATGGTCTTTAGCACCGCCTGTTCCTCTGGAATCTCTTCCAGGCGCGTCCTGATCTTATTACCATGCTTTTCCTTAACCTTAGAATAGCCATAAGGCTCAGTGCCACCAATAAAGTAGCCACGCGATGCCCAATCGACCTTACCATCACCAAACCGGTCCTTTATCGTAGAATGCTCTATCTCAGCAACCGCTGAGAGCACCATGAGCATGATCTGGTTGGCCATTTCGTTCATATCAAACTTAGAACGTAGCCCTTTGGCGCCTTCTGCCTTGGGATAGACAATAGGCACCTCACCAAATTGCTCACAAAAGAACAAAGTAATGCCGATATCCTGCAGCACAGGGATGATTGACAGCAGATCTGCACTAGATCTGGACAATCTATCTAGCCTGGTGCAGACTATGATGTCATTCTTATCGATAACGTCGGTCAGCTCTCTGCTGCCTGGTCTATCAAGAATTGGCCTGGTGCCTGAGATACCGTCGTCAATAAAAAACTTAGACACCTCACGATTGTACTTTTCTTTGACAAATTCAGAGATTTGCTGCTGCTGAACCTCTAAAGACACCCCAGATCTGACCTGCTCCCTGGTCGATACCCGTACATACCCGTAAACGTTGTTAATCTGCTTTAGTGGATGAATCATGCTAATTTTCGCTCCCTACACTTGAATCCATAGTCAGTTACTTCGGCAAATAGGCGCTGCCAATCAATATTTAGGGGCTTTCGGTCCCTGGCACGGTCTGCAAATAGGACCTGGCCATTTTTAACAAGCTCAACCCCAGCGTAATTCTTTGGCACGCCGTCATACACAATCTCAATGTCGTGCACCAAGCATATACGACGCACGCGATTAGCAAAAACCTTTTTAACCCTGGCTTCTTCCGATACTGGCATCACTCTTTCTCCCTAAATCCGTTTTCTTGCAGGATCAATTTAACCTTCTCTCGATCAAAGCTATCGCCATCAAACTCAAGCTCAGGAAACATTAACAAGCGAACAGTGGTTGCGTGGGCAATATCCGCCCTGGTCGCACCCAAGTTATAAATTCCGCCAGCACCATAGAACATCTCAACATACTCAATGAATTTTTGGATCTCTTCATTGCTTGCCTTCACATGATCCTTAAAGTCTTTCATCACATTTTACCCCTGTAAGTTTCTGTTTCTAACAAGATATCTCGCACCATCTCGCGGTCCACGCTATCTCCCTCAAAAGGCATCTCAGTATTACCCGTTACTCGTATAAAAGTTGCCTTAGCGATATCGCCCTTGTTAACCCCAAAATCATTGATCCCACCAGGACCATAAAAGTCATAAACATAATCAACAAACTCGTCTATCTGCTTAACCTTATCTTCAAAATTCTGAATATTTGTATTAATCATTACGCATTCTCCTCAATAGCCACAGCCGCCGCCGACAATAAAATCGGCCCAAACGGCCCTTCCTAAAACGCTATCCGCACACTCCTCAGCAATAGCGACCATATAAAGCCCCAACTCTTCCTCACCATGAGTGGCCAAATTGACCAGCTCTCTCTGGGTCATACCTGTTTCCCCCGCCCCCTGGTGAAAAGCACCTGGCAGCATGATCGCCACCCTGGGCGGAACATCAAACTTTTTCGCAAAAGCGTATACTTCATTAGTCATCAACTCATTCCACTCTTTCATCACTTCCTCCTTAATCAGTACATTACCACTATAAGGTATATCGTGTCGTTGTGCAAGCGTTAATACAATTAAATTTATTTGAATAAATAGTTGCACAACGACACGTTAATTGCTATTATGTCTATGTAGGGTAACTAATTAAGGAGAAACAGCATGATGTATCGAATTGAGGAAGGTAAGGTTGTGTTTTACGAGGGCAGAGATGAAATGGCTGCAGTTGAGCCTACCTGCGGTCGAGGTCATCACCCCGTTGAGTTTGGGTTCAAGGAAGTTAGTGAGATCTTTGACTACCAGGACGCCGAATTAATTAAGGCTTTTAAAGAAAAAGAGGGCGATGTTTATCATATCATTGAAAAGCCAAAGCGTGGTGAGCTTCTTGCTTATACCAACGACCAGGGTGTTTACAGTGAGCCGAAGACAACATACTTCGTCTTCAAGATGCCAGCGGTGGGCGATAAAGTCAGCTACGGATTCAACGGTGACTGGTATCCTTGCGGTGAGATCGCTAAGATCAGCAAGACCTTTAAGAAGATTGCGACCAATACTGGTGAGATCTTCTGGAGAAAGGGCGAAGGAAAAAGCTGGATGAGAGAGGGCGGCACCTGGGGCATGACCAGGGGGCACTACAACGAGCGAAACCCACACTTCTAGGAGAACGGGATGGACAACATACTAGACATAATGATAGGCGCTGCCATCATCATTGTATTTTCTGTCGGTATAACCGGCGCGTATCTGACGGTTTCAGATAGGCAAAAAGAATGGGAAAAAAGACATAACAAGGATAAAGATGAGTAAGATAATTATTGAGCTAGACAAGGAGGACGCGGAAATCGTCCTCGCTAACCAGGCAGAGATCGTTGAGCTGCTGCGGGAGATCCTAAAGGAGCTGAAGGATGGATAAGTATTTCCGCACGCTGGACCAGGCAGCATTGTTTCATTATCAACCTGGTATGAGTGAGGCGCAGAAAACGAAAGTCCTCAAGCGAGCCCTGAATCGAGAGCATCACGCAGGGCCAGAAGCTAAACATATTATTAAAATCTGGAGAGAACAGAAAAATGAGCAAAGGTAGCAACAGAAGACCAACAAATCAGTTGGCATTTTACGAGAGCTTTGACAGGATCTTCCGACCGGAGAGTGATCCTACCAACTTCTGCGACGCGCACGACATGCGCCTGGTAGAAAATAACAGCGGAAAGAAACATTGTCCGCATTGTGAACAGGCTAGAATGGAGATAAGTAATGGAAAATCGTGATCGGTATGAGCTGGAGGAGTTTCTCCAGGCAAACAACGGCAGCGGGTACGTTGTCACCAGGAGCTGCGGCGAAGACAGCTATGAATCAATCATCGCCAAGAGGGCTAAGATCTTAGCCAGGCAAAAGAAACCACACTGTATCTATCACATAGGCGAGGACGGGCAGCGCAGCCGTGTCGTTTAAACGTCGAATATATCAATCAAGTCAGCGTTGACTTGGCCACCGTTACGAAAAGGGGTGCCAAGTTTTTCGCTGCTAAATTTCTTTTTAAGACCGTCTTTTTCTCCAGATGAAAGCTCATTTGCTATTTCATCTAATCCACCGGCTGAAGCTTCTTCTGGCGTAATCAATGATCCACTGATCAGTGTAAATGCTAGAGCGCCTGGGGCGAGGCCGGTAAGAGAGTTAATGTTGACACCCCTTTCCTCCATTCGTCGTAAAATTTTCTCTGTAATCGTTCCGCCGTAGGGCTTCATTTGAAGAGCCCTTATTTCTCTGGCAGTAGGATTGGCAGCATCCACAACCTTTTTCTGCTTGTCACCAAAACGTGCGTCAGGTAACAGCTCAAAGATAGTTGCATTGTCAGCATTAGGCAGAGACCCTATACCCTCACCTGGAACCGCAAATGGGTACGCAGGGTGTGTAGATGACGTTATTTTTTGATCCGAAGCTATACGGCCAACATTCTGGAACCCAGCGTCAATAGCGTTAACCTGCAGCGGGTCAGTATTAATTAACCTAGCAGCACCTATAGATAGTCCACCCTGATTTCTAAAGCTAACATCCATCATGTTCATTAGTTCTTTTCTGACAACGTCAGGAGTGTTCTTCCAGATCTCAACCGACGACGGATCATCAACACCCTTCCAGCCTTTTATTTGCAGGTTGGCATTAACTCTCTTTTTAATGCCTGTTTTTTTATCAGTCTTAATAGAGCCTTTAGTTTTGTATTTCTTGATAGCTGCATCAAGTGCTTTCTTTGTGGTTTTATTCATATTGGCCGAAGCAAATCCAAGCATCAGCTGACCGGTAATAGATGAGAAATCACCGCCGGTTGGCGCCATACGCCAGGGTAAGAACAAAGGATCTTTACCAGACTTGAGCTTCATTTCCTCAGCCATCTCTAATATCTTTCGAGAAGGCACTTCCGCAGAAGCCCACACCTGGTTTGGATTCTCAAACATAAATCCCTGGCCGCCACGAAGATCGATTCCTCGGTACAAAGGTACGCCATCGATGCCAAGAATAAGTCCACCAGCCCTAGTACGATCTGACATTGATGTCACAAAATCCTCGCCCTCAAGGTCCGACAGCTTCATTGCGTCAGGGTTGTTTGTGCCCGCCCTGGCTACCATGTCATAGTTAAGGTTGTTTAGCCTGTCGATCTCACCCACCCTAGGGTCAAATCTTTCATCATATTGACGAATGAGCTGGGCGATACCTTTTGACGAGTCAGCCACTTTAGGCTTGGCTTTTGCAGAGTTGACCGCCTTAGATAGTTTATTGGCTTTTCTCAGAGCGCCAGGCGTCTTGATCGCGGCCCCAAGGGCTGGACCAACCATCGGAACCGCTGTAGCTAGATCTCCCAAAACACCTAAGCCCTGGAATCCTGCATCTAGATACTCGCCCTGGCCAATGTTCGCTGCCATAGACGGATAATTTGGTTGATCAAATATGTCTTCATAGCCAGCATCAGATCCTGGTAACTGAGGCATATACCCGAAAGCATCGGTCAGGCCGGCACCTGGGGGAAGATTCATCGCAAAACTGGCTGCTTGCGGCCCCGTAGGACCAGCGACACGCTCTTCATCAGGGTCACGCATCATCTGTGAAACAGAGCCGCCCAGGTTGTATTCAAAAATATCAGTGGTGTCAACCGCGCCACCGCCAGCAAACATGGGAAAACCTTGCTTGAAATCCTCGCGCATTTTAGGGGTGATATCGACGGAGTGGACGGTGTCATTTTTCCTTGCGTTTCCAAATCCAAGCTCTTTAAGCAATTTATCGCTTTCTTTAAACCCAGAGACTGGCAACTCGCTCGTGCCAACCTTAACACCATACGGCTTAACCAACTTGCCTAGCGCGTTGCGATAGGTCTGGTCATAAAACTGCTTCATGCCATCGCCACCAATGCTGAGGTCTTGGCCTTTTAGGATGCGGGTTAGTGACATACCCTCCTCAAAAGGTTTCTCCACCAACGACTTTGCTGCATCCTTTCCAATCAATGCAGGTAGTTCATCAAAACTTTCAATAGTTTGCATAATGACAGGGCTGTCATTCTTATCAAACGCTGATATTGTAATTCTTCCTCGGTGAGCTTCGTCATTGAAATAGAGCAGGTCACTTCGTGCACCCTCCACTTCTGCCTTAAACGGATTATCCTGAGAATACAGGTCTGGCAATTCGTCACTAAGGTTTGCCATTGCCTCTCTCGCCTTATCCCCGTGTGCGGTGTAATTGGCATGAGCTTTATCATATCTATTTTGAGCTTCTTTTTGTTGTTGCTTTAAAAATATATTATGCTCTACGTCACCAGCAAGTCTAATCTCATTGATCTGCTTACTCAGGTCATAACGATCCGCTTGCTGCTGGCCAGTGGTTAGATACAGTCTGTCGTAATCACCATTGGCAGCTTCAACCAGGGCACGCTTTATCGCTACATTGTAGTCGCTGGATTTGTCAGTGGCCTTGAACGGGCGGTCGGGTAAGGCGTTTGCGTTGTCTGCTAGAAGACGAGCCCCTTCGCGGTTTAACTCATCTACTTCTGGTCCCAATGCTCTCATGCTGCGCTGAAATTCTTCAGGACTTATGGAGATATCTTCAGACATAACCGTAACATTGTCTTGTATTTCGACTTGCCTTGCATCAATATCTTTAAGCCTAGCTGAACGATCTCCTTTATAGCCAAGGTCTTTACCCGCAGACGCCCAGTCATCCTGGATCTCTTCAATCAACAGACCTTTCTTATTTTCAGTATCCACGCGGTCATTCAGGCGAAGGGTCATTGCGACATTGTCTACGCCGGAGTAATGACCTCCCTTGTAGATATCATCACCTTCAGGCAGCTGGATTAAAATCTCGCGGTAGTTGTTGTTTTGAGTACCACCACCTAATGTATATTCGGAGTATTTTGTTAAATTACCACCCTCAGTTAATTTTTGGGCAGCGTCTGCAGCATCATCAGCTTCCGCAAAACTTTGTAAAGCCCTTCCGTCACCGTCATAAACTATATACGGACCATCATCCGTAGCATAGTAATCAAAAGGCCCCTTTGCCTTATTGCCACCTAAGATAGTCTCATCCAGGCGAATCTGATTATCGGTGATAAACTGCTGCACTTCCTGGCGAGGAATATCATTACGACCCGCAAAATGGTCCTCAAAACCAATAGCCCTTAACTCATCCGGCTTCACCTGGCCCTTACCCGTCAAATCATTCAGATAACCCTGCACGTTTCCACTCTTACGCTGCAGGTCCAGTGCCGACTCGGCTGCCTGGGAATATAAACCAGTCTTAGTCGCCTGGCGCACCCTACCAGGTAAAATCATTGAGCCCAATAACGCCGTACCTTCAGCCTTATTAACGCCAGGTTCACCAAAGATATCGATCAACTCAGGCTTAGCATCCTGATACATGCCCAGCGCACCACCCAACACATCAACGGCGGACGGAAGTGGACGCTCAGGGGTAGAGGCTAAACCACGGAAATTCATTGCGGCGTCCATGCCCTGGCCCATCATGTCACTAATGATCGCAGCATCACCCTGCAGTTCTGGACGGGCCAAAAGCTCTTCATCTGTACGCGCATCACCCGTAATAGCTTGCTTTCCATAACGATAAGCATCGTTAATAAAGCCTTTAGCCATATCAGGAATAATAGCCAGCGCACTTAGATCTGCGCTGTCACCAGGGTGCTGGCCGCGCAGCTGCGGATTGGTGTATTGAGGGTCAAATATGTCGATATCGTCTTCATTCATGTGCCAAGCATCTCATCAAGTTCTTCAATATCGGTCACAGGTTCAATGAAAATAGGCGTGCCTGGTCCCGCATAAAGGCATGCCACATGAACATCAAAGAATTCCAATGCTTCATCATAATCCATGCCGTCACGATCAACAAGCACTTGAATACATTTCTGGCGATCATAAACCAGGCAATCAAACGAGCCGTACTGGGCGCCAAACCCTAGTATCGCATCATCAAAACCATCGACCTTTAGAGCAACGGGCTCATCACCTATGTCTAGTTCCAAAAGTCAGTCACTACTTTTTCTTCCTTGAGATCCTAGCAGCTGCCTGGGACTTACCCGTCAACTCACCAAAATGAAACAGCTTCACGCTGCTCTTGCCATGCGTCTTACCAGAATGCAACGACCCATCAGGCATTTTGTGCATGCCACCCTTATGAACGCTCCCATCCTTCTTATAATGATTAACGCCCTTCATCGTCATCCTCCAAATATTTATGCAGAAAAATAAACCACTGGTCCAACGTCATCACCACGGTCTGGGCGTTGTCACGCTCCCAGGCAGGATTGACGGCGTAAATAGGCACGCAGACCCTAATAGCCTTATTGTTGAATTTATATATTAACACCGGAACCCTATCGCCGCACGCTTCACACACCTGGGCCCACCAGGCAGGCGCATACCACCAACCACTCTTATACGCCTTGGCTTCGATAGCATGGCCAGGTATCTCAATATCACACATGCCAGCGGTCTGATATTGGTCCAGGTTGCGCTTGCAGCTAACATCAAGCTCATTATCAGCAAAAAAAGTATTTAGGCGCTTTACCAGGTCCCGCTCAAAAGCTGCCCCTTTGTTGCGTGAATCGGCCATCGTCATTTCCTTTAGTTTGAAAAATTGAAAAAAATTTTACCCCCCAGGGCACTTTATATGTGCAAAAGTTTGCACCTAAAAAGGGAAAGTGGCAAGACATTATCTCATATGCAATTTTGAGTATTGAATGTGCCAAACCCTATATATACCTCGCCCCCTGGCGCCGGCTGCTGCTGGGGGTGCCAAGGAAAAAAGGAAAACACATATTCGATTCTAATCGCCAGGTCCATAGGGGTCCAATTTTTACGCCCTGGAGCCCAGTATATAGGCATATCAGACCATAACGTGACCCCCGTGCTCACAGGGGGAGTTACATCGCTGCACCAAACCCTGGCAAAACCTCAGCTATATCACTGAAATCTATAACAAAACCAACATTCATTCCTTTTTTGAATAATCCTAGGCCCTACAAGGGGAGAGGCCCCTTTCTTTGTTGTTTAATTACAAAATGAATAACCCCTTTGCTTTCCTCTCGGCTACAAATCCTTCGTGTCATAGTCGCCCTTGATGCCTAGCAATGCGTTCAGCCGCTCCTTGATGTCCTCCTTGGTCATCTTATCCAGGTTAGCGTTGATGTTAAGGCTTTGGCTGCGTTGTATTGACAGTCCAGCCAGGCTGTTGAGCTCCTTCACTGCGCTCACTGCGGCGTTGTAGTTGCCTTGTTCAAACGATGTCTCGGCTATGTTCCATAGCATTGCACCGGTCTTCTCTGGTGTGATGGCATACTTCTCTCGCAGTTCTTCCTGGGCAATGCGTACTGCCTTTGTCACCTTCGGATGGTCTCTGCCGTTTAGCATCTTCGATGCAGCATTGGATGGGAAGCTAAAGCCTGCTCTTCGAGCTGCCTCAGTCTGCCCGCATGCACCTTCGGTGTAGTGCCATACGAATCCTGCTTGCAGGTCGGTAATGCCTAGCTCCTCGTTAGCAATAAACTGTATGGGTGCGTTGGCCAGCTTCGGCTTCTCCTTCCTGGGTCTGCCTAGTTTTTTGTCTTCTTGAGCCATAGATCCCCCACCTGTTTTGCGAACATCCGTTCGGCCTCACCATCGCCCATTGGTCTCTCACCGTACTCATTTCTTTCCACGACGTTCATGTCTCGCCACCGTCTGTAATTATCCAGATACTCTTGGTCCTCGTCATAAATAAAGTCTTCCATACGTTTCTCCAGTGTACAGTGTAGGGTATGGTAGGTGTCCTATACTAAGGCTATATAACACTATATAAACTATAAATAACTACTACTTATACTTATATAAAACTACTCTACCTAAAAGACTATACCCTACCCTACCTATAATTAATTAGCTTTAATATCAATAACTTACATCATGTTCTAACAGTGTACAGGGTATAGCTACCTCCAATGTGCAAATTCCCATACATTATCGTGTCGACTTATACCAACTTTGCACCTCGACACGCTATCGACAATATGCCACCCTCCTCACCCTACCCCACCCTACACATCCCACCTCGGTGGTGGGGGGAAGTTGTCATCCGCCTTGATGATCGGGTCATAGTCCAGGTCATATATCTTCTTACCATTGCTGTACCGTGGTTCTACACCGCGATCAGCAAGGACTCGTGCAGCGTCCTTGAAGTCTGCCATCCTGGGATTATTGATCCCCATGTCTCTTAGCAGGTGCGTCATCTGTACTGGTTTGGTGTCTGCACTCTTAAACCGTATGTATTGTAACAGTAGGTCCTCGACCGCACTTTGCGTTCTAAAGAACTCATTGCTATCCTGCAGCATAGCGCGCTCTTCGCTGGTAAGAAACCAAGACTTATTCTTAGCCTCGTACATAGTCTCTTTGATCTCTGCCCATACCTGCTGCATGTTCAGACCATGCCGCCAGTCTATCTCAGTCACCGGTACAACCCAGAACCGTCTGTTGCCGCTGGTATCAATCAGGAATTCCTTCTCATTAACACTGGCATAGAATGCTGTGCGCCGCTGGTAATTACTAAATGCCCTATCATAGGGTAGCCGCAGCTCATCACTACGCTTGGTTAGAAACGCCTTGAGCTGGTCAATATCCGCACGCTTAAACGTACTGCCCAGCTCTCCGAGCTCACAGATCCAGTGGCTAACACACTGCTTAACACTGTCCTTATCCTGGGGGTTGAGTGTCGCACCCTCCAGCAGCCAGTCCTTATTGGGTGCCAGGCTACCAAACCACTGCGTCTTTCCGACGGCCTGAGCGCCCTGGAATACCAGGATACCCTCCAAATTAGCTCCGCCCTCCTCGCACGCTGCAGCCACACAACCTAGCAACCACTTCTTCATCAGCATCTCTTTAAGCGGCTCATTAGGACTCTTAATAGTGTCCAGGAACATCTGCAGCCTGGTCTTACCATCCCAGGGCACACTCTCCATCCACTCCTTGACTGGGTTGTACTCCCTAGCCAATAGCTTGAGGTTGAACCGTACCCTCTCATGGGGGATACCCATCCTAATACAACGATCCTCAATCTCAATGATTGCCGCATCATCCTTCAGGTCAGCGATAAACTTCTGGTTGGGGATCTCAATCTCGATAGCCTTCTTGATGACGTTGTAGTCTACCTGGATCTGATTCGTCACCAGGACGCCACGGTGATTGTCTTTAGTGTGTAGGTAACGACCATTGCTGTTACGCTCAAAATCAAACTCTTGGGGTATCACAACCTCCTGCAGCGACGGCATAACCTCACCCTGCAACGCCTCTTTATGGTCATTGTAATCACCCTTGGACTGCGGCATGAATACCTCAGCCTGGCCACCCCCAGATTTAATGACCTGGGCAGCCCTTATCGCTTCCTTCTCGCCGGTACTATTGTCGTCAAAGTCCGCAATAAATATATGCTTAGCCTGGGCAAAATGTCCGAATATAACCTCTGCGACCGGTGCTAGATTGTAAGCATCAAAGCTCACCACCACCGGCTGGTTCATATCCTGGTAGTAACTAGCTGCAGTAGCATAGCCCTCACAGTAGTTAATAGTGTGGGCATCCTTCATCAGCTCCTGGCCTATGATAAAGAAGCTGGCCTTCTTCTTGGAGCCCGTCAAGAACATCTTGCCGCCATCATCGTCAATATACTGCAGTCCAACGATTGTAAGAGCCTGGTCCAGCAGCGGAACCATCATCCGACCATCAGTATGCTGCTTGATGCCGTGGCTCTTTACGTTCTTTTTAACCAGGTAAGGATGATCGATACACTCAGCAGCAGCGTCCCAGATATTCTGGCTGCGCTTAGCTGCCCTGTTGTTACGCTCTTCCTTCTTAGCCTGAGCTTCATCCTGCAGCACCTTGATCTCTTCGCGCTGCTCGTCGGTCATCTTGTAGTTACCGCTGTTGTTTGGGCGCCAGGTAGCTGTAGGATTAGCACTGTCGATACGATAATCACCGCACCGACCAAAAGGAATTGTCTGGTCTGCCCAGAATTGATACCAGCCGGTTAGCTTATGCTTACCATCAACGTCCATATAAGCCCGTCCAATGCTGCCATCAACCAGCAGACCCTTCTTGTGGTCCAAGCTCAACCCATTGGTAGCCAGGAACGCCTCAAATTCTTGTCTGAAGTTGCCCGTTATGGGCCTAGATTTATCTTTGTGGTTCGTTGCACTGACTAAAAATGACATTTATCTTGATACCTCCGTTAGAATGTGTAGAATAGTGCAAAGAGTTACAAACAACAACCCATAAACAAGAGGAATTGCAAAATGGCACTTACAGCAAGCGCAGGAAGTGGTGGAGAATCAAGTTTTGAGACCGTCCCACCAGGCTCATACGAGGCTATTTGCTATCGACTTGTCGATGCAGGCACAGCCGAAGAAGACTATAAAGGCGAGATTTCCAAGAAGCATAAGATTTATATCTTTTGGGAAATCCCCGAACTCACGCTTTCCGACGGGCGGCCATATTCTATCTTTCATGGCTACACCTTGTCACTCAACGAAAGATCTAATTTGCGGCGTGACCTCCAGGCTTGGAGAAACAAGCCTTTTACTGAGGATGAGCTGCAGGCATTTGACCTAACCAAGCTGTTAGGTGTTACCTGTAAGATCAACGTGGTCCTTAACAGTAACGGAAACCCTAAGATAGACGGCATTTTCTGTTCTGACGGTGGTGCCAAGAGAGTAGAGACAACCAACCCTACCTCAGTTTTCGACCTGGAAGAATACTGCAAAGAGTTCTCCGGTGAAGCCTCTGAGACCAGCAAGGCGCAGTGTGACGTTTATGAAGAGCTCCCGCGCTTCATTCAATGGAGAATCGGCGGTTGTGATGAGGTTGACAAAGATCCTGTGCGACCATGCTTTGAAGTGGCAGCAGCGCAAAAGAAAGGTCAACCAGCACCTGTTGCTGCAGCACCTCAGCGAACAACTGGGTTAGAAGCGATGGCAAAAGACCAGGCTAAAGCTGCAGTAGCTGCCGCAGAAACAGCTAAAAATGAACCATTAATTGATGATGATATTCCATTCTAGGAGGACTTATGAAGGTTCAATTAAGTGCGGACGAGGCTAACAGACTGCTGGTAACTCAGCGGTCTTTAGGTCTAAGCAATGTTGCTATGGCAGAACACCTAGGTGTAAGCCCTGGCGTTTGGAGTAGAGCATTAGACGGGAAGAAGGTCAGGATCGATAGCTACAAGAAGCTGACTGCAATCCAGGTTGATTTCCAAATGGGCGATGCCCACGACATGGTGAACTCACCAAGCCATTATGCTGACTCATCCATAGAATGTATTGACGCTATGGTGGCAGCCTTTGGTCAGGAGCGGGTCCAGGATTACAGTGAGATTGCAGCCTTTAAGTATCAATGGCGCTGCGGGAAAAAGTTGTACAACGATGCCAACCAGGATAAAGCTAAGTTCGTTTGGTATCTCCGTTACTCA
>Ga0208770_1000135_pt1 | contig 55305 bp, 60 predicted proteins | sample AntAceMetag02UK9_FD_184771 | JGI IMG/M metagenome (GOLD analysis project Ga0208770, IMG submission 184771) | Saline lake microbial communities from Ace Lake, Antarctica - Antarctic Ace Lake Metagenome 02UK9 (SPAdes) (version 2) | ecosystem: Environmental > Aquatic > Non-marine Saline and... | reverse complement strand
CTCCACGGATTCATCGGGGACGTCCCACCTGCAGAGTTCGAGGAAGCGTTCTATGCTGACAACCGTCAGGCAAAAGCCTTGGCAGAAAACACAACTCTGGGGTCTCTATAAAACCCAGGACGGTTCAGCTCCAGGATTCCAACGTTGTTTTCATTGTCAGTGGTTCGTGGTTGATTGAGGTAACAATTCGGTGAGGAGAGATTATGTCGATTTCATTTGTGGCACTCGACTTTGAAACGGCCAACAGCAACAGGGCCTCAGTGTGTGAAGTTGGCCTCTATAAGGTGATCGATGGTGAGCAAAGTGGTGTCTTCTCAAGCCTTGTTCTGCCTCCCAAGAGTGTGGGTCAGTTTGATTCAAGGAATGTCAGCATTCACGGAATCCAGGAGTCTGATGTTCGTTCTTCCCCTGAGTGGGGGGACATCTGGCCAGAGGTTAGGGATTTCGTTGGCGACCTACCAATAGTGGCGCACAACGCTTCTTTCGACATCTCGGTTTTGAGAGCCACGCTTCGCGAGTGCGGCTTGAGTTGGCCTGAAGTCGACTATTGGTGCACTTTGGTAATGAGCCGCTCAGCTCTGAATTTGCCAACTTACACACTAGGAGCAGTTTCTAATGCCCTTGGTGTCAAACATGAGGGCGCTCACCGTGCGCTGTCCGATGCTCAGTCAGCCTCTGAAGTGCTGATGAGGATTGTGCTGAGCACCGAGTGTTCGACCATCGACGATGCAGGCAAGCAACTCAAAGTTTCCAGAGGGAAACTCTTCCAGGACAGTTGGCTGCCATGCCGCAGTCGAGTCTTCCTTTCAAAAGCTGACGAATCTCAAAGGTTCACAGAAAGGCTAAGTTCAATCGGGGTCGACGGTCACAGCCCAGATCCGAGTGGTGACTTTTATGGGAAAGCCGTAGCAATTACAGGAACTCTCGTCTCAATGAAAAGAGAAGAAGCCCAAAGTCTTCTTGTCCAAGCTGGGGCAATCGTGAAGGACGGTGTCTCGTCCAAACTTGACTACCTCGTTGCAGGTATGCAAGATTCGCAACGCCTAGTCAAAGGCGAAGTTCAGTCTTCAAAGTACCGAAAGGTCGAAGAAATGCGTTCGAAGGGAAGCGGAATAGAAATCATCGATGAGGAACAGTTCCTACAAATGCTCCGTGACTGAACTGCTTGCTTGGTTATTTTCCTAGCAACTCTGCGACGCGACCCAGACGATCACCGAACTCCTCCATCCAAGGAAATGGGCTTTGCGCAGGAATACTGATCCAGGCAGTATCTCCGCCGTCTGCTCCTGTGTGTTGACCCATGTGTCCTATGACGTATTGCTTCAGAATTGATTTCGGTAAGAGCCAGGCTTGTACGTCAAACGGTGAGATTCCAACACAAAGAGCAAAGTCATATTCTTGATCTCGAATCTGCTGGAATTTGTAGACTCCTGTATTCCAGATTGTCGACATCTTTATCTCGATTCGCTTTCCATTGATCACTCGATCGCAGTCGCTGGTGGGGGGACGAGTAACGTCAAATCCCTTGGCCGCTGCCCAACCAGCAACCAGGGCCTCACCGATTGCCCCTCTTTGCCGTGAGGAGGGCAGTCTTTTTACCCACTCAAATGGGCTACCCACCCATGGGTCATCGTCCTGGACGAGATAATCGTTCGCGATTGCCGCAGCGAGGGAGGCGAAGATTCGAACGTCTTCGTCCGAAATCTTTCTAAGAGAGTGCTGTTCCGACATTCATATCCTGAGTGTCAAACCTTACAGTTCCCATCAAATCTGACCCTATTCGCTTTCTCATTACCTCGATAGCCTCGGGGTTACTGTCGACAAGGACGAATCGCCTACCTAGTTTTGCGGCAACCGCTCCTGTAGTTCCACTGCCAGCAAAAAAATCAAGCACCCAATCCCCTTGTTTGGAACTAGCCGCTACTATCCTGCGAAGTATGCCCTCTGGCTTCTGGGTCACGTATCCCGTTTTTTCCTTGCCTGTTGGGGAGACAATCGTGTGCCACCAGACGTCCGTCGGCAACTTCCCTCTTGCTGCTTTTTCAGGGGTGACAAGCCCAGGAGCCATGTAAGGCTCTCTATCTACTTCTTCGTTGTTGAAATAGTAGGTTTTAGGGTTTTTCACATAAACGAGAATATTGTCGTGTTTCGCTGGCCATTTTTTTGTAGCCCTGGCTCCGTAGTCGTATGCCCAAATGATTTCGTTCAGAAAACTCTCTCTCCCAAAGAGGGAATCAAGAAACACCTTGGCGTAGTGAACTTCTCTAAAATCCAAATGAAGGTAGAGCGTGCCGTGATCAGCTAACACTCTCCAGGCTTCAAGCAACCTCGGCTCTAGAAAAGCCCAATAGTCTTCAAAATCATCGTTATATCGGAAAGCCTCGCCCTTTATAGTTTCGTAAGTCTGTCCTTTGAAGCCCACTCGATCGCCATCGGACGACTTGACTGTTTTCATAGTCTGCCGACTCTGCACCTTTCCCGTGTTGAAAGGTGGGTCGACGTAAATCAGGTCAAAACTCTCTGAGGGCAAAGATTTCAGAAGGGGCAGATTGTCCCCATGAAGGACAAGATTCTCGCTAGTTGTTGACCATGTTTTCTCCATCGTCCAACTTTAGCCTGCCCCCTTCACTTGGCTTTTCTATGGTGCCTCTTGGGTCGCACCAATATCAAGATTTCTGTAAACCGTCGGGCGACTTACTCCGAAGGGGTCGGCGATCTCCTGAACATTTCTGCCATCTGTATAGAGACGACTCACCTCAGCGATTTGCTTCGGTGAGAGCTTAGGCTTTCTCCCTCCTAGCTTTCCTCTCGCCCGTGCTGCGGCAAGGCCGTCCATTGTTCGTGACCGCATGAGTTCACGTTAAAATTCGGCAAACGCAGCCACCATGGTGCAAAACAGCTTTCCCTCTGGGGTAGATGTGTCAATGCTCTGCTCAAGAACTTCCAGCTGAATACCTTTGTCCTCCAGTTCACCCACGATCGTAAGTAAATCTTTCGTTGATCTGCCAAGGCGATCGAGGCGGGTGATAACAAGGACATCGCCTTCTCTCAACTGTTCCCTGACTGAAGGTGTCAATAAAGAGACGATCAATTAAAGAAGAAAAACCCCTGTATTTACAAGGGTTTCTTCTATTTCGTGGAGCCTAGGAGAATCGAACTCCTGACCTCCTGCTTGCAAAGCAGGCGCTCTACCAATTGAGCTAAGGCCCCTCAGGGTTTTATTTAGTTGTGTGGGGCTACCAGGACTTGAACCTGGGACCTCTTCGTTATCAGCGAAGCGCTCTAACCACCTGAGCTATAGCCCCCTAGGCCGAATACGACTTTAGCGCACTCTGGGCACAAGCCACTACTCTACTGGTTCGTGAACCCCACTGTTAAACCGCCTGTGAGGCGCGCGATTACGTTATACAAAATTGCGCTCAATGACCCCAAGACGGTCAATGACACCATATTAATAAGAGCACCAACAAGACCTAACAGCGCCACCTGGTTGAAACTCAACAAAGCAACAACGGCGCCGCCCCCTTCACCCAAAACATCGCCGACGACACCCTCTAGCGCGCCGATAACCCCGACCGCGCTCAACAACACCCAGCTCAATAGAACGACGAGAAAAACGGAGATAGAAATCGCAGCTGAGACGAGTGAAGAAACTTTCACGGCGGCCCACAAGTCGATGTAGACCAGGTTGAGTCTCACCTGCTTGGCGGCGGGAGCAGAGGATCGTTCTTGACGGGGACTTGCAGTGGCCGTATCGGTCATTCCGAAACTTCTTTCTCAACATTTTCGGTAGTTGCTTCCACGACACTACCCTCCTCGTCCGGAACTTTCAGGTCACGTTCAGAGTTGCGAGCGATTCCGAGAACTTTGTCTTCCTCCGCCATTCGAGCAAAGACAACGCCCATCGTGTCGCGGCCCTTTGCTGGAACTTCTTCCACGCCGGACCGCACAACTTTGCCACTTTCCAGAACGACCAATACCTCGTCCTCATCGCCCACGATGAGGGCGCCTGCTAGGGCTCCTCTTGTTTCTGAGAGCTTCGCGACTTTAATTCCAATACCGCCACGTTGTTGTGCGCGATACTGATCGACCGCGGTGCGCTTTGCATACCCACCTTCGGTGACAACAAAAACATAACCCTCATCGGTAAGCACGGAAGCGGACAGAAGTTGGTCCTCCCCCCGAAAATGCATTCCAATGACGCCCGCAGTGGAGCGCCCCATGGGACGCAACGAAGAATCTGTTGCGCTAAACCGAAGCGACATTCCTCCTCGCGAAACCAGGAGAACGTCATCCCCTTCGTTTGCCAGCAAAGCGGCAACCAGCTGGTCCTCCTCTTTTAGGTTGATGGCGATGATTCCACCGGACCGATTGGTGTCGTATTGGGTGAGCTCAGTCTTTTTAACCATCCCTTTTTGAGTGGCGAGGACAAGATACTGCGCAGCCGCATAGTCGGCTATGTCGAGGATTTGGGCTATTTCTTCTCCTGGTTGGAGAGCTAGGAGGTTTGCCACGTGCTGGCCTTTTGCGTCTCGACCCGCTTCTTGGACTTCGTAAGCTTTTGCGCGATAAACGCGACCCGTGTTGGTAAAGAACAATAACCAGCGATGCGTTGTGGTGACAAAGAAATGTTCAACGACATCATCTGCTCGAAGTTGGGCGCCCTTAACCCCTTTACCGCCTCTGTGTTGACTGCGGTAGTTGTCGCTCCGCGTCCGCTTGATATAGCCGCCCCTTGTCACCGAGACCACCATTTCCTCTTCCGGAATTAGGTCCTCGTTAGTCATCCCGCCGTCGAAGCCCATCAGGATTTCGGTTCGGCGGTCATCACCAACCCTGTTGGTAATGTCGGCGAGCTCCTCCGAGACAATGGTTCGTTGCCGTTCGTCACTAGCCAAAATTGACGTGTAGTCCGCGATGAGACGTTCAAGCTCTGCCGCTTGTTCCATGATTTTCTGGCGCTCGAGCGCCGCGAGGCGGCGCAGTTGGAGGTTCAGAATTGCCAGGGCCTGTTCTTCGTCAACGTTGAGGAGTTTTTGGAGGCCCTCCTTCGCTTCTTCTGCGGTTGAAGACTTCCGAATCAACGCGATGACATCGTCCAGCGCATCGAGGGCTTTGAGATACCCGCGCAGGATGTGTGCGTCGGCTTCTGCCTTGTCGAGGCGGAATTGAGTCCGTCGCACAATCACTTGAATCTGGTGAGCCACCCAGTGGGTAATAAAAGCATCCAGTGTGAGCGTGCGTGGTACCCCGTCCACAATGGCCAACATGTTGGCGCCGAAGTTTTCTTGAAGGGACGTGTGCTTGTAGAGGTTGTTCAAAACAACTTTGGCCACTGCGTCACGCTTAAGAACAATGACCAGGCGCTGCCCCGTGCGACCGGACGTCTCGTCACGGATATCCGCAATACCGGCGACCTTTCCATCCTTCACCAGGTCTGCGATTTTAATAGCTAGATTGTCGGGGTTTACTTGGTAGGGAAGCTCGGTAACCACCAAGCAGGTTCGGTTCTGAATCTCTTCTACCGCTACGACCGCGCGCATGGTGATGGAGCCTCGACCTGTTCGGTAGGCGTCTGCAATCCCTGCGTTACCGAGAATTTGAGCCCCGGTGGGAAAGTCTGGCCCTTTGACCATAGTGAGGGCTGCGGCGAGAAGTTCTTCCGTGGAAGCGGTGGGGTGTGCCAGATGCCACTGTGCCGCCTCCGCTACCTCCCGAAGGTTGTGAGGAGGAATGTTGGTCGCCATACCCACAGCAATTCCCACAGAACCATTGACAAGAAGGTTGGGAAAACGGCTTGGCAGGATGCTAGGTTCCTGAGTCCGTCCGTCATAGTTTTCCTGGAAGTCCACCGTGTTTTCTTCAATATCCCGAACCATTTCCATCGCCAGATTGGCCATCTTGGTTTCGGTGTATCGCGGTGCTGCGGCGCCATCGTTTCCAGGGCTTCCAAAGTTTCCCTGACCCGCAGCGAGGGGATATCTCATACTCCAGGGCTGCACCAGCCGGACGAGGGCGTCATAAATTGCCGTGTCACCGTGGGGGTGAAACTTACCCATGACATCACCGACAACTCTGGAACACTTGGAGAAGGCTTTATCGGGTCGGTAACCCCCGTCATACATGGCGTAAAGCACGCGACGATGGACAGGCTTAAGCCCATCTCTCACATCTGGTAGCGCCCGTCCCACGATGACACTCATTGCGTAGTCCAAATAGGAGCGCTGCATCTCGACCTGGATATCGACCTGGTCGATTCGATCGATGGGCCCGGGGGTCTTCTCTTGTTCTGTCACAGTGTTGTCCTAAATATCTAAGAATCGAACGTCGCGTGCATTTTTTTGAATGAAACCCCTGCGTGCTTCAACATCCTCACCCATGAGCGTGCTGAACACTGTGTCCGCAACTGCTGCATCATCCAAGGTGACCTGAAGGAGTGTCCGAGTTTCGGGGTTCATGGTCGTGTCCCACAGTTCCTGGTGGTTCATTTCACCCAAACCTTTGTAGCGCTGGATGGAATTGTCTTTAGGAAGCCTCTTCCCCTCTTCCTTGCCCGCAACTATGAGAGCGTCCCGCTCGCGGTCGCTGAACACATAGTCGTGCTCGGCGTTTGACCATTTGATCCGATACAACGGGGGCTGCGCCAAGTACACATAGCCCTTTTCAATCAATGGACGCATGTATCGGAACAAAAGCGTCAGCAACAACGTGGTGATGTGTTGGCCGTCCACGTCGGCATCTGCCATCAAAACAATTTTGTGATATCGAACTTTTTCAACATCGAAATCTTCGCCGATACCAGCACCAAAGGCGGTAATCATCCCCTGGATTTCCGTGTTTCCGAGGGCGCGATCAAGTCGCGCCTTTTCAACATTAAGAATTTTTCCACGAAGAGGAAGGATGGCTTGGGTCTCCGGGTTTCGGCCCGAGACTGCGCTCCCTCCAGCGGAGTCACCCTCCACAAGAAATATTTCACTTAACGCCGCATCCTTGGACTGACAGTCTTTTAGCTTTCCTGGCATCCCCCCAGACTCGAGGAGACCTTTTCGTCGCGTCTGTTCCCGAGCTTTACGTGCAGCGATGCGGGCTTGGGACGCCTGCAGCGCTTTGCGCACAACATCTTTTCCTTGGGCTGGGTTTCTTTCAAACCAGTCGCTGAGGTGCTCACCCGCTACCTTTTGCACAAAAGATTTTGCTTCGGTATTACCAAGCTTCGTTTTTGTTTGCCCCTCAAACTGTGGCTCTCCCAGTTTCACAGAAACAACTGCCGTGAGGCCCTCGCGAACATCATCCCCCGTCAGGTTTTCGTCTTTTTCTTTCAGGAGCCCACTAGACCGAGCAAACCGGTTAACAAGAGTGGTCAATGCCGCCCTGAACCCCTCTTCGTGGGTTCCCCCCTCGTGAGTGTTAATGGTGTTCGCGTAAGTATGGACGCTCTCTGAATACGCATTAGTCCACTGCATGGCGACCTCAAGAGCAATCTTGCGCTCGGTATCTTCGGCCTCAAAATAAATGATGTCGGCGTGCACAACATCGCTTTTCTTTGCATGGTTAAGGTACTCGACGTAGTCGACCAGACCTTGTTCGTACATGAAACTGTCTTTACGATCACTGCCACTGGCTCGTTGATCATGAAGGTCGATACGAAGACCTTTATTCAGGAAAGCCATTTGCTGGAATCGGGTTCGGAGGGTTTCATAGTCGAAGTCGACGGTTTCGAAAATCGTTGTGCTGGGCCAAAATGTAATAGTCGTTCCCGTTTCGGTGCTGTCTCCGCCTTGTAGGAGGGGGGCTTGCGGAACACCGTCGCGGTAAGACTGCGTCCACGCGCTGCCCTGGCGTCGCACTTCGACGTCCAATTTCTCTGACAGTGCATTCACCACACTGCTGCCAACTCCGTGAAGACCGCCGGATACGGCGTACCCGCTACCGCCGAACTTTCCGCCGGCGTGCAAAGTGGTTAAGACAACCTCGACAGTGGACCGCTTCTCCACTGGATGGTCATCGACGGGAATTCCTCGCCCGTTGTCCGTCACCTTCACAGAACCGTCAGGCTGAATTTCGATAGTGATGTAATCACAATGGCCCGCCAGAGACTCATCAACAGAGTTGTCAACAATTTCGTACACCAAGTGGTGCAAGCCCCTGGGCCCAGTCGACCCTATGTACATCCCTGGCCTTTTACGGACCGCCTCTAGTCCTTCAAGGACTTGGATATCACCTGCGCCGTAAGAACCTTCTTCGGAACTTTTCTTGGCCGCTGGTGTCATGGGTGTGGCTCCTGAAGAAAGGTGTCAGCAGAAGGGTGCTTCCGCTGAGCGTGGCGGTCTTTCTGCCACATTTCATTCTACCGAGCGTGCCCCAGAAATAGCCGGATTTAGGCCCTCTGGGGAGAGATTTATTTATTAACCACCAATTAGGGGTATCTAACCGTAAGTATCGCGCGGGCCACGCCCTGGAACCGAGCGTGGGCCATGTTTCCAGGAGGGGGCACCCGGCCCTTTTATAGATAATCCTGTGATGCCCGCCTGAGGAAACCGCTCTTTGAGAGAATCGAGCAACGTTATCTTCATGATGCGGAGCTGTGTAGCCCACGCGCTTGAATCGCATGTCACTTCCAAAACACCATTTTCCGCGCCCGTGGGAGCAGTATGGTGAGCGACATCATCTCCCACGATGTCTGCCCATGCCGTAACTAATTCAGCTTGTGCCAGGGGAATCTCCCAGCCCATCGTGTGCTCAAGGATGCCAAACGCTTCCGCCATCGACCCGGGATCACGGCCACCCGTAAAAGGCTGAGATCCCTCAACCGATGTTTCACGTGAAACCCTCCGGTAGCTCCCAAACTTTTGTTTCAATCGGCGAAAGACAAGACGCGGTTCATCAAAGCTCATCGGGCGACCACCACCCCACCATTCACGTCAAAAGACTTGCCGTGGAGTTCATGGGGAATATCCTCTTCCACCGCACTAGTGACAATCAGTTGCTCGTATTGGGCGACAACAGATACCAACTGTGCTCTTCGCCGGGCATCAAGTTCTGCGAACACGTCATCCAAAATGATGATCGGGTCGCCGCTAGGTCGGTCGTCTCTTAGCCACGCTGCCGTTCCTAAACGCAAGGACAGGGCAAGGGACCAAGTTTCCCCTTGGCTGGCGTGAGTCCTCGCCGGCTGGCGAGAGATCATCAGCTCAAGATCATCTCTTTGAGGTCCCACGAGCGACAACCCACGCTCCCGCTCGGAGGCTTCGACGCTAAGAAGAGCCTGGGAAATCCTTTCCAAAATTTCCTCGCGAGAGGTCTTGCCATGAATCACATACCCCTTGGCGATGTAATCTGCGGTGATCTCGTGACCCCCCGCTAAGTGTTCGTAAGCCTGGGACACGTGAGGGAGAATATTGGCCCATTGCGTACGACGGTGACTCACGATCTCTGCCGCCAACGAAACAAAGGATGTGTTCCACACCTCCAGCGACGAGAGGTCACTTGACCGAGAGTTACTTCGGAGGGTCTTTAGTAGCTTGTTTCGTTGCCTCAACACTCTGTCAAAGTCCGCATAAACTGCCGCCATGGACGGTGAAGTAGAAATCACCAGGTCATCAAGAAATTGGCGGCGGAAACCAGGCTCCCCTCGGACAATTGCTGAGTCCTCCGGCGCAAACATCACCGCAGAAACCCATCGGGGCACCTCCGATACCTTCGCCGGGTTGCCAGAAACAGTGGCTTCACTCGCTCCCGAGCGCTTGAGGGAAACACCCACTGATACGTCACGCTCGCCGTTCCTCAGGGTGCCAAATATTGTGGCGCGTTCCTCACCGTCTCCAATCAGCGCGCCGGAACCGTTCACTCGATGCGATCCGAGTGTTGCCAAATATCTGATGGCCTCGACGATGTTTGTTTTGCCTTGCCCGTTGGGGCCCACCAATATGTTCGTCCCTTGAACGAGCTCGAGAGAGGTTCTCTTGTGGTTTCGCCACCCCACAAGGTCTAACTGGCTAATCCACACCGGTCAGAGACTTAGCGCATCAGTAGGTTGGGTTGCAGTAAGTACCGATACCCCTGCGTGTGATCACCATCTTGAGATTTTTGAGCGGTAAGCAAGACCGGTCCCGGTTTGTTGGGGTTATCTGTGTGGGTAAAAGCAATGCGGACAAACTCACTGTGTGTGGCGGTTAGTCCATCGATAAGGAATTGTGGCTTCAGTGACACTACGCACTCTTTACCCACTAAGTGCCCGTCAATTTCTTCGGACGCCTGTGCTTGCTCGGACCCAAGGGCCTCTAACGCAACACCGTCAGCGTTGAACGAATATCGGAGGGGTGCTTCCCGCTCCAGCACCAGCGCAACTCGGCGCGTAGCTTCAATGAGATCATGGGTGCTCACTACGGCGTAGTCAGGGGTAGTTTCTGGGAATAACTTCTGGACCGGTGGAAAGGATCCCTTGATAAGTAGGGTTGTTACGGTGCGTTGGTCAGAACTGAAAGCCACAAGTTCCCGGTCACCGCCGACGCTCAACGTGATGGCCAGCGCTGGTGTGTGGGCAAAAGTTTTGCCAATCTCCGCTAACGTCCGAGCGGGTATTAGAGCCTGGAGTCCTTCGGTATCAACAGCACTTCCGGACCATGAAAGTTCCCGGGCAGCTACCCGATACCGGTCGGTCGCCATAAGAACTAGGGCGTCGGTTGATGCTTCAAGTAACACGCCGGTAATAACAGGAGTTACGTCATCGCGTGACGCCGCTGGGGCTACCTGCCCGACGGCTTGCGCGAATTCTTCTCCCGAAACAGTGCCCACGGCACCAACCACTTCAGGAAGGTTTGGATATTCCTCCACCGGCATTGTTGCCAAAGAAAACTTTGCCGATCCGGAAATAACTGAAACCGAGGATCCTGACAGGCTAAGAGTTACGCTTTCCTCAGGTAGACGCTGGGCTATTTCTGAAAGCAATCGTCCAGATACCAGAACCTGGCCGTCAACCTCTACGTTGGCAGTAACTTTAGTTTTTGCGGAAACCTCGTAATCGAAGGATGAGATCGTAACGTTCGAGTCTGCGACGGTAATAAGAACTCCGCTAAGAATAGGCAGCGTCGTTCGCTGAGGCAACAGCTTGACAGCGAAAGACACAGCTTCACTGAAGACATCCTTGTTGACTTCGAATTTCACAACACACCTATTCATTTACTGGGTTATGACGCGTACTTGATTCTGTCATAAACCCTTCGCTGTTGGAGAGCGTCGTTATTGGCATCAAGCTATTAATTTAAGGGGTTTAACAGTCATAACCGGTGTGGATAAGTGCATAACTGTCTTACATGCCTGAAGAAACACCTGAACTACAACCGTGTGAGATGTGGACAGTAGGGCGAAACTGGTGTGTATAAAGGTGACGCGAAAATTTGGGTTTCCTGGGGACTTTCTAGAGTGTGAATATTTACAGCGTGTCGTCCCCAACCGAGGAAAGTTTGTGCACAGGTTATCCACAGTGTGGGAAACCTTCAAGTAGAGCTTTTACTCCGCGCTGTATGCGGTCGTTTGTTTGATGCGGCTCGTCAGCTCGGTTACCTGGTTATAGATCGATCGGCGCTCTTTCATAAGCTCGCCAATTTTTTTGTTCGCATACATGACTGTTGTGTGGTCTCGGTTTCCAAAAAGCTGACCAATTTTTGGTAATGAGAGGTTTGTCATTTCGCGACAGAGGTACATCGCAACTTGTCGAGCTAAGGCGATGGCTTGGGAGCGAGAAGATCCATAAAGGTCATCGACGCTGAGTTGATAGAAGCCGGCCGCGATATTAATAATCTCCACTGGAGAAACGACGTTGGTGTCCTCGGTGAGGACGAGGTCTTTAAGAACGGTTTGAGCGAGCTGCATATCAATGGGGGATTGATTCAAGTTGGAAAAGGCGGTGACTCGGATGAGGGCACCTTCTAACTCTCGGATATTTGAGGACACCTTTGACGCCATGTATTCGACGACGTCATCGTTGATGTCGATGCGCTCGCTAGCAGCTTTTTTGCGGAGAATAGCAATTCTGGTCTCGAGGTCAGGCGCTTGAACATCCGTGATCAAACCCCACTCAAAACGGGACCGCATGCGGTCCTCAAAACCGGTGAGTTGCTTCGGGGGCAGGTCGCTGGTGACAACAACTTGCTTGTTGTGGTCGTGCAGCGTATTGAAAGTATGGAAAAAGGCTTCTTGCGTGGAGTCTTTGCCCTGCAAGAACTGAATGTCATCAATCAACAAGATGTCGACGTCGCGGTATCGGGTTTGGAACTCAGGCCCACGATTGTTAGCGATCGCGTTAATAAAATCATTGGTGAACTCTTCGGAGCTCACATACCGGACCCGACAACCCTTGAACATGCTGATGGCGTAGTGGCCTATCGCATGGAGAAGATGGGTTTTACCCAACCCAGAACCCCCATAGATGAAGAGTGGGTTGTACGCCTTAGCGGGAGCCTCTGCTACGGCAACAGCGGCAGCGTGAGAAAAGCGGTTGGAGGACCCAATAACGAAGTTATCAAAACTGTATTTATTATTCAGCCGAGATTGGTCGCTACTGGTGGTGGCGACAGCCGGACGTCTTTGTTGCGAAGCCATAGCCTCGATCATGTAATCATCGGTCGCTGGTAGCTGGAGAACGTCACTCTCGATATCCGGGTTCACGACAATGGCAAAGCTGCTGACCCCCGAGTCCTCGGTGCTCTCTAAAGCGGTAAGGAGGGGGAGTCGGACCCGCTGTTCCAACATTCCTCGAGTGAGCTCATTTGGTACCTCGAGGTACAGGACGCCGGCCATGACACCGCGTGGCTCCACGAGGTCAAGGAAACCCCACAGTTGCGGAGTAATTCTCGTGTCGGTGGTGAGGTGACTTTTGACACCGTTCCACAGCTCGGTGACATCTGTCTCTGTCTCGCTCACAGATATCCTCCTCGGGTGGTGTTGGCGATGGGACTCGTAACTCTACGACCGCAAAACTTACTCGTGATAAGCGTACCTACAGCCTGTGGATAACTCCACCACGGTTATAAGTTGACCGGCAAGGTCCAGGGGCTTATCCTGTAGTGTTGCCCATTCGGGCTAGGTTTTCATCGGCACAAGGCCGAGTCGGTATCGAGGAGTTTCCATGAGTAAGCGTACGTTCCAACCCAACAACCGTCGTCGGGCGAAGGTTCACGGCTTCCGACTGCGTATGCGTACCCGTGCGGGACGCGCGATTCTGGCCGCGCGTCGCCGTAAGGGCCGCACGTCGCTTTCCGCCTAAGGTAAGGGCTCCCGTGTTGCCGCGGGTCAATCGTCTTGTCTCTGCTGAAGACCTTCGAGTTACTCAGAGAAAAGGGAGACGCTTAGCGTCTGAGTTTTTTATCATCGCCTACCGCCCCACCTCGGCACAGGATCTCTCTCGGTGGGGTTTTGTGGTTTCCAAGAAGGTGGGGAATGCGGTGAACCGCAACCGGGTAAAGCGTCGTTTGCGAGCGCTCGCGGCGCAAACATTGTCTCAGGACTCTCATGGTTCGGACGCTGTCGTCCGAGCCCTTCCGGCGGCTAGGACTGCGAAATATGCAGAACTCGCTCAGGCCTGGGGTCTTGCGTTAGAGGGAATCAAGCGGTGAAAAATCAGGGAGCCTCCCTTTTGCTCGTCCCGAGAAATATCGCGCTTGCTATTTTGATGGGGTACCGGAAAGTTATTTCCCCACTGTATGGCGATGTATGTCGCTACTACCCAAGTTGTTCGCTCTACACCTTTAGGGCAATACAACAAACGGGAGCACTCTGGGGAATAGGCTTAGGGACTATTCGTATTGTCCGCTGTAACCCGTGGGCCCGCGGTGGGGTTGATGATCCCCCAGAGCGGTTGAAGGCTTGGCATGAAATAACCCCGCATGGTTTTGTGCGGGTAAAAGAAAGGTAGACCATTGGAATTTATTGACACTATTCTTTGGCCTATTCGGTGGGTGATCGAAGCGGTACTTGCGGGTGCTCACACGGGGCTCGAATTCATGGGAATGGACCCTTCCTCTGGCGCGTCTTGGTTCTTATCCATCGCCACTCTCGTGCTCATCGTTCGTGCTGCGCTCATCCCGGTTTTCGTGCGTCAGATTAAGAGTCAACGGCGGATGATGGAAATTGCGCCGGACCTCAAGAAAATTCAGGACAAGTACAAGGGTAAAAAAGATCAGTTCTCGAGAGAAGCAATGTCTCGCGAAACCATGGCTCTGTATGGCAAGGCTGGGACAAACCCGTTTTCCTCTTGCTTGCCGCTACTTCTGCAAATGCCCATCTTTTTTGGACTTTTCCGTGTTTTGAGCACTGCGGCGGAGGGGCGCGAGGGTGTCTCCTTTATGACGGAGGACCTTGCCAAGCAGTTCGGTGAGGCGGCACTGTTCGGTTTGGCTCCTCTCCAGGCCACGATGTCGTACGCGTTCAGTGAGGCGTCGGTTCTATCCTCGTCGGCAACAGTGGCGGTCATCACCACCGCTGCGGTGATGGTTGTCGCGATGTCGGCTTCGCAATTTGTCACGCAGTTGCAAATCATGTCGAAGAACCAATCGCCTGCGATGAAAGAAAGCCCGATGTACCGTCAGCAGCGAATTCTGCTGTACATGCTGCCGTTGGTCTTCCTCTTTTCTGGCTTCTACTTTTCCCTAGGCGTCATGACCTACTGGTTAGTGTCGAACTTTTGGACAATGGGTCAGCAGTTCGTTGTTATTCGCAACATGCCAACACCTGGTAGTGACGCCGCGATAGCGCGGGACGCCAGGATGACAAAGAAGCGCGAACGCAAAGGCATCGTGTTGATCGAAGACGAGGGCGCCGAAGAAGAGCCCGAAGAACCTAAGCAACGTCAGCAGCCGGTCAGTAAAGACCGAGCCAAGAAGAAGAAAAAGAAGAGGAAGTAATGGCGACCACAGAAGACAAGATTGTCGTTCCAGATGAGGGCGAGCTCGCGGCAGATTATTTGGAGACGTTACTCGACATTGCAGATTTGGATGGCGACATTGAAATCGAGGTGAAGACAGGTCGCACTTATGTGACGGTCGGTTCTCCTGACAATGACGACTTACGTGTGTTGTCTAGCCCCGAGGCTGTTGGCGCCCTTCAGGATTTGACCCGTTTGGCAGTTCAGCAAAAGACGGGTGAGTTCGCCCGTTTGGTCCTCGATGTTGCAGGTTCGCGCGACAACCGAGTTAAGGCCCTCGAAAAGCTTGTGGCTCATGCGGTCGAGAAAATCGAAGGCGGAGCAAAGAGTGCCGCCCTTCCCCCGATGAGCAGTTATGAACGGAAGCTTGTTCACGACATGGTGAGCGAAAAGGGCTATCAGTCTGGTTCTCAGGGCGAAGGCGCAGACCGACATACGGTAATTTCTCCCTCTGCGTAGGGAATGTTTCACGTGAAACATTCTGAATGTGAGTTGGAGCCCGCATCTGCGGCAGACATTTGCGGGGAAGCCCTTGGTACTTTGCGGCTTTTTGCTGATCATATTGTGAAGTGGGGCGAGGAGCTCGGGCTTGTGGGCCCTCGAGAACTGGACCGTTTATGGACGAGGCATATTCTCAATTCCGCTTTGCTTGCGAAAAAAGTTAACGCTGGAACCCTTGCAGACGTCGGATCAGGGGCGGGGTTCCCTGGCTTGGTTGTCGCTGCCATGCGCCCCGAAGTTCACTGCACCTTGATTGAGCCTTTGGGCAGGAGAGCGACATGGCTTGAAGAAGAAGCAGAGCGCCTTGGCTTGACGAACGTCAAGGTGGTTAATGAGCGGGCAGAGGATGCCTGGGGCTCCGTCACAGTGGACACGGTTACTGCTCGGGCTGTGAGCGCATTGAAGACACTCATCCCCTTATGTGTCCCATTGGTACAACCTGGAGGGGAGCTCCTGTTGATGAAGGGACAGCGCGTAGACGAAGAAATTCGCGCCGCCGCCTCTGTCATGGTCAATGCTGGGCTCACCCAGCCGCGCGTGGAAGTGACAGGTCCAGAGTTTGGCACTGAAGAGACCCGAATCTTTCGGGCAACGGTCGCGTAGCATGGCGAATGTTTCACGTGAAACAGTGAAGGGACAGCCTTGTGAATTCTCAAGAATTTGATGCCACCACTCCGCTGGCAGCAGAGCTTGCGGACCTCACTCGGCGTCGGAGTGCTTTGCTTGATGTGACCGCTCCGCTGCCCGCGCACCCGAGGGTTATTGCGGTCGCGAACCAGAAAGGCGGAGTGGGGAAAACCACGACCACGGTTAATATTGCGGCCGCTCTCGCTCACTTTGGGGCAAAAGTCCTGGTGATTGACCTTGACCCACAAGGCAACGCGTCCACGGCTCTTGGTATAGATCATCACGGCGACATTTCCAGTATTTACGACGTGGTTGTGGGAACCACTGACCTTGCCGACACGGTCGTGGTAAGCCCAGAGGACCCAAACCTTTTATGTTCCCCCTCAACGCTTGACCTTGCAGGGTCAGAAATTGAGTTGGTGACCATGGCGGCCCGCGAATATCGACTCGCTCGCGCCCTCGAACGCTACCTCGCGGATGAGGCTAGCGCAGGCGTGAACTACGTGCTCATAGACTGTCCGCCATCTCTTGGGCTGTTGACAGTGAACGCCTTTGTGGCAGCGCGGGAGGTAATGATTCCCATACAGTGCGAGTACTACGCGCTGGAAGGCGTGTCACAGCTGGTGCGCAACATTGAGTTGGTTAGGGGCCACCTGAATCCTCGGCTCTCACTGTCGACCATTCTGTTGACAATGTTTGACACCCGGACAAACCTTGCCCACCAAGTGGTGGCGGACGTGAGGGAACACTTTCCTGCCCAGACGCTCACGTCCATCATTCCTCGCTCAGTTCGGGTATCCGAAGCACCGAGCTATGGTCAGACAGTCATCGCATATGACAGGTCATCCCCCGGGGCTGTTGCCTACCAAGAAGCAGCGATGGAAGTCGCTCACAGAGGAGTTGTGAACTGATGGCACAAAAACGAACGGGTCTAGGACGTGGAATCGGTGCTCTTATTCCTTCAGCACCGGTGTCGGGAGAGCGCCCTGTCGATGTCTTCTTCCCCGCACCCCCACCCGGTGAAAGTGGGCTGGTCGCGGTCCCCGGCGCCACACTCGCTCAGATTGCTCCCTCTGCAATACGTCCGAATCGGCAACAGCCACGGCGAGAATTTCGTCAAGACGAGCTCGACGAACTGATTCACTCCGTCACGGAGTTTGGGGTTCTGCAACCCATTGTTGTTCGGCCACTCAATCCTGCTGAGGGCGAGGTGGCTTTCGAACTGATCATGGGTGAGCGCCGCCTTCGGGCCTCGATCGCTGCGGGGCTTGCGACAATTCCCGCTGTCGTGAGGGAAACCTCCGATGACGCGATGCTGCGGGATGCCTTGCTCGAGAACCTTCACCGAGCAAACCTTAATCCGTTGGAAGAGGCATCGGCCTACCAACAGCTGTTATCCGATTTTGGAATCACACAGGAGGAACTGGCGACTCGCCTTGGTCGGTCCAGGCCTCAAGTGACGAACACCTTGCGACTGCTTCGTTTGCCAGAAGCGATACAAACAAAAGTCGCTGCGGGCGTATTGAGTGCTGGCCACGCGCGGGCGTTACTTTCTGTTGCCGACCCGGCAGCACAGGCGGCGCTGGCGCGCAAAATTATCGACCAAGCGCTCACGGTTCGCCAAGCGGAAGAAGCTGCGGGGTCTGCTAAAGCCCCCTCGGCAAAGAAAAAGGTTCGGGCTGGGACCAGAACCGACCACCTCGCGGAGATTGCTGAGCGGATGGGAGATCGTTTGAACACGAGCGTCAGCATCAAGCTCAGTAAGACTAAAGGGACGGTGTCGATTGATTTCGCGAGTGTCGGTGATCTGAATCGAATTTTAGCCGAGCTGGGCGAACCAGGTTTTGGGGAGCCTAGCGCGTAGCAGAGTTCACTAAAGCTGCGTAGACGCTACCCACGTCATATCCAGCGGAATCGAGCGCCAGGACGGTGCTCGATGTCTCCGTGAGCCCTGGCATGGTGCTGGCCTCCAAGAACCATGGTGCGCCCTCGCCATCGACCATGAAGTCGACCCGAGCGAGGTGACGAAGTCCTAGCGCTTGAAACGCTTGCGTGGCGGATTCCTCAAGTGCGGTGATGACTTTTTGGGACAAACGCGGTGGGGTGAAAAATTTAGTGGCCCCGGCTGTATATCGAGCTTCAAAGTCATAGTGGCCCGAGAGGGGAGAGATCTCCACCGGCGTGACGGCTAAGGGGCCATCTCCTGTGTCGATGATTGTCACACACACCTCAACTCCCATGACCCTCTGCTCCACCAAGGCGCTATCAGCGTAAGTGAAGGCGTGAACCATAGCTTTGCGGAGCTCTTCGGTGGAATCCACCCAACTCACGCCCTGGGCCGAGCCACCGAAGGCAGGCTTGACCACTAAGGGAAGCCCCAAGCGTTCGGCAACAGTGTCGAGGACGCTTTCGGCTCCGAGTTCTCGGAAGGCATCGCGAGACAGGGTGATCGACGAGGGTGTTGGGACACCGGCGCTTTCGACCAGTGTTTTTGCCACCGGCTTGTTCCACGCCAACCGTGTTGATTCACCGTCAGAGCCGACATAGGCGATGCCGAGCATGTCGAGAAGTCCTCGGAGTGCGCCATCCTCGCCGGAGGCTCCGTGCAGCACGGGCCACACCACATCGGGGGCGTCAGCCACGAGGGCGTTGATCAAGTGTGCATCAGGATCGCGGAGCGAGACCTCTAATCCGTGGGCCATGAGCCCATCTGCCACTCGTCTCCCTGATTTCAAAGAGATGTCACGCTCGTGGGAGATTCCCCCAGAGAGAACCATAACTTTGAGGGGTTTAGCCATCAGTTCACTTCCGGTGGTGGTGCGTCGAGAGTCGCGTTGATGGGGGTGTCCGTTGCCGTGGGACCAAAAGTTTCCAGCAGTTCGAGCTCTTCCGTTATCACCCGCGAAAGGCGCTTAACGCCTTCTTCGATGAACGAGGGTTCTGGATAGCAGAAAGCCAGCCTGATGTTTGCGCGTCCTTCACCATTCGCGTAAAACGCTGTGCCGGGTGTGTAGGCGACGAGTTCCTTGACGGCGCGGGGCAGCATCTCTTTCGAATCGAGACCCTCAGGCAAAGTGAGCCACAAATAAAATCCTCCGGTGGGAGTGGTGTGCGAAATTGCGGGGGCATAATTCGCTAGTGCGGAGATCATGGCGTCCCGACGCTCGCGATACAGATCTCGAAAAGTGTCGATCTGACCCTTCCAGTCGTGAGAGGAAAAATACTCCGCAAGAATCATTTGCGAGAACGAACTCGGCGAAAGAATTGCCGCCTCTGATGCTAAGACCAGTTTCTCTCGAATGCCGTGGGGGGCAACGACCCAGCCCACCCGGAGCCCGGGAGCAAAAGTTTTAGAGAACGAACCCAAATAGATGACCCCGGCATCATCAGCCGAACGAATGGCGTGGGGAGGGGGCTGATCAAACCACAGCAAACCGTACGGGTTGTCCTCGACGACCAGGATGCCTTCGGCTTGAGCGATATCAAGAATCTCTAAACGTCGGGTCGCAGAGAGTGTTACACCGGCGGGGTTCTGGAAATTGGGAATCAGGTAGAGAAATTTGATGGGCACCTTTTCGGTGCGTAGCCTTGTGATCCTCTCGCGAAGAGCTTGAGGAATCAACCCCTCGTCGTCCATAGCGATGTGTTCCACGCGAGCCTGGTAGGACCGAAAAACGCCCATAGCACCGACGTAGCTCGGCGACTCGGTAAGGACTGCGTCGCCAGGGTTGATGAATAATTTACTGATGAGGTCAAGGCCCTGTTGAGATCCTGTCGTCACCACAATGTCGTCAACACCAGCGCGAACGCCCTCCAGCGCCATGATCTCCATGATGTTTTCTCGGAGCGCGGGGAGTCCCTGGCCTGAGCCGTACTGTAGGGCGCTTGCCCCCGATGTTTCGAGCACTCGTTGCACGGTGCGGGAGACACTATCGAAAGGAAGAGCTGCTACAAACGGCATGCCACCGGCGAGGGATACCACTTCGGGGCGGTTTGCGACAGCGAAGAGGGCTCGAACTTCGCTCGCGGTGAGACCCGATGCTCGGTCGGCATAGTTGTCAAACCATGGATCGAGAGAAATTCCCGACACGTTCGACATCATGGCACCCCTGACGGTGTGTGAACTAAAACCCTAGGCTAACCCTTCAAACGGGTTTGCCATAGGTATTTAGGCGAGAAATTCCTGCAAATCTGCTTCGAGTGCAGGCTTGGGTTTTGCCCCGATGACTGTTTTCACGACTTCCCCGCCCTTGAAGACCTTCATGGTGGGGATTGAGGTGATCTGGTACTGCATGGGGATGTTGGGGTTCTCATCGACATTGAGTTTGACGATATCGATTTTGTCGGAATACTCGGCGGCAATTTGATCCAAAATGGGGGACACTGCGCGGCAAGGACCACACCATTCCGCCCAGAAGTCGACCATAATCGGCTTCTCGCTGGCGAGGACTTCGGCGGCAAACGTGGCATCGGTCACGACACGGGCTTCACTCATTGGTTTCTCCTTCTGTGGGGACTAGTGGGCTAAAGACTCGAGATAATGTTGCGCATCGAGGGCGGCAACGCAACCGGATCCGGCGGCGGTAACAGCCTGCCGGTAGGTCGGGTCAACAACGTCACCGGCAGCAAATACGCCCTCGAGGTTGGTGTGGGAGGTTCGACCGGCAACAGCGATTGTGCCGTCGCTAGTCAAATCTAATTGGCCATGAACAACGTGGGTGCGGGGGTCTGACCCAATAGCAATGAACAGGCCGCTCACGTCGAGAGTGGTTTCGTCCCCCGTTTGTGTGTCGACAAGTCCGATTCCACTGACAAGGTCATCACCATAAATATGCTCGACTGTCGCATTCAAAATAAATTCGATTTTTGCATCGTTGTGGGCTCTGTCCAGCATTGCTGCTGACGCCCGAAGGTTTTCGGACCGGTGAATCACGTACACCTTGTCGGCAAATCGTGTGAGGAAAGTCGCTTCTTCCATTGCTGAGTCGCCACCACCGACGACGGCGACAGTTTTTTCTCGGTAAAAAGCGCCATCACAGGTCGCGCACCAGGACACCCCGTAACCACTCAATCGGTCCTCGTCGGGAATTCCCAATTTCCGGTAGGCAGAGCCGGAGGCAACAATGACTGTTTTTGCCTCCACAACTTCTTTATTCCCCAAGGTAATTTTTTTGACCGGCCCAGCTAGCTCTACCGACACAACATCGTCATACATGATTTCTGCGCCAAAACGTTCGGCTTGTTTCTGCATGGACATCATGAGTTCTGGCCCCATGACACCCTCGGGGAAGCCAGGAAAGTTATCCACGTCTGTGGTGTTCATCAGGTCCCCGCCAAACTCAACAGAGGAAGCGACCACAAGAGGGTTCAAGCTTGCTCGCGCGGCATAAATTGCCGCGGTGTAGCCCGCTGGCCCAGACCCGATGATGACGAGTTCGCGCATGGTGCCCTCTTCCTACTGATAAAAGCCTCAGTCTAGGACGAACGGCTAGGGGGTCACTGGGAAGCGCGCCTAGCGCGGAGTGCGGAAACAAAGTTGTGGAGTTCTTTCTCCCGAAGAATAAAGAGAGTACCGGTGTAGACCACGACCATTGCCACAGTGATAAGGGCTCCCACTCCTATGGCAGGAATCGCACCGGAGGTAGCAATGGCGCCCAGCTCGGCGCCACCAAAAGCCATCAAGATTCCCACCCCGGCGGCAGAGGCAGGAAGCGCTGCGAGGGCGTAAGTCGCATAGGAGCGGGCGAGAGAGGCGTAAGAGAATCCCCCTAGCCTGCGGGACAGAACCACCAGCGCTATCAACGTTTGGACCATGCCGGCGATGCTCGCAGATAACGCCAACCCAAAAGCGATTGCTGGGGTCGGAAACGTCGCCACCACGAGGGCCAACGCCACAAAGACAAGGGATTGAGAAAGCTGAAGAAAGAAGGGGGTCCTGGTGTCTTCCAAGGCGTAAAACACGCGTTGCACAATGAAGAGAACACTGAAAGGAACCAGCCCCACGGCATACAGCATGATCACTAAAGCCATATCGGTCACGGAGGAATGATCTGTTCCAAACTGCCGGGCGAACGGGAGTGCAACGGTGACAATACCGACTGACGCCAAGACCATAAAAATTCCGATTCGGGCGAGGGAGCTTCGAATGTCATCGGCAAGTTCCTCGCGATTGCCATCTCGGGCGTGAGTGGACATCCTCGTGAAATAAGCGGTAGCCAACGACACCGCAACGACAGAGTGGGGAAGCATGAACACCAGCCAGGAAAACCTGAGGATTGCCAAACTCGGGGCGTCTGAGCCGGCAGCCAAGGAGGCGACGTTTGCTTGAACTATTCCTGCGAGTTGGGCGAGCACAATCATCCCGAGCATCCAGGTTGCTGCTCTTCCCGTATGGGCAAGCCCCACCCCCCGCCACCGAAAATCTGGCCGATAAGACAAGCCGGCTCTGCGCCAAAAAGCAAAAAGAATGATGGCCTGTGACGCAACCCCGAGCGTGGCGGAGCCCGCAAGGACCATCACCATGGTGGGCGTCCATGCCAGGGCGTTCGCCGTATTCGCATCGGGAAACAGCTGAGCGAACACAATCAGTCCCGCCATGGCCACGACGTTGTTCAGGGCTGGGGCCCACGTGAAAGGACCAAAAACCTTCCGAGCATTAAGTACCTCCCCCAGCAGGCTGTAGAGCGCATAGAACAGAACTTGGGGGAGGCACCAGTAGGCAAACGCTGTCGCGAGCGCAAGCTCCTCGGGGGACAGACCCCGGCCGCCCGTGCCGCTTTGTTGCGAATAGAGGGCCACTAGGGCTGGAGCTAACAGGGTGGCGATGACGGCAACAAGGAGGAAAAGGACAAAACCGAGGGTAATAATTTTGTTAATGAAGCTTTGCCCGCCGTCTTTATCCAGACCAGCTTTTACGATGTGGGGCACCAGGATGGCGCTCAGGACTCCCCCGGCCACCAACGCATAAACGTTGTTGGGTATTTGGTTAGCTAAGGCAAAGGTGTCTGCACCGGATCCCACAATTCCGAGCGTCCGGGCCAAAATGATGGCGCTGATGAAGCCTAAAATTCGGGAAACAACCGTTCCTGATGCAAGTTTCATGCTGGCGCGACCGATGCCTGAGGAAGTGTTCACTCGGCAACCTCGCGCTCTTTACGCCGTCTCTGAATCGCACGGAAAAGGCCAAAAGCAAACGTGCCACCCACCAGCACGGCAAGCGTTAGGGCAATAACACCCTCCCAGCCCGCTCGAATAGTGATGGGAATAGTCACAACCTGGCCGACCTCCTCACCCGCTTGGGAGAGCAGTATAAATTCAACAGGAGTGGTCCCGTTTGCCAGGGACTGAACAGGCACCAAGGTGCGCACAGCGCTCCCCGCCGGTATCCGAAGGGGAATGCGTGGATTTTCAATCGCCAGAATTCCCGTGGTGGGGCGCACTAACAAGGTGACGAAGACTTCGGAGGGTAAGTCATTTTGTACGGTGACCGGAAGAGAGGTTTGGTCTGCTAACACGGTGATGGAGCTTCCCTGTTCAACGCGAACAGAATTCTGAAACTCTTGGGAATCTTTCTGGGCTCTCTCCCACTCGGACGCTAAACCGTTTGGGTCCTCACTCCATGTTGACGACAACAACGCCTGGTACCTGGTCCATCGCCCAAAGACAGCCCCTTCTGGGTCGGCAGCAATTGTGGCGAAAGCAACATCGCTTTCCCATGTTCTTTTGATCTCCTGCACAAAGTCTGTCCGATCTCGACTCGAGGGCATTATTACCACACCATCGAGAGTCTCAGTCGCCTGAGCCGCAAGCGGCACGGCGACAATCTCTGCCACAGACAAAGTGCTAAACCCTTCCAACACAGAGTCAATACGAGGCGCGATAGCGGTGGCTGGCAGACGCCCGGTGCTGAACACAAGGATGTCGGGATTTTGGGTAATGGCGCGGAACGCAATAATCCCGGCAGCGCGTTGAAGGTCTGCCTGGGCTTCTAACACCGTGGGGGCTTGCAAAGCGTCCCGCGCGATGGCGGAAAGTTGAGAGTCAACGCGAATAATTCGAGCCTCCCCCACAGACACCACAGCCCGGTCTGAAGGCAAGCTTTCGCTGGAGAGCAGAACCGCCGAAGCGGACCGCGTGGCTAAGGTCGCCAGTTGTTCATTGCTGATTTCTGTTCCGTGAATCCAAGGAAACTCGCCAAGCCGGGCATACACAAGAGTGTCAATTTCGAGGGAAGCCAGCGGGTCGGCGTCAGCCCAGGGCAACCCGAACTGCGCCAACCCGAGGGACCCCAGCCCACTAGCCCATTCCAAGGATTCGGAGGGGGCTTGGTCGGCAAGCGCCGTAATCGAGCTTGTTATTCGGGAGTCGATGGCGAGCGTTGCGGGGAAACGTTCGACGGCGCCTGTCACAACGTTGAGGGCACCACCAGAGATGGTGAGCGCTTGCAGTTCCTCTGGCCGGAGAGCAACTCCTCCGGAGGCGGCAGTGGTGAGGGTAACAATGGGAGCAATCGGCGCTGTGCCAAGAATCGTGTCCGCCGGCTTAACCACGATGAGTTGCCGGTTGCTGAGCTGGCGAAGACCCGGCACGGGGTTATCCGTTTGGGCATACTTCGCTTCGATACCGAAGACGCCAGCTTGGGGCCTCGGCAACGGAGTTAGGTCTAACTCGGAGTCGGTCTCGTCCGCCATCGCAGCCGTCGCTAAATCGGGGAGGTCTTCCGGCTCGAGGGCCAACCTCATTTCGCGGGACTCCAGTTGAGGAACTTCCGGTGTGCCAACCCTCGCAATTTCGCTGGAGACGGGATCGCTTGTTCCTTCAACGAATCGCCGAATTTGGTCTTCGCTACTGAAGGCGGAGTCGGTTATCGACACCACAACCGCCCCTTCGCGGAGTGTGCCTGTCTCGTCGGAGCGGAAAATAAGGCTCAGTGTTGTCCCGAGAAGCGGGTCAACGATTCCCCCGTCATCGACGATGATGTCAATTCGAGCTGCAGAACGGACCGGATTAGCGTGGGCGGGGGCGGCCAGAGCAAGGAGAAGGCCCAGTGAGAGGACAAAAGAAAACGTGGCGCGCGCAAACGGTCGGCGTGCGGCGGGATGAGGAGATTTATCCACGCCTGGAAGTCTTCGTCCCCAGAGCTGGCATGCATTCGAGTCTAGACTCTGAAGACTATGTCGAGCGTTGCCGAAGCGGTGGAAAACCTGCGCCAACTGGTCGCCAGTGAACCCATTAGGAGCCTCGCCGCGGCCTTTGAGGAGGCTCGGTATGAGCTGGCACTAGTGGGCGGTCCTGTGCGAGACGCGTTTCTCGGCCGTGAGGTTCACGATTTGGACTTCACGACGTCGGCCACTCCTGACCAGGTCGAAAAACTTGTTCGTCCGATCGCCCAGGCAGTATGGGATGTCGGGCGCGAATTTGGAACGATTGCGTGTCGGATCGGCGATGACACGTTTGAAATAACTACCTATCGCTCCGATGTCTACGATGGCGCCAGCAGAAAACCCGAAGTCGCCTTTGGAACGTCGCTCGAAGCGGATCTGGAGCGACGAGATTTCACCATGAACGCCATGGCGCTGACACTTCCGGGACTCCAGCTGGTTGACCCCTTTGGGGGGCTCGAGGACTTATTGGCCCGGAAGCTTCGAACACCGGTCTCTCCGGAAGTCTCTTTTGGGGATGACCCTCTTCGTATGATGCGAGCGGCAAGGTTCACGAGCCAACTCGGCGCCGTTATTGATGATGAGACTCGCGCCGCAATGGCCACTTTGGCTCCGCGGATTGATGATATTTCGGCAGAACGTGTCCGCGATGAAATCATCAAAATTTTGTCCTCCCGCTCGCCCAGGTCAGGGTTGGAGGCGCTCGTTGACAGTGGGATTGCAGAACGCGTGCTGCCCGAATTGCCGGCTTTGCGGTTAGAAACAGATGAGCATGCCCATCACAAAGATGTCTATGAACACACGTTGACGGTGCTCGAGCAAGCAATCGATGAGGAACACCTCAGGTTTCCGGGCAGCGAGCCCGACGTGGTGTTAAGAATGGCGAGCCTTCTCCATGACATTGGTAAGCCTGCCACTAGAAGGTTCGAGGGTGGTGCGGTCACTTTTTATCACCACGATGTGGTGGGGGCAAAGCTGGCAAAGAAACGCCTTAGGGCGTTGCGGTTCGATAACGACACCATCGATGCCGTGGCCCAACTTGTCGAATTGCATCTGCGGTTTTTCGGTTATGCCGACCAAGCCTGGTCGGATTCTGCCGTCCGGCGATATGTCAGGGACGCAGGAGACCAATTGTCTCGACTACATATTTTGGTGCGAGCTGATGTGACGACACGAAATAAGCGAAAAGCGGATCGGTTGTCCTTTGCGTATGACGACCTGGAGGCACGCATTGAGCAACTCTCCCAACAAGAGGAACTGAATCAGATTCGGCCCGACCTTGATGGCGAAGCCATTATGAAAATTCTGGGCCTCACTCCTGGACCAGAAGTGGGTGAGGCGTACCGGTTTTTGCTCGAATTGCGTCTTGACGAGGGCGCTCTCGGTGAAGCCGAGGCGACACAGCGCCTTCAGGCCTGGTGGGAAAACAGGTAGCTCTCTTGCCCGGGGCAGCCCTTAGCACCTAGACTGTGGCAGTTGTCTGCTTGCAGACACAGCACTATCCCTCCTGTTGCAGAAATCCTGTAACCGTTAGTCCGAAGGAGGTGGGGTAACCGTGCACGATTACGAACTGATGGTCATTCTTGACCCAGACATCGATGAGCGAACTGTTGCTCCCAGTCTCGAAGGTTTCCTCGAGGTTATCCGGCAATCCGGTGGCACCGTTGACAACCTCGACATCTGGGGGAAGCGCCGTTTGTCGTATGAAATCAATAAGAAGAGCGAAGGCATTTACGCTGTCGCGAACTTCACTTCTTCCCCTGCCGCAACCGCTGAGCTAGATCGCCAGTTGCGCTTGAGTGAAGCAGTCATGCGCACGAAGGTGATGCGTCAGGATGAGGCTGTAGTTCGCCTTGGAGCTCCTGAAGAGTCCCCTCTTGCCCAGAAGGTTTCCCTCTCTGGCGGCCAGAAGCGCCGCAAGTCGGAGTAGATCATGGCTGGCGACACCGTCATCACGGTTATTGGAAACCTCACAGCAGATCCTGAACTCCGTTACACCCAGAATGGCATTGCGGTAGCAAACTTCACCATCGCCTCCACACCTCGATCCTTTGACAGGGCATCAGGCGAGTGGAAAGACGGCGAAGCGTTGTTTATGCGTGCCAGCGTGTGGCGTGAGTTCGCCGAGCATGTTGCTTCCTCTCTCACCAAAGGTTCACGCGTTGTGGCTTCCGGGCGACTGCGTCAGCGCTCCTACGAGACGAAAGAGGGCGAAAAGCGCACCTCGATTGAGCTCGACGTTGACGAAATTGGCCCCAGCCTCCGTTACGCGACGGCGCAGGTTCAACGTCAATCCTCTAGCGCTAAACCGCAGGGTGCCGTTGATTCGTCTTGGAGCGCCCCCGAAGCTGGCGGCGCTACCCAAGATCCTTGGGCTAACGCTGCAACGTCGGAAGCTCCCCCCGTCGAGGACGCACCCTTCTAAAACTCGTAGCGCATTCGCGCACACAACAAGAAAGAAAACACCATGGCAGGAAAATCAAGCGGCGATCGCCGCAAGCCCCGTATGGCGAAAGGCGGGAAGCCCCAGGCTCCCGTGAAGCCCATTACCGTGGGCGTCATTGACTACAAAGATGTTGCGACACTTCGCCGCTTCATTTCTGAGCGTGGAAAGATTCGTGCTCGCCGCATCACAGGAGTTTCCGTTCAAGAACAGCGCCTCCTTGCTAAGGCCATTAAGAATGCACGCGAGATGGCTCTTTTGCCATACGCCGGTGCGGGACGCTAGGGGAAATCATGGCAAAGCTTATTTTGACTAATGAGGTCCAAGGCTTAGGAACCGCTGGTGACGTTGTTGAGGTGAAGAACGGGTACGCCCGGAACTTTCTGATCCCTCAGGGCTTCGCTGTGGCGTGGAGCAACGGAGGCCAAAAGCAGGTTGAGCAAATTAAAAACGCTCGACAGGCAAAGGCCCAGGCGAGCACCGAAGACGCTCAAGCGTTAAAAGTGTCGTTGGAAAAAGCCCCCATCATTATTTCGGTGAAGGCCGGCAAGACGGGTCGTCTTTTCGGTTCGGTTACCCGGACCAGCATCGTGGGAGCTATCGAGGCAGCTGGGATCATGGGCGTTGACAAACGTGCTATCGAGATTCCTCACGCCGTTAAGTCCGTGGGTGACGCGGAAGCGTTGATCACGATTCACGAAGGTGTGGTTGCCACCGTGAAGCTTTCGGTGGTTGCCGAAAAGTAGGACTTTTCCGCATTATCAAGGGCCTCCCAGTTCGGGGGGCCCTTGATTTTTGTTGAGTGAGTTCTCCACACAACGCAAAAGACAGCCAAACTCTAAACTCGAACTTCATCCCGATTTTGTAGAATCAAATTGTAAACATTCAAACTCGGTAAATAGCTTTTTGTTAGTAAAAATTAGAGAAAAATAACCCGTGTTATCCCCATTTTATGCACAGGGTTGTGGGATTTTCCGGCGAGTTGCTCCCAGGTTTATCCACAGGCCGAATTGTCAGAAGTTGTCTTGCTACCTACTGTTGGTGGGAGGTCATCATCCTTGGTCTTAGCGGCAGATTCGGTACTTCCTAATCTGTGTCAGTCGGTGCTGATAGACCTAGAAGTAATGCGGGTGGCGTTCGCCCTTTGGGGCGCGTGAATAGAGGAGTGGGAATTGTCGATTGCACAGTTAGGTCTCGTTCCCGAACCTTCTGCTCAGCGAGCTTACGGCGGCGAGAGAACTCCCCCCCATGACACCCTTGCGGAACAGGGAACTCTTGGCGGAATGCTGTTAAGCAAAGATGCTGTGGCGGACGTTATTGAGGTAATTAAGGGCCGAGACTTCTACCTGCCTAAGCACGAGATCATTTTCGATGCTGTCTTGAACCTTTACTCACACGGCGAACCCACTGATGTCATTTCCGTGACAGATGAACTAACCAAGACAGGAATGCTGGCTCGTGCCGGGGGCGTCGACTATCTCCACACTGTTGTTGGTCTCGTTCCCACCGCAGCAAGCGCAGGCCACTACGCCACAATCGTCGCGGATAAAGCGGTGTTGCGCAGGCTTGTTGACGCGGGCACACGAATTGCGAACCTCGGGTATGCCAGCGAGGGTGAGGTTTCAGAACTCGTCAATGATGCGCAGACGGAGATTTATCAGGTCGCCGGTGGAGTGGAGACTGAGGATTACGTCCCCCTGACGGATGCTGTCACTGCGGCGGTTGATGAAATCGAGGCAGCGCGCGGCCGCGATGGGCAGATGGTTGGTGTGGCCACCGGCTTTGCCGACCTTGATGCCCTAACCAACGGTTTGCACCCAGGCCAACTCATCTTGATTGCTGCGCGGCCTGCTTTGGGAAAGTCGACACTCGCTTTGGATTTGGCTCGCTCGGCTGCGATAAAACACAAGCAACCAACGATTTTGTTTTCCCTGGAGATGGGCAAGTCAGAAATTGCCATGAGGTTACTGTCGGCGGAGACATCCATTCCGCTGCAGAAAATGAGGAAAGGGATGGTCGAAGCGAACGACTGGAAAACCATCGCTGCAACCCGAGGTCGAATTGAATCTGCGCCGTTGTATATCGATGACAGCCCCAACATGACACTCGTGGAGATTCGGGCCAAAGCACGCCGCTTGAAGCAGCGTGTGGGGCTGAAAATGATTGTTATTGACTACCTGCAACTGATGTCCTCTGGGAAACGTGTCGAATCGCGCCAGCAAGAAGTCAGTGAGTTCTCTCGGGCACTAAAGCTGCTGGCCAAAGAACTTCAAGTGCCGGTGATTGCTCTGTCTCAGCTGAACCGTGGGCCTGAGCAGCGCTCAGACCGCAAACCACAGCTGAGTGACCTTCGCGAGTCGGGGTCTCTGGAACAAGATGCTGACATGGTCATCCTTCTTCACCGTGAGAGCGCGTATGAAAAAGACAATCCACGCGCGGGCGAGGCAGACCTGATTGTTGCGAAACACCGAAACGGTCCTACCGACACCATCGTGGTGGGATTCCAAGGACACTATTCGCGTTTCGCTGATATGCCCAGAGTGTAACCAGCCGCTTTTAGGCCTGGCGTCCTAAGCTGAGGCAGTGACTGCGGACGCTACACCCCAAGCAAACCCTTACGGCGCTGTGGCGCTCTCTCGGGCGATCGTGCTGATTATCCCGGGACTTTTCATCACTTTCACCCCGGGTCACACGAGCCAATTTGGCTTGATCGTTCTCGGAAGCACGGCTCTTGTTTTGGCCTTGGTTCAGGGTGCGGTTTCGATTCGCTTGTTGCGCGGGCATCCCGGTCGCGGCTTTCATCTTTTTCAGTCAGCTGTGTCGCTTGTCATTGGTGTCCTTGCCCTCGCTCTTAGCGGTCTGGGCATCGGGCTTTTACTCTGGGCTTTGGTGGTGTGGGCACTCCTGTTGGGGGGGTCTGAAATATTTGCGGGACTCCGTTTACCCCGGCGCCATCTGCTCCGGCGCGACTGGATTACCCAAGGGCTATTGACGGTTGGTCTGGCGTTGATTGTCCTAACTCAGAGCGCGGACAGTGTTGCAGTAGTGGGTTTCTTAGGCGCCTGGGCTATCGTCATGGGTGTCTACCTCGTAATCGCCGCCATTACTCACAAGAGCATGGACCGCGCACTGAACGAAAAGGTTTCCCCATGAGCAAATCGCGTTCCTTCCATGCCCTCCGTCCGATGGAGTATGTCGGGCTAGCCGGCGTGGTTGCTCTTTTCGCGGGGGCAATCTTTTTGATGGTCACCAGGGACGTCGTCATCGCCGCTGTCATTGTTGGCGGCGTTTTCGTAGTTGTGGTGATTGGCCTGGCGATGATGGTACTTGCCATGAGCCCCAATAAAAAGCCTGAAGGCCAGTGGGAAAAACCCGAAACAGGTAACGACTAGGACTTAGTCCAGATAGTCGACGAGCTCAGAGGCGAGGCCGACGTAGCGCTCTGGTGTGAGCTCGCTCAGGATTTTCTTTGCGGAATCTGAAATATCGAGCTCCGCAATAAAAGCGTGAAGTGCGCCTTGGTCGACTCGCTGCCCTCGGGTGAGCTCTTTTACGACGGCGTAGGGGTCAGAAATCTTGGAATGGCCGCGGGCAATCTCGGCTCGAATCACCGTTTGGATTGCCTCGGCGAGCACTTCTTGGTTTGCCGACAGGTCATCAGTGAGCTTCTGTTGATTTAGCGCTATTTCGTGAAGCCCTCTGGTGAGGTTTGTGAGCGCCACCATGGAATGCCCCAATGCGACCCCGATGTTGCGCTGGGTGGTGGAGTCTGTCAGGTCTCGTTGTAGCCGTGAGGTGACCAGTGTGGCGGCAAGTGAATCCAAAAGGGCGCTGGAGAGTTCCAAGTTTGCCTCGGCGTTCTCGAACCGGATGGGGTTTATTTTGTGGGGCATTGTCGAGGACCCCGTTGCGCCTGGTTCGGGGATTTGGGTGAGGTAACCGAGCGAGATATAGCTCCAAATGTCGGTGCAGAGGTTGTGAAGAATTCGGTTGATGTGAGAAACCCCTTGGAAAAGCCGTGACACGCCATCGTGGGATTCGATTTGGGTTGTTAGGGGGTTCCACTCGAGACCGAGGCCTTCGATGAACGCTTTACTCAGTGCCGGCCAATCTAGGGATGGTTCGGCGGCAAAATGCGCGGAGAACGTCCCGGTGGCACCGCTGAACTTAGCGGGAAAGCGCGTCGCCGCGAGAGGGCGCGAAATTCGATCGAGGCGGTGGACGAATACTGCCAGTTCCTTGCCAAACGTTGTGGGGGTTGCCGGCTGACCGTGGGTTCTCGAAAGCATGGAGTCATTCCGCCACTCTGTGGCGAGAACTTTCAGTCTTTCGCGCACGAGCGCTAGTGCTGGTGACCAGACTTCTGACACAGCTTTTTTGGTGAGCAGCGCATAGGAGACGTTATTAATGTCTTCGCTGGTGCACCCGAAATGCACAAGCTCAACGAGCGAGTCAAGCCCATGATCCTGGAGTACGTCTCGAACAAAATACTCCACGGCTTTGACATCATGTTTGGTTGTCGCCTCGTAGGCGGCAATTGTGCTGAGCTCGTCGGCGCCAAAGTTGTCGACAACCGCTCGGAGGCTGACAATCGTGTCCCCGGCCAGTGCGGTTGTTCCCGCTACTCCGGCCGAACACAGAGAAATTAACCATTCGATTTCCACATGGACGCGTTCACGGTTCAGAGCTGCTTCTGAGAAGTACTCCGCAAGATTCCCGGTCGCGTCGCGGTAGCGACCGTCCAGTGGACTGAGGGGTTGGTGGCCCAACTCTGACATGGTCACCTGTTCCTTCCGGGATGGTTCCCTCCTCTTATTCTCCCCCATGCGGGCCTGTCCACTGAGCATTGTGGGACTGCCGTCTCCTCACTAGGAGGAATTCGCGGGAAACCCCCTATTGCTGCGAGGGAGAATGCGCTGGCAGGAGGCGGAATATGGGGACATCGGGGGCTGGACAGGCGCGAGAGGCGGCCGTGGCTTTGCGGATGCTCGCCGCCAACCTGGCCAGCTACAGTGTCGGCTCTGGGTGGCGCTCGCCGGCAAAGGATGTGTGCGACGCAAGGCTCCAGGGTCTGCAACAGGACGCTTTGACGGTCGCGAGGCGCCTTGAGCTTTGGGCAGAGGGAGAGGGCGAAAGGTCCGTGTGGGCGGAAAGCCTGTGAGTGGGGAACTGTGGGTCAGCACACCGGGAACACTGTGGGTCTCCGAGGATGAGGTGGTGGCCTTGGCCAGCCACTTGGAGGGCTGCGAAACCCGCATTAACCACATTCGTCAGAGTGTTTCGTCGATTACTTCTTCTCGGCGAGACCCTTTCACACAGGCGTTGATGACGATGCCGGCGCAGGACATCCTTCCTCTTGTGGCAGCGCTGGGACAGTTGGAGAAAGACGCACAAGAACTCAGCCTCGATCTGGGGGAATACGCACGGGGCACCGCGGAACAAGAGCGCGCAAGAGTAACAAGTTGGGATGTTCCGCGGGATCGGCTCTTTGCCTTGGTGGCGATGATCCTGGGAGGACAGCGCCTGAAAGGGAACCTCCTTGACGCTGATATTTCTGATGTAGCTCATTCGATTGTGGGGAACCCAGGCTCCCATGCAGTGACGATAACCGAGGTGGCACACCAGGAAGGGGAAACCCTTCGTGCCACATCAATTAGTGATCGGGTGGGAAGAATCCCAGACGGGCCAGCCTCTATCCGTGTTGAGCGCTTTCCGGCGGCGTCTGGGGGCTGGGATACTGACGTCTATCTTGCGGGGACCCAGGAGTGGAGCGTGGGGACCAGTGGTGAGGTTTTTGATATGGAGAGCAACCTGGCTCTGGTGGCGGGTATTTCTGCAGCGTCACTTGTGGCGGTTGAGCGAGCCATGAAAAAAGCAGGAGTGACAAGAGGGGACCGCGTCAATTTTGTTGGACACTCGCAGGGCGGATTAATTGCCGCCAGGCTTGCTGAATCGGGGCGATACGCCACCTCGAGCCTGCTCACCGTGGGCGCACCTTTGGGGACAACCTCGGTGAAGGGCGGCTATCCAGCGCTTGCCATATCTCACACTGATGATCTTGTCCCGGGTCTTGCGGGGGGTGAAAAGCCAACCCATATCACCAAGGTGGAGACTCATAGTGGCGCTTCGCCGTTCGATGTGGCGGGCGCACATTCAAAAGATGCATATTTTGACACTGCCCAACGCGTGGATGCGAGTGTGGCACGAGACTCATTTCCCCGGTGGGAGGATTCTGGGTCCGTCGAACCCAAACTCTTTACTGCGAGACGGTCCGGGAACTAGCGACGCTTTTTCACCAATGGACGCAACACCATGCCAATAATCCAACTGGTCAAGCTGAGGACCAAAGCTCCAATGATTCCCCAATAAAAGTCCTGAACGAAGAGCCCAAATCCAAGGTTCTCGGAGACGAGGTTGACGAGCAACAATAGAACGCCGTTCACGATGAGGGACACCAAACCGAGCGTTAACAAATAGATGGGGAACGCCACAATGCGGATAGCGTTTCCCACCACGCCGTTGATCAGGCCGAAGATTAGGGCAAAGAGGAGATAACTCAAGACCAGCGGAAGACTTGGGCCACCGGCAAACAATTCAGCACCTTCTCCATAGGCGGTCATGGTGAGACCTGGCACCAGCCAGACTGCGACAGCGAGGGCGAGCGAGTTGATAATCAGACGTGCGATGAACCGAAGCATGGCTTAACTATGCCCGCCCGCGAGCGATTTGGCTACCTCCCTGTGTGGTTTCGATGAAGACGGGGAGCAGACTTTGTGCCCTGGGGGTGGTGTCTTAAAGAAAGCGACGCCGCTAGATTAGAGGCATGCCCTACACCGATTCGACCCTGCGGCTTTTGGGTCAAGACGGAATCTTGGTCAAGGATGACCGGGTGGAGAAATACCACCAGGCGATTGAGCATCTTGACGAAAAAGATTTCCGTGAGTTCTTTCGCGTGATGACGGTAGTGCGCCGATTCGACGTGGAAGCCGGCAACCTGCAGCGTCAAGGCCACATGGCTTTGTGGGTTCCCAGTATTGGTCAAGAGGCAGCTCAGGTGGGGTCAGCTTTTGCGAGTAGACCCCAGGATCACATTTTTCCGGCCTATCGAGAGCACTCCGTTGCCTATATTCGTGGGCTGGATTTGCTGGACATCATCCGCATGCTGCGAGGCGTAACAAATGGTGGCTGGGACCCCAAGAAGACCAATAACTTCCACCTTTACACTTTGGTCCTTGCTACCCAGACTTTGCATGCCACGGGGTATGCCATGGGCATTGGCTATGACGGGGCTTGTTCAACGGGAGACCTCGATAAAGATGAAGCGGTCATGGTCTATTTCGGTGATGGTGCCAGTAGTGAGGGAGACACAAACGAGGCGCTGATTTTTGCGCAGAGTTACCAGACGCCTCAGGTCTTTTTCTTGCAAAATAACCACTGGGCGATTTCTGTCCCTGTTCGGGTCCAGTCCCGCACCCCTCTTTTTGAGAGGGCAGCCGGATTTGGGTTACCCAGCGTTCAGATTGATGGAAATGACGTCCTCATGAGTTACGCGGCGACACGATTGTCAATGGACGCGGCACGATCTGGTCAAGGCCCTCATTTCATCGAAGCGTTGACGTACCGAATTGGTGCCCACACCACGAGCGATGACCCCACCAAATATCGCGATGACGATGAGTTGAAGTTTTGGCAAGCCCATGACCCCATCGACCGTTTTCGTTCTTTCCTTGAGGGACGCGGCACAGAAAGCGCTTTTTTTGAGAATGTGGCAGAAGAAGCGGAAGACTACGCAGCGGATATCCGAAAGCGCACACTAGAGATTCAAGACCCGCCCTTGGAACAAATTTTTCGCGACGTCTTCACAGAAGACCACACGGTGATGACCCAAGAGTGGGAATGGCTGAAGGAGTACACCCAATCGTTCGAAGAGGGGGCATAAATGCACGAGCTCCCCATGGCCAAAGCCATTAACGAGGGTTTACGCACCGCTATGGTGGCAAACAATAAAGTCATGGTGATGGGCGAAGACATCGCGCAGTTGGGTGGCGTCTTCCGTGTGACCGAGGGTTTGCAGGAGCAGTTTGGTCCGAATCGAATCGTGGATACACCGTTGGCAGAGTCAGGAATCGTCGGTACCGCTATCGGCTTAGCGATGCGAGGATACCGTCCGGTCTGTGAGATTCAGTTCGACGGTTTTGTTTACCCCGCGTTCGATCAAATTGTCACCCAATTGGCAAAGCAAACGGCGCGCCACGAGGGAACCCAATCTTTTCCTGTGGTGATTCGCATCCCCTACGGCGGGCACATCGGAGCGGTGGAACACCACCAAGAGAGCCCTGAAGCTTATTTTGCCCACACAGCGGGGCTGAGAGTCATCTCTCCGGCTACCCCCAATGATGCCTACTGGATGATTCAAGAGGCCATCGCCAGCGATGACCCGGTGATTTATTTGGAACCTAAAAGCCGTTACTGGCATAAAGGACCGGTGGACGATGCGACGCCCGCTCAACCGATGAACCGCGCAGTGATTGCCCGCGAGGGAAGCGATGTGACCCTGGTTGGACATGGCGCGATGGTGAGCATGTTGCATCAGGTCGCGGAGATTGCTCAGAGCGAGGGGGTCAGCGTAGAAATCGTTGATCTCAGGTCCCTCTCTCCTCTGGACTACCCGACAATTGAAGCGTCAGTCGCAAAAACTCAGCATCTTGTGGTCGCCCAGGAGGCACCCTCCAATGCCAGTGTGGGTAGCGAAATTGCCGCCACTATGACGGAAAAAGCTTTTTATGTGATGGAGGCTCCCGTGTTGCGGGTGAGTGGCTTCAACACACCATTCCCGCCCGCCCGCTTGGAGGGCCAGTATTTGCCCGATGTTGATCGAATCTTGGATGCGATTGACCGAAGCCTTGCCTACTAATGGCACACAAATAAGGAGTTAGCGTGGCTCACTTTACTTTTCCAATGCCCGATGTGGGTGAAGGGTTGACCGAGGCCGAGATCGTGCAGTGGCGGGTAAAGCCCGGTGATCAGGTCGCCATAAACCAGATTGTGTGTGAGATTGAGACAGCAAAGTCGCTCGTGGAGCTGCCATCACCGTTCGTGGGTGTCGTCCATGAATTGCTGGCTAATGAAGGCGATACCGTGCAGGTGGGAACCCCGATAATTTCGGTGCAGGGCGAGGGCGAGGATGAGAGCGTTCCGGTGGACCCCGCCGTGACCGAAGCCGTCGCGGATGTTGCCGGCAGCGTGAGCAAAGAAGACACCACTCCGGCTGTTAAAAATTTGGTTGGGTATGGCGCAGGGACAAACGAAAGGGCGTCGCGGCGACGGCGGGTAACGCCGTCGGTCGAGGGCATGGCGGATGTTTCTCCCTCCGAGGTGTCCCCTGACGCAAGTAGCCACACGGCGGTTCTCGCCAAACCGCCGATCCGAAAACTTGCTAAAGACCTAGGGGTCTCTCTCTCTGATGTGATACCTACTGGTCCAGGGGGCGAAGTCCTGCGGGAAGACGTTCTTCGTGATGCTGGGCAGGCCACGGTATTCAAGAACCTTCAGACACCTGCATGGCCGGAGAACCGGGAAGACCGCATCCCTGTTAAGGGTGTTCGCAAAGCAATTGCACAAGCAATGGTCAAGTCGATGTTTTCAGCCCCTCACGTGTCCGTTTTCGTGGATGTGGACGCCACCCGGACGATGGAGTTTGTGAAGCGGCTAAAGGCATCCTCGGATTTCGCAGGAATTAAAGTTTCCCCGTTGCTCGTGATGGTGAAGGCCATGATTTGGGCGGTTCAGCGGAACCCCACGGTCAATTCGACCTGGACGGACGAGGAAATTATCGTTCACCATTTTGTGAACATGGGCGTGGCCGCGGCCACCCCGCGAGGCCTCATCGTTCCGAACGTGAAGGACGCGCAGCTTTTGAGTTTGAGGGAGCTTGCGGTGGCGCTGGAGCAATTAACAACGACAGCCCGCGAGGGTAAAACAGCGCCTGAAGACATGACTAATGGCACGATCACCATTACTAACTTGGGTTCGTTCGGGGTGGACACCGGAACACCAATTCTCAACCCTGGAGAGGTCAGCATCGTTGCCCTAGGAACGATTAAGCCCAAACCTTGGATTGTCGAAGGAGAGGTTCGCGCGCGAATGGTCACGACTGTGGCTGCCAGCTTTGATCACCGAGTGGTGGACGGAGATGTTGCGAGCCGTTTTGTCGCGGATGTCGCGAGTGTCATGGAGGAACCCGCGCTTCTCCTTGATTGAGTTTGACAATCATTATCAATAAGAGCTACTCTCGGCAGCATGAAGAATATGTCATTTGCCGCGCTGTCCCTATCCTCCCTTCTTGCTCTTTCTGCCTGCAGTAGCGCGGAACCTGCTGGTATTCAGCCCGCTGAATCGGGAGGGGTAGAGCAGGAACAGACTCTGTCTGTTGTTGTCAGCACCACCGTGCTTGGCAGCGTTGTGAGGGACATCGTTCGGTGTGCGCTGGGAGATGACTCATCGGTTACCGTGGTGATGCCTATTGGCGCAGACCCCCACGACTTCCAACCCTCTTCTGCGCAGGTCGCCACGATGGCTTCTGCTGATCTTGTCGTGGTGAACGGCTTAGGCCTGGAGGTTGGCCTTCTTGCCGCTGTTGAGGCGATCGAGGGTGACGGAGCGGCTGTGCTGGAAATCGCACCACAGGTAGACCCCATTCTGTTTGGTGAGGGAATCGAAGATGACCACGACGACCATGCTGATGAGGAAAGCCCTGACGGAGGTGCCGAAGACGGTTACGAAGAAGACGGTCACGGTGGCGGTTTTGATCCGCACTTCTGGCTCGACATGGAACGGATGGCCTTGGCAACCCTGCTGATTGGAACGGAGCTTCAGAGCGTCAGCGACGGTAATTTCCAAGAATGCGCGGAGGAAACAGCTGCGGCTATCAGAACAGCCGAAGTGACCCTTCGAACGAGCCTGGAGACGGTTCCTGAAGATCGTCGAGTTCTGGTCACCGACCATGATGCCCTCGCCTACTTTGCCGAAAGTTTTGGGTACACCGTGGTGGGAGTTGTTATTCCTGGCGGTTCCACACTGGGTGAGCCAAACTCCCGCGAGTTGGCGGCTCTTGTCGACGTTATTCGCGACCGTGACGTTCCTGCCATTTTTGGAGACGCAACGCTGTCCGAGGCGATTTTGACCACACTCGCGAATGAGGCGGATAGAGATGTTCAGGTCGTGTCGTTATTCATTGGCAGCTTAGGGGGACCCGGGTCTGGGGCCACCAACTACATCGAGATGATGACCACTAACGCCACCCGGATCACCGAAGCACTGACACAATAAGTTGGTGGACTGGTGGTTAGCGCCTTTTGAGCTGGGGTTTCAGCAACCCTAGGAACGATTAAGCCCAAACCTTGGATTGTCGAAGGAGAGGTTCGCGCGCGAATGGTCACGACTGTGGCTGCCAGCTTTGATCACCGAGTGGTGGACGGAGATGTTGCGAGCCGTTTTGTCGCGGATGTCGCGAGTGTCATGGAGGAACCCGCGCTTCTCCTTGATTGAGTTTGACAATCATTATCAATAAGAGCTACTCTCGGCAGCATGAAGAATATGTCATTTGCCGCGCTGTCCCTATCCTCCCTTCTTGCTCTTTCTGCCTGCAGTAGCGCGGAACCTGCTGGTATTCAGCCCGCTGAATCGGGAGGGGTAGAGCAGGAACAGACTCTGTCTGTTGTTGTCAGCACCACCGTGCTTGGCAGCGTTGTGAGGGACATCGTTCGGTGTGCGCTGGGAGATGACTCATCGGTTACCGTGGTGATGCCTATTGGCGCAGACCCCCACGACTTCCAACCCTCTTCTGCGCAGGTCGCCACGATGGCTTCTGCTGATCTTGTCGTGGTGAACGGCTTAGGCCTGGAGGTTGGCCTTCTTGCCGCTGTTGAGGCGATCGAGGGTGACGGAGCGGCTGTGCTGGAAATCGCACCACAGGTAGACCCCATTCTGTTTGGTGAGGGAATCGAAGATGACCACGACGACCATGCTGATGAGGAAAGCCCTGACGGAGGTGCCGAAGACGGTTACGAAGAAGACGGTCACGGTGGCGGTTTTGATCCGCACTTCTGGCTCGACATGGAACGGATGGCCTTGGCAACCCTGCTGATTGGAACGGAGCTTCAGAGCGTCAGCGACGGTAATTTCCAAGAATGCGCGGAGGAAACAGCTGCGGCTATCAGAACAGCCGAAGTGACCCTTCGAACGAGCCTGGAGACGGTTCCTGAAGATCGTCGAGTTCTGGTCACCGACCATGATGCCCTCGCCTACTTTGCCGAAAGTTTTGGGTACACCGTGGTGGGAGTTGTTATTCCTGGCGGTTCCACACTGGGTGAGCCAAACTCCCGCGAGTTGGCGGCTCTTGTCGACGTTATTCGCGACCGTGACGTTCCTGCCATTTTTGGAGACGCAACGCTGTCCGAGGCGATTTTGACCACACTCGCGAATGAGGCGGATAGAGATGTTCAGGTCGTGTCGTTATTCATTGGCAGCTTAGGGGGACCCGGGTCTGGGGCCACCAACTACATCGAGATGATGACCACTAACGCCACCCGGATCACCGAAGCACTGACACAATAAGTTGGTGGACTGGTGGTTAGCGCCTTTTGAGCTGGGGTTTCAGCAACGTGCCCTAGTCGGTGGTGTTTTGGCTGCCCTGATGGCTTCCACGGTGGGCACCTGGCTCGTTCTTCGGGGCATGAGCTTCTTTGGTGACGCCTTCGTTCACGGTGTAATTCCCGGCGTTGCTGCCGCGGTGGTGCTCGATATCAATCCGTTGTTGGGCGCTGCTGTCGCGGCCGCTGTGATGGTTGCGGCCATTGAACTGGTGCAGAGGAAAACTGTTCTTGGCGAAGACACCTCTATCGGTCTGCTTTTTGTGGGAATGCTGGCGCTGGGGGTTGTGATTATTTCCCGGATGGATTCCTACTCAGGTTCACTCACCGGCATTCTCTTTGGTGACGCACTCGGGGTCACCCTCGGTGATATCGCAGCCCAAGTCGTCGTCTTGGCAATTGTGCTGGTTGTATCGCTGGTGTTGTACCGACCTTTGGTCGCTCTCAGCCTCAGCCGGGACAAGGCTGAGCTGTTGGGAATGAAGCCGCGCATTGCGCACGCAGCATTGCTCGTCTTGATAGCACTGGCGGTAATTGGTTCTTACCAGTCTGTGGGAACCCTGCTGGTTTTTGGGCTGCTGGTTGGGCCTCCCGCGACCGCCAGTCTGTTGACGAAAACAATTCGGTCCATGATGCTCGTGGCGGGGATTATCGGCATCCTGGCGGTATGGGTTGGGCTCACTCTGAGTTATTACCTAGGAACGGCAGCGTCCGCCACGATGGCGTTGGTCCCTATCGTGAGTTTCTTCGCTGTTCTTGCCTCCCAAAGCCTTTTCAAGGCGCTTCGCCGAAAGGTCACCGCATGAAGAATGTGATGACGGGCACAGGGGTCGTCATCGAACGTGATGACCGCGTGGCATTGCGGGCGTCAGATTTTACGGTTCCAGAAGCAGCCATTACGGCAGTAATTGGGCCAAACGGTAGCGGAAAGTCGACGCTGTTGCATGCTATGACGGGATTACTTCCCCTCCGCGAGGGGACACTCGATGTTGTGGGGAAATCACCGGAGGCGGCGAGAAAAGATATCGCCTACGTTTTGCAACACATGAATGTCTCCCCCGGCACACCCATGACCGTCCACGAGGTGGTGTCGATGGGGAGGTATTCCACGTTGGGGGCCTTTCGTCGAGCGACGGCGGCCGATAAGCAGGCGGTGCGGGACGCTATGGAGCTTTTGCGGATTGATGATTTAGCAGACCGTCAAGTGTTTCGACTTTCTGGTGGCCAACGCCAACGCGTCTTTGTTGCCCAAGCAATAGCCCAAGAGCACAGCGTGCTCCTCATGGATGAACCCCTGACGGGTCTAGATATACATTCCGCCCAAACGATTGATCAGATCATTCATGAGGAGCCAGCCCGCGGATGTTCTGTGGTGTTTACCACCCACGATCTGGAGGAAGCGCGGGCAGCAGATCATGTCATTCTGGTCAGCGGCTATGTCGTGGCCAGTGGTCCGCCAGAAATTGCGTTGTCCGCAGCTAACCTTGCAACGGCGTATGGTTTGGGCCTTTTGCACCCAGGAAGCGTCGAGGGTCACGGAATCATTGATGATGCCCACGACACCTCGCATCTTCATAAGGACGGTGGCGGATGAAGCGAAACACAAAACAGCGCGAAGAGGTCTGGAGCGCTCTGGAGCGGACCCCGAGCTTCGTCAGCGCACAGGAGCTTCATCAAACTCTTCGGGGAGAAGGCTCCAGTATTGGACTAGCGACGGTCTATCGCACACTGAATTCTTTAGCGGAGGACGGCAGCGCTGATGCGCTGACCCTCGAGGGCGAAAACCTTTTTCGGGCCTGCTCCCCGGGCCACCATCACCATCTCATTTGCCGCGGCTGTGGTGTCACCATCGAAATTGAGGCGAAGGCTGTCGAAGCGTGGGCGCATGATGTGGCTTTCGAACACGGTTTCCACAATCCCCAACACATTGTTGACATCTATGGGACCTGCCAAAAGTGCAGCCAGGGGTTGCTAGGCTAGGAGCCAGGGCGTAGTCTTAGCGCTTGGTGTGGGAACCATTCCACACCGTGTACACACATCAGCGTGAGTTCACTGGACTCGCTGCCGGTGATTGTGTGCCGACAAGTGACCTTGGGTAGGGCTTTCGTCCTACGGTAACCACAACAGGAGGAATCATGGCAGCAGTCTGCCAAGTAACCGGAGCCGTCCCCGGCTTCGGACACAACATTTCACACTCACACCGGCGCACCAAGCGCCGCTTTGATCCCAACATTCAAAGGAAGTCGTATTTCGTGCCGTCGTTGAAGCGCAGCATCACGTTGACTCTTTCGGTTAAGGGAATCAAAACCATCGATGCCCGTGGCATTGAATCCGTTGTTGCAGAGCTGTTGCGTAAAGGGGTGAAGATCTAATGGCTAAAGCCCAGGACGTCCGACCCATTATCAAGATGCGCTCCACTGCCGGAACCGGCTACACCTACGTGACGCGGAAAAACCGTCGTAACGATCCTGACCGTTTGGTCTTGAAAAAGTATGACCCCGTAGTGCGCAAGCACGTTGAGTTTCGCGAGGAGCGATAGAGCATGGCCAAAAAAAGCATGATTGCCAAGAACGAACAACGCAAAGTTATCGTTGAGCGGTACGCCGCCAAGCGTCTGGAACTGAAGAAGGCGCTCGTAGACCCTGCCGGCACCGATGAGTCGCGTGAAGCGGCCCGTCTGGGTCTGCAGAAGCTTCCTCGCAACGCTTCCCCCGTCCGTGTTCGTGGTCGCGATTCCATTGATGGTCGTCCCCGTGGATTCCTGAGCAAATATGGAGTTTCTCGTGTGAGATTCCGCGATATGGCACACCGGGGCGAATTGCCGGGCATTACGAAGTCCAGCTGGTAACTTTTTTATGGCTCGGGATTGATTCTGGGCCGAGCCAGAACAACTACCAAAGTCCGAGGAGGACACATAATGAATCGCTCAGAACTTGTTGCAGCAGTAGCAGAGCACACTGGTCACACTCAGACCGCCGTTAACGGTGTCGTTGACGCCATCTTCACTGTCGTCTCGAAAGAGGTTGCCAAAGGCAACAAGGTCACCATCCCAGGATGGGTTTCCTTCGACCGCACCAACCGCGCAGCCCGTCAGGGCCGCAACCCCCAGACCGGCGCCACCATCCAGATCGCCGCATCTAAAGGCGTCAAGGTTTCCGCTGGTTCCAAGCTGAAGGCTGCTGTCAAGTAGTCAGAAGACTTACCGCGAAGGGGCAACCAGGTTTGGTTGCCCCTTCGCCATTTAAGCCTTCACGCCTTCTGTTCGGGTGGCTCGCCTAAACTTTCAGCGTGACCCCTCGACTCTCTACCGCCACCGTGACGGTGGGCGGCCTTTTCTTGTCAGGGCTGGGCGTTGCGCTTGTTGTGGGACTGCTTGTTGGTGGTGGCGCCGCCCCGCTGTTGATCGTTGATCCGGGTCCTGTTGTTCGGTGGGGAATCCCTGCTGCGAAAGCTTTTGTCCATCTGGGCGTTGCGTTGTCCGTGGGGTCCCTCATGGTGGCGGCTTTTGTCGTGACGAAGCAAGAAAAATCTTTTACCTCAGCGCTCCTCGTGGCTTCGATTGGCGCAGGGATGTTGACGGTTGCCGCGGGTATTTCTGCGTTCCTGACATTTATGGCGATCTACATCGAGCCCGTCAGTGTCGATCAGCAATTTGGCGACCTGTTGTGGGGTTATCTGACCACGACCGAGATTGGTCGGTCGTGGTTGATCACGATGGGTCTCGGCGCTGTGGTGACCGTTCTTGCTTTGCTGGTCAGAAACTTTGCTGGTGTTCTTGTCGCGGGTGTGCTGTCAGTTGCTGCCTTGTGGCCCCTAGCAGAGCAGGGACATGCGGCAGGCACCGCCAACCACGAAGCTGCCGTGAGCGCGTTGTTTGCCCATAGTGTTTTTGCTGCAATGTGGGTGGGGGGGCTCGCGATGATGGCCATCATCGCGTGGAGTGAAAAACCCAGCGCTCAAAGGTTCCACACTATTCTCCAGCGGTATTCCACGATTGCCCTGGTGAGTTTCATTGTGGTCGCAATTTCGGGGGTCACGAACGCTTGGCTTCGAATGGGGAGCATCGAAGGTCTTGCCACCGGATATGGTGCGCTGGTTGTGTCAAAGAGCGCGGCGTTAGTAATTCTTGGCCTGATGGGAGTTGCGTATCGGAGGAAGCTCTTGGGAAACCTTCGTAGCGCTCGCCACGGGATAGTGAGGGTGACCTCGCTGGTGGTGGGTGCGGAACTCGCCCTAATGGGTGTTGCCTCGGGTTTGGCGAGCGCACTAGCACGCACCCCAACACCGGTGCCAGAGATCCCCGCCGGCAACTTTGCTCAGGCCACCCCGGCGGAAATTCTCACGGGGAAGCCGTTGCCACCAGAATTCACGTGGTCAAAACTTTTCACGCTGTGGCAGCTCGATCTCTTGTGGGCACTGATTGCCATTTTTGGGATTGTCTATTACGTCTGGGGGCACCTTCGCTTGGCCCAACGGGGCGACCACTGGCCTATTTCCCGGACTATCTTGTGGGTTTCGGGGATGGTGTTGTTGATATTCGCCACCAACTCGGGCCTTGTCGTATACGGCACGTATTTGTTTAGCATCCACATGCTGGGGCACATGTTGTTGAGTATGGCCGTTCCCCTGCTGTTAGTGCTGGGCGCACCGATCACGCTGGCGTCGCGGGCCATTGTCGCAAGAAAAGATGGTTCGCGCGGTGCCCGCGAATGGATTCTGGTGGCGGTGCATTCGAAATATCTGGCGATTATTGGGCACCCGGTAGTGGCGGCATCAATTTTTGGTCTGTCGTTGATTGTTTTTTACTACTCCCCCCTCTTTGAGTGGGCGCTCAAAGATCACCTAGGACATCTGTGGATGACGGCACATTTTGTTTTCTCGGGTTACCTTTTTGCCCAATCTCTGATCGGTATTGACCCAAGTCCCCACAACCCCCCCTACCCGTTGCGCCTCATCATTGTGTTGGCGACCATGGCGTTCCATGCATTTTTTGGGCTCAGCATTATTTTGGGAACCAACCTTTTGGTCCCCGACTGGTACGGGGCAATGGGGAGAACCTGGGGGGATTCGCCGCTGATTGACCAACAAAACGGTGGCGAGCTCGCCTGGGGTCTGGGAGAGTTCCCCACCTTGGCGCTGGCCATACTGGTGACCTGGGCGTGGAGCAAGAGTGATGAGCGCATCAACAAACGTCGTGATCGTCTCGCAGAACGCGAGGGGGATAAGGAACTAGAGGCCTACAACGAGATGCTTGAAGGTCTTGCCAGAGCCCAACCTCGGTCCCTCAGAGATTGAGAACCGGTTCATCAACGGGGGTACCCCGGATGGCCCCTTCCATGAGGAAGGACACAATCTCACTGTATTCGCTGACCGAACCGTCAAAGAGCGACTGAACAGATACCGTCACCTCCACAACACCACCAATGGCTAACACGTTCCAGGAAGACCGATCACCGCCGAGCGTGAGCGACACCACCGGATAGTCCAGCACAACCCACTCGGGGGTTCCCACAACACGGTCGCTGATGGTGACCCCAAAAGGACACCCCACGGGTTGAAGAATTACCTGGGAAACGCAACCCTCAAGGTAACTTTCCACCGCTGTCGAGGCAGAGTCCTTCAACTCGTTTGTCGCTTCAACGCGCAGACGAAGCGGGTACCGATCCCCCAGCTGTGTTGCCCGTACCTCGTCAACGGGGGCGACAACCCACGGTGTTGTGAGGGACGCTTGGTATGCCCCTGGCACAAATACCCTGCTGGTGGGGGGAACCCCCAGCCTCGTGATGTCCAAGCGGACACCATTCACATCGACACGCTCATCCCCCACAACCGCGTAGCTCAGGGTCGCCGTGGGCGATTCACTAAAGCGCCAATCGTTGAACAGCCATAGCGTGGGTTCACGAGGCTCCAACGTGAAGAAAGAGGTAGAGGTTTCGCCCCCAATTTCGTATTCCGCTAAGACGATGACCCCACCGGTAGAGATGGTTCGGGTACCGATTACCCGGGGTTCCGTCACAGAACCCGAAGGTTCGGGAACCACCGCGGGGACTGAAGCTAAACCGGCTGCGGTTGCCGCCACGCCGAAGTTACCCGCCTCGAGAGCATTGAGGTAAAGCTGGACGGTGCGGGCAGGAGAATACACCGTCAGGTTCAGCACAATGACCGTGAGAAGCCACGCCGCGACCACCGCAAGGGCAATTACCCCAAACCTCCGGACAATTGACCACATAGCTGACATCCTAGGTTGGTTGCCTCCACCAATGAGAGGCCCACAGCCCCAACACCAAAGGACGCTATGACGGAAATCGCGATGACCGATCAGCAAAACAGCGTCCTGGACCAAATGGAAAACTCGCTCGACCACATTTTTATCACCGGCCGCGCTGGGACAGGAAAAACGACTCTCTTGCAGTCGTTTGTCGAAAATACGGCAAAGAGGGTGGCCGTGTGCGCCCCCACAGGAGTGGCTGCGCTTGCCGCAGGGGGCCAGACGATTCATTCTTTGCTTCGCTTACCCATTGGCATTATTGGTAAGCGTGAGCTTGGTTTCATTCCCAAAGAATCCCTGGCCGTTTTAGCAGCGTTAGATGCCTTGGTCATCGACGAGGTGTCGATGGTTTCCGCGGATGTGTTGGATGGCATCGACCGCCGCCTTCGTCAAGCCAAAAGGAGACGGAACACCCCGTTTGGCGGTGTTCAACTCATCATGTTTGGGGACCCTTATCAACTCTCTCCCGTTGTGTCGGGCCAGGCGGAGAAGGCGTATTACCGCGACCACTACGTATCGGCATGGTTTTTTCACGCCAAAGTCTGGAATGAAACAGAGATGAATCTCGAGGAGCTTGACACCATTCATCGTCAGGCGGACGCTGAATTTAGAGCGGTGTTGAACGCCCTCCGGGAGGGGCAAATGGAGCCTGAGATGGGTCGGATGCTGAATGAGCACGGCATGCGAACACCAGGAGACCCGGACCTCATAACGCTGGCCACAACGAATGCGGCGGTGTCACGGATTAATCAATCTGCCCTGGAAAGGCTGGCTGGCAAAAGCAAGATCGCTCATGCGGACATTGAGGGGGACTTTGGCTCGACTGCCGCCTATCCTGCGGACGAACAGCTTGTGCTAAAGCCTGGAGCGCAGGTGATGTTTTTGCGTAATGACCTTTCGGGGCCCGATGGTCCTCGCTATGTGAATGGCACTTTGGGTGTGGTCGAAAAAATCACCGACACGGTTCTCGTAGATGTTGATGGGGAGGGTGTGGTGGTCGAACCGGTGACGTGGGAGAAAGTGAAATACGACTATTCCCCTGCCACAAAGACGCTGAGCCAGGAAGTTGTTGCTGAATTTACTCAGTTCCCGTTGCGCCTCGCCTGGGCCGTCACCATCCACAAGGCACAAGGAAAGACCTTAGACGCCGCGGTTATCGATTTGGGTCCCCGCGCTTTTGCGCCGGGGCAAACGTATGTCGCCTTTAGCCGCTTGACCTCTCTGGAGGGGCTTTACCTCAAAAGACCGCTGTCACCCTCGGACATCATTGTTGACCAAGATGTGGTTCGTTTCATGAACCAAGAGCGCGGGAGCAACCGCCTTATTTAGGGCCTTCCCGAGAGCGAGTGACGGGAATCGAACCCGCGCTATCAGCTTGGGAAGCTGAAGTTCTGCCACTGAACTACACTCGCGAGGACACTGTGTGCCCGGTTGATAAAACCCGAGTCTACTAGTCTGGGGGGGTGCTGCTTTCCGATGGAGATATCAAAAAAGAACTTGAATCAGGTCGAGTTGGACTTAATCCCCTTGACCTTTCGATGGTTCAGCCCTCCAGTGTTGATGTTCGCTTAGACCGGTTTTTCCGCCTTTTTGATAATCACAAATATCAACACATCGATCCCGCTGCGGACCAGCCGGATATGACCCGCTTGGTCGAGGTTGACGCTTCCGAAGCTTTTGTGCTCCACCCGGGTGAGTTTGTTCTGGGGGCCACCTTCGAAGTGGTAACCCTTCCAGATGATGTTGCCGCTCGGCTTGAAGGGAAAAGTTCTTTGGGCCGCCTGGGGCTCCTCACCCACTCGACCGCCGGCTTCATTGATCCCGGGTTTTCGGGCCACGTCACGCTGGAGCTCAGCAATGTCGCGACGCTTCCGATTACGTTATGGCCGGGGATGAAAATTGGTCAACTGTGCTTCTTTCGGTTGAGCTCCCCTGCGGAACACCCTTACGGGTCAGACAAGTATGGAAGCAGATATCAGGGCCAACGAGGCCCGACTGCTTCCCGGTCTTTTCAGAATTTTCACCGGACGGACATTTCCGAGTCGTAAGGCCCGACCCATTCGGCCATTTGGTCGACAAGCCAGGGGCTAAAAACAAACGGGGTGGCCGCAACACTGATTCGGAGTGCTGAGGGATTAGCCCACTTCCATTCACACACTTCGCTGGAAGTGGGGTCGGGGTCGTGGGAGGTTGTCGCAACGAACACCGGGCATACTTCGTTTTCTACGATTCCGGAGGCATCAACGGCGTGGTAGCGAAAATCGGGCAGAGCTTCGGTGATCGTGTCGATCGATAGACGGAGTTCTTCGTGTGCTCGCCGCCTAATTGCGTCCTCCATAGATTCGCCGGGAGCCGGATGCCCGCAGGCAGAGTTGGTCCAGACCCCCGGCCAGGTTTTTTTGGTGAGTGCGCGCCGGGTGATGAGGACTTGGCCCTGGGAATTGAACACGTGACACGAGAATGCAAGATGCAACGGTGTGGTGGTGGTGTGCACCGTTGCTTTGTCAGCGGTGCCGATGGGTTCGCCATTAGAGCCCAGTAGGACCACAAGTTCGGAGGTTGTCATGGGTTTCTCGCGCTACTCTGCAAGGGTAAAATAGGGGTTTGGCCGGCTGTGAACCAGTCGTCAACAGTGTAGTCAATGGGGCTACAGTTCAGCGGGGAAGGAAACAACCATGGCGGTTGAGTTAGATACCCGCATCGATCTTTACACCCGGGTTGCCGAGGAGACATCGGCCGGGGTCATCAAGCGCTATTCGAGCTCTTTCGGTTTGGCCTCGATGTTGCTTGACTCGCGCATGCGCACCCATATCGGGAACTTTTACGCCCTGGTGAGACTCGCGGACGAAGTTGTTGATGGTGTGGCAAACGAAGCAGGGGTTGATGCCGCCGAGGCCAGGGTGATGCTTGATGCTCTTGAAGCAGACACGCACCGTGCACTCAAGGTCGGATACAGCACCAACTTGATTGTTCATGCTTTTGCCCATTCCGCCCGTAAAGTGGGCGTGGGGGCCGAACTGACCGCGCCCTTTTTTCATTCCATGCGGATGGATTTGAGTGAAACCACCCACACCACTGATTCTTTTGCCGAATACGTTTACGGCTCGGCAGAAGTGGTGGGGCTGATGTGCCTGAGTGCTTTTCTCGAGGACCGGGTCGTCCCCGATGGGCAGAGAGACACCATGGTGTCCGGTGCGAGAGCGTTGGGGGCAGCGTTTCAGAAAGTGAACTTCCTCCGTGATCTTGGCGCTGATGCGCAAGCCTTGGGTCGGAGCTATTTTCCTGACGTTGTTGTCGACAAATTCGATGAGGCCACGAAGCACCGATTGCTGGCGGACATTGATTCTGATTTGGCTCTTTCTGCCGCGGCCCTTCCGCTGCTTCCGCCGGGTCCCCGCCGCGCAGTAAGTCTGGCCCATGCTCTTTTTGAGTCGTTAGCGCAACGCATTAGGGCCACCCCTGCAGGAGTTTTGCAGACCACCCGTATTAGTGTTCCCACGGTGAGTAAGTTGTTGTTGGCATCGCGAGTCATCTTGGGTTTTGTGCCCAAAGCTCCTCGTGGCCGGAGAGAGGATCATCATGGCTAAGTCCGTCGTTGTTGTGGGAGGCGGGATTGGCGGGATTGCGACCGCTGGTTTGATGGCACGGGATGGCTATGACGTCACCCTGGTGGAGGCGCACCCTCGACTCGGAGGACGAGCCGGCCTGTGGGTGAAAGATGGATTCCGTTTCGACACGGGGCCCTCGTGGTATCTGATGCCCGAAGTTTTTGACCACTGGTACCGATTGATGGGCACATCTGCCGCAGAGCATTTGAACTTGACGAAGCTTGACCCGGGTTATCGTGTCTACTTTGAGCCCGCTGAGGGTGAGACGGCCGAGTTTGTCGACATTCGCGCCACCCGCGAAGACAATTTGGCACTGTTGGAAGAAATGGAACCAGGCTCGCGGGCGAGTATGGAAAAGTATCTTGACTCCGCTCAGGAAACGTATGAGATTGCCAAAAAACATTTTCTCTACACCTCGTTCCAGGATCTTCGTCCCCTGTTGGTCAAAGAGGTTCTCCAGCGCACCGGAACCTTGGTTCGGCTTCTCACAACACCCATCATGAGTTTTGCGAAGAAATACACCTCGAATCCGCGAATCCAGAAGGTTTTGGGATACCCAGCTGTCTTTTTAGGCTCAAGCCCTTACCTCGCGCCCAGCATGTTCCACCTGATGTCCCACCTCGACCTTCAAGATGGTGTGTTGTATGCCGAAGGTGGCTTCACCCGAGTCATTGACTCCATGCGCGAAGTGATCGAAGCACATGGAGTGACCATTATGACCAGCACCAAAGTCAGCGCCATTGCGACAGAGCGCGTCCGAGGCAAGGCAAGAGCCACCGGAATCACTTACCAGGATGCCCACGGCAGCACCCACACTGTGGCGGCCGACATTGTGGTGTCAACCACAGATCTCCACCACAGCGAGACGGCCTTGTTGCCCCCGGAACTTCGGACATACCCGCAAAGCTATTGGGACAAAAAGGTCGCTGGCCCCAGTGCTGTGTTGTTATACCTTGGCGTCAAGGGCGAGGTCCCGGAGCTATTGCACCACAGTCTCTTCTTTACCGAAGACTGGGATTTGAACTTCTCCCAAATCTTTGCGGATAAGCCGACCGTCCCCTCGCCAGCATCGCTCTACGTCTGTAAACCCAGTGCCACCGACGACAGTGTTGCGCCCAAGGGACACACCAACCTTTTTGTGTTGGTACCCATGCCGGCAGATGTCACACTCGGCCACGGTGGCATGGACGGCACCGGGGACGCGGCGGTGGAAGGTATTGCCGATCGAGCGATCGAACAAATCATGCGGTGGAGCGGGGCAACCGATTTGGCCGAACGCATTGTTGTCCGTCGAAGTGTGGGACCCGCCGATTTTGCGGGTGACCTGAATGCCTGGAAGGGCACCGCTCTCGGGCCCGCTCACACCTTGACTCAGAGTGCACTCTTTAGAGCAGGAAACGTCAGTAAAAAAGTAGAAGGGCTGTTTTATGCAGGCTCTTCCACAATCCCTGGAATTGGTTTGCCGATGTGCCTGATTAGTGCTGAGGTGCTGGTGAAAAGAGTGCGGGGCGATGTTTCTACGGGGCCACTCCCCGAGCCACTGATGCCGGTGGCCTAACATCTGATGTCCTTCCTGTACCTGGCAGCGTTGCTTTTCGCTGTTCTCGGCACGGGTTTGCTGGACTTTCGCCATCGACTTGCGCTTTTTGGTGGAGCAGCGTCGCGCACTGTCATCATCGTGACGGTATCGGTTGCCTTTTTTCTGGCGTGGGATGTGGTGGGCATCGCGATGGGAGTATTTTTCCGAGGCAGTGGACCATGGATGACCGGGGTGTTGCTGGCCCCAGAATTACCTCTGGAGGAAGTTTTCTTCCTTATCCTGTTGAGTTACTCCACACTCGTTGCCTATCTTCTCGCCCACAAGGCTTTTCGCCGCGGGAGCACCGCATGACGTATTGGCTGATAAATCTCCCCTTCCTTGCCCTCGCCGCGGTGGTAGCCGGGTTGGCATGGGGACGGGGCCGAAAAGTTCAGGCTGCACCGTGGCTTGTTGCAGTGGTCGTGATGATGGTGCTCACCGCAATTTTCGATAACGCCATCATTGGGTTTGGCCTTGTGGATTATGACGATGCACTGATCAGCGGAATTCGTGTGGGCTTTGCCCCACTGGAAGATTTTGCTTACACGCTGGCGGCCGTGATGATTATTCCCTCCCTGTGGCACCTTTTCGAGCCCCGGGAAAAAGACACCCTGTGACGTCACTCCGGACGTTGGTGGTGAGTTCGCGACCGCTCAACTGGGTAAACACGGCGATTCCTTTTGGCCTGGCCTATTTTGTGGTGGCGGAGGAATTCACTGCTCCTATGCTGGTGGGCATTGTATTTTTTCTTATTCCCTACAACTTTCTGATGTACGGAATCAACGATGTTTTTGATTACGAGTCCGATCTCAGAAATCCCCGAAAAGGGGGTGTGGAGGGTGCTTTATTGCCCCCGCATCTGCACCGCACTACTTTGTGGGGGAGCGCACTGCTAGCGGCACCGTTTGTCGTCACCCTTGCGGTGCTGGGATCCTGGAGCGCCAACCTGGTGTTGGCGATCACCGTTTTTTTTGTGGTGGCCTATTCCACAAAGGGGCTGCGGTTCAAAGAAAAGCCGTTCGTTGACTCTTTCAGCTCGGCCCTTCATTTTGTGATGCCCGCCGCGTATGGGCTTGTGCTTGCCGGCGGCTCTTTTTCAGTTCTTTCGGCCACCATCCTGGGTGCCTTTTTTCTCTGGGGGATGGGCTCGCACGCTTTTGGCGCTGTGCAGGATGTCGTGGCAGATCGTGACGCAGGCGTGGGGTCTATCGCCACAGCGATTGGCGCCAAAGGCGCGGTGCGGTTCGCTCTCGCCCTCTACGTTTTGTCGGGCCTCGTGATGCTCACCACGCCGTGGCCGTTGCCCATCATTGCGGCGGCAATACTGCCCTATATCGCTGTTGTGGCACCGTGGTGGCGGGTCCCGGATGCCCAGGCCGAGTCGGCGAACAAAGGCTGGAAGTGGTTCTTATTCCTCAACTTCCTCACCGGTGCCGTCGTTTTTCTGGTCCTCTTTGAATGGTGGGAACTCACCGCGTAGAGCGGTTTTGCGTAGCACAAGGTAACACGGGGGCACGGTGCCCCAGAGGTCCGTAAGCTCGCCTTCATCCCCACAACAGAAGGAAAATCATGACGGTTACTGACGAACTTTTAGCAAACAATGCGACCTATGCCGCAAGCTTTAGCGGCCCGCTTCCACTGCCACCCGCAAAGCACATTGCCATTGTGGCCTGCATGGATGCACGCCTCAATGTTTATGGAGCCCTCGGGCTTGACGAAGGTGACGCCCACGTGATCAGAAATGCCGGCGGCGTTATCACGGAGGACGAGATTCGTTCATTGGCTATTAGCCAGCGCCTTTTGGGGACCAAAGAAATCATCCTCATTCACCACACTGATTGCGGAATGCTGACGTTCACGGATGACGAGTTCAAGGCAGCCATCACCGCGGAGACGGGGCTTCGCCCCTCCTGGGCGCCGGAGGCTTTCGCCAACGAGTACGACGACGTCGCTCAGTCGTTAAAGCGTGTTAAGGCATCGCCTTACATTCCCCACACGGACCTCGTCCGGGGCTTTGTCTTCAACGTTGCTACCGGGGTGCTCGAAGAAGTTCTCGACGCCTAAGCGGAATTTAGCTCCTTGGCATCTTGACAAAAAGCATCAGGATGAGACCTGCTGCTAAGACGGTCATGATGCCAAGGATGCCCCAGTACTGCGCGCCACCAATCGAGATGAAGAGCCCCCACAGTGCGGGGGTGAGGAAGCTCACAGCTCTCCCGGTGGTGGCATAAAGACCAAAAATCTGACCTTCCTGTCCTGCGGGTGTCACCCGAGCAAGGAAGGAGCGTGAGGCGGCCTGCGCCGGTCCCACAAAAAGTGACAACACCATTCCACCTACCCAGAATGCTGTTGCGCCAGCATCGCGGAAAAAGAACAGCGACAGGCCGGCAACCAGCAACCCACTCAGGGAGAAGAGGATGATGCGTCGTGGCCCAAAGACATCATCGAGGCGACCGGACAGAATTGTGCTGAGTCCAGCGCCGAGGTTTGCGGCGATTCCGAAGATGAGGACCTCGGATGCGCTGAAGCCATAGGTGATCGCTGCTAACACTCCCCCGAAAGTGAAGACGCCCGCGAGCCCATCGCGGAAAACAGCGCTTGCAGCGAGGAACCAGAAGGTGGTGCGGGAGGTGCGAAAAAGGGCCACAACATCTTTGGCCAGAACGGCGTAGCTGGCAAAGAAGTTGACGTTTGCCTGGCCTGGCTTTCGGGGAACTTCGGGCACAAAAAACAGGATGGGGAGAGAAAACACCAGCGTCCATGCCGCGCAGAACAGCGCGATGGAGCGAATATCGATCCCGTTCTCGTTGCCGAGGCCAAAAATGTCACCCTCAATGAAACCGAAGTAAGAAACCAGCAGGGCGACGATGCCACCGAGATATCCGAAACCCCAGCCGAGGCCGCTCACGCGGCCGACGGTGGAAGGTTTTGCCACCTGCACCAGCATCGCGTTGTAGTTGACGTTGGCAATGTCGGCAAAAACGTTGCCGGCGGCAACAAGGGTGATGCCAAGCCAGAAGAAGCTTGGCGTGGCTTCAACAAAAAACATGATCGCTTGAGCCAGCACAACAAGAAGCGTGTTGATGGCAAGCCAGAGTTTGCGACGCCCTGCGCGGTCAGAGCGTTGCCCAAAAACGGGAGCAAGCAGCGCGACCAGAACCCCTGCGGCAGCAATGGCATAACCCAGGTTGCTGGAAAGTTCCGCTAATCCTCGATCGTAAAGAGCGTCGCCGGCGCCGAGCGCCCGGATTTCCTCCGGCAGGAACAGGGAGCTTGTGACGTATACGGTGAAGACAAACGTGGTGATGACACTGGCGAAGGGTTGAGTTGCCCAGTCCCATAAAGCCCACGACCACACTCGGCGTTTCGGAATTGTGTGGTTTTCGTTGAGCGTCAAACCCACAATCGGCAGAGCGTCCGTATCAACAAAAGCGGCTTTGGGTGTGGAACCGTCATGGGTCATGCCCTAACCGTAGCGGGGGAGACAGGGTCGGGGAAGGAACAAAAGGTTAACGGCGCGTAGCCGTTCGCGGAACGGCTCACGATAG
>Ga0208770_1000131_pt1 | contig 56791 bp, 34 predicted proteins | sample AntAceMetag02UK9_FD_184771 | JGI IMG/M metagenome (GOLD analysis project Ga0208770, IMG submission 184771) | Saline lake microbial communities from Ace Lake, Antarctica - Antarctic Ace Lake Metagenome 02UK9 (SPAdes) (version 2) | ecosystem: Environmental > Aquatic > Non-marine Saline and... | reverse complement strand
CCAGTCAATTACCTGCCAGTAGTGAAACTGCCATAAACGGTGCTGTGATTTATTTTGATCACAGTGAAGGCAACATCTACATCAACACAAGAAGATCAGATTCTGCTGGTGATCCAGATGATGGCAACATCTATTTGAACCAACAAAAATGGCCCAATGCTGATGGCACTAATGGACAATTTTTAAGCACCAACGGATCAGGTGTATTGAGTTGGAGCACAGCACCAACTGGTCCAAATTTATGGGCAACTGTTACAGGTGATTCAGGTAGCACCACTGCAAACACAACCACAGACACTTTGGAAATTAGAGGTGGTTCTGATATTGGTACATCAGTTTCAGGAGATGTTCTCACAATTAATTTCACAGGTTCGGCAGGTGGAGGAGGAATCACAGACATCAATGGAGGTGCCAACATCACAGTGACACAAGATTCTGCAGGTGGTGTTACTCTCAGTCAAGAAACATTGAGCAATCCGCTCAACATGAACGATCAGCAGTTAACTAATCTTGCAATCAAAAATTATGGAGAGATTGTGTACACTGGTGGAGGTGCCACAGGCACAATCACACCTGATCCCAACGATGGTTCAGTGCAAAAAATTACATTGACTGGCAGTATCACACTGAACAGTCTTGCCAGTGTGGCATCAGGAGACAGCATGACCTTGATCGTGCAACAACCAGCATCAGGTGGTCCTTACACATTATCCAGCACAATGAAGTTTGCAGGTGGCACAAAAACATTAAGCACTGCCGCTGATGCCATTGATGTGATCACAATATTTTATGACGGCACAAATTACCTAGCATCCTTGGGTGCAAACTTCAGTTAAATGGTGGTTTACTGCGTCATACAGCGTCATACAAGCGTGACAAAACAGAAACACGAATAGTACAACATGATAAACAATTTTATAAATAAAAACAACACAAGGAGAACATTATGGCTTGGGCAAATCCGGCTAACATAGACACAACAAATTTAAACGATGCCACAGATTCACCAGCATCAGCTCGTGCAAATTTAAAAACAGCACTGGATGAATTAAGCATTGTTATCAATGGCAGAAACACCGCAAATGGTGTGCCAGGGTTAGATGCTTCTTCAAAATTATCTGCCGCACAACTGCCAGATGAAATTAATTCTTCTTCAGCAACAGATTTAACACTGGATCCCAACACAGGCAAAGTCAACATAGAAGAAATACTACAACTTAAACCACAAACACTCACAGAACTCAACGCAAGAACAGACAAAGAAGCAGGCGATTTAGCATACTGTTCAAACGGTAATGCAGGTTCTACAACACTTGCAGTGTATGATGGTTCCAACTGGAAAGTGGTTGCACTGGGAAGCACAATATCATAATATGAAAAACACACCAATCAAACAAATAGAAAAACGCATAGACAAAATTGAACGCACACTGGACAAGATCATGAACAACCATCTCTATCATATCCAGGGTTACCAAATGTATATTTTGGCATTGACTGGTTTGATTGTGACCATGCTGATTGGCATATTCATCAGAGTCTGGTAATGGGCCGTCCTAGAATGCATGCGGACCGCTATGCTGTTCAACATGAAAAATTCACTATCAAACGACCCAAACTCACAGTGGACCAATTTCATCAAGGTGATCACCAATGTCCCAAATGCCAAAGCCGACATTTTGTTTTGGAAAAAACTTTAATCACAGAATACACACTCAAATACAGAACCTACGGTTACCCAACTCGCAGAATCCTGTGGAAAATTAGATGCAACAACAAGCAATGCACAGAACCATATGCTGTGATACCCAAAAAGGAATACTGGGATTCAGCAGGCGCATAAATATTTTTGAGTGGTAGGTTTCCTTTGTTGCTTGGCTTGGCATAACATGATGAGCATACTCTATCTGCCACTCACTTCTTTTCTCACCAAAATACCCACTTAATCATTGACTTTTTGTGAAAGGTGCTATATACTTGTTGAAATGGCAAACAATAAACTTAAATTTAAAGAACGATTTTATCATCTTGCACAGAAATATTACAAAACCACTGATTTAGGCAAATTGAGTGTGTCGCAGATAGACAAACTCACCACATGGGTCACCAACACAAACTGTGACACCAAAGCAAGGCAACAAGGCAGAAAATACTCAGGCAACACCTACAAAAAACTCAAAGGCATATTCAATTAGCACACAAGGTTAACGGGCCAGCACACAATTCCGTAGAGACAACAGCATATGATGAATATGCACTCTAGAACAGTAAAGAAGAACTGAAAGTAATAGATTTGGATTTACTGAGTATGAATGCTAACATACACACACAAGTGGATTGCAAACACTATCACAATACACGGTAACGCAGTGATAGACTCCGCAAGGAGAGTCGTGGCAGGTAAGGAAAAGCACAGAGTCCTGCAATCATACACACAAACACCTGCTTCCAGTCTCATTCGTTCAACACGATTCAAGAGACAATAGATGGAACCCGCGGATAGGTTCCGTCTATTCAATCAATCAGATTCAAGTTAACAATTGGAATATAAAAAACAAATGTCATTGAAAATGACATTTTTATATTACAAGATGAACGTCAGTTCATCTTCAACATTACCACTTAACAATGCCACACTGTTCAATGTATAATTGTGATTTGATAGATAAAAAATTTGAGATTGAATGTGATTGTATATAAAAAATTTGAGATTGAATTGAGTTGTGTTGATAAAAAATTTGAGATTGAATTGAGTTGTGTTGATAAAAAATTTGAGATTGATTTGAATCTGAGTGACTCTTAATATAAAATTATATATCTATATTACTCTAGTGTGCAACAAGTCCAAAAATAAGCATTTATTCACTCAAATAATCACTTCTAACTGGTATTCCACCAATAACTGTTAAATATATTCCTAACAAAGGAGAGCAACAATGAGCAGTTATTTTACATCAGTAAGAAAAAACAATTTACCCCTATGGCGTAGATGGTATGCTATGACACAGCGAGTAGAAGAGCAGTATAACAATTATGAACACGTGAAAATTGAAGATTCCTGGAACAGAGATGTGGTGGGTGCAGAACAGGCATTTTTAACATTCTGGGAAGATATGGCAGATGATTTTGATGAAGCATTGGAGTTGGACAGAATAGATCCCCACGGAGAATACAGCAGTCACAATTGTCGTTGGGTTACCAAAAAAGTAAATCTAAACAATATGAGGTTTCATCACACAGACAGAGGTATCGCACTGACCCTTGCCAAACAGTTGTGGGGAGACACACAAGCCACCAAGGTGAGATTTTGGAAAAGAGTTAATACAGGATGGAGTTTTCAAGACGCGGCTGAGCAACCACCCCAAAGAGGACAACAAAGCAGATTGAAAATCAGACCACACACCAAACAAACCAAGCACACCAAACCAAAAAACACAAAAAAACGCACGATTTGGCAACAATTGAAATCAATCATATAAATAACTGCATAACTTTCACAAGAAAGGTGAGGAGGACATAAACTCCGTGAATAAACTATTATGGACACATCAAAGACAGGACCCAAACCCAAACAGTTAGAACCATTTGAGAAAATGGGCATTGCTGTGGGCAGAAACAACACACACATAGACCCAGAAGAAGTGGAAAAGTTAGCAGGACTGGGTGTGACCACCACAGAAATGGCAGACTTTTTTGGTGTTAAAGAACAGACCCTAAGATACAATTTCAGCGAAAACATCACAAAAGGCAGAAGTGTATTGAAGATCACACTGAGACGCTCAATGCTACACAATGCTAACCAAAATATGAATGCGGCAGTGCAGATATTCCTATCCAAAAATATTTTGATGATGTCAGATCAGCCAGTTAGTCAAGCAGATGACAACATACTGCCTTGGGTGGAAGCACAACCTAAAGCCACAGAAGTTTCTGGCAACATTGGTATTAAATCTACCTTGACTTTGACACCATAACCATATATAATTGTAGTTAAGAGATAACATTAAAACAGGAGAAACATTAATGGCAACACACACTATAATAGATGAGGGTTTAGACTACTGGCAACACGTGGCAGAAACTCTTAACAAATTAGCAAACGCACAACCAGACAAAAAATTACCACACAACAGTAACAATCTCTATAAATGTATTCACGATTATGACAGAACACACTGGGTCAAAGCCGTAGGAGTGGTCAAGCGATTGTATCGTCAAGCACCACATCTGTTTGAAAAGGGTCACGTTCACATAATGAATGAAATTGATTTTTTAATATTTCAAAAATATTCCAATCTTACATTTAATCAAAATCCATTAGATTATTTCTATAGATCAAAAACCAACAATCAAAAATATCAAGGTGTCTACCTCAGCAAATGGGGTTTCAAAGGTCTCACAATGTTTAGAGAAGTTTGGAATAATTGTGAGTCAGGCAACAACAGTGGCAGAGGACCAAACAAAAACCACAGACCACCCACACAATCACCATCAACTCAATTTAACAAATTATTCAACATCAACAAACCCAAAGGAGAAAAAGAATGAGTATAATAGATTCTGGACCAGCACAATTAACACCACCCAAACACAAAGAGGATGAGCACAAATTAAGAAAGTTTTTGGCAAGTCTTGATGACACTGACGTGAACGATTCAGACAATGTAGATTACGAATCACCTGAAACCACAATGTGGAATTGTTTAGAAACACACGGATACAAAAAGACAAAATCAGCATTTCAACACATTGAAAAACAATTGATTACAGAAAGCAAGAATCTGTTGGGTGAATTGGGCAAGGTGGTGTTAAAGAATAAAACACTTAACCGCAAATGGCAAGCATTTAACAAAAAGATAGGTGAACCAACAACAATTTATTGGAAATCATTGCCTGTTAAGCAGTCTGAAAAAACAGAAGACAAACCAGAAGACATTCTTGATCAGATCAGACAAAGACAGAATAAGACAACAGAATTAGAGTAGCAGATCATCGTTATTTTTTATCAATATTGATATTGTGTTTAACATCAATATAACGATGATCGCTCTAATGTTAGATTAAATAACACGTCACCATTTTGCTTTCCCGTTTGATGGTGATTCCTTTAAAAGGTGCTTCAACATATCGTTTAGATTGCTCATTTCATCGTGGTTGGAGCACCACTAATCTCAAATTACAATCAATAAAGATTCACAAATCATTGAGGCATAATTAATGTTATGACTGGATTCATTTTCTATTGCGTCATCGTCTGTCTGTTGGCATACGCCGCATATCTCAAAAACAATCTAAAATAGTATTATAATTTGATTGTTCCTATAAATATCTACATAGGAGCAATAAATGATATCACCAGACTTTGACCCACTTGCTATGCTGAACCAGTGTCAGATGGACCTGTTGAAGCAGAACAGAATCATTACCAATCTGATTAGACAGAATGAAAATGTTTCTGAATTGATGATACAACACACAGAAGCATTCGCTCAACTGCAACACAAGTTCAACCAAATGATTAAAGAACACAAAGAACTTCAGGTTAAATTAACATTGCGATGCAATTAAGTTCAATACAACAACAGGTGGCTCACGATGATCACAGATTCAAAGTGGTGATTGGTGGCAGACGTATGGGCAAAACATTTCTTGCCATCAGAGAGATGTGCTATCAAGCCAGACAGCCCAACAAATTGATATGGTATGTGACTTCATCATACAGGGCGGCAAAGATGATCGCTTTTAAAGAATTAAAACAGAGATTGTTGGATCTCAACTGGGTAAGAAAGATCAACGAATCAGAACTGTCAGTCACACTGAAGAACAACACACAGATTGCCTTAAAGGGTGCTGACAACTTTCAGAGTTTGAGAGGTATAAAACTCTCATACTGTGTAATAGATGAAGCCAGTCAGGTTCAGTCAGACGCATATTTTGAAGTGATCAGACCCGCATTGGCAGATTCACAAGGAAGTGTGCTGTTTATATCCACACCGTTGGGCAAAAACAATTGGACATTTGATCTGTTCAACAAAGAAAAAGAAGATCCTGTCAATTGGAAAAGTTGGCAGTTCACCACACTGCAAGGTGGGTTTGTGAGTGAAGAAGAAGTGGAACAAGCCAGACAGGATATGTCTGAAAAACAATTCAATCAAGAGTTCAATGCCACATTTGAATCATTTGGTGATCAGGTTGCTTGGGCATTCAACAGAGATCAAAACATCAAAGAATTACCCAATGCTGATTTGAGAACCATTTATGTGGGAATGGACTTCAACGTGGCACCCATCAATGCCGCCATAATGGTGAGAGAAGGAGAAGATCTATACATTATAGATGAAATACAGATGTACTCTTCCAACACAAATGAATTGGCAGAAGAAATAAAACGTAGGTATCCCACCAGCAAGGTGTTTGCCCTGCCAGATCCGTCAGGTGTCGCAAGAAAAACGTCAGCCAATGGACACACAGACTTTACCATTCTGCAGAACGCAGGGTTCAATGTGAAAGCACCAAGGAGACACGATCCTGTAAGAGACAGAATCAACGCCCTGAATGCCAGATTGAGATCAGCAGACAGTAAAAATCACTTGTTTGTGTCTAAAAGATGTAAATACAGCATAGAAAGTTTGGAAAAATACAGTTTTAAACCAGGCACACAAGTTCCCAACAAGGACAGTGGGTTTGATCATATGTTTGATGCCATATCGTATTGTGTGGCATTTATTTTTCCATTACAACGCAATCAGGAACCGTATGTGCCTGAAAGATGGGGACAAAAAATTGGAACATCAAACCAACTCACAAGGTAACAATAAATGAACATAACAGAAACATTAAGATCAGAAATATCCGCATTGATCAGCGGTAACCATTTGTATGACACTTATTACAAAAGATGGAAGTATCTATTGGAATCTTACATAGGTGGAGAAGAATACAGAAGAGCACAAAATTTAATTAGATATCAATTGGAAACCAATTCAGAGTTTCAACAAAGATTGAACAACACTCCATTAGAGAACCATTGTGCATCAATAATTAGCACATACAATTCTTTCTTGTTTAGAACAGAGCCCACAAGAGAATTTGGATCAATTGAGAACGCACCTGAATTGAAAAACTTTATGAGAGATGCAGATTTTGAAGGCAAAAGTTTAAATCAATTTATGAAAGATGTGTCAACTTGGTCATCAGTGTTTGGACACTGTTGGGTGTTTGTGACCAAGCCCAATATAACTGCACAGAGCAGAGCAGAAGAATATGATGCAGGCGTTAGACCATACCTTTCAATCATAAATCCCATTATGGTTTTGGATTGGGACTTTAAAAGAAGCCCATCTGGCAGACACACTCTAGGATACATCAAATATCTTGAAGACGTTAATGGAGATGTGAGAACAGTTAAAAAATGGTATCCTGACAGAATTGTTACCACTGTGGTGGACCTTAAAAAGAACGAAGTGGTTCAAGAAGAAGAAGTTCCCAATGGTTTAGGCAAGATACCTTGTGTGTTGGCATACAACAAGCATTCAACATTCAGAGGCATTGGAATTTCAGATATCTCAGACATAGCAGATGCACAAAGATTCATTTACAATTCAACATCAGAAGTGCAACAGGCAATCGCATTGGATTCACATCCTAGTTTGGTTAAGTCAAAAGAAACCAACGCAGGTGTTGGTCCAGGCTCATTGATAGAAATGCCTGACAATTTGGATCCAGGACTAAAACCATACGCATTGGAATTTTCTGGAGGCAACATTGCCAGCATATACCAAAGCATTCAACACACTATTACTGCCATTGACAAAATGGCAAATGTTGGGGCAGTGAGAGCCACAGAGTCAAAGGTGATGAGCGGTGTGGCAATGGAGACAGAGTTTCAATTGTTAAATGCCAAACTGTCAGAAAAAGCAGACAATTTGGAATTGGCAGAAGAACAGATGTGGAAACTGTGGTGTGAATACCAAGGGTATGAATGGGATGGTGTAATTGATTATCCAGGATCATTCAATGTCAGAGACACAGGCACAGAAATTAACCAATTGAAAGTTGCCAAAGAAGCGGCAACCTCACCCCAATTGTTACAGCACATAGACAAATCAATTGCTGAATGGTTAAAAGTGGAAAATTATGAAGAGGCAGTGACTGACACATATCCCACACATCAGATGATTGGACCAAACAGTGAAAGCGTCACAGTTAGCACGAAAGAACAGCACAACCAATTAACAGCACAAGGCTACACAATGGAGGGCAAGTAATGAGTTGGCACAAACCAGGCAACCCAGGCAAACCCAAACCAAAGCCTAAGAAATAAAAATTTTGAGGTTTCTACTCAAATAGACACCTTAAATGTAAGGATCACATAAATAATTAAAATCACTTTATGTGATTAATAAATTAACTCTAACAGGAGGCGAGGTACAACAATGGACCATACAGAAAATACATTGGCGACGAAACAAGTGGCAACTGATGCCACAACAGCACACACTGACGAAAATCAGGCACCAGCGGAAAAATCTTATTCACAGAAAGACGTAGATGATATGATGGCAAGGATGAAGGGCAGTCTAACCAAAAAATTATTGAAACCTTATGAGGATTTAGGTGATCCCAATGAACTGCGTGATTTGAAATCTGAGGCTGAAAAGCGTCAGCAAGAACAACAAATTAAACGTGGGGAATTTGAGAAAACTTTACAAGAATTAGCCGCTAAAAAAGATGATGAGATCCATCAAAGGGATCAAGTGATCAAGGAGTACAAAGTGAACACTCCTCTATTGAATGCGGCGGCAAAATACCGTTCAATCAATCCAGAGCAGGTTAAACAATTACTCCAAGACAAAGTTAGACTATCACAAGATGGTGAAGTTGAAGTGCTTGACGACAAAGGTTCTGTTCAATACACGGACCAAGGCACAGCAGTAGGAGTGGACGATTTGGTTAAAAACTGGTTGAACGAAAACAAACATTTTCAACAACCAACTGCCAACACCACAACCACACAATCATCTTATGGAGTAGGACTGGACAACTCATTTGACATCTCTAAATTGGATATGACAAGAGCATCAGACAGAGCTAAATTTGCTAACTATAAAAAACGTGAAGAGCAAAGATAGTTTATATTAACCTAAACCAATAAGAAGGAGAACACAATGGCCAACAACACAACCATTAACTCAGAACTGTTCACAAACTTACTTGCAGAGGCACAATTTGCCGCTTATGAAAATTCAATTGCAAGACAAGTTGTAACAACATTTGACTTTCCTGCTAACACAGGCAAAGTTTTACAAGTACCAATCTACACTTCAGTTTCAGCAATTGATTTGACAGAAGGTACAGCACCAAGTGCCGCTGACACAAACACAACTTCAGCATCTATAACACTAGGCGAAATTGGTACATATTTCCAAGTGACTGACTTTTTAAGAGATTCAGCACAAAGAGATGTTATCGCAGACCTAGGACAAAACGCAGGTAGAGCGATTGCAGAAAAAATGGACTCAAAAGTATTTGATCTATTCAACTCATTCACTCAATCAGTTGGAACAGAAGACGCAGATTTAACTGTGGACAATATGTTAGACGCTATCGCTACATTAAGAGACAACAAAATTGTTGGACCTTTAAGTGCAATCGTGTCACCTAAGCAAGCCGTTCAATTGAAAAAATCTTTAGCAAGTGCAAGTGGTGTTTACAGCACAACTGCATCTGAAATTGGTTCATCAATTTTAAGACAATACTACTTGGGTACATTTGCAGGATGTCAAGTGTTTGAATCATCTTTAGTTAAGAAAGATTTAGATACAGATGCAGATGCAACTCTTAATGCAGTAGGTGCAGTTTTCTCAAGATCAGCTCTAGCTCACGCTATGCGTGGTGGAGTTGCGATGAAAACAGAAGATAAAGCGAGTTCAAGAAGCACAGACATTATGATGTCTGCTGTGGTTGGACAAGCAATACTTCAAAACACTCACGGTGTTAAAATCGTAAGTAACGCGGTATAATCAGGAGATCAGTAATATGGCCTTTATAATAGAAAACGGCGTGACCATAAGTTTCGCTGAGTATCAAGATGTCAAAGAAAAAGATCAGAGACTGTTTGATGCCAATGAAGGCTTGACTGATGACTCAATTGAAACACTTTTAATCAGGGCGACAGAACGAATTCTCACAAAGGTTCGTTCATCGTCTTGGTGGAGAGAGTATTACATCCGCCAATCAGGTGCCACTGCTATCAACACAGTGGCAGATATCCCTGCTCTTGACCCAGACAAAATAATAGGAAGAACAAATGACTTCACAGATTTGTGTGTCTACTCTGCTCTTGCTGATCTTATTTTGCCTAAAATTGCTGACTTTGGCAATGAGGACAACGCAGAGAGACAGAAGATGGGTTATTATGCCAACAAGGCAGAAAGTCTATTTCAGGAACTGATCACAGCGGGTGACTGGTATGATTTTGATGGTGATTCCACGGTGGAATCCACAGAAAAAACACCAGGACAATACAATCTAAAAAGGGTGAGATAATGAGACAAGAAGTGCTTGATTACATAGACACACTCAGTTTGGGAACCTACAGCAAGTCCACCAATTTGCCTTACACAGCAAGTGGTGTGGTGTTGTATGTGACCAACCCCAAAACAATATACGTGGATCAACCCAACATAACGGAAGATCCTATTATAACTGCTTTGGATGGTGTGCATCTAAATAGTACAGTACAATCAGTCATAATTTACTTTTCATCTGATGCTAAAAGTCTGCCAGCCAATTACTCTACATTGGTAAACAATTTGAAGAACGCGAAGAATATCACCACAGTGTCTGGAGTTCATAGACGCGAAAGTGATGTTACTCAAAGTTATCAAGGTGATTTACTGATTACAGAAATTGCTGTCAGATTAATAACAATAACTTAAAAGGAGACAAGATATGGCTTATATCTATCCAGCACCAGGCGTAAGTGGCGTTCAGGCAACATTGAGTATTTCAATAGAGTCTAACGGTTCTGACGCTGGTATGAGTGTGCCTGCCTTACAAGACGTGACTGTGAACAATGCAAATGATGTATTTTCGTGGACACAACTAGATGCTTCAGCGAAAAAACAAATCGCTACAACATCTACAAACAGTCTTGCGATGAACATTGTTCTAGATGGGACAACATTTTTTGGAGATGGAACGACACCCGTAACGGATGCGGACCACTCTGGAATCTTTAACCTGTCAAAAAACAAAACCAAAGTGTCATTTTCACTTTACCTTGGAGACAACGACGACGGAACTACAGGTAAAACGATCAGTGGCGATGGTTACATCACAGGTTTAGCACCAACAGTATCAGCAGATGCACCAGTGTGGGTTTCACCAATCACTATCACAGTGGATGGCGAATACACAGTAGCGTAATAAAAACGTATTTTCAGAGGGCGTTCAGCGTCCTCTGAGACACACTAAATAAAATTGATTTATGGACATATTTGATTCAAAGAACGAAATAGAATTATACCAATCCATTATCGCAGAATCTGCCAAAGCATCAAATGAAATAAGATGTGCCAAAGCAGACATAGAAAAAGCCAACAGCAGACTAAAATTTTTAGTGATGTTGGCAAACAAACTGATTGAACGAAAAGGAGATCACAATGGACCTATCAAAGATAGCGACTAAACCACAATTAATATTAAGAACACTCAACGACGAAGAAACTGTTAAAGAATTTGGAGAAGCATTAGACTTTTACACTTGGGACAGAACACCCATTGACCAATTTATGAAGTTGGCATCAGTGGACAAAGACAATTATTCCTCAGTGCTGGATGCTGTGACAGGATTGATTCTGAACAAAGAAGGCAATCCCATCATAACCAAAGACACATCACTGCCCAACAATATTTTAATGAAAGTGGTCACAGAGGTGGTAGAAAATTTGGGAAAGTCACAGAAGTAGATCTCACTCCAGGTACCACAAATCTACGACAAATACTGTTGATTGACACAATGGCTCAAAGGTATTCTGCTCTTCCAAGTAAGATACTATTTGAAGCGGACACATTTGACATACATATTATAAACACTGCCACTGCTTGGGAGCAATATCAAAGAGAAGTTGCCACTGCAAAATCAGGCAAAGGCACAATGCCAACACCAAAAGTTCCTGTAGGTAAACTGCGAGAAATGATGGCAAACGTGAGGAAGAAAAATGACGTTTAAAAAAGTTTATGATAGAATAACACCATCTATCACTCGTATTAACGAGAGATTAGAAAAAGTGCCCAAAGCGGCCCTAGACTACTTTGTGAAAAAAACTCCAAAAAGAGGCGGAAACGCCAGACGTAAAACAAAATTGGTAAATAAAAAGATAATCAGTGCTGATTATCCTTATGCCAAGAGATTGGATAAAGGTTATTCAAAGAAAGCACCAGAAGGTATGAGTAAACCCACTGGAGATTTTATAAAAGCATTGGTTAAAATTATTCTAAAAAGGAAATAGAGAATGGCGGATTTAAGGTACAGAGTTGATGTTGATACCAAAACAGCACAGAATAATCTATCATCATTCAAAGCCACTATTGCATCAGTAGGAGCGGCAATAGCCGCAGTTGGGGTTGTTAAATTAGTCAAGTCATTTGTGGATGTTGGTTCAAGTGTAGAAACCCTTGGATTAAGATTCAAATTCTTATTTGGTTCAGCAGAAGAAGGTGCCAAAGCATTTGATACCTTAACAAAATTCGCATCCAAAGTTCCTTTCTCACTACAAGAAATTGAAAAAGCATCAGGTAACCTTGCAGTGGTTTCCAAAGACGCAGATGAATTAGGCAAATTATTAGGGATCACAGGTAACGTGGCGGCGGTTACAGGCTTGGACTTCAAAACCACTGGTGAACAAATTCAAAGAGCATTTTCAGGTGGTATTGCATCAGCAGACATATTCCGTGAAAGAGGCGTTAGATCAATGCTGGGCTTTGAAGAAGGTGCCAAAGTATCCATTGAACAAACCATCAAAAGATTTGAAGAAGTGTTTGGCAAAGGTGGAAGATTTGGAAATGCCACCAACGAATTTGCCAACACATTGGAAGGTACCGTTTCAATGTTGGGAGACAAAATGTTTACCTTCCAGAAACAGGTAGCAGAAGGATTTTTTGATGAATTAAAATTTCAATTGGGTGACCTTAACAAGTTTTTTGAAAGCAACGCAGATGTATTAGAAGAGTTTGCAGACTCAGTTGGTGCAGGATTAGCCACTGCCATACAAGGCACAGTCACAGTTATAAAATTTTTAAAAGAGAACATTGATTTGGTTAAGGCGGCATTTGTGGCATTGGCAGTGGGCAAAATTGCGTTATTGTTCTTAACATTGACAAAAAACATAAGAAAGGCATCTGGCGCTATGGCGGCATTCAATCTTGTGGTTGGTGCAAATCCTTTCATCAAAATACTGTCAATCACTATGGCGGCGGCAGGAGGTTTAATTTATTATGTTAACAAAACTTCAGATGCCACCAAAGCACAAGAAGAATTAAACAAGACAGCAAAAGAATATAACAAAATTGTAAATTCTGGATTAGATATGAGTATACGAGCCCCTGTTGATTCTAAGAAATCAAACGATGAAGCAGAAAAGATAGGTGCCACTATCAAGAAATTAACAGATCAGATCACCAAAGACTTTGAAAAAACAAAATCATCTATAGAATTTGATCAGCAATTAATGAATTTAAGAGGGTTTGATAAAGAATTACAAAAAATAAGAATCACAGAAGAAAAGAATGCTGAAGCAATCAAGAACAGAATCAAAGAACAGACTGAAGGAGTAGATGCAAAACAGGTTGAAGCATTAATTGCCAAAGTAGAACAAAACAAAGATACCTTAATTCAAGCACAACAAGAAATTGCCAAAGCAACCAGAGAGAATCAAAGAGACTTTTCAACAGGTTGGGGCGATGCTATGGATGACTATGTGGAGAATGCCACTAATGGTGCTCAACAGGCAAGAAAAATATTTGAACAAGCCACACAAGGTATGGAAGATGCCATTGTGAGATTTGTTAAGACAGGTAAATTCAATTTCAAAGATTTAATCAATGATATGCTGACCACACTGTTAAGAAGCAGAATACAAGAACTGTTCGCAAGAATATTTGGTGGTGCTGGAGCAAGAAGCAACGCACCAGGCTTGTTTGATGTGTTGGGTTCAATTGGTTCTGCTATAGGTAGCAAATTGCCCAAATTTGGAGATGGTGGTATGCTTGGCGCAGGCAAGTTTGGCATTGCAGGAGAAAGAGGACCAGAATTAATTCAAGGACCAGCATCTGTCACACCATTAATGGGCAGTCAAGTCACATACAATATTAACGCAGTAGATGCCGCATCATTCCAGGAACTATTGGCAAGAGATCCACAGTTCTTGTTCGCAGTATCAGAAACAGGCAGACAGAGTTTGCCACAAACAAGTAGGTAACCACAATGACAACAGCATATCAAGAAGTATTTGACAGAGCCACATCACTCAGCATCAACAAGAGAAGAAAAGTTTCACAAACACAATCCAGATCAGGTGTAATCAAAACCACATCTGTTGGTGGACAAGTTTGGGAGTTTGAAGTTAGACTGCCTGATGGTCCAAAATTTTCAGACTATCGTTCAATCATACAGGATATGGAAACATTGGACAGAGTAAACACAGGTGAAGTCAGCATACCACAATCATATATTGCTGGCACAGTGGGTGGTTTAGGTGTGTCAGGCACCATCAATGTTGCCGCAACACAGGGTGGCACTTCATTAACAGTGAACACCAACACATCAGATTCAAATTTTAGATTAAAAAAAGGCGATTATATACAATTAGGCACATCAGGTAAGGTTTATGCCGTAACTAATGATCAGGCGAGCTTAACGGGCGTCATTGGCGTTCACAGACCCCTATTAGATGTCACAGCAAATTATGATTTGGTTATTGGAACAAATGTTGTTTGGGACGTGATTTGTGTTCAATGGCCCAATTACACCATATTTGGTTATGACCAAGTGAGTTGGAGCGGTCCATTTATATTTGTTGAGGCAATATAATGCCCCTGAATCTTTCATCATACAGAAACATACAAACCAATCTATTTTGTAAGTTGGTGGTACCTGGTTATCAGACATTAACCTTTTCAGACTACCACATCAATTACACCATAGACAGTGTGACATACCAAGGCATAGGAGAATTATTATCTGTATCCAACACCACCAGCAATTTAAGAGCCACTTCAGAAGAATTGAGCGTGTCAATATCAGGCATACCCTCAGGCAACGTGAGTGACATACTCACAAAGAAGATCAAAGGTTCAGAATTACAAATTACTAGAGCATTTTTTAATGCCGCCAATGGAGCATTGTTATCCATCACAGGCAATCCAGCAGGCAAGTTCAAAGGAGTTGTGAACAATTTCAATGTGGCAGATGATCTGTCAGGTTCAGATAGTTCTGTCATAATCACAGTCACAGCAACCAGCGTGATTGATCAACTCAACAACAAAGTGACAGGCAGAAGAACCAATCCCATTGATCAAGCAGAATTTTATCCTGGAGATCAATCTTTTGACAGAGTGCCTGCATTGGCAAAATCCAACTTTAACTTTGGAGCACCCAAGTAATGAGTTTTCTTGATGGCATAAAAAACTTTGGCAACAAAACACGAGGATTTTTAAAAAGTAATCGTAGTTCATTGATCACCACAGCCGCTTTGGCTTACTTGGTGTATAGACTGAACCGTAATGTCAACAAAGGCAATGACATAGATGAAATACCCAACATAGACGAGGGTGTAAGACTACAGATACCACCAGCGGCAGACAACAAGATTCCTGTATTATACGGCACAGCATTCTTTGGAGGCATCATCACAGATGCTCAACAATCCAACAACAATCAAACAATGACATTCTGTTTAACATTGGCAGAAACCACAGGACACCAACTGAGCGATTCATCAGGCAGTGGCTACACATTCAAAGATGTGTATCTGAATGATCAGAGATTGGTTTTTAAATCAGATGGTTTCACTGTGGATTACACAGTGGATCGTGGTGGTAATTTTGACACATCAATATCTGGATTGGTAAAAGTTTATTGTTATGCTGGCAACACAGCATCACCCAGCATACCAACAGGATACACCAATGCTTCATATCCAAATGCTTATACTGTGATGCCTAATTGGGGCAGTTCAACACACCAGATGGAGAACTTGGCATTTGCCGTTGTGGAAGTGAACTACAACAGAGAACGAGGTATTACACAATTGGGCACTTGGAATTTTGAATTGGAAAACAGTATGAAGCAACCTGGTGATGTGTTGTATGACTATATGACCAACACCACTTATGGAGCAGGCATACACGAAGACGACATTGACCAAACCACGTTGACTGCACTCAACACCTTTTCATTGACAGGTGTAGATTATGAAGATCAAGGCACAGGCGTAGAAACATTGGCAGACAGATATCAAATTAATGGTTTGCTGGACACAGCCAAAACAGTGATGGAGAACATTGAGAAGATAGCATCCAGCACAGCCAGTTATCTAAAATATGACATACACGAAGGCAAATGGGGAGTTGTTATCAACAAGTCAGGTTCATCCACAGCATCATTTGATGATTCCAATGTGATAGGCAATGTGAATGTGGCGTCCACAGGTTTAAGAGATCTTTACAACAAGGTTAAGGTGGAGTTCCCACACAGAGACATAAGAGATTCAGCAGACTTTGTCACAATAGAAATACCTGCGGCGGATAGAAATGCCAATGAACAGGACAACACTCTGCAGATACAGTATGACACAATTAACGAACCCATTCAAGCACAACTGTTGGGTCTAATAGAATTAAAACAGAGCAGAGTCAATCTTGTGATAGACTTTGAAACAGATTTCACATACATCAATCTAAAAGCAGGTGATCTCATAGATGTAACCAATTCAAGACTGGGATTCACATCAAAGGTTTTCAGAATCATCAGCATACAGGAAACACAGGACACAGATGGTGCTCTAACAATGAAGATGGTGGCATTGGAGTATGACGCCAATGTGTATTCAGAAGCAGACTTGTATAGATACACCAGAACAGATTCAAACGGCATCATCACAATAGGTTCAATTGGTACACCAGGCACACCACAGGTTACAAAATTTGAAACCAACAGTCGTCCAAGAGTGGAAGTGGAAACCACAGCACCCACAGGATTGGTTGAAGCAATAGAATTTTGGAAAACCTTAGATGTTGCTGTATCAGGAGATGAAAACAGATCATATCAATTGATTGCCACAGAACGTCCAGCCAATGGCGGAGTTTATACTTCAGGCACCACAGTCACATTGGATTATGACGCACTGGCAGAAGATGAATATTTCTTTAAAGTGAGAGGTATCAACTCAACCACAACAGGACCTTTTTCAACACCATCTGGATTGGTTGATTTCACACCAGTTCAAACCACAGATGCCATAGGAGATGAAACAGAAGTTGATGGTGGCGCATTGGGGAGATTGTTGGGTGCTCTTTCATTGGTAGAATTATTATTAAAACTGGATGGTTTCTTTTCAGGAATGACAGGCAACAAATCAATGTTTCAAAGATTAACGGATCTAATCAAAGATGCCACAAATGGAGCAATTGATATAGGAGCCTCAGATCCATTACCAGGAGCAGACAACAATATCACAGTCAAAGATGAAGGTACCACACTTACATCAACACCAGCAGAAATAAATTTTGTGGGTAATGCTGTCACAGCCACACAGACTGCTGACGCTGTCACAGTCACTGTGAATACCAATCTGTTTTCAGCAGGAGGCACACCACCAGAAGCAGGAGATGGATTAATTTGGGATGGATCTGCTTGGGTTCCTGGTAGCACCTACTATGCGCCAGAAATTGTGAAATACACAGTGGCGCCTGTATTACCTAAAATGAACATTGTAAATCGTTATCCACCAGACAGAACAACGCATTTGGATTCAACAGGCGAATATGCCAGTGATCAAGCACCCATCACAGGAGATTATTATGTGTTGTATGGAAGAACAGCAACAGATTCCACAGCCAACGTATTTTATGGTGCACTCAGTTTGGGTTCAGACAAAAATGTTAAATTGTATTCAAGTGATGGCACATTGAAAGAAACATTAAACACCACAAGCAACGCAAGTGATTTTACCATCACCAACAACGCATTGTCAATTGGATTTGCCAACAGAGATTTGAAAACAGACTACTACATCTTAATGGATGAAGGTGTTGTGACATATTGTGATTATGTGTCACCCGCAATCACAGGCAAAACCAAAAGATATGAAGATTGTGGCACAGATTATTCAGACACAGCCACAGACTATGACGCAGTGGGAGAAGAAATAGGTTCTACAACCTGGAACTTTAACACACCTGCTTACACAACCTCAGCATATTCATTCACAGGCACAGCACACACAACACCCAGCACAGGTGCGTGTAATATTGATACTTTTTTGTTTGCCAAAACTTTTACAGAAACAACACCTTTCAAATTTTATTCTGATACCACAAATCCTCCCACACTGTGTACCAAGAACAAAGACATAGAAATTACCAACATTGGCACTTTCATTGGCACAATGAATGCTGACACTGCCACAGACAAAACATTCACAGTGACAGAAGACACAGGCACCATTTGTCTAGAAAGTGTTTTAATTTTACAATTTGACAAAGAAGTCACGGTGGGTTCAGGCACAATATCCATAATGAATGATGTGACTGACCTGTCTGAAGGAACCATTGCCGCGTCAGCAGGTGTTGTGAATCCATTAAATAAAACGCAAGTGATTTACAGTAATATAGACGGCAAAGCATTGTTGGGCAGAGCTCATTACATCATAGCACCAGCCAACATAGTGTTTGCCAATGAAGAAATAAAAGATTGTAATCATCAATTGGGCAACAATGCCATTGTGAAGTCTGACAATTTGAACTTCACGGCGGCAAGTATGAATTTTGTTAAATTAATTGTGAGCAGTGCCAACAACGGTCTTACAGATTTTGAAGACATAGACACACAAACAGAAATTAGATTACAATTCAGCGATTCTATAGCATTTGGTAGCACAGGCACAATCACCATTTTTAAAAGTGGTGCTGTCACTCATCAAGTGTTCAATGTGGCACACACATTCTTAGACAATCAGATTAATGAATTATTTTGGATATCAGGCAACACAGTGTATCTCAATCCCACAGTGGATCTAGATCCTGGTAGCACCTACTATGTGAATGTTTCATCCACAGCGATTGTGAATCCTGATTGTACAGACTTGACTTTTGCTGGCATCACAGACACAACCACAGCAACATTTGACACTGACCCAGGACCAGCGGCACCAACAGCCACAATAACAAATGGTTCACCAAGCAACACAGGAATTGTACAAATATTTGACAGACCTGTTGAAAAAGGTTCAGGCAATGCTGTTATTAAAGACAGCAACGGCACAATAATTCACACAATACCTGCTTCATCATCAGCAGTAACCACAGAGGACTACGAATAATGGCTCAAATTTATATGTACCCAGCAACACTGGAAGTGATTGCAAAATGTCAATTAAACAACAACAGAAAGAAAGTGGTGATTGATACATTTGCGGCAGGACTTAGATTTGTCGCAGGCGAAACCTACACCATAGACTTAGAACAAGATTTTGTGAAAGAGACAGAAGGTTCAAAATTTTCAAACCCTGCTGTGACTGGTTTGGGCACATTCACAACCAATTCCACAGGACCACAAGTCCAAACAGACACACCATCTGGCACAACAGTAACCAACAACACATTCATCACATACACCTACGACAGACTGATATTGGCAGGCAACGGCAATTATGAACTTTACAAAGTGGGTTCACCAGACACATTGCTTCGCACATACAACCCATCAGACTCCACAGCCAACAACACAATATCAGGCAATCAGATAACATTAACCACAACAGGATTGATTGATGCAGGAGAAACTTATTATGTGTTGATAGATGAAGGTGCTGTGGAAGACAGGGATGGATTAGCCGCATTTGGATTTGACAATGATCAAGAACACAGATGGACCACTGCGCCAAGCACCAACGTGGACTTCCCAGATTTAATATCATTAAAAGTTTCATTAGCCACACTGACTTGTGAAGGAACCAAAAATGCTAATTATGAATATGGTGATGCCACTATGTCAATCACAGCAACAATAACTACGGCATTTGATGTGTTGTATATTAATATTCCTGCTGTGACTTATCAATACACTGGTATGACAGAAAACAACCCTTTCAGTTCAAATCCTGTGTATATTCAAAATAATCTTAACAGTGCCAACAGATACACTCTACAAATATCCATTGACAATGGATCATTGAACACAGAAACAATTGGTGTCACATATAGTATAACCAATAAAACCAAAGCAGAAGTCAACACAGCAATTGAAGATTTAGAATTTTATCCATTGCGTGATCAAACTTCAAACACAACATTGGGTTTCACATTAATAGATTATGCCACATCAACCACTTTACAAACTAAAAATGTAACAATATCTTACAGTGGCAGTGATTCAACAGAAACCTGGAACGCAGTCACAATTATGAACACAAATGTGGGACACACACATGGCTTACCAGCTCTGTATAATTACACTTCACAAAGCACAGTGTTATCAAACGGAAATAACAATTTGAAATATTGGTATTATTCAACCTTTGTTAGATTCCTAGTAGTAGGCGGTGGTGGAGCAGGTATTGATCTTGGAACTGGTGGTGATGGTGGACAAGTAATTGTACACAGAAGAGATTATGTCAGCGGTGGTTCTTTTCCAGACATGCCTAACAATATTTTTAGAAGTGAAAGTTATATCAACAGTGCACCTGGTCAATTTGGATCACAATCACAAACTGCTGGAGCAACTGTCTTAACTTACAAAGAATACAGTGGAGGATCATACACAGACAACACTTGGGTCACTGCCACAGGAGGCGCAATAGGCACAACCAGCGGAACAAAATTAACTGATGGTAATGGCAACACACTGGCAATGAGTGGTGGAAGCAGTTCAACCAATTCAGGTAGTGCTCCTTTTCAATCTGGACAAGATTTTTTTGGTGGAGCAGGAGGTCAAGGAACTTCAGCATATTTAGGATCATCATATGTGGGTCAGGGTGGTAGAGGTTATGGTAGAGACAATGCTTCATTACAACAAAACAACAAATTTTTAACCCAATTGGGCAGTGGTGGATATGGTGGATCTACTTCAGAATCACCAACTGATGGTAAAACAGGTGGTGTTCACATTCAATTATTGAAAGAATAAATCTTTTTCCAAGGTTTTCCAAGGTTTTTTCACGTTTGAGATAAATAATCATAACAGGCAGTCAAGGATTGTCTGTATAAAAGACAATCAAACAATAAAAAAAGGAGACAATTATGTCAGCCGCATCAAACTACACAGAAAATAAAGTATTAGATCACGCTTTAGGTACTGCCTCTTGGACAGCACCTTCAACAGTGTATTTAGGTTTATTCATAAACACATCAACAAACGCCGCTACTAACTTAGAAGCAGGCACATTAACAGACGAAGTAACAACTTCAGGTTCTGCTTATGGAAGACAAACAATCGCATTTGGTTCTGCTTCAGGTGGATCAGCATCAAACTCAGGCACAGTGACTTTCTCAGCCGCAACAGCGAACTGGGGCACAATCACTCACGTGGCTGTAATGGACGCATCAACAGGTGGTAATGTACTATTCTGGGGAGCAGTTACAACTTCTAAGACTATAGAATCTGGGGATACTTTTCAAGTAAGTTCTTCAAATTTATCAATCTCTTTAGCATAATCTAAGAGATTTTTTCAAAGGATTCCTGGGGGCGTATGTTCTTAAGTTGCTTGGCATAACGGCGACACACACATACACTCCCAGAGAACACAAAATTATAGGAGACAAAGATGTCAACAATAACAACAAGATCAGGCAAAGGTTCGCCGCTAACTCACACAGAGGGTGATGCAAACTTTACCAATTTAAACACAGACAAATTAGAAAATATCAACAGTGAAAATTTGAGTGACCTTTCAAATGTGTCATCAAGTGCTCCATCAGATCAACAAGTATTACAATGGAACAACTCAGCATCACAGTGGCAACCCACAACTGCCTCAGGTGGTGGTGGTGGAGGTGGTGTAGACAGAGCCGTATTACAATCAGGATCAAATGCCGCTCAGATCAGTGCAACCACAAACACTTGGACACAACAGTCTTGGGCTTGGGAAGAATTAAAAGACGCAGAAGGAATCGTAACCACATCAGGCAACACATTCACTCTGTCTCAAGGCACATACCTATTGGACATTAATTTAGGAATGTTATCTGGATATGCACCATCCGCAGGCTCAGTGTATTGGCCCACATATGCTTTAAGAAATTCCTCAGACACAAACTATCCGTGGGGTTGGGGTCATTATAGTGCCGCTGTTTCTACCACACAAACCAATCACTACTTGGCAGGACCAACAGTAACTTTCAAAGCATATTTTGAAATCTTTGGATCAAAAACTTTTGACATTGTGTATAAACAAAGCACATCAAGTGCCGCTTTTTATGTTCAACACAAAGGTACCAATACAGACTGGGCCAACAACACAGCCGCAAGATCACCTGGTTGGATTGTTATTGAAAAACTAGCATAAGGAGACATCTTAAATGTCTGGACCTTATTTTGAATCAGGGTACATTGATACCAACTATTTTGATGACCCTGTTTCAGCCACACTAACTGCCACATTCACTATTCAATGTGAGCCTGTTGATCCATATTTTGAAGCAGGTTATTTTGAAGATGATTACTTTGTGGGTTACGCACCATCAGGAACCACACAGGAAGGTTCAGCCAGTTTAACAGACACATTCTCAATCACTGCCAACAACACCAGACTTTTAACAGCAACAGGCATCACTTTACAAATCAGCAACAATGTGATTAACATCACAGTCACAGTGTTGAAAAGTTTGTCCAGCACATTGAACACAGCAGTCACACAAACTGTTGAAATTAGCAAAATATTACAGTCTGACGCTTCTCTGTCTAGTTCTGTCACACTCAGCAACACCATCACAAGATTAAGAACAGGTGATAGCACATTCAACAGCACAGTGACACAGACTGCTGAAGGTGTGTTGACTAAAGGCTATGAAGCCGCAATCACATCAGATGTAACTGCCACTGTCACAGTGGGAGCAATACGTGAGAGTTCAGTTTCAATCACAGGTGCATTCACACCCACAATGACTGCGAATGCAATCAGAAACAGCACAGCCATTTTGGATTCAAGTGCCACATTACAATTCACCATCAGCAAGTTCACAGGCAACGAAGCCACTCTGAACAACATTGTGAATCTGAGTTTACAAAACAATGCCATATTCAATACGGGATCTATTTTTGGATCTTCAATCAACGACGCCAGCATCGCATCTGTACAATTCTCTCTTTCAGTAATCACAAACAAAATCAAACAAGCACAAGCACAAATTAATTCACCTTACTATGTGGATGGTTACCTTGTGGATGACTATTACGAAAATGCTGGTTTTGATCTCAGTTGTGATTTTGACAAAATTAAAGAAGCAGAGATTGAAATGGATTCACCTTACCACGAAAATGGATACATTGATGAAAATTATTTCGTTTCAGAAGGTTTCACACTTTCAATCACTGTGGACAATTTCACAGAGGCAGAAGCAACAATTTCTGCTCAAACAACACTCACTGTCAACATCAGCAAAATAATATCAGGCAGTGCCACAATCACATCAACTGTTACTCAAAGCACAGCCGCAGTCAGATTGAGAAACACCGTGGCGACATTGAACAGCACAGCTCAATTGAGTGCTGACATCAGTAGAAGCAGAAGTTTTTCAAGCAGTTTCACCAACACATTCACTCAGACTGCTTCTGTTAATGAAATACAAGACTTCACATCCACACCAAGCAGTCAATTTGGTATCAGCATAGACGCAGACAGATTGAGATCTGACAGTGGTACTATGTCAGCACAATTCACATTGGCTTGTGAATTTAATGAAATTGAAACATTTGAAATAGATGCTCAAGCACAATTCACACAGACTGCTGACATTGAGGTTGTTAGAGGATACCAAGTAAACCTAACCAACCAGGTGAACCAAACTGCTGATGTGAGCAGAAGCAGAGATCACGGCGCTGAATTACAATTTGAATTTACACAAAGTTCAGACATAGAAAGATTTGGTGGTGTGAGTGCTGATCTACAATCACAAGCACAACTGACTGTGGAAATTGGAGAATTGTTTAATGCCAACATCACAATGTCAGGAGCATTCACTCCAACATTAAATGTGAATGCTTTAAAAAATATGACTGCCATAATGGACGTGACTGTCACAGTTCAAACAGATGTGAATGTTATAACAGACATCCAATCACAAGCACAAGCACAATTCACACAAACCACACAAGGCGATAGAACAAGGTTCATAAATGCGTCGTTTACTGCGTCTGTCAGCGTCACACAGCAACAGATAGAAACAATTACACCGTTTGAAGCACAGTTATCAGTTCAGGCACAATTACAGCAACAATTGATAGAAAAAATTGTGCCATTGGAGTCAAATTTAAACAGTCAAACACAATTAACATACAACACAATTGAATTGATTATACCTGGTGAGGCAGATTTACAATCTCAATTCACACACAGTACACAGGGTGATAGAATAAGATTTATCACAGACACACTGTCCACGCAATTCATATTCACACCTGTAATTGGTAATCTACAACAGGTTGAAGCAGATTTAACAGACGCATTTACTCCTACAATGACCATCAATGTGGTGAGAGATGTGTTGAGCTCAATGGCAAATCAATTCACTGCTTCTATCACAGCAGAAAAAATTACGGACATCAACAGCACACCATCTGCCACATTCACACAGTCAGTGAGCGAAACACTGTTCAAATCATTTGCTTCAACACCTCTTGTTGTGGCAACATTCACAGCAGATGTTGGTATTGTGTTCCAATCAGATTTCTTATCGCAGAGCGTTTCGTTTATTGAACAAACAGCAGTGGTGTCCAATGAGGCATCTGGTTTCAATGCTGAGTTCACAATGCCAGCAGTCAAGGTAAATGCGGCAAGACCAGGTATAGAATTTGAGGCAGTAGGAGGTGCTGAATTAGACACAGCATATCAAAAGTTTGGCACAGCCAGTCTGTATCTAGATGGCGTTGGTGATCAGGTTAGATCCATAGACAGCAACAACACCTTCTATGCTCCATACATTACAGCACCTGCCAACTGGGACAGCACAACAGATTACACAGTGGAATTTTGGTTCAAACCAGACTGGACATATTTCAACGCAGTCACTCAGGATTTGGGACAAACTTATAATATGGTTCAAATTCAAAATTTCAAAATATCTTTAGCAAACCCTGGCACAAACAATCAAATGATGTTGAGACTGTACAATAACACAACCAGTGAATTTGGTTCAACCCCAATAACAGCGTCAGATGGCAATTATCCAAATTATGGAGGCGGTTGGTATCACGTGGCACTGACAGGGCACAACACAGGTTTAGGAGGCAACAGCAATTTTAGACATCGTTTAAGATTGAATGGTGTAAAATTGGGTGGATCATTCAGTGATGGTTCTTGGTATGAATCCACAAGTCAGATTGCTCCCACTGCCTCAGGTGTAAGAATTATAATTGGTGCTTCATTGGGTTATCAGTATGCTGGTTGGATAGACGAATTAAGAATATCTCATTCAGCAAGATATCCTGATGTGTATCCACATCCAACCACACCAATGGCAACCACAGCATTTGGAAATGATGAAGAAACTCTAACATTATTGCATTTTGATGGAGTGGACCAATCCACAGACATTGTGGATGATGGTGGATTCACTACAACATTTGAAAGCAGTCAATCTGCTCAATTCTCTTTAACAGCACAAGGAGACAAATTTAGAATATTCAGTGCCGCGTTCAATGTGATAGCAAGTCAATTGACTGCCGCGGTTAAGACAGCAGACTTTATCACAGTGCCTGACACACAATTCACAATGTCAGTGGATGCTGACTACACATCAAACAATTCAGCACAATTCAATGTGGAAACAAGTCTGTCAGCTCAGGCAACCAGAATTAAACAATTAGAATCTACACAAACTTCATTGAGCACTGTGAACACAGTGGCGGTGAAAACTGCGTCTGCACAATCAACACAAATTGTTGAATTTATACAGACTGCAACACCAGTTAAAATTGCAAGTGCAACAGCATCAATCACAGATGCTTTGTCATTTGGCATACAAGCATTCTTGATAAGAGACTCAGAGCAGAATTTAATTGTTCAAGCCACAATGGCAGTGACAGGAGCAAGAATAAGATTTGCTGACTCCACACAATCAGCATCAACAACATTATCAGCAGATGTAAATTCATTTGGCTTTGGTGAAGCAGATATGTCTGTCACAGCAACACTCACAGTTAATTTCACCAAGATACCAGAAATACAAATTGCGGCATTAAGTGTGGCAAGTGTAAATTTATCAGCAGGCATAGAAAGAATCAGACCATTTGAGGCTGTGATTGCAGATGCTATGTCATTCCAAGCAGATGTGACAGCAAACCTTGTGGGCGTGATTTCAATGGACGCACAGATTTCAATGTCAGTGTCTGCAAACAGAATCAGAAACACAGGCGGCACATTTGTCACAGTGTCAACACAAACCACTGCTCCTGTTAAAACCACAGACATTAACAGCACATTTAACATCAACACCAATCTGTCAGTGATTGCTTTTGAATTACAAGTGTTTGATTTGATATACACCATACCAAACGAATCAAGAATAAATACAATAGAAAGCGAACAAAGACTCTACACTGTTAGAGATGAGAACAGACTTTACACAATAGAAGGAGAATAATATGGCTATAAATAGAGAAGGTTTTATCAAAACTACCAATGGATTGGAAATATCCAAAGACCCAGACGCAAGACTTCAATATTCGTTTCAATGGAACCAATGGTTAGAATCTGGAGACACTCTGTCAGCAATAGATTACACTCACAACGCAAGAAGAAATGATCCGTCACCACTCACACTGCACAATTCAGGCATCGTGTCTGACACAATAACGTTCGCTGAATTCAGTGGTGGACAAGAAGACAAAACATATGTGGTCACAGCAAAGATTACCACAGGTTCAGGTTTAATAGATTCAAGACAGTTCAGAATAAACATAGAAAAAAGATCAGCATAGGCCACCAATGATGGATCAATCACAATTACAAGAAAAATATTTAGAAACTTTACAACAAAATTCTAACATAGACAAGCGACTGGCTCTGATGGAACAAGACATCAACAACATCAAGAGAAACCATTTATCGCACATAGAGTCAGACATCAAAGCCATCAACACCAAGTTCAATTGGGCAGTGGGGTGTGTGTTCGTTCAGATGTTGGGCATCATATCATATCTCATTATCAAAATGTAGTTGCCAATTAAATATTGGTATGAACTTTAAAAAAATTATTGAAGAATTTGTAGACATCAAGTATTCCAAAGAAAACAACCAAATACAACTCAATCAAACATTAAAATACACACCCACAAAATGTGAAGACTGTCCTAGGATGTGTCTCAAGCGTCGCAAGGTATATTCCAAAATGGCATATTCATTTCAGTCTGACAATTGGATACATCAATGTTCAGTGTGTTTAAATTATAAAAATCCCCGCAATGGCATATACAACACATCATTTAATTGGTTAGCGGCCCACTTTAAACGTAAAGATTACAGAAAGAAATAAATACTAGCATACCAGAGGAAGTAAGACTGTCATCTTATACTCCTAATGTTAATACATTCTGGTATCAAGTGCAGGTTTTCCTTTAGTTAAATCTAATGCCATTGATAATCTATCCTAAAAACCTGCACTTTCCAAACTACCCACTTAATCATTGACTTTTTGTGAAAGGTGCTATATACTTGTTGAAATGGCAAACAATAAACTTAAATTTAAAGAACGATTTTATCATCTTGCACAGAAATATTACAAAACCACTGATTTAGGCAAATTGAGTGTGTCGCAGATAGACAAACTCACCACATGGGTCACCAACACAAACTGTGACACCAAAGCAAGGCAACAAGGCAGAAAATACTCAGGCAACACCTACAAAAAACTCAAAGGCATATTCAATTAGCACACAAGGTTAACGGGCCAGCACACAATTCCGTAGAGACAACAGCATATGATGAATATGCACTCTAGAACAGTAAAGAAGAACTGAAAGTAATAGATTTGGATTTACTGAGTATGAATGCTAACATACACACACAAGTGGATTGCAAACACTATCACAATACACGGTAACGCAGTGATAGACTCCGCAAGGAGAGTCGTGGCAGGTAAGGAAAAGCACAGAGTCCTGCAATCATACACACAAACACCTGCTTCCAGTCTCATTCGTTCAACACGATTCAAGAGACAATAGATGGAACCCGCGGATAGGTTCCGTCTATTCAATCAATCAGATTCAAGTTAACAATTGGAATATAAAAAACAAATGTCATTGAAAATGACATTTTTATATTACAAGATGAACGTCAGTTCATCTTCAACATTACCACTTAACAATGCCACACTGTTCAATGTATAATTGTGATTTGATAGATAAAAAATTTGAGATTGAATGTGATTGTATATAAAAAATTTGAGATTGAATTGAGTTGTGTTGATAAAAAATTTGAGATTGAATTGAGTTGTGTTGATAAAAAATTTGAGATTGATTTGAATCTGAGTGACTCTTAATATAAAATTATATATCTATATTACTCTAGTGTGCAACAAGTCCAAAAATAAGCATTTATTCACTCAAATAATCACTTCTAACTGGTATTCCACCAATAACTGTTAAATATATTCCTAACAAAGGAGAGCAACAATGAGCAGTTATTTTACATCAGTAAGAAAAAACAATTTACCCCTATGGCGTAGATGGTATGCTATGACACAGCGAGTAGAAGAGCAGTATAACAATTATGAACACGTGAAAATTGAAGATTCCTGGAACAGAGATGTGGTGGGTGCAGAACAGGCATTTTTAACATTCTGGGAAGATATGGCAGATGATTTTGATGAAGCATTGGAGTTGGACAGAATAGATCCCCACGGAGAATACAGCAGTCACAATTGTCGTTGGGTTACCAAAAAAGTAAATCTAAACAATATGAGGTTTCATCACACAGACAGAGGTATCGCACTGACCCTTGCCAAACAGTTGTGGGGAGACACACAAGCCACCAAGGTGAGATTTTGGAAAAGAGTTAATACAGGATGGAGTTTTCAAGACGCGGCTGAGCAACCACCCCAAAGAGGACAACAAAGCAGATTGAAAATCAGACCACACACCAAACAAACCAAGCACACCAAACCAAAAAACACAAAAAAACGCACGATTTGGCAACAATTGAAATCAATCATATAAATAACTGCATAACTTTCACAAGAAAGGTGAGGAGGACATAAACTCCGTGAATAAACTATTATGGACACATCAAAGACAGGACCCAAACCCAAACAGTTAGAACCATTTGAGAAAATGGGCATTGCTGTGGGCAGAAACAACACACACATAGACCCAGAAGAAGTGGAAAAGTTAGCAGGACTGGGTGTGACCACCACAGAAATGGCAGACTTTTTTGGTGTTAAAGAACAGACCCTAAGATACAATTTCAGCGAAAACATCACAAAAGGCAGAAGTGTATTGAAGATCACACTGAGACGCTCAATGCTACACAATGCTAACCAAAATATGAATGCGGCAGTGCAGATATTCCTATCCAAAAATATTTTGATGATGTCAGATCAGCCAGTTAGTCAAGCAGATGACAACATACTGCCTTGGGTGGAAGCACAACCTAAAGCCACAGAAGTTTCTGGCAACATTGGTATTAAATCTACCTTGACTTTGACACCATAACCATATATAATTGTAGTTAAGAGATAACATTAAAACAGGAGAAACATTAATGGCAACACACACTATAATAGATGAGGGTTTAGACTACTGGCAACACGTGGCAGAAACTCTTAACAAATTAGCAAACGCACAACCAGACAAAAAATTACCACACAACAGTAACAATCTCTATAAATGTATTCACGATTATGACAGAACACACTGGGTCAAAGCCGTAGGAGTGGTCAAGCGATTGTATCGTCAAGCACCACATCTGTTTGAAAAGGGTCACGTTCACATAATGAATGAAATTGATTTTTTAATATTTCAAAAATATTCCAATCTTACATTTAATCAAAATCCATTAGATTATTTCTATAGATCAAAAACCAACAATCAAAAATATCAAGGTGTCTACCTCAGCAAATGGGGTTTCAAAGGTCTCACAATGTTTAGAGAAGTTTGGAATAATTGTGAGTCAGGCAACAACAGTGGCAGAGGACCAAACAAAAACCACAGACCACCCACACAATCACCATCAACTCAATTTAACAAATTATTCAACATCAACAAACCCAAAGGAGAAAAAGAATGAGTATAATAGATTCTGGACCAGCACAATTAACACCACCCAAACACAAAGAGGATGAGCACAAATTAAGAAAGTTTTTGGCAAGTCTTGATGACACTGACGTGAACGATTCAGACAATGTAGATTACGAATCACCTGAAACCACAATGTGGAATTGTTTAGAAACACACGGATACAAAAAGACAAAATCAGCATTTCAACACATTGAAAAACAATTGATTACAGAAAGCAAGAATCTGTTGGGTGAATTGGGCAAGGTGGTGTTAAAGAATAAAACACTTAACCGCAAATGGCAAGCATTTAACAAAAAGATAGGTGAACCAACAACAATTTATTGGAAATCATTGCCTGTTAAGCAGTCTGAAAAAACAGAAGACAAACCAGAAGACATTCTTGATCAGATCAGACAAAGACAGAATAAGACAACAGAATTAGAGTAGCAGATCATCGTTATTTTTTATCAATATTGATATTGTGTTTAACATCAATATAACGATGATCGCTCTAATGTTAGATTAAATAACACGTCACCATTTTGCTTTCCCGTTTGATGGTGATTCCTTTAAAAGGTGCTTCAACATATCGTTTAGATTGCTCATTTCATCGTGGTTGGAGCACCACTAATCTCAAATTACAATCAATAAAGATTCACAAATCATTGAGGCATAATTAATGTTATGACTGGATTCATTTTCTATTGCGTCATCGTCTGTCTGTTGGCATACGCCGCATATCTCAAAAACAATCTAAAATAGTATTATAATTTGATTGTTCCTATAAATATCTACATAGGAGCAATAAATGATATCACCAGACTTTGACCCACTTGCTATGCTGAACCAGTGTCAGATGGACCTGTTGAAGCAGAACAGAATCATTACCAATCTGATTAGACAGAATGAAAATGTTTCTGAATTGATGATACAACACACAGAAGCATTCGCTCAACTGCAACACAAGTTCAACCAAATGATTAAAGAACACAAAGAACTTCAGGTTAAATTAACATTGCGATGCAATTAAGTTCAATACAACAACAGGTGGCTCACGATGATCACAGATTCAAAGTGGTGATTGGTGGCAGACGTATGGGCAAAACATTTCTTGCCATCAGAGAGATGTGCTATCAAGCCAGACAGCCCAACAAATTGATATGGTATGTGACTTCATCATACAGGGCGGCAAAGATGATCGCTTTTAAAGAATTAAAACAGAGATTGTTGGATCTCAACTGGGTAAGAAAGATCAACGAATCAGAACTGTCAGTCACACTGAAGAACAACACACAGATTGCCTTAAAGGGTGCTGACAACTTTCAGAGTTTGAGAGGTATAAAACTCTCATACTGTGTAATAGATGAAGCCAGTCAGGTTCAGTCAGACGCATATTTTGAAGTGATCAGACCCGCATTGGCAGATTCACAAGGAAGTGTGCTGTTTATATCCACACCGTTGGGCAAAAACAATTGGACATTTGATCTGTTCAACAAAGAAAAAGAAGATCCTGTCAATTGGAAAAGTTGGCAGTTCACCACACTGCAAGGTGGGTTTGTGAGTGAAGAAGAAGTGGAACAAGCCAGACAGGATATGTCTGAAAAACAATTCAATCAAGAGTTCAATGCCACATTTGAATCATTTGGTGATCAGGTTGCTTGGGCATTCAACAGAGATCAAAACATCAAAGAATTACCCAATGCTGATTTGAGAACCATTTATGTGGGAATGGACTTCAACGTGGCACCCATCAATGCCGCCATAATGGTGAGAGAAGGAGAAGATCTATACATTATAGATGAAATACAGATGTACTCTTCCAACACAAATGAATTGGCAGAAGAAATAAAACGTAGGTATCCCACCAGCAAGGTGTTTGCCCTGCCAGATCCGTCAGGTGTCGCAAGAAAAACGTCAGCCAATGGACACACAGACTTTACCATTCTGCAGAACGCAGGGTTCAATGTGAAAGCACCAAGGAGACACGATCCTGTAAGAGACAGAATCAACGCCCTGAATGCCAGATTGAGATCAGCAGACAGTAAAAATCACTTGTTTGTGTCTAAAAGATGTAAATACAGCATAGAAAGTTTGGAAAAATACAGTTTTAAACCAGGCACACAAGTTCCCAACAAGGACAGTGGGTTTGATCATATGTTTGATGCCATATCGTATTGTGTGGCATTTATTTTTCCATTACAACGCAATCAGGAACCGTATGTGCCTGAAAGATGGGGACAAAAAATTGGAACATCAAACCAACTCACAAGGTAACAATAAATGAACATAACAGAAACATTAAGATCAGAAATATCCGCATTGATCAGCGGTAACCATTTGTATGACACTTATTACAAAAGATGGAAGTATCTATTGGAATCTTACATAGGTGGAGAAGAATACAGAAGAGCACAAAATTTAATTAGATATCAATTGGAAACCAATTCAGAGTTTCAACAAAGATTGAACAACACTCCATTAGAGAACCATTGTGCATCAATAATTAGCACATACAATTCTTTCTTGTTTAGAACAGAGCCCACAAGAGAATTTGGATCAATTGAGAACGCACCTGAATTGAAAAACTTTATGAGAGATGCAGATTTTGAAGGCAAAAGTTTAAATCAATTTATGAAAGATGTGTCAACTTGGTCATCAGTGTTTGGACACTGTTGGGTGTTTGTGACCAAGCCCAATATAACTGCACAGAGCAGAGCAGAAGAATATGATGCAGGCGTTAGACCATACCTTTCAATCATAAATCCCATTATGGTTTTGGATTGGGACTTTAAAAGAAGCCCATCTGGCAGACACACTCTAGGATACATCAAATATCTTGAAGACGTTAATGGAGATGTGAGAACAGTTAAAAAATGGTATCCTGACAGAATTGTTACCACTGTGGTGGACCTTAAAAAGAACGAAGTGGTTCAAGAAGAAGAAGTTCCCAATGGTTTAGGCAAGATACCTTGTGTGTTGGCATACAACAAGCATTCAACATTCAGAGGCATTGGAATTTCAGATATCTCAGACATAGCAGATGCACAAAGATTCATTTACAATTCAACATCAGAAGTGCAACAGGCAATCGCATTGGATTCACATCCTAGTTTGGTTAAGTCAAAAGAAACCAACGCAGGTGTTGGTCCAGGCTCATTGATAGAAATGCCTGACAATTTGGATCCAGGACTAAAACCATACGCATTGGAATTTTCTGGAGGCAACATTGCCAGCATATACCAAAGCATTCAACACACTATTACTGCCATTGACAAAATGGCAAATGTTGGGGCAGTGAGAGCCACAGAGTCAAAGGTGATGAGCGGTGTGGCAATGGAGACAGAGTTTCAATTGTTAAATGCCAAACTGTCAGAAAAAGCAGACAATTTGGAATTGGCAGAAGAACAGATGTGGAAACTGTGGTGTGAATACCAAGGGTATGAATGGGATGGTGTAATTGATTATCCAGGATCATTCAATGTCAGAGACACAGGCACAGAAATTAACCAATTGAAAGTTGCCAAAGAAGCGGCAACCTCACCCCAATTGTTACAGCACATAGACAAATCAATTGCTGAATGGTTAAAAGTGGAAAATTATGAAGAGGCAGTGACTGACACATATCCCACACATCAGATGATTGGACCAAACAGTGAAAGCGTCACAGTTAGCACGAAAGAACAGCACAACCAATTAACAGCACAAGGCTACACAATGGAGGGCAAGTAATGAGTTGGCACAAACCAGGCAACCCAGGCAAACCCAAACCAAAGCCTAAGAAATAAAAATTTTGAGGTTTCTACTCAAATAGACACCTTAAATGTAAGGATCACATAAATAATTAAAATCACTTTATGTGATTAATAAATTAACTCTAACAGGAGGCGAGGTACAACAATGGACCATACAGAAAATACATTGGCGACGAAACAAGTGGCAACTGATGCCACAACAGCACACACTGACGAAAATCAGGCACCAGCGGAAAAATCTTATTCACAGAAAGACGTAGATGATATGATGGCAAGGATGAAGGGCAGTCTAACCAAAAAATTATTGAAACCTTATGAGGATTTAGGTGATCCCAATGAACTGCGTGATTTGAAATCTGAGGCTGAAAAGCGTCAGCAAGAACAACAAATTAAACGTGGGGAATTTGAGAAAACTTTACAAGAATTAGCCGCTAAAAAAGATGATGAGATCCATCAAAGGGATCAAGTGATCAAGGAGTACAAAGTGAACACTCCTCTATTGAATGCGGCGGCAAAATACCGTTCAATCAATCCAGAGCAGGTTAAACAATTACTCCAAGACAAAGTTAGACTATCACAAGATGGTGAAGTTGAAGTGCTTGACGACAAAGGTTCTGTTCAATACACGGACCAAGGCACAGCAGTAGGAGTGGACGATTTGGTTAAAAACTGGTTGAACGAAAACAAACATTTTCAACAACCAACTGCCAACACCACAACCACACAATCATCTTATGGAGTAGGACTGGACAACTCATTTGACATCTCTAAATTGGATATGACAAGAGCATCAGACAGAGCTAAATTTGCTAACTATAAAAAACGTGAAGAGCAAAGATAGTTTATATTAACCTAAACCAATAAGAAGGAGAACACAATGGCCAACAACACAACCATTAACTCAGAACTGTTCACAAACTTACTTGCAGAGGCACAATTTGCCGCTTATGAAAATTCAATTGCAAGACAAGTTGTAACAACATTTGACTTTCCTGCTAACACAGGCAAAGTTTTACAAGTACCAATCTACACTTCAGTTTCAGCAATTGATTTGACAGAAGGTACAGCACCAAGTGCCGCTGACACAAACACAACTTCAGCATCTATAACACTAGGCGAAATTGGTACATATTTCCAAGTGACTGACTTTTTAAGAGATTCAGCACAAAGAGATGTTATCGCAGACCTAGGACAAAACGCAGGTAGAGCGATTGCAGAAAAAATGGACTCAAAAGTATTTGATCTATTCAACTCATTCACTCAATCAGTTGGAACAGAAGACGCAGATTTAACTGTGGACAATATGTTAGACGCTATCGCTACATTAAGAGACAACAAAATTGTTGGACCTTTAAGTGCAATCGTGTCACCTAAGCAAGCCGTTCAATTGAAAAAATCTTTAGCAAGTGCAAGTGGTGTTTACAGCACAACTGCATCTGAAATTGGTTCATCAATTTTAAGACAATACTACTTGGGTACATTTGCAGGATGTCAAGTGTTTGAATCATCTTTAGTTAAGAAAGATTTAGATACAGATGCAGATGCAACTCTTAATGCAGTAGGTGCAGTTTTCTCAAGATCAGCTCTAGCTCACGCTATGCGTGGTGGAGTTGCGATGAAAACAGAAGATAAAGCGAGTTCAAGAAGCACAGACATTATGATGTCTGCTGTGGTTGGACAAGCAATACTTCAAAACACTCACGGTGTTAAAATCGTAAGTAACGCGGTATAATCAGGAGATCAGTAATATGGCCTTTATAATAGAAAACGGCGTGACCATAAGTTTCGCTGAGTATCAAGATGTCAAAGAAAAAGATCAGAGACTGTTTGATGCCAATGAAGGCTTGACTGATGACTCAATTGAAACACTTTTAATCAGGGCGACAGAACGAATTCTCACAAAGGTTCGTTCATCGTCTTGGTGGAGAGAGTATTACATCCGCCAATCAGGTGCCACTGCTATCAACACAGTGGCAGATATCCCTGCTCTTGACCCAGACAAAATAATAGGAAGAACAAATGACTTCACAGATTTGTGTGTCTACTCTGCTCTTGCTGATCTTATTTTGCCTAAAATTGCTGACTTTGGCAATGAGGACAACGCAGAGAGACAGAAGATGGGTTATTATGCCAACAAGGCAGAAAGTCTATTTCAGGAACTGATCACAGCGGGTGACTGGTATGATTTTGATGGTGATTCCACGGTGGAATCCACAGAAAAAACACCAGGACAATACAATCTAAAAAGGGTGAGATAATGAGACAAGAAGTGCTTGATTACATAGACACACTCAGTTTGGGAACCTACAGCAAGTCCACCAATTTGCCTTACACAGCAAGTGGTGTGGTGTTGTATGTGACCAACCCCAAAACAATATACGTGGATCAACCCAACATAACGGAAGATCCTATTATAACTGCTTTGGATGGTGTGCATCTAAATAGTACAGTACAATCAGTCATAATTTACTTTTCATCTGATGCTAAAAGTCTGCCAGCCAATTACTCTACATTGGTAAACAATTTGAAGAACGCGAAGAATATCACCACAGTGTCTGGAGTTCATAGACGCGAAAGTGATGTTACTCAAAGTTATCAAGGTGATTTACTGATTACAGAAATTGCTGTCAGATTAATAACAATAACTTAAAAGGAGACAAGATATGGCTTATATCTATCCAGCACCAGGCGTAAGTGGCGTTCAGGCAACATTGAGTATTTCAATAGAGTCTAACGGTTCTGACGCTGGTATGAGTGTGCCTGCCTTACAAGACGTGACTGTGAACAATGCAAATGATGTATTTTCGTGGACACAACTAGATGCTTCAGCGAAAAAACAAATCGCTACAACATCTACAAACAGTCTTGCGATGAACATTGTTCTAGATGGGACAACATTTTTTGGAGATGGAACGACACCCGTAACGGATGCGGACCACTCTGGAATCTTTAACCTGTCAAAAAACAAAACCAAAGTGTCATTTTCACTTTACCTTGGAGACAACGACGACGGAACTACAGGTAAAACGATCAGTGGCGATGGTTACATCACAGGTTTAGCACCAACAGTATCAGCAGATGCACCAGTGTGGGTTTCACCAATCACTATCACAGTGGATGGCGAATACACAGTAGCGTAATAAAAACGTATTTTCAGAGGGCGTTCAGCGTCCTCTGAGACACACTAAATAAAATTGATTTATGGACATATTTGATTCAAAGAACGAAATAGAATTATACCAATCCATTATCGCAGAATCTGCCAAAGCATCAAATGAAATAAGATGTGCCAAAGCAGACATAGAAAAAGCCAACAGCAGACTAAAATTTTTAGTGATGTTGGCAAACAAACTGATTGAACGAAAAGGAGATCACAATGGACCTATCAAAGATAGCGACTAAACCACAATTAATATTAAGAACACTCAACGACGAAGAAACTGTTAAAGAATTTGGAGAAGCATTAGACTTTTACACTTGGGACAGAACACCCATTGACCAATTTATGAAGTTGGCATCAGTGGACAAAGACAATTATTCCTCAGTGCTGGATGCTGTGACAGGATTGATTCTGAACAAAGAAGGCAATCCCATCATAACCAAAGACACATCACTGCCCAACAATATTTTAATGAAAGTGGTCACAGAGGTGGTAGAAAATTTGGGAAAGTCACAGAAGTAGATCTCACTCCAGGTACCACAAATCTACGACAAATACTGTTGATTGACACAATGGCTCAAAGGTATTCTGCTCTTCCAAGTAAGATACTATTTGAAGCGGACACATTTGACATACATATTATAAACACTGCCACTGCTTGGGAGCAATATCAAAGAGAAGTTGCCACTGCAAAATCAGGCAAAGGCACAATGCCAACACCAAAAGTTCCTGTAGGTAAACTGCGAGAAATGATGGCAAACGTGAGGAAGAAAAATGACGTTTAAAAAAGTTTATGATAGAATAACACCATCTATCACTCGTATTAACGAGAGATTAGAAAAAGTGCCCAAAGCGGCCCTAGACTACTTTGTGAAAAAAACTCCAAAAAGAGGCGGAAACGCCAGACGTAAAACAAAATTGGTAAATAAAAAGATAATCAGTGCTGATTATCCTTATGCCAAGAGATTGGATAAAGGTTATTCAAAGAAAGCACCAGAAGGTATGAGTAAACCCACTGGAGATTTTATAAAAGCATTGGTTAAAATTATTCTAAAAAGGAAATAGAGAATGGCGGATTTAAGGTACAGAGTTGATGTTGATACCAAAACAGCACAGAATAATCTATCATCATTCAAAGCCACTATTGCATCAGTAGGAGCGGCAATAGCCGCAGTTGGGGTTGTTAAATTAGTCAAGTCATTTGTGGATGTTGGTTCAAGTGTAGAAACCCTTGGATTAAGATTCAAATTCTTATTTGGTTCAGCAGAAGAAGGTGCCAAAGCATTTGATACCTTAACAAAATTCGCATCCAAAGTTCCTTTCTCACTACAAGAAATTGAAAAAGCATCAGGTAACCTTGCAGTGGTTTCCAAAGACGCAGATGAATTAGGCAAATTATTAGGGATCACAGGTAACGTGGCGGCGGTTACAGGCTTGGACTTCAAAACCACTGGTGAACAAATTCAAAGAGCATTTTCAGGTGGTATTGCATCAGCAGACATATTCCGTGAAAGAGGCGTTAGATCAATGCTGGGCTTTGAAGAAGGTGCCAAAGTATCCATTGAACAAACCATCAAAAGATTTGAAGAAGTGTTTGGCAAAGGTGGAAGATTTGGAAATGCCACCAACGAATTTGCCAACACATTGGAAGGTACCGTTTCAATGTTGGGAGACAAAATGTTTACCTTCCAGAAACAGGTAGCAGAAGGATTTTTTGATGAATTAAAATTTCAATTGGGTGACCTTAACAAGTTTTTTGAAAGCAACGCAGATGTATTAGAAGAGTTTGCAGACTCAGTTGGTGCAGGATTAGCCACTGCCATACAAGGCACAGTCACAGTTATAAAATTTTTAAAAGAGAACATTGATTTGGTTAAGGCGGCATTTGTGGCATTGGCAGTGGGCAAAATTGCGTTATTGTTCTTAACATTGACAAAAAACATAAGAAAGGCATCTGGCGCTATGGCGGCATTCAATCTTGTGGTTGGTGCAAATCCTTTCATCAAAATACTGTCAATCACTATGGCGGCGGCAGGAGGTTTAATTTATTATGTTAACAAAACTTCAGATGCCACCAAAGCACAAGAAGAATTAAACAAGACAGCAAAAGAATATAACAAAATTGTAAATTCTGGATTAGATATGAGTATACGAGCCCCTGTTGATTCTAAGAAATCAAACGATGAAGCAGAAAAGATAGGTGCCACTATCAAGAAATTAACAGATCAGATCACCAAAGACTTTGAAAAAACAAAATCATCTATAGAATTTGATCAGCAATTAATGAATTTAAGAGGGTTTGATAAAGAATTACAAAAAATAAGAATCACAGAAGAAAAGAATGCTGAAGCAATCAAGAACAGAATCAAAGAACAGACTGAAGGAGTAGATGCAAAACAGGTTGAAGCATTAATTGCCAAAGTAGAACAAAACAAAGATACCTTAATTCAAGCACAACAAGAAATTGCCAAAGCAACCAGAGAGAATCAAAGAGACTTTTCAACAGGTTGGGGCGATGCTATGGATGACTATGTGGAGAATGCCACTAATGGTGCTCAACAGGCAAGAAAAATATTTGAACAAGCCACACAAGGTATGGAAGATGCCATTGTGAGATTTGTTAAGACAGGTAAATTCAATTTCAAAGATTTAATCAATGATATGCTGACCACACTGTTAAGAAGCAGAATACAAGAACTGTTCGCAAGAATATTTGGTGGTGCTGGAGCAAGAAGCAACGCACCAGGCTTGTTTGATGTGTTGGGTTCAATTGGTTCTGCTATAGGTAGCAAATTGCCCAAATTTGGAGATGGTGGTATGCTTGGCGCAGGCAAGTTTGGCATTGCAGGAGAAAGAGGACCAGAATTAATTCAAGGACCAGCATCTGTCACACCATTAATGGGCAGTCAAGTCACATACAATATTAACGCAGTAGATGCCGCATCATTCCAGGAACTATTGGCAAGAGATCCACAGTTCTTGTTCGCAGTATCAGAAACAGGCAGACAGAGTTTGCCACAAACAAGTAGGTAACCACAATGACAACAGCATATCAAGAAGTATTTGACAGAGCCACATCACTCAGCATCAACAAGAGAAGAAAAGTTTCACAAACACAATCCAGATCAGGTGTAATCAAAACCACATCTGTTGGTGGACAAGTTTGGGAGTTTGAAGTTAGACTGCCTGATGGTCCAAAATTTTCAGACTATCGTTCAATCATACAGGATATGGAAACATTGGACAGAGTAAACACAGGTGAAGTCAGCATACCACAATCATATATTGCTGGCACAGTGGGTGGTTTAGGTGTGTCAGGCACCATCAATGTTGCCGCAACACAGGGTGGCACTTCATTAACAGTGAACACCAACACATCAGATTCAAATTTTAGATTAAAAAAAGGCGATTATATACAATTAGGCACATCAGGTAAGGTTTATGCCGTAACTAATGATCAGGCGAGCTTAACGGGCGTCATTGGCGTTCACAGACCCCTATTAGATGTCACAGCAAATTATGATTTGGTTATTGGAACAAATGTTGTTTGGGACGTGATTTGTGTTCAATGGCCCAATTACACCATATTTGGTTATGACCAAGTGAGTTGGAGCGGTCCATTTATATTTGTTGAGGCAATATAATGCCCCTGAATCTTTCATCATACAGAAACATACAAACCAATCTATTTTGTAAGTTGGTGGTACCTGGTTATCAGACATTAACCTTTTCAGACTACCACATCAATTACACCATAGACAGTGTGACATACCAAGGCATAGGAGAATTATTATCTGTATCCAACACCACCAGCAATTTAAGAGCCACTTCAGAAGAATTGAGCGTGTCAATATCAGGCATACCCTCAGGCAACGTGAGTGACATACTCACAAAGAAGATCAAAGGTTCAGAATTACAAATTACTAGAGCATTTTTTAATGCCGCCAATGGAGCATTGTTATCCATCACAGGCAATCCAGCAGGCAAGTTCAAAGGAGTTGTGAACAATTTCAATGTGGCAGATGATCTGTCAGGTTCAGATAGTTCTGTCATAATCACAGTCACAGCAACCAGCGTGATTGATCAACTCAACAACAAAGTGACAGGCAGAAGAACCAATCCCATTGATCAAGCAGAATTTTATCCTGGAGATCAATCTTTTGACAGAGTGCCTGCATTGGCAAAATCCAACTTTAACTTTGGAGCACCCAAGTAATGAGTTTTCTTGATGGCATAAAAAACTTTGGCAACAAAACACGAGGATTTTTAAAAAGTAATCGTAGTTCATTGATCACCACAGCCGCTTTGGCTTACTTGGTGTATAGACTGAACCGTAATGTCAACAAAGGCAATGACATAGATGAAATACCCAACATAGACGAGGGTGTAAGACTACAGATACCACCAGCGGCAGACAACAAGATTCCTGTATTATACGGCACAGCATTCTTTGGAGGCATCATCACAGATGCTCAACAATCCAACAACAATCAAACAATGACATTCTGTTTAACATTGGCAGAAACCACAGGACACCAACTGAGCGATTCATCAGGCAGTGGCTACACATTCAAAGATGTGTATCTGAATGATCAGAGATTGGTTTTTAAATCAGATGGTTTCACTGTGGATTACACAGTGGATCGTGGTGGTAATTTTGACACATCAATATCTGGATTGGTAAAAGTTTATTGTTATGCTGGCAACACAGCATCACCCAGCATACCAACAGGATACACCAATGCTTCATATCCAAATGCTTATACTGTGATGCCTAATTGGGGCAGTTCAACACACCAGATGGAGAACTTGGCATTTGCCGTTGTGGAAGTGAACTACAACAGAGAACGAGGTATTACACAATTGGGCACTTGGAATTTTGAATTGGAAAACAGTATGAAGCAACCTGGTGATGTGTTGTATGACTATATGACCAACACCACTTATGGAGCAGGCATACACGAAGACGACATTGACCAAACCACGTTGACTGCACTCAACACCTTTTCATTGACAGGTGTAGATTATGAAGATCAAGGCACAGGCGTAGAAACATTGGCAGACAGATATCAAATTAATGGTTTGCTGGACACAGCCAAAACAGTGATGGAGAACATTGAGAAGATAGCATCCAGCACAGCCAGTTATCTAAAATATGACATACACGAAGGCAAATGGGGAGTTGTTATCAACAAGTCAGGTTCATCCACAGCATCATTTGATGATTCCAATGTGATAGGCAATGTGAATGTGGCGTCCACAGGTTTAAGAGATCTTTACAACAAGGTTAAGGTGGAGTTCCCACACAGAGACATAAGAGATTCAGCAGACTTTGTCACAATAGAAATACCTGCGGCGGATAGAAATGCCAATGAACAGGACAACACTCTGCAGATACAGTATGACACAATTAACGAACCCATTCAAGCACAACTGTTGGGTCTAATAGAATTAAAACAGAGCAGAGTCAATCTTGTGATAGACTTTGAAACAGATTTCACATACATCAATCTAAAAGCAGGTGATCTCATAGATGTAACCAATTCAAGACTGGGATTCACATCAAAGGTTTTCAGAATCATCAGCATACAGGAAACACAGGACACAGATGGTGCTCTAACAATGAAGATGGTGGCATTGGAGTATGACGCCAATGTGTATTCAGAAGCAGACTTGTATAGATACACCAGAACAGATTCAAACGGCATCATCACAATAGGTTCAATTGGTACACCAGGCACACCACAGGTTACAAAATTTGAAACCAACAGTCGTCCAAGAGTGGAAGTGGAAACCACAGCACCCACAGGATTGGTTGAAGCAATAGAATTTTGGAAAACCTTAGATGTTGCTGTATCAGGAGATGAAAACAGATCATATCAATTGATTGCCACAGAACGTCCAGCCAATGGCGGAGTTTATACTTCAGGCACCACAGTCACATTGGATTATGACGCACTGGCAGAAGATGAATATTTCTTTAAAGTGAGAGGTATCAACTCAACCACAACAGGACCTTTTTCAACACCATCTGGATTGGTTGATTTCACACCAGTTCAAACCACAGATGCCATAGGAGATGAAACAGAAGTTGATGGTGGCGCATTGGGGAGATTGTTGGGTGCTCTTTCATTGGTAGAATTATTATTAAAACTGGATGGTTTCTTTTCAGGAATGACAGGCAACAAATCAATGTTTCAAAGATTAACGGATCTAATCAAAGATGCCACAAATGGAGCAATTGATATAGGAGCCTCAGATCCATTACCAGGAGCAGACAACAATATCACAGTCAAAGATGAAGGTACCACACTTACATCAACACCAGCAGAAATAAATTTTGTGGGTAATGCTGTCACAGCCACACAGACTGCTGACGCTGTCACAGTCACTGTGAATACCAATCTGTTTTCAGCAGGAGGCACACCACCAGAAGCAGGAGATGGATTAATTTGGGATGGATCTGCTTGGGTTCCTGGTAGCACCTACTATGCGCCAGAAATTGTGAAATACACAGTGGCGCCTGTATTACCTAAAATGAACATTGTAAATCGTTATCCACCAGACAGAACAACGCATTTGGATTCAACAGGCGAATATGCCAGTGATCAAGCACCCATCACAGGAGATTATTATGTGTTGTATGGAAGAACAGCAACAGATTCCACAGCCAACGTATTTTATGGTGCACTCAGTTTGGGTTCAGACAAAAATGTTAAATTGTATTCAAGTGATGGCACATTGAAAGAAACATTAAACACCACAAGCAACGCAAGTGATTTTACCATCACCAACAACGCATTGTCAATTGGATTTGCCAACAGAGATTTGAAAACAGACTACTACATCTTAATGGATGAAGGTGTTGTGACATATTGTGATTATGTGTCACCCGCAATCACAGGCAAAACCAAAAGATATGAAGATTGTGGCACAGATTATTCAGACACAGCCACAGACTATGACGCAGTGGGAGAAGAAATAGGTTCTACAACCTGGAACTTTAACACACCTGCTTACACAACCTCAGCATATTCATTCACAGGCACAGCACACACAACACCCAGCACAGGTGCGTGTAATATTGATACTTTTTTGTTTGCCAAAACTTTTACAGAAACAACACCTTTCAAATTTTATTCTGATACCACAAATCCTCCCACACTGTGTACCAAGAACAAAGACATAGAAATTACCAACATTGGCACTTTCATTGGCACAATGAATGCTGACACTGCCACAGACAAAACATTCACAGTGACAGAAGACACAGGCACCATTTGTCTAGAAAGTGTTTTAATTTTACAATTTGACAAAGAAGTCACGGTGGGTTCAGGCACAATATCCATAATGAATGATGTGACTGACCTGTCTGAAGGAACCATTGCCGCGTCAGCAGGTGTTGTGAATCCATTAAATAAAACGCAAGTGATTTACAGTAATATAGACGGCAAAGCATTGTTGGGCAGAGCTCATTACATCATAGCACCAGCCAACATAGTGTTTGCCAATGAAGAAATAAAAGATTGTAATCATCAATTGGGCAACAATGCCATTGTGAAGTCTGACAATTTGAACTTCACGGCGGCAAGTATGAATTTTGTTAAATTAATTGTGAGCAGTGCCAACAACGGTCTTACAGATTTTGAAGACATAGACACACAAACAGAAATTAGATTACAATTCAGCGATTCTATAGCATTTGGTAGCACAGGCACAATCACCATTTTTAAAAGTGGTGCTGTCACTCATCAAGTGTTCAATGTGGCACACACATTCTTAGACAATCAGATTAATGAATTATTTTGGATATCAGGCAACACAGTGTATCTCAATCCCACAGTGGATCTAGATCCTGGTAGCACCTACTATGTGAATGTTTCATCCACAGCGATTGTGAATCCTGATTGTACAGACTTGACTTTTGCTGGCATCACAGACACAACCACAGCAACATTTGACACTGACCCAGGACCAGCGGCACCAACAGCCACAATAACAAATGGTTCACCAAGCAACACAGGAATTGTACAAATATTTGACAGACCTGTTGAAAAAGGTTCAGGCAATGCTGTTATTAAAGACAGCAACGGCACAATAATTCACACAATACCTGCTTCATCATCAGCAGTAACCACAGAGGACTACGAATAATGGCTCAAATTTATATGTACCCAGCAACACTGGAAGTGATTGCAAAATGTCAATTAAACAACAACAGAAAGAAAGTGGTGATTGATACATTTGCGGCAGGACTTAGATTTGTCGCAGGCGAAACCTACACCATAGACTTAGAACAAGATTTTGTGAAAGAGACAGAAGGTTCAAAATTTTCAAACCCTGCTGTGACTGGTTTGGGCACATTCACAACCAATTCCACAGGACCACAAGTCCAAACAGACACACCATCTGGCACAACAGTAACCAACAACACATTCATCACATACACCTACGACAGACTGATATTGGCAGGCAACGGCAATTATGAACTTTACAAAGTGGGTTCACCAGACACATTGCTTCGCACATACAACCCATCAGACTCCACAGCCAACAACACAATATCAGGCAATCAGATAACATTAACCACAACAGGATTGATTGATGCAGGAGAAACTTATTATGTGTTGATAGATGAAGGTGCTGTGGAAGACAGGGATGGATTAGCCGCATTTGGATTTGACAATGATCAAGAACACAGATGGACCACTGCGCCAAGCACCAACGTGGACTTCCCAGATTTAATATCATTAAAAGTTTCATTAGCCACACTGACTTGTGAAGGAACCAAAAATGCTAATTATGAATATGGTGATGCCACTATGTCAATCACAGCAACAATAACTACGGCATTTGATGTGTTGTATATTAATATTCCTGCTGTGACTTATCAATACACTGGTATGACAGAAAACAACCCTTTCAGTTCAAATCCTGTGTATATTCAAAATAATCTTAACAGTGCCAACAGATACACTCTACAAATATCCATTGACAATGGATCATTGAACACAGAAACAATTGGTGTCACATATAGTATAACCAATAAAACCAAAGCAGAAGTCAACACAGCAATTGAAGATTTAGAATTTTATCCATTGCGTGATCAAACTTCAAACACAACATTGGGTTTCACATTAATAGATTATGCCACATCAACCACTTTACAAACTAAAAATGTAACAATATCTTACAGTGGCAGTGATTCAACAGAAACCTGGAACGCAGTCACAATTATGAACACAAATGTGGGACACACACATGGCTTACCAGCTCTGTATAATTACACTTCACAAAGCACAGTGTTATCAAACGGAAATAACAATTTGAAATATTGGTATTATTCAACCTTTGTTAGATTCCTAGTAGTAGGCGGTGGTGGAGCAGGTATTGATCTTGGAACTGGTGGTGATGGTGGACAAGTAATTGTACACAGAAGAGATTATGTCAGCGGTGGTTCTTTTCCAGACATGCCTAACAATATTTTTAGAAGTGAAAGTTATATCAACAGTGCACCTGGTCAATTTGGATCACAATCACAAACTGCTGGAGCAACTGTCTTAACTTACAAAGAATACAGTGGAGGATCATACACAGACAACACTTGGGTCACTGCCACAGGAGGCGCAATAGGCACAACCAGCGGAACAAAATTAACTGATGGTAATGGCAACACACTGGCAATGAGTGGTGGAAGCAGTTCAACCAATTCAGGTAGTGCTCCTTTTCAATCTGGACAAGATTTTTTTGGTGGAGCAGGAGGTCAAGGAACTTCAGCATATTTAGGATCATCATATGTGGGTCAGGGTGGTAGAGGTTATGGTAGAGACAATGCTTCATTACAACAAAACAACAAATTTTTAACCCAATTGGGCAGTGGTGGATATGGTGGATCTACTTCAGAATCACCAACTGATGGTAAAACAGGTGGTGTTCACATTCAATTATTGAAAGAATAAATCTTTTTCCAAGGTTTTCCAAGGTTTTTTCACGTTTGAGATAAATAATCATAACAGGCAGTCAAGGATTGTCTGTATAAAAGACAATCAAACAATAAAAAAAGGAGACAATTATGTCAGCCGCATCAAACTACACAGAAAATAAAGTATTAGATCACGCTTTAGGTACTGCCTCTTGGACAGCACCTTCAACAGTGTATTTAGGTTTATTCATAAACACATCAACAAACGCCGCTACTAACTTAGAAGCAGGCACATTAACAGACGAAGTAACAACTTCAGGTTCTGCTTATGGAAGACAAACAATCGCATTTGGTTCTGCTTCAGGTGGATCAGCATCAAACTCAGGCACAGTGACTTTCTCAGCCGCAACAGCGAACTGGGGCACAATCACTCACGTGGCTGTAATGGACGCATCAACAGGTGGTAATGTACTATTCTGGGGAGCAGTTACAACTTCTAAGACTATAGAATCTGGGGATACTTTTCAAGTAAGTTCTTCAAATTTATCAATCTCTTTAGCATAATCTAAGAGATTTTTTCAAAGGATTCCTGGGGGCGTATGTTCTTAAGTTGCTTGGCATAACGGCGACACACACATACACTCCCAGAGAACACAAAATTATAGGAGACAAAGATGTCAACAATAACAACAAGATCAGGCAAAGGTTCGCCGCTAACTCACACAGAGGGTGATGCAAACTTTACCAATTTAAACACAGACAAATTAGAAAATATCAACAGTGAAAATTTGAGTGACCTTTCAAATGTGTCATCAAGTGCTCCATCAGATCAACAAGTATTACAATGGAACAACTCAGCATCACAGTGGCAACCCACAACTGCCTCAGGTGGTGGTGGTGGAGGTGGTGTAGACAGAGCCGTATTACAATCAGGATCAAATGCCGCTCAGATCAGTGCAACCACAAACACTTGGACACAACAGTCTTGGGCTTGGGAAGAATTAAAAGACGCAGAAGGAATCGTAACCACATCAGGCAACACATTCACTCTGTCTCAAGGCACATACCTATTGGACATTAATTTAGGAATGTTATCTGGATATGCACCATCCGCAGGCTCAGTGTATTGGCCCACATATGCTTTAAGAAATTCCTCAGACACAAACTATCCGTGGGGTTGGGGTCATTATAGTGCCGCTGTTTCTACCACACAAACCAATCACTACTTGGCAGGACCAACAGTAACTTTCAAAGCATATTTTGAAATCTTTGGATCAAAAACTTTTGACATTGTGTATAAACAAAGCACATCAAGTGCCGCTTTTTATGTTCAACACAAAGGTACCAATACAGACTGGGCCAACAACACAGCCGCAAGATCACCTGGTTGGATTGTTATTGAAAAACTAGCATAAGGAGACATCTTAAATGTCTGGACCTTATTTTGAATCAGGGTACATTGATACCAACTATTTTGATGACCCTGTTTCAGCCACACTAACTGCCACATTCACTATTCAATGTGAGCCTGTTGATCCATATTTTGAAGCAGGTTATTTTGAAGATGATTACTTTGTGGGTTACGCACCATCAGGAACCACACAGGAAGGTTCAGCCAGTTTAACAGACACATTCTCAATCACTGCCAACAACACCAGACTTTTAACAGCAACAGGCATCACTTTACAAATCAGCAACAATGTGATTAACATCACAGTCACAGTGTTGAAAAGTTTGTCCAGCACATTGAACACAGCAGTCACACAAACTGTTGAAATTAGCAAAATATTACAGTCTGACGCTTCTCTGTCTAGTTCTGTCACACTCAGCAACACCATCACAAGATTAAGAACAGGTGATAGCACATTCAACAGCACAGTGACACAGACTGCTGAAGGTGTGTTGACTAAAGGCTATGAAGCCGCAATCACATCAGATGTAACTGCCACTGTCACAGTGGGAGCAATACGTGAGAGTTCAGTTTCAATCACAGGTGCATTCACACCCACAATGACTGCGAATGCAATCAGAAACAGCACAGCCATTTTGGATTCAAGTGCCACATTACAATTCACCATCAGCAAGTTCACAGGCAACGAAGCCACTCTGAACAACATTGTGAATCTGAGTTTACAAAACAATGCCATATTCAATACGGGATCTATTTTTGGATCTTCAATCAACGACGCCAGCATCGCATCTGTACAATTCTCTCTTTCAGTAATCACAAACAAAATCAAACAAGCACAAGCACAAATTAATTCACCTTACTATGTGGATGGTTACCTTGTGGATGACTATTACGAAAATGCTGGTTTTGATCTCAGTTGTGATTTTGACAAAATTAAAGAAGCAGAGATTGAAATGGATTCACCTTACCACGAAAATGGATACATTGATGAAAATTATTTCGTTTCAGAAGGTTTCACACTTTCAATCACTGTGGACAATTTCACAGAGGCAGAAGCAACAATTTCTGCTCAAACAACACTCACTGTCAACATCAGCAAAATAATATCAGGCAGTGCCACAATCACATCAACTGTTACTCAAAGCACAGCCGCAGTCAGATTGAGAAACACCGTGGCGACATTGAACAGCACAGCTCAATTGAGTGCTGACATCAGTAGAAGCAGAAGTTTTTCAAGCAGTTTCACCAACACATTCACTCAGACTGCTTCTGTTAATGAAATACAAGACTTCACATCCACACCAAGCAGTCAATTTGGTATCAGCATAGACGCAGACAGATTGAGATCTGACAGTGGTACTATGTCAGCACAATTCACATTGGCTTGTGAATTTAATGAAATTGAAACATTTGAAATAGATGCTCAAGCACAATTCACACAGACTGCTGACATTGAGGTTGTTAGAGGATACCAAGTAAACCTAACCAACCAGGTGAACCAAACTGCTGATGTGAGCAGAAGCAGAGATCACGGCGCTGAATTACAATTTGAATTTACACAAAGTTCAGACATAGAAAGATTTGGTGGTGTGAGTGCTGATCTACAATCACAAGCACAACTGACTGTGGAAATTGGAGAATTGTTTAATGCCAACATCACAATGTCAGGAGCATTCACTCCAACATTAAATGTGAATGCTTTAAAAAATATGACTGCCATAATGGACGTGACTGTCACAGTTCAAACAGATGTGAATGTTATAACAGACATCCAATCACAAGCACAAGCACAATTCACACAAACCACACAAGGCGATAGAACAAGGTTCATAAATGCGTCGTTTACTGCGTCTGTCAGCGTCACACAGCAACAGATAGAAACAATTACACCGTTTGAAGCACAGTTATCAGTTCAGGCACAATTACAGCAACAATTGATAGAAAAAATTGTGCCATTGGAGTCAAATTTAAACAGTCAAACACAATTAACATACAACACAATTGAATTGATTATACCTGGTGAGGCAGATTTACAATCTCAATTCACACACAGTACACAGGGTGATAGAATAAGATTTATCACAGACACACTGTCCACGCAATTCATATTCACACCTGTAATTGGTAATCTACAACAGGTTGAAGCAGATTTAACAGACGCATTTACTCCTACAATGACCATCAATGTGGTGAGAGATGTGTTGAGCTCAATGGCAAATCAATTCACTGCTTCTATCACAGCAGAAAAAATTACGGACATCAACAGCACACCATCTGCCACATTCACACAGTCAGTGAGCGAAACACTGTTCAAATCATTTGCTTCAACACCTCTTGTTGTGGCAACATTCACAGCAGATGTTGGTATTGTGTTCCAATCAGATTTCTTATCGCAGAGCGTTTCGTTTATTGAACAAACAGCAGTGGTGTCCAATGAGGCATCTGGTTTCAATGCTGAGTTCACAATGCCAGCAGTCAAGGTAAATGCGGCAAGACCAGGTATAGAATTTGAGGCAGTAGGAGGTGCTGAATTAGACACAGCATATCAAAAGTTTGGCACAGCCAGTCTGTATCTAGATGGCGTTGGTGATCAGGTTAGATCCATAGACAGCAACAACACCTTCTATGCTCCATACATTACAGCACCTGCCAACTGGGACAGCACAACAGATTACACAGTGGAATTTTGGTTCAAACCAGACTGGACATATTTCAACGCAGTCACTCAGGATTTGGGACAAACTTATAATATGGTTCAAATTCAAAATTTCAAAATATCTTTAGCAAACCCTGGCACAAACAATCAAATGATGTTGAGACTGTACAATAACACAACCAGTGAATTTGGTTCAACCCCAATAACAGCGTCAGATGGCAATTATCCAAATTATGGAGGCGGTTGGTATCACGTGGCACTGACAGGGCACAACACAGGTTTAGGAGGCAACAGCAATTTTAGACATCGTTTAAGATTGAATGGTGTAAAATTGGGTGGATCATTCAGTGATGGTTCTTGGTATGAATCCACAAGTCAGATTGCTCCCACTGCCTCAGGTGTAAGAATTATAATTGGTGCTTCATTGGGTTATCAGTATGCTGGTTGGATAGACGAATTAAGAATATCTCATTCAGCAAGATATCCTGATGTGTATCCACATCCAACCACACCAATGGCAACCACAGCATTTGGAAATGATGAAGAAACTCTAACATTATTGCATTTTGATGGAGTGGACCAATCCACAGACATTGTGGATGATGGTGGATTCACTACAACATTTGAAAGCAGTCAATCTGCTCAATTCTCTTTAACAGCACAAGGAGACAAATTTAGAATATTCAGTGCCGCGTTCAATGTGATAGCAAGTCAATTGACTGCCGCGGTTAAGACAGCAGACTTTATCACAGTGCCTGACACACAATTCACAATGTCAGTGGATGCTGACTACACATCAAACAATTCAGCACAATTCAATGTGGAAACAAGTCTGTCAGCTCAGGCAACCAGAATTAAACAATTAGAATCTACACAAACTTCATTGAGCACTGTGAACACAGTGGCGGTGAAAACTGCGTCTGCACAATCAACACAAATTGTTGAATTTATACAGACTGCAACACCAGTTAAAATTGCAAGTGCAACAGCATCAATCACAGATGCTTTGTCATTTGGCATACAAGCATTCTTGATAAGAGACTCAGAGCAGAATTTAATTGTTCAAGCCACAATGGCAGTGACAGGAGCAAGAATAAGATTTGCTGACTCCACACAATCAGCATCAACAACATTATCAGCAGATGTAAATTCATTTGGCTTTGGTGAAGCAGATATGTCTGTCACAGCAACACTCACAGTTAATTTCACCAAGATACCAGAAATACAAATTGCGGCATTAAGTGTGGCAAGTGTAAATTTATCAGCAGGCATAGAAAGAATCAGACCATTTGAGGCTGTGATTGCAGATGCTATGTCATTCCAAGCAGATGTGACAGCAAACCTTGTGGGCGTGATTTCAATGGACGCACAGATTTCAATGTCAGTGTCTGCAAACAGAATCAGAAACACAGGCGGCACATTTGTCACAGTGTCAACACAAACCACTGCTCCTGTTAAAACCACAGACATTAACAGCACATTTAACATCAACACCAATCTGTCAGTGATTGCTTTTGAATTACAAGTGTTTGATTTGATATACACCATACCAAACGAATCAAGAATAAATACAATAGAAAGCGAACAAAGACTCTACACTGTTAGAGATGAGAACAGACTTTACACAATAGAAGGAGAATAATATGGCTATAAATAGAGAAGGTTTTATCAAAACTACCAATGGATTGGAAATATCCAAAGACCCAGACGCAAGACTTCAATATTCGTTTCAATGGAACCAATGGTTAGAATCTGGAGACACTCTGTCAGCAATAGATTACACTCACAACGCAAGAAGAAATGATCCGTCACCACTCACACTGCACAATTCAGGCATCGTGTCTGACACAATAACGTTCGCTGAATTCAGTGGTGGACAAGAAGACAAAACATATGTGGTCACAGCAAAGATTACCACAGGTTCAGGTTTAATAGATTCAAGACAGTTCAGAATAAACATAGAAAAAAGATCAGCATAGGCCACCAATGATGGATCAATCACAATTACAAGAAAAATATTTAGAAACTTTACAACAAAATTCTAACATAGACAAGCGACTGGCTCTGATGGAACAAGACATCAACAACATCAAGAGAAACCATTTATCGCACATAGAGTCAGACATCAAAGCCATCAACACCAAGTTCAATTGGGCAGTGGGGTGTGTGTTCGTTCAGATGTTGGGCATCATATCATATCTCATTATCAAAATGTAGTTGCCAATTAAATATTGGTATGAACTATAATATTATACAAGGTGATAATAGAGACACCTTAAAACAATATCCAGACAATCACTTTGACAGCATCGTAACAGATCCGCCATATGGTATTGCATTCTTAGGTAAAGATTGGGATAACAATACAGGCGCAGTAGAGACTTGGGAAGAATGTTTCCGTGTACTAAAGCCAGGTGGACATATACTAGCATTCAGCGCCGCAAGAACATATCACCATTTAGCAACAAACATTGAAGGCGTTGGCTTTGATATAAGAGACCAATTGATGTGGTTGTACGCAAGTGGCTTCCCTAAAGCACAAGACATTGGTAAAGCAATAGACAAACGAGCAAAGAAAGAATCTAAGACTATCCCAAGAAAGAAAGATACAGAATGCGGTATGATCTATAAAGCCCAAACACCAGAAGCACAACAATGGGCAGGTTGGAAAACAGCTCTTAAGCCAGCACACGAGCCAATTGTAATGGCCCGCAAACCCTTTAAGGGAAGTTGCTTAGACAATGTGTTAACTCACAGTGTAGGAGCATTGAATATAGATGCTACACGCATTCCTTTAGAAGACGGTGCTATAAATCCAAATACAAAAGTTGAATACAGTGAATATAATTTTGGCAATGCAGGCGAAGAAAATAAACAAAACAATCTTACAAGCAAGTTTAATCCAAATGAGCAAGGCAGATTCCCCTCCAATGTGATGGGCGAGGTTGAAGGTTATCAAAAGTATTTCTATTGTCCTAAAATATCAAAAGCAGAAAGACATTGTGGGTTTGAACAAACAAACATTCCAACATCAGAAGGTGGTATTATACCAACTTTTAGAGAAATGATTAAACAAATGGGTGGTCATTTAACTGAAGGTGGCGGCGTTTGGTTACCTCACTGTAAAGAAATTAAAGCACACGGTGTTAAACACGAATATGACATTTGGTTAAAAATGAATAATAAAACAGTTAATGTGGGCAACAATCACCCCACTGTAAAACCTGTTGAATTAATGAAATATTTGGTTCGTTTGGTTACACCAGAAAATGGTAAGGTTTTAGATCCTTTCTGTGGCAGTGGATCAACAGGTATGGCGGCTGTAGAACTAGGACACACATTTATTGGTTGCGAACTTGATCCTAATTATGTTGACATTGCAAGCACTAGAATAACAGCGTGGAACACACTTGAATTAAACAATACATTTACGGAGTTATTTGAATGACATATGTACCAAAATATAAACACAGAGTGTTAGCATATCTTCCATTACGCTGTCTCCTCTAAATCAAAATATTCTATATGACTACCAGTATCTGTCCAAGCAATACCAACCAATTTGCCACCATTAATAATCCAATCATCATACATACCAATTGGCCACCATCCTTCTAAAGGATTAGTATAACCTTTTCTTTTTCTTAATCTATCAACCCAGTTAACTGATAACTCTCTAAAGTAATATGAGTTAAATTTACTATCATTCATATTCATTACGCTGTCTCCTCAGCATACGGTCCTGATTGGCACCTTCTGCTTTGTAGTTTTGTTGTGTGTTTGTATAAGCCATTGTTATATCCTTTTGTTATTGTTTTATTATAGCATTTCATTGTGTTGGAGTCAACCTGTTAGAAACCGCTGTTTTGTTGACTTTTTGTGGGGAACCCTCTATGTTAAACAAAGGATGAGGTGTTCCCCGGTATCTGACTGAAATGAGCATAACAGTCAAATTCTTAAATTCTGTCAGGAAAATTGGGTTTGCACAATATCCATTTAATAAACCATTTGGGATGAGCATTCGCGGCCCACTGGTACCAAGCCCTCACAGCATCCACTTGTAGATTTTTGGGCAATGCACACCAATGTTTTACCGCACTGCGACAGGCAGAATCAAATTCCTCATATGTGTCAATCTGTATCTTAAAATTATTCTGCATCATACAGCACACCAAATTGATTAGGTTTATATTCTGATTCTAAACACCACACCATCTGTTGTGCAGTGCCTTCCAGTGCCAAACACCATCTGTTGGATATTGACACAGTCATATCGTGTCCTAAATCACACATCTGTTCATGTGCATCTCGTATACAGTCCCAACGGGTGTAGGGTACACCTTTCAATGCGCCTTCTCGTCTCTTGTGTTTGCGGCTGATGGGTTGCTCACTCCATTCTTTCACTGTGGGATCTGTGCGTCTTGCGGCACACACTTTGTCATATATGGTTTGGATTGACTGTTGTGTGCGTTCACGATGCTCAGGGGATTGTTTGATGTAGATGGTGGCATATTTTCGACCACTTCTTGCATCCATTTTTCGCTGTTCTTGATAGTAGTGCTTCATTATTTGATCACAGAGTGTCCTCTGCCTTCCAAACATTTTCTAGTCACTTGATGTGTTTTAAGTTCTCTTTTGGGTATCAATCCCAGTGTGCCCCAACTCACATAAGTGTTGCCTGCTTGAGCAATATAGTCACTCAATTGATTCACATTGTCTCGGGCAAGTTTATCACAGTGTTGTATGTCGTTGGTGATTTCTTTGGCTTTGTCTTCATCATATGTGCCTGATCTGCCTGCTGTGTCTATCACAGGTTTGTAAGCACAATTGGTCAATGCCAGTGCTGTTATTATGATTATGATTGTTCTCATTTGTTTTCTCCTTTGTTATTCATACATTGTAGCACACTTTGGCACCACAGTCAATCTGCAAAAACCGTTATTTTGTTGACTTTTTGTGACTAGGTTTACCAAAAGGAGGCACACTGGCGGCGTCTTCCAAACTCCAACCCACTCTTGTTCTGTATAAAAATCTTACTTTGGTAGTGGCAGTGTTTCCCCAAGTTTTGCGAGCATGAATCATCCAACGACCTCGTTCTGTGGAATGATATCTTAAATTGTTCATGTTGGCGCTTCTAGTGGTCCATCGCAGATTGTGTGCATCATAATCACCCCGGGT
>Ga0208770_1000128_pt1 | contig 57100 bp, 48 predicted proteins | sample AntAceMetag02UK9_FD_184771 | JGI IMG/M metagenome (GOLD analysis project Ga0208770, IMG submission 184771) | Saline lake microbial communities from Ace Lake, Antarctica - Antarctic Ace Lake Metagenome 02UK9 (SPAdes) (version 2) | ecosystem: Environmental > Aquatic > Non-marine Saline and... | reverse complement strand
AAAAGCGATTTACCAGTTTTGAATTGCTCAAGTGCTTTACGCTGCAATTCCTCTAATTCTAATTGTTCCATGTTATGTCTAAATTAATCGTTAAAAATTATTTAGACAGACTTTAATTTACACTCTCTCATGGGGTAAGGGCGAAACTTGTGCTAGCATCTATAATGAGAAAGTTTGGGTCAATAACCACGCTCATGTTGTTACTTCAAAAGAAAACCTGAATCTAGAATACCTTTTGTATTACTTAAATTTTGCTGATTTAAATCTTTATGTAAATGGAGCAACAAGAGGTAAGCTGACTAAGTCTTCACTTAATTCAATCGAAATCCCCCTCCCCCCATTACCCATCCAAGAACGGATAGCAGCGATACTGGATGCTGCGGATGCGCTACGACAGAAAGACCAAGCTTTACTCAAAAAATATAATGACCTCACCCAAAGCCTGTTTTTGGATATGTTTGGTGATCCAGTGACTAATCCGATGGGGTGGGAGAAAATTGAATTTAATAAAGGGATAGATGACATAAAGGGAGGTGTAAGTCTCGGTGGCGAGGAACGGCAGATTGAGAATGATGAATTAGGAGTGCTAAAAATAAGTGCAGTTACATCTGGTTATTTCAATGCGAATAAATATAAAGTTGTTGACAAATTTCAAATCAAAAAAGAACTTGTAATGCCAAGAAAAGGTGACCTTCTTTTCTCAAGGGCAAATACAAGAGAAATGGTGGGCGCAGTTGCAATTGTAGATAAGGATTATGATTATTTATTTTTACCTGATAAACTTTGGAGATTAAGTTTAAGTCAGGATATACTCTCCACATATTTTGTGAAGTTTATTTTAAGCCATGAAGGATTTAGAAATAGCTTAAGAAAACTAGCGACAGGCACAAGTGGGTCAATGCTGAATATATCTAAAGCTAAACTGTTATCACTACATATACTATGTCCTGATATCAAATTGCAAAATCAGTTTGCGGAAAGCATAAAAGCCATAGAAAAACAAAAAGAGCAAGTCCAAGCCAATATCAGAAAATCCGAAGACTTGTTTCAAAGTCTATTGCAAAGGGCATTTAAGGGTGGTACGGCATTCCGGGAGTTGGTGAGTGAGGGAATGTCAGAATCAGGATTTTCAGGATGAAAGGATGACCAGGATTAAATACGTAGCTAGTTGCCTGTCAAATTGTGCAAACTCCTAGAATCATTTAACTTCCTATTAACACAATTTTAAGAATGATAAAATGAACGAAATGTCACCGAGTTTTAATCTTATGAATCCTGAAAATTTAGTAAATCCTGAAAATCCTGATTATGACAAAAGACATTAGCTCAAACTTCCTATTAACACAATTTTAAGAATGATAAAATGAACGTAATGTCACCGAGTTTTAATTCTACTGATCTTGTAAATTTAGTAAATCTTGAAAATCCTGATTCTGACAAAAGACATTCGCTCAAACTTCCTATTAACACAATTTCAAGAATGATAAAATGAACGTAATGTCACCGAGTTTTAATCTTATGAATCCTGTAGATTTAGTAAATCCTGTAAATCCTAATTCAGACAAAAGACATTCGCTTAAACTTCCTATTAACACAATTTTAAGAATGATAAAATGAACGTAATGTCACCGAGTTTTAATTCTACTGATCTTGTAAATTTAGTAAATCTTGAAAATCCTGATTATGACAAAAGAGGATAATGGACATAAAAGACCTTAGTTTCAAAATTATAGGCTGTGCTATGAAAGTACACAATACCCTAGGGAATGGCTTTCAGGAGGTAATTTACCAGCGTTGCTTGGCAATAGAATTAGAAAAAGCAAGGTTAATTTTTGCAAGAGAGGTAGATCAAGATATTTACTATGAAAATGTGCATGTAGGTACAAGAAGAGCCGACTTTGTAGTAGAAAACAAAATGATTGTTGAGATTAAAGCTCTAGTTTGCTTACAAGATGTGCACCTAGCGCAGGTCAAGAATTATTTGAAAGCGTATCAATTTGAGGACGGTTTGCTGATCAATTTTGGTGGTAAGAGTTTGGAATACAAAAGAATTTACAAATAGCGCATGAGCAACTTCAACTTCCTTAAAGACGAATGGCAATCCCTGTACCGCAATATGGTACTGGCAGAGCAACGGGTATTTGCAGAGCCTGATTCTACGGCTATGAAATGCCGTGTTTCACTCGAAGAAGTGGTGCATCATATCTATGCATTGGAGTATCTGGAGACGCCATACAATACTGACCTCTTCAGTTTGATACAAGAGCCAGATTTTCAAAATATTGTGTCTGCCTATTCCAGTACAATGAATATTATCCGTAAAACGGGCAATAATGCAGGACATTACAAAACCAGTAAAGTCACCAAAGATGATGCTAAGGTCAGCCTAAAACGCACCTTCAGCTTACTCAAATGGTTTGCAGAAAACTACAGTGAAGTAAGACCTGATACCCCTTCATATTTTGATGAATCTTTTATCCCCAAAAATGGTGGGGAAGGACGAAAACTCAAAGTGCTTCAAGGGGAACATGAGGAGGAAAAACAGCAACTTCAAAAGCAGATTGAAGCACTGCTCAAAGAGCAACAAGAGCAATTAGATAAGGCGAAAGAAACGGAACTATCATTTGCAACCTATAAACAAGAGATACAGGACGCTAAAGCAGCCATCACCGAACAAAAACGAGAACGACAAGTAAAACCATCTTCAGAGTTTACTGAAGCAGAGACTCGACTACACCTTATTAACGCTGATCTCAAAGAAGCTGGTTGGCATGTACTTAATAATGGTAGAGAATTGGAGTTTCCTGTTAAGGGAATGCCAATCACCAAGGATAATCCAAAAGGTAATGGTTACGTGGATTATGTGCTGTGGGGCAATGATGGTAAACCACTGGCATTGATCGAAGCTAAGCGTGCCTCCAAAGATGTGGAAGTGGGAAAACACCAAGCTTTTCTATATGCCAATTGTTTGGAATCCATGTATGGTCAACGCCCCATTATCTTTTATACCAATGGATATGATACCCGCTTGTGGGATGATACGTACTATACAGGTGCAAGAAAAGTATATGGATTCTATACCAAAGATGAACTGCAATGGTTGATCCAGCAACGGGGATCACGCAAGGATTTACGTCAAGCGAAAGTTGACACCAATATTGCGGGTCGACCTTACCAGATGGAGGCAATTCAACGAATAGCAGAAACCTTTGTCACCGATGGTAAAGATGGTATTAGAGGGAATAAAAGAAACGCTCTATTGGTCATGGCAACTGGAAGTGGTAAAACACGAACAGCAGCAGCATTGGTAGATATGCTATTTAAAAATAATTGGGTAAAGCGCGTGCTTTTCCTAGCTGATAGAAATGCGTTAGTCTCTCAAGCCAAACGAAATTTTAATGAACACCTTCCAGAAATCTCTTCCATTGACCTAAGTCAAGAAAAGGAAAACGATACCACACGGTTGGTCTTTTCTACTTATCCATCGATGATGAATAAGATAGATAATTCCTTCAATGATGAGGAGCGTTTTTATGGTGTAGGCCACTTTGACCTCATCATTATCGATGAGGCTCACCGATCAGTCTATAACAGGTACAAAGCCATATTTGATTACTTCGATGCGTTACAGGTAGGACTAACTGCCACACCAAAAGAAAGTATTGATCACAACACTTTTGAATTATTTGATTGCGGGACAGGCGATGCGACATTCGAGTTTGAATTGGATGATGCTGTAGCAGGGAAATATCTCGTACCATTTGAAAATCTGAATGTTTCCACCAAGTTTTTAAGAGAAGGTATCAAGTACGCCCAACTTTCGGAAGAGGAAAAAGGAAAGTATGAAGAGACTTTTAGAGACTCCACCACAGGTCAGTTTCCAGATGAAATAAGGTCTTCAGCCATCAATAAATGGCTGTTTAATAAGGATACCGTTTTCAAGGTACTGGATCAACTCATGGAAAATGGATTGATGATTGAAGGTGGTGATAAGCTCGGTCGCACCATCATTTTTGCTGTTAACCAGAAACATGCTCAATTCATAGTGGATTGTTTTGCCGAACGCTATCCAGAACAACCTTCAGGTTTCATTGCTACGGTACATAATAAGATTTCTCACGCAGAAAGTTTAATTCGTGCATTCTGTAATCAAGAGGAGGAAAAGTTGCCGCTAATCGCTGTTTCTGTCGATATGATGGATACGGGCATTGATGCGCCAAGAGTATTGAACCTTGTTTTCTTTAAGGTGGTAAGATCATACGCCAAATTTTGGCAGATGATCGGAAGAGGCACACGGTTATGCCCTGATGTATTTGCTTATGGTCATGATAAAGAAAAGTTTTTGGTTTTTGACGTATGTCAGAACTTTGAATTCTTCGCCATCGAACAAAATGGTAAATCAGGGGAGGTCGGAAAGCCACTGACTCAACGCATTTTTGAAAGCAGAGTGCAACTAAGTATACTGCTTGCCGAAACTGGTGAAGCTGATCATTTGGAGCAGTCCAAGGAGTTGAGGGATATGCTGCATTCGGCTATTGCCACCTTGGACAGGAAGCGATTTCAGGTAGCTATGCAATTGCAGTATGTGGAGGAATTTGAAAGACGTGAACGATGGAATAATCTGAATGCGGATGATGTGCATAGCATTGAAGAATATTTATCAGAGTTGCCAGTACCAGAATCTACCAATGAGAATGCGAGAGTATTCGATTTGATGATGCTCAGATTACAGATTGCCAATTTGTTGTTGTCGAGCAAACAGAAAGGATTTCACCAGAAATTGATTGAAATAGCGGAAGAACTTTCCACCAAGTATAACATCCCACAAGTGATGAAGTCTAGGGGTTTGATTGAGTCAATGAAAGACCCTGATTTCTATAAGCAATTGACTCAAAGGAAAATTGAAGAAATACGGGTAGAGGTTAGAGAACTGGTTCAATACTTGGAAAAGGATAAGCAACCCATTTTCTATACCAACCTCACTGATTCCGATGCGGAAACGGTGGCTGGTGAACCGTTACCGATATTCGAGACTGTTGGTATTTATAAGAGACGTGTAGAGTCATTCATTCGGGATAATCAGAACCTATTGGTGATATCCAAAATCAAATCCAATGAGGTCATTACCACTGAAGAGTTGAAGCAATTAGAGGAGGTGCTTTTTGACGGCAGTGAGCGAGGTACACGTGAAGACTATGTCAAAGAATACGGAGAACAACCACTAGCGAAGTTTATCCGAAATATCATCGGATTAGACATCAAGGCAGCACAAGAAGCATTCGCTAATTTTATCCAATCAGGCAGTCTTACGGCTGATCAAATCAAGTTCATCAATTCGATCATTTCCTTTCTCACCAAGAATGGCACAATAGAAAGTAAGATGCTCTTTGAGCCACCATTCACGGATATGAATGACCAAGGTGTTTTGGGTATATTTGAAGATGCTGATGCGTTTAAAATCATCTCTATTATCCAAGGGATTAATGAGAATGTGGAGGTGGGATGAATAGGGTTGGTGCACCATAGAAATTTGAATAATCGTTCCGTTTTGTCGGACATCAATTAGCTCATCTAACTTTACTGTATAAAAGTAATTTGATTCTCGCAGTTTTTTAACCAACAATATGCACGACATCATAGGAGATATACACGGCTATTATGAACCACTTTTAGGGCTCTTGGACAAACTAGGCTATCAAAAGGAAAAAGATTCTTACAAACATCCAGAAGGGCGTAAGATTATTTTCGTTGGAGATTATATTGATAGAGGAGCTGATATATTACAAACTGTGAGATTAGTGCGATCAATGGAGGAAGCTGGTGATGCCATTGCGCTTATGGGTAACCATGAATTCAATGCTTTGGCTTATCATACTCCTGATGGTAAAGGAGACTTTTGCAGACCTCATATAGCCAAAAACAGAAAGCAACATGAGCAGACCTTGGGAGAAATTGCCTTGACAGGTGATGAATGGAAAGATCATCTTCATTGGATGTTGACTTTACCATTATTCTATGAGGAGGAGGGCTTTAGGGTAGTTCATGCCTGTTGGGATGAAGCAACGATCAATAAGCTAAAAAATCATTTGGAAGGTAATCAGTTTACATCTTTTGATCAGATAGTGGAAGCATCAAACAAAAAGAATTTGTTATATCATCTGGTAGAAGATACCTTGAAGGGTAAAGAAATGGAGTTACCTAATGGATTAACTTTTCACGATAAAGACGGTCATGAGCGTGATGAAATCCGTGTCAAATGGTGGGAAAACCCTAATATGGTGGATTTGAAGGGTTATAGTGTAGTTTTATTACCTGATTTACCCCAAGTTCCCACTCAATCAACATTTGATTTCTACAAAGGAACAGAGAAGCCCGTCTTTTTTGGTCATTATTGGATGACTGGAGAGCCTTTATTGCAAAAGCCTAATGTTTGTTGTTTGGATTACAGCATCGCAAAGGGCGGTGATCTGGTGGCTTATCGTTGGAATGGAGAGCAGGCGCTTGATCCTAAGAATTTTCAAATTATAGGTTATGAGTAAACAAGTAAACTTTAGTAATTCTGGAGAAATCGATCCAACCAAAGTAAAAGAAGCAGTATTTAGTCAAGTAGACTTTCCGCTTGACGTTGCTGTTTTTGATCATATCGAAACAGCTTTTAGACATGTTTGGAATGTGGAGCTTGGTATCAGGGGGGAGTTTTATGAAGATGATGTAGTTCGGGCTGTGTATGAAAAGTTATTTGCCAGTAAGGTTCTTATTTCATTGGAAGATACCAGTCAGGTCGTGAAATTGATGCTGCGCTATATTGAAAATAGTGGTGGCTACCTTGAGGATCAAGATTTGTCAAGAGAGGACTCAATGGAGACCCAAAAGAAATCATCTCTAAAGGATCGGATGCAGTCATCTGCACAACTTCCTACAATCATTAAGAAGAAAAATGAAAAGCCTAAAGGATCGGATAAAAAATAGTCTCTGGAGCTTTATTATTGGCGATGCTTTTGGTGTGCCATATGAGTTTTTACCAAAGTCTCGAATACCTGTAAAAATTCCATTTACAGGCTATGGTACGCACAATCAACCTAAAGGAACTTGGTCTGATGACACGGCTATGATGCTTGCTACTATGGATTCTATTAATACTCAGGGTAGCGTTGATGTAGATCACATAAGGTCATGTTTTGAAAATTGGTTATACAATGGAGAGTATATGCAGAATGGGGAGGTATTCGATATTGGTAATACAACCCGTAAAGCAATCAAGAACAAGGAAGGACAGTTTGAGTTATCCGATAATGGGAATGGGTCATTGATGAGGATGCTGCCAATCGCTATTTACACCTATTTTCATAAGGACAATACCGAAGCGATCGTATCGGAGGTATCAGCCATTACACACGGGCATGAAATTGCAATTAATACGTGTAAGAAGTACGTCAGTATCTATCATAACCTATTGGAAGGCAATCTTCCTGCTCCTGTTGATATCAACAAAATAGACCCAAATGGATATGTAGAAGATAGTCTTGCAATATCAATTCATTCACTTTTGGAATCCAAATCATATTTGGAGGCTATGACCAAGGCGGTTTCGTTTGGTGGAGATACCGACACGCATGCCGCAATTACAGGTTCTCTGATTGGTCTTCAACATAGCGCTATGCGACACAGGAAATTTATATATAAATCAGAGGCCGCCGATAGGTGTGTTGTTAGCTTTATGAATCAATTCTATTAAGTTTTATTGTTGTAATTGTATAGGACTTATCAAATTAGCACCCTCACTTAGAATAGTTACAAATAAGAAATGTAAAAAAGAAGCAGAGGACGCGTTTAATAAAGAGCTTGATAGAGATATTATCAACCTTAGTCTTCCTGAAATTGATAGGACTAAGCCGCCTACTGATTATCCTGAAGGATTTAGGGAAAAGTAAGTTGAGGAGCGGTGAAAAATTAGAGAAGAACAAATAAAGAGACTTAAATTAATAGAACCTCCTTCGGGCTTGATGAAGTCTTACAATAAGGTTACTCTTTATTTTTTTGGATCAAAGAAGAATCTTCTGCAAAAAAACCAAACCCTTCAAGAAACCCGAGACTTGCTCTTGCCTCGCCTGAACAGTGGGGAGCTGGAGGTGTCGGGGATGGAGATGAATGAACCTGAAAACTTGAGTATGTCGGCTGAACCGGCTGCCTTTTATAATGAATAGCCTATGGCCAAAGCAAATAAAAAACAATCGAATTTATTAAAATATTGGCTTACGCTAGAGTTTTTACAACCAGCAGGTTTACCCGACCGATCTATTCGTCTCAATAGGCAAAGTACATTTGACCTTGCTAGGCATAAAGACACTAGAAGTATTTATTTGGCCGTTTTTAACTCCACTGAAGCTTTCAACTTTTTGAGAACTCATTTCAACTCAGCAGATAAACAACCGAATGAACCAGATAGCGAGTATGTGACTGCCACCTTTCAGGTAAATGATAAAGGTCAGTATGTTACGAGCACACAAAAAGAGCTTACTATCATCAAAGTATGCGCTGTAACCCGCTCCTTGAATACCAATTTCCTCAGTCAAATAGGTGAAGGAGCCAGCTAGCTCTATTTTTGACAGACTGACTACAGAAATATATACTCATGTGGCGGTTAATGGTTTGGAAACCATCAAAAATCTACTAGATTAGCCATCAAACTACAATGCGAATAGGTGACATTTTGTCACCTATTCAATTGTTACATGCAAGCAAAAAAAGCCACCGCACGGTCAAGCACATTTGGTTTTTGCCAACGCTAAAAGCCAATGTTGAAAAACCAAAAGAGCTTGCCCTTCCCCACCGCCACCCAAACAGAATAATTACATTTTATACACAGTTTTATGAGATATTTAAAATAAACTAACTATTTTAGCGACTGAATAAATAACGTCTGAAATGAACAGAATTAAGGAAGTGTTGGAACAGAAAGGGATTAAGCAAACTTGGTTGGCTGAAAAACTTGGTAAGAGTTACAATATGGTAAATGCTTATGCACAAAACCGACAACAACCACGATTGGAAACCTTAATGGAAATAGCGGTGATTTTAGATGTGGACGTAAAAGAATTGATAATATCTAATAAAGAACAATAAATGCCAGTAGACTTTTCAAAAATATTAGTAGTTGGAGTTTCCTCTAGAGCACTTTTCAATCTCGAAGAAGAAGAACAGATTTTCAGAGAAAAAAACATTCGTGGTTTTCGGGAATACCAATTAGCCAATGAAGATAAGCTACTTGATAAAGGCACTGCGTTTCCATTGGTTGAAGCATTGCTAAAACTGAATACACACGTTGACAAGGAATCCCCAATCGTAGAAGTGGTAATTATGTCAAAAAACAGCCCTGAAACAGGAGTTCGTGTTTTAAAAGCGATTGAACACTATAATCTTCCTATTTCAAGATGGGCATTTTCAGCAGGAGAACCTTTAGCTCCATTTATAAAGGCATTTAACGTTGACTTGTTTCTTTCAAAAGACGAAAAAGATGTTCAAAAAATAATCGACACATCAGACTGTGCTACAGCATTAGTATTTGACCCACCTGAAAATTACAAACCAGAAACTGACCGTGTTAAATTTGCTTTTGATGCAGATGCGGTTGTGTTCTCAGAAGAATCTGAAATTATACACAAAGAAAAAGGTCTTGAAGAGTTTCGAAAACACGAAAAGGAAAATGAGAATGTTCCACTGAAAGATGGCCCTTTTGCAGCTTTATTGAGAAAATTATCATATATCCAAGATTTTCTACCAATTGAAAAAGAACTTTCCCCTTTAAGAATTGCAATAGTTACCGCAAGAAACTCGCCCAGTCATATGAGAGTTATTAAGACATTTCGAAATTGGAATGTATATATAGATGAAGCATATTTTATGGGTGGATGGCCTAAGGCACCAGTTTTAGAAGCTATTGGCACGCATATTTTCTTTGATGACCAAGACAGTCATTTAAGTGATTCCAAAACAAAAGTTCCTTGTGGCAAAGTATTGTATAAAACAAATTCGATTCTCAAAAATTACGAGAAGGAAATTATTGTAGAATCGAAAAAAGAAAAAAAGAAATAATATGCCAACACTTAATTGGATAGGAAAAGACAAAGTAGTTAGCCACCACCAAGATGTACCATACAGAGTGTTGGAACATAAATACGGTTTTACTTCTGATCCTTCGACAGGCTCAGGAGGAGAACAAAAAGAACCCACCAAAAGCGGAAACAAAATAATACACGGAGACAATCTTGAAGCTTTAAAAAGTTTATTACCCGAATATGAAGGAAAAGTAAAGTGCATATACATTGACCCACCTTACAACACAGGAAATGAAAGTTGGGTATATAACGACAATGTAAACCATCCGAAAATCAAAAAATGGTTGGGAGAAGTTGTTGGTAAAGATGGCGAAGACCTAACTCGACACGACAAATGGTTGTGTATGATGTATCCAAGATTAAAACTATTACACAAACTCTTGGCAAATGATGGTGCTATTTTTATATCTATTGATGATAACGAGCAAGCCAATTTGAAATTGATGTGTGATGAGATATTTGGTATCAGAAATTACATAACTAATGTTGCTGTAGTAAACAATTTCAAAGGACGAAGTGATGATAAATATATCGCTACTGCTCACGAAAGCCTGATTGTTTATCAAAAAGGAAACTTTGAAACAACAGGAGTTCCCTTACCTGAAGAATATGTTAAGGATTACAAGCTTGAAGATGAAAATGGAAAATACAGATTGCAAGGATTAAGAAAACGGGGAAGCAATGCAAGAGAGATTGATAGACCTAATTTATTTTATCCTATTTATTATGATAAGAAGAATGATTCAATAAGTCTTGTCAAGAAGATGATTTTATTGAAATTTTGCCAAAACTTTCAAGTGGTGAAAATGGTACTTGGAGATGGGGTAAAGAAACTTTACTTAAAAGAACTGATGAGATAGAGGTCAGAATTGTAAAAACACGAAATGAATATGATGTTTTTCAGAAAGACCACCTAAACAAAGATGGAATTGAGAAAAGAATAAAACCAAAGTCATTTTGGCTCGGTTCAGAATTTTCAGCAGAAGCTGGTACTTTGGAATTAAAAAAAATATTTTCTAAAAAAGTTTTTGAAACTCCAAAATCAAGTAATTTCATCAATTATGTATTACAGCAATCAACAAACAAAAACTCCATAATCTTAGATTCTTTCGCAGGTTCAGGAACAACGGCTCACGCAGTTTTAAACTTGAACAAACAAGACAATGGCAATCGAAAATTCATTTTAGTAGAAATGGAAGATTATGCCAATGATATAACAGCCGAAAGAGTAAAACGAGTAACCAACGGTTATGGTTCGGGCACAAAAAAAGTTGAAGGCACAGGCGGAGCATTTGATTTTTACGAACTCGGCTTAGCACTTTTTGACGAAAACCAAAACCTAAATGAAAAAGTCGGTTTAGAAAAAATTAGAGAATACATTTGGTTTTCAGAAACTCGCACTTCTTTTAAAGAACCCAATACAGAGAACTACTATTTGGGCAAAAAAGACGAATCGGCTTACTATTTCATTTACGAAAAAGACCGTTTAACAACGCTTGATTTTGATGCGTTGGAACTCATAAAAACCAAAGGTGAGCAATATGTCATCTATGCCGACAATTGCTTGTTGCCAAAGGACTTTATGGCGAAGAAGAACATCATTTTCAAAAAAATACCAAGAGACATAACTCGATTTTAGATTGAGCTATTTCCATTTTGGAAACAACTGATTAAATAGAAAATAATTATGAGTGACTTAGTACCGGAACAAAACAGTTTTATTCTTTACACAACTCCAGAAGGTGAAGTGAAGCTAAATGTTTTGTTGGAAAACGAAACTATTTGGTTGACACAAGAGCAGATGAGTCAACTTTTTGAGAGAGAGAGAAGTGTGATTACCAAGCATATAGGTAATGTTTTTAACGAAGGCGAGCTTGAAGAAAAAAGCAATGTGCAAATTTTGCACATTAGTGGCTCAGACAAGCCTGTGAAGTTCTATAATTTGGATGTAATCATATCTGTTGGGTATCGAGTAAAATCCCAAAGAGGCACACAATTTCGAATTTGGGCTACCAAAACCCTGAAAGAATATATCATCAAAGGTTTTGTCTTAGACGACAATCGATTGAAACAAGGCGAAGCAGTCTTTGGCAAAGATTATTTCAAGGAGTTGTTGGAGCGTGTTCGTTCCATCAGAGCCAGTGAACGCAGGATTTATCAACAAATCACTGATATTTTTGCCGAATGCAGTATTGATTACGACCCAAAAGCTGAAATCACCAAGAATTTTTACGCAATGGTTCAGAATAAATTCCATTTTGCCATTACAGGAAAAACGGCTGCTGAAATTATCTACAAAAATGCGAATGCCAGCAAAAAGAATATGGGTTTAACCACTTGGAAAAACGCCCCTGAAGGTAGAATTATAAAAACAGATACTACCATAGCAAAAAACTACCTACAAGAAAAGCAGATAAAACAATTGGAGCGAACCGTAACAGGATACTTTGATTATATCGAAAACTTGATTGAGCGAGAAAATACGTTTACAATGGATGGTTTGGCAAACAGCGTAGATAAATTTCTGAATTTTAATGAGTTTAAAGTTTTAGACGGGATAGGAAAAATGACACACAAGCTTGCTATAGAAAAAGCAGGAAAGGAATACAATCAATTTAACAAGACCCAAAAAATTATTTCTGATTTTGATAAGCAAATTAAGAAACTGAAAAAATAAGCTATGGAGTTAAAGAGCTATCAACAAAAAGTAATCGAAAATTTGGAGGAATACTTGGAGTATATTCAAGAACATAAAAACGTATCTAAAGCATTTAACCAATATTGGGAAGACAAAATTGGACCATATAATCCATTAGACAACACAGGAATGCAACTGTATAAAAATACAGTTCCAAATGCTGCACACGTCTGTATAAAAGTGCCAACCGCAGGTGGTAAAACATTTCTTGCAGTTAATGCTTTACACAGCATTTTTTCTGCTTATGATTCGGCAAAGCCTAAAGCAGTTATTTGGTTAGTGCCTTGGAGTAATTTATTGCAACAAACTGTAAATACACTTTCTGACCCAGAACATCCGTATCGCCAAAAACTTAATTCGCTTTTTAATAACCGAGTAGAGATTTATCAAAAAGCTGATTTGTTGCAAGGTTCTAATTTTAACCCAACAGTTGTAAAAGACCAATTGAGCATTTTTGTAATGAGTTTTGCCAGTTTAAGAGCCAACAACAAAGAAGACCGAAAAGTCTTTCAAGAAAATGAACAATTAGAATCCTTTGTATCGCAGTACAAAAACAACGAACATATTTTAAGTGGCGTTGACGATACGGCTTTAATTAACGTTCTACGTTCTCTCAATCCAGTTTTGGTAGTGGACGAAAGCCACAATGCAGAAAGTGATTTGAGTGTAGATATGCTCAAAAACTTAAATCCGTCTTTCATTTTAGACCTAACCGCAACACCAAAAGACAATAGCAATATTGTCAGCCTTGTTCCTGCGATAGAATTGAAAAAGGAACATATGGTAAAACTGCCAGTTATCGTCTACAACAACCACGACAAAACAGAGGTCATCAATAACGCTTTGCACTTACAACGTAAATTGGAGAATCTTGCCAAAAAACAAGAAACTGAAGGCGGTAAATACATCAGACCAATTGTGTTATTTCAGGCACAACCGAAAACCAAAGACGACAACACAACTTTCGAAAAACTTAAAGAACAATTGTTGAGTTTAGGCATTCCAGAAAGCCATATTAAAATCAAAACCGCCAACATTGACGAATTAAAAGGCATTGACTTGTTGAGCAAGGAATGTGAAGTTCGATACATCATTACCATCAATGCTTTAAAAGAAGGTTGGGATTGTCCGTTTGCCTATATCTTGGCATCATTGGCTGACAAATCAAGTTCGGTAGATGTGGAGCAAATTTTAGGTCGTGTATTGCGTCAACCATACGTACAAAGACACAAAGCATTTCAATTAAACCTTTCCTATGTTTTAACTGCTTCGGCAAAGTTCAACGAAACTTTACAGAGTATTGTAAAAGGATTGCAGGAATCAGGTTTCAGCGAAAAAGATTATCGAAAAGTAGATAAAATGACCGAAGAAGAAAAGAAAACTATTTCGGTTGACCCTGTTGAATCATTCTTATTCCCAGAACAACAAGAAGACCAAGAAGAAGAAAATATAGATAAAAACAGAGTTACGTTTGACCCAAATGCAGATGAAGAAGAAACCGAAACAACTTCAGTAATCGAAGAAATAGAAACCATTGCGGAAGAACAAAACCGCCAATTAGAAGAGCAAATAAAAGAACAGGAAAAACAACCTGTTGACGAAAATATATTTCAAGAAATGGGTGCAAAAGTAAAACGCTACAAAGTCAAAGAATCCAATAAAGATTTTATTGATAAAATTGAGTTCCCGCAGTTCTTTATCAAAGTAACAGCAAGTGATATTTTTGGAACAGACGAAGAATTGCTCAACCGTGAATCACTTCTAAAAGATTTTAAACTTTCAGACGAAGACATCAAAATTGACTTTGACCAAATTTCATCTGACTTGTATAAAATTGACTTAGAAGAAGCTAAGAAAAACGAGTATAGACCTTCATTCACTAAGATTGAAGACAGTATGGTGAAAGACCCAATTGCCGAATACATTTTAGCTAAGCCAAAAGAAAATCAAATAACAGACATAACACATCAAATGATGCAGATTATTGGCAATATGTATCCAATTGCCGACCAAGAAATCAAAGTTTATATTGGACGTATTCTGAACAGTATGAATACAGAACAGCTACGGGATATTTTGGTAAGAAAATGGAGTTACACAGACAAGATAAAAGTAAAGATTCGCCAGTTGTCAGATGCTTACGCAGAAGGTCGTTTTATGGATTTACTGAAATCTAAAAAGATAAACACCAAAGCAAATTGGAAATTAGGGAATGAAATTGTACCAGGAAAACCAGGTTCATCCATTGGGAATTCCCTTTACGAAAGAGAAGGTTCTATGAATGGTTTCGAAGAAAGGGTTGCAATGGAAATTGGAACTTCTTCGAACGTTGCATTTTGGCATAGGAACTTAGAACGAGGGAAAGGATTTTACATCAATGGATTTAAAGCCAACCACTACCCTGACTTTATTTTGCAGACAAAATCAGGAAAGACCATTTTAATAGAATCCAAAGGCGACCATTTGGACGGTTCAGACAGTGAAGCTAAATGCCGACTAGGAAACGAATGGGAAAGACAAGCAGGAAATGACTTTTCTTATTTTATGGTTTTTGACAAGAAAGAAGTTAAAGGAGCATTTACATTAGACAAAGCAAAGGAATTGATAAGCGGAATGTAAAGCCCACGCTATTTGTAAGCACATTTAAAAGCCGCACCAGCCAATGCTCGTCCAAAGCTTTTAAAAGAGCTTCCACAGCCAACGCAAACGAAATAAAAAGAAAAAAGCCAGCAGGTAACAATGTATATAAAAAATAGGCGAAATAGCAGTAAAATCAAGGCTTGTGGCTCGTATCAAACTTTGTGCTTAACCGAAAGTTTCTTGCTTCGTAATCGCCTACTTTTCATATACTAAACGTTAGCCACAACAGAAAATGAATGTCTACCGAACACATATTATAGTTGATCAAAAAGATTCTACTAAAATCCGTCAGTTAAAGTTAGACGATTGTTCATTTTTACTCAACCCCGAACCTTCGGACTGTTATTGGGAAGCAAAAGATGGCAAATCAGAGACTCACTACAGCAGAGGAAGAGGTACAGATTTCTCTAAACCAGATGAAATTCCTCAGAATGAATTACTGATAAAAGCAGAAAGTGAAGAAAAAGCGGAAGACTTACTATCTATAATACATGGAGGAATGCTTCTTGCCTATCCTGAACCAAACTTAACTCATCGTTTTCTTAACGTAAAAGAGTATATAGAAAGTGAAAATGATTGGTATAGGGAAGAGCCATTTGTGAAGTACTTAAAAAAGTTTGAAAATATTGCCTTTGGTTGTCACTTAGCAAGCCAAGCGATCCTCGACAGAAAATTGATTTATGCAATAGAAAAGTACAAAGTTAGTCTAACGCTGGCTTCTTTTACTCCGCATTCAGCACACCCAAAATTCGGGCAAGTGTTTGATAATCAAAACATTAAACACAATTTCCATGTGCGTGCTGCATTTGCTATTATTTCTGCTTTTTCTGTAATCGAAGAGCTCGATCTAGAAGTTAGATCTGGTTCTAAAAACCCCAGATTTACTGATCCCGACAATGGAATATGGAATGAAAAGGTCTTATCCAATATTAGCAAACGATTAAAAGAATCTCGCATCAATGAAGACTTAACATTTGATTGGGTGTATCGCGGAACACCTACTAGAATTGAAGAAGAAATTAAACCATTTTTTGGATATGATTCAGAATGGGTGGTTTATGGTGAGGACGTCAGAGACAAGACTTTGTCCTTCCCTGAAGCAATCCACAATGCAAGTTATTTACGAAACTATTTTTCAGCTCATAAATTCAACGATTTGACCCAATACATCAGTCCCTACGATGTATTCAATACTCAAAGTCTTGCTCGTCAGCTAATATTGAGAAAAATGACTCTTTGGGAAGTAATGCTTCATCTAAATCTAAAAAATAGTGGCTAACACAGCCTACAAACTATACGGGATTTTGCTTCGAGAAATCGTTTTTGGATTAACAAATCTATTCTTAACTTCGAAAGAACAATTCGGGAAACGATCCGCACGTTTTGTATACTCTACCGGTATTTACAAATTATCAAAAATATGTAACTAAATGAAAATAATCGAACAATTGCTTTTCTTCATTTCTTGGACAATAATTATAGGCTTATCAGTCTACTTTTTCATTGAAAATGTAGGTTCTTATTTTACTGGATATAGAAGTGAAAGTTACATTAACAACCCGATTTGGGTAAGTTCCCATCTAGTAGGTGGGACCATAGCTCTATTATTCGGGCCATTTCAGTTTTTTAAATGGCTTAGAAATAAATACTTGAACATTCACAGACTGTCAGGAAAAATATATGTAGTTGGAGCTTTTATAGCAGGATTATCTGCCCTTCGACTTTCATTAATAAGTTCATGCGTGAGTTGCAGGATTTCACTGCTAATTTTAGCCATTCTAGTTCTTTTCACAACTTTTGCAGCTTGGTGGACAGTGAAAAACAAAAATATCAAAGCACATCAACAATTTATGGTCAGAAGCTACATCTGTGTACTCTCTTTTGTAGCTGTAAGAATAGGTGGAATTATTCCATTGGATTTTCTATTTGGACAAATAGACGACCCAACATTTAGTAGGACTGCAAATGAATACTTCTTTTCATTTGTACCTTTAATTTGTGGAGAAATATTCCTGACTTGGCTGCCAACCTTAAAAAATACAAGGAGTAGAAAAAAGAGCTTACTATCATCAAAGTATGCGCTGTAACCCGCTCCTTGAATACCAATTTCCTCAGTCAAATAGGTGAAGGAGCCAGCTAGCTCTATTTTTGACAGACTGACTACAGAAATATATACTCATGTGGCCGTTAAGGGTTCGGCAACCATCAAAAATCTACTAGATTAGCCATCAAACTACAATGCGGATAGGTGATATTTTGTCACCTATTCAATTGTTACCTGCAATAAAATTTTCTGAACAATCAATGCTTGAACTTTATCATGACCAAATTAACATTAAGGAAAGTAAAGCAAGAGGAATGCTCCGTTTCGACAAGCACGATTGGACAGACGATTTAAATATCCCAGTTTTAATTTTAATTTTTCCGGTAATGTGGATTTCTTTAACAATCTATGACAAGTCCATATTCAATGAAAACAATCTTTCAATCAATCTGTGTGTTTTATTATTAATACTCGGTTTGTATTTTTTATACCAGAACCTAATAACAACCTGGAAACTTAGGACAATTTTGTCCGAGCTTACCATTTCAGAAAATAGAGCAATTGTTTTGAAAATAGCAGAAGAATTAAAAATCGAAACTATAAAAAACAACGGAAGTTTTTTTGTGGGCATTCATAGAAAGTCTTTCCCTTTCAACCAAATTATCACAATAGTTTACGCTAAGAATAAACTTCTCTTTAATTCTCGAAATAATTGTATTGGCTACAACGAAAAACTAGGTAGACCACCCTTTGGACTTAAATCAGGAGAGAAATTATTTCAAACCTTTAAATCAAAGTTTGAAAATGTAAAAAGCAGGTAACAAATGCTATGAATGAATGGGGTTTTATCGGTCAGGATATTTTCGTGGGGATTGGAAAGTCCACCACAAGTACTAAATTTAAAAAAAGGCGTGGCTATGAGGAGTTTGAAAGGTTAGTGCGTTCTAATCCCCACGCATCATAGCTAGTCGTTAGGGCTAATTAAAAAAAGAACATAATAAATGACATTTAACGAACTAGCAGAAGAAATACTAAAACAAGTGGATAAACCACTTACTGCAAATGAAATTTGGAAATTAGCTGTTGACCAAGGCTTGGACGAAAAACTCAATAGTTCCGGAAAAACTCCTTGGGCAACTTTAGGTGCTCGTTTATATGTTATTTCACGCGATAATCTTGATTCAGTTTTTAAAACAGTTGGTAAAAGACCAAAACGTTTCTACTTAAAAGGTAAAAAATACAATATTGACTTTAAAGAGTATGAAGAAGGGAAAACTGAAGAAGAAACTGAAATATCTACCACAACTCCTTCGAAAAGCTATTTAGAAAAGGATTTACATCCATTCTTAGCACATTTTGTATTTTACAACTTGAATTGTCACTCAAAGACCATTAATCATTCTAAGTCGGACAAAAAAAGTTTTGGAGAATGGGTTCATCCTGATATGGTTGGTTGTGTTTTCCCCATTGACGAATGGGATAATGAAGTCCTTGAATTAAGTTCAGCTGTTGGTAACACCTCGGTCAAATTTATTTCGTTTGAGCTTAAAAGAGAACTCAATCTTTCAACTTTAAGGGAGAAATTCTTTCAGACAGTTTCAAATTCATCTTGGGCAAACGAAAGCTATATCGTTGCAGCAGAAATTTCACAAAATCAGGACTTCTTATCTGAACTAAGTCGATTATCGAGTTCGTTTGGTGTAGGCGTTATTAAAATTGACATTGAAGACCCTAACTCAAGTTCCATTTTATATCCTGCGACTAATAGAGAAAATTTAGATTGGGACACTATGAATAAGTTAACCGTTATGAATAAAGATTTCATGCAATTCGTTAAGAGAGTTCGAATCGATTTAAAAAGCAACGAAATTAGAAAAGAAAAATATGATAAAATATTGGACGAAGGACATCTAGAGAAAATAATAAAAGACTAGCCCTAACACTGTACATAGTAAATAGGGCGTTCGGTGGCTTACGAAAGTTCGTGCTATTTACCAACACCGCCAAATCGTTGATTTGGCTTTTAAAATGAATAAGATAAAAACAAAACACAAAGTTTTGGCTCAGAGCAAACTTGAAAGTTTATCGCTTTCTACTGCCGTACTTGCTATAATATAACCGTTATTAGCAAAATATTCATGTAAAAAAATTGCACAAAATGTCAAAGAAGAATATTAGTAAGCCTGTCCAACATAGACTTCTGCTCTTTAAGCTTGTCTCATACCTCCCGATCAAATCGATCTGATCAAATCGATAAAGCTGGGCAGCTCCATGAGAAACGCCATCTTGTTTCGTTTCACAATTAATGAGCAGTTTCATCTTTAATATTTTTATTCTAAAGGTGGTCTTTTCTATCCCAATCAGAAGAATGGCACCATAAAGGGACGGCTATTGAAGCAAAGTAAACTGTTCAGGTAATAGGTAAAAAACAGGTAAAACCCATAGACTCTTGTTTCCCCCTTTGCGGCAATTGATCCATAGCATATTGAATAATCTCCCTGTGATCATAGGGTTACGCGGGTATTTCGCTATGCGAAAACCACTGTTCATCGGGCGCAGCGAATCCAGCTACAAGATTATAACTTTCATCACGGATCAGTGAATAATAGGCCACTGTTATTACGCGCTTAGTCGGAAAGCGATCACTAGCGCCCGATGCTCATAGTTGATTAAGAAAGCGCTCTTTTATTGCAGTAGTTAAGTAAAGAACGCGATGTGTCGCGTCATTCTATGATTTATTTCTATGAATAAACTCCCCGGTTAATGCCCATTTCCCAGTACTTATTCCAGTAGTATGCTTGACCAGCAATATCTTAATCTCGGATGAAAACCGAATATCACACGGTGAACGGAAAGATCTTCCATGATTTCAATTGTCCTAAGCGAAGTTGGCTTTTCACTAAAATAAATAAAAGTCAAAGTATTATAGTCATAAAGACTATAAGGTATATATTTACTTAAACGATCAAGAATGCTTTACATAGGATATGACATTGGAAGTTCTAGTATAAAGGCTGCTATTATTGATAGTGCTACTAATCGACAGGTGGCTGTAGCTAGCTATCCTGAGCAGGAAATGGAAATAATAAGCCATAAGAATGGTTGGGCAGAGCAACACCCAGAGGATTGGTGGACTCACGTTTGCCAAGCAACAAAGCTCGTCTTGTCTCAATCTAGGGTTAATAAAAAGGATATTGTCGGTATTGGTATTTCTTACCAGATGCATGGGTTGGTGGTCGTTGATAAGCATCATGAGGTACTACGGCCAGCGATCATTTGGTGTGACAGTCGAGCGGTAGATATAGGAGAGAAGGCACTTGAGGCTATTGGTAGCGATCTCTGCAATAGTCATTTGCTTAATGCTCCGGGTAATTTCACAGCCTCTAAGCTTAAATGGGTAAAGGAAAACGAGCCTGAAATATTCAATAGCATATTTAAAGTGATGCTTCCTGGAGACTATATAGCCATGAAGCTCACAGGGGCAATTACAACGACGGTTTCAGGTTTATCGGAAGGCATGTTTTGGGATTTTCAAAACCATCAAGTGGCTGATTTTCTTATGGAAAACCTTGGGTTCGATGATTCAATCATTCCTGAAATAGTTCCTACGTGCTCTATACAAGGTAAACTGACGGAGCAAGCGGCTGAAGCACTTGGACTTCACAAGGATGTAATCGTCGGATATAGAGGCGGAGACCAGCCAAATAATGCATTGTCCATGGGCGTGTTAAATCCAGGTGAAATTGCCGCAACAGGAGGGACATCAGGGGTCGTATATGGCGTACAAGATGTTCCAGTATTTGATCCAAAATCTCGCGTCAATAGTTTTGCTCACGTTAACCATACAATAGAAAATCAGCGAATTGGCATATTGCTTTGCATCAATGGAGCAGGTATTCAGTACCGCTGGATGAAGCAGATGTTAGCCTCAAAGGAGGTTTCCTATGGAGACCTTGAAGGTATTATTTCTCAGATTCCGATAGGTTCAGATGGATTAAGCGTATTACCATTCGGCAATGGAGCAGAGCGCATGCTGAGCAACAAGGATATGGGTGCGCAGATCAATAATATCCAATTCAATAGACATACTAAATCGCACTTGTATCGAGCGGCATTGGAGGGCATAGCATTCTCATTTGTGTATGGAATGGAAGTACTCAATGAGTTGGGCCTTCATGTAAATAAGCTTCGAGTTGGCAATGACAATCTCTTTCAGTCACAGGTTTTTAGCGAGACCATATCGACACTTACCCATGCTCCCATAGAAATGATAGAAACTACCGGAGCAATAGGTGCCGCGCGTGGTGCCGCTTTTGCGAATGGTGCATTTAATTCATTGGCGGAAGCTGTGAGTGGAGACAAGTTAGTGAAGGAATACCAGCCCATAAGTAAGGAGTATCAGGCTTATTCCACAGCCTATGAAAATTGGAAAAACAATCTTTTGAAAACATAAAATAGCGAATCAATGAGTAACGTAATCTTAGGAGATAAGGAGTACTTCAAAGGCATAGGTTCTGTGAGGTTTGAAGGCAAGGAGTCTGACAACCCATTTGCATTTAAGCACTATGAGGAGAATAGAGTTGTAGCTGGCAAAACATTGAAAGAGCATTTTCGTTTTGCGATTGCTTACTGGCATACCTTCTGCGGTACAGGAGGAGATCCATTCGGTCCTGGAACGAAAAACTTCCCTTGGAGTACCGCGACTGAACCTTATCAAAAGGCGAAAGATAAGATGGATGCTGCATTTGAATTTATCACCAAAATGGGAGCGCCGTATTACTGTTTCCACGATTTTGATTTGATTGACGAAGGAGAATCACTTGCTGAATCGGGGAAGCGTTTGAATTTCATCACTGACTATGCACTGGAGAAGCAAAAAGCCTCAGGCGTGAAGCTACTTTGGGGAACGGCAAATGCCTTTTCAAATCCTCGATATATGAATGGTGCAGCGACTAACCCAGACTTTAATGTGGTCTCTTATGCTGGTGCACAGATTAAAAATGCCTTAGATGCTACTATTAAATTGGGTGGCGAGAATTACGTGTTTTGGGGAGGAAGAGAGGGCTATATGAGCTTACTCAATACCAACATGAAAAAGGAACTTGATCACCTTGGAAGATTCCTTCATATGGCTAAGGATTACGCTCGTGGAAATGGCTTCAAAGGAAATTTCTTTATAGAGCCAAAACCAATGGAGCCATCCAAGCATCAGTATGATTTCGATGCTGCTACCGTGATTGCCTTTTTGAGAGAATACGATCTGATGAATGATTTCAAATTAAACCTTGAGGTGAATCATGCCACATTAGCACAACATACCATGCAACACGAAATGCAAGTAGCAGCAAACGCTGGATTACTTGGTAGTATGGATGCTAATCGTGGGGACTACCAGAACGGCTGGGATACGGATCAATTCCCGACCAATCTGACAGAGTTGACGGAGATAATGCTCGTATTCCTAGAAGTAGGCGGTTTGCAAGGAGGCGGTATCAACTTCGATGCAAAGACGCGTAGAAATTCTACGGACTTGGACGATATATTTCATGCCCATATAGGAGGGATGGATGTATTCGCTAGAGCTTTGATCGCAGCAGACAATATTCTTAGTCATTCTAATTATTCCAAATTGAAAGCTGATCGCTATGCTACTTTCAACTCAAAGGATGGACAGGCATTCGAGTCTGGAAAGATGACGCTTGAAGAGTTAGCAAAATTAGCTGAAGTGAAAGGCGAACCAGCCACTACAAGTGGTAAACAAGAACTATTCGAAAACATTATTAACAACTTTATTTAAGCCATCATGCCCGGATACAATCAGCGGTTTTTAATGTCGATTACGCTTGTAGCCACTCTGGGAGGGTTGCTATTTGGGTATGACACAGCAGTTATTTCAGGAACAGTCGGTTCCTTGAAGAGTTATTTCATTGATCCTTTGGGTTATACCGAACTCAAGGCCAATTCGATGTTAGGCTTTGCTGTTTCCAGTGCATTGATAGGATGTATTATTGGTGGGATAAGTGGTGGATTTTTGTCTCTCAGGTTGGGACGAAAAAAGTCGCTGATGCTCGCAGCAATTCTTTTTACCATTTCTGCTTTAGGATCAGCCGCGCCAGAGTTTGGATTTGCACCTGTTGGTGAAGGGGGATCTTCTTATTTAAGTATTTTCATTTTCTATAGAATCATTGGTGGGATGGGCGTGGGGCTTGCCTCTATGCTCTCCCCAATGTATATCGCTGAACTGGCGCCAGCGTCTAAGCGTGGTGCCTTGGTTTCGTATAACCAGTTTGCGATCATTTTTGGGATGCTCATTGTTTATTTTGTGAATTATAGTATTTCATTGGCTGGTGATAGTCATTGGCTAGACACTATTGGCTGGAGATGGATGTTTGCTTCTGAGTTGCTTCCTGCTTGCTTGTTCTTTGTTTTGCTTTGGCGTGTTCCAGAGAGTCCACGGTGGCTCGTTCTGAAAGGTAGAGATGAGGAAGCTAAGCAAGTTTTAAACAAAATAAATGGAGCAATAAATGGAGCAGAGATCTACAATGAAGTAGTAGCTGACCTTGGAGATCATAAATCAGCACCCATTCTTACCTATGGAATTTTAGTTATTGTAATTGGCGTATTGCTTTCTGTATTTCAACAGTTTGTAGGGATTAATGTGGTTCTTTACTATGCTCCAGAAATCTTTAAAAGTGCGGGAGCAGGAACCAGCGCAGCGCTACTTCAGACAATCATTGTCGGATTTATCAATTTGATTTTTACTGTTGTTGCCATTAAGACGGTTGACAGGTTTGGAAGAAAACCTTTGATGATCATTGGTGCAGTCGGTATGGGTGTTTCAATGCTTGCGCTAGGATTGACATTTACTACAGCGCGTACGGGGACGCTATCGCTTGTGTTTATGCTCACTTATGTTGCAGCTTTTGCAGTTTCATGGGGTCCAGTTGTTTGGGTTTTATTGTCAGAGATATTCCCTAACAAGATCAGGGGGAAAGCACTTTCTATTGCCGTAGCGGCTCAGTGGATTGCCAACTTTGCGGTATCGCAGACCTTCCCAATCATGGATAATAATAGTACGCTCAACGAATACTTTAATCATGGCTTTGCTTATTTGCTTTATGGAGTGATCGGATTTATTGCCGCTTGGTTTGTTTGGAAATATGTACCAGAGACTAAAGGAAATTCGCTGGAAGAAATGGAGAAACTTTGGAAATAGGGACAGCTTATTTTTTCGATTCTTCCATTAATACTGCGGGAATAATTGGATTCAACTATTTGCTGGTAGGAGGTCTTCTATTTTGATCAAAAAACGATTGAAGTTGTTTTACGAAATGTTTTATAAGAAAACGTGTAAGTACTTGATTTTCAGGAAAATGTTATTCCTTTAATGGGTGTTGAATAATTGATTATCAAATGGTTGAGGCTTCTTTATTTACATACCTAAAAAAATAAAGAGGCTATTGACTCGCAGCATTTAATAACGTCTTTCCTCCTTCATAATGGTGTATTTGCTCACAGTGATAAGTGATCTCTCGTCATCAGAATTTTGAATATTTTGGGCACTCAATCTTTGGATATTATTGTTCAATAAGTTCCACGAGCTTCGTTTCTGTCCCAAGCGTAAATATGGTTTAGTTAGCGTTCTGTAGCCTTTGCGACTTTTTTTAGTGAATGGTAGTTTTTTTGAACGCATCAAAATGGAAGATTACCTTATTTCAGGGGCATTAATTGTCTTTTAAGTAAGCACTAGACGTGATCTGGTAAAATAATTTTTTCTAAAAGAATGACGAGTAGAGTGTTTAATGAAAATGTCATTTTTTAAGGCATTTCTACCTTTAATTATTTTTTTTCATTAAAATAAATCTTAAAAATTATTAATATTACAATAATAGATGACTACTAAAGAATTACTTAAGCGAATAGGACAAGGTGATGAACAAGCATTTGAAGACTTGTACAATGCTTATGGAAAGTGGTTATTTAATGTTACAAATGAGCTTGTTAGAGATAGAGAACTTGCAGAAGAAATAGTTGAGGATGTGTTTTTTAAGCTTTGGCAATTCAGAAAAAGATTTGATGAAATCCGGAATTTTGAGTCCTACATATACGTTTGTGCCAAAAACCTTTCTTATGATCATATAAGGAAGCGTGGTAAAAGAGAATTTGTTGAAATAAACGAAAGTATGCTTAAGGGTTTTCAACTACCCGCAGACAGCTACTATGAAGCAAAAGAACTCAAAGAGCTCATTGAAATATCCGTCATGAATTTACCTGAGAAGTGTAAAATAATATTTCAACTTGTACGAGTTCAACAACTGAGTTATAAGGAAGCCGCTGATCAATTAAAACTTTCACCGAAGACAATTGAAAACCAACTTCGAATAGCTACACGTAAAATTATCGATGATTTAGGTGAGCATTTGGACTTGCCAAGGAGTTTAATCGGTTAATTGTAACTCAGTGATAAGTAATTTTTCCTATTGTCACGGATCGAAATACGACGATTCTAAATCATTTATTAATTTCCTCTCGCGTTTTTACTATTATGAAATTCCGAAATTTCTGTTTTTGGAATGATGACAGCAGTAGTCATGATAAAAAGTTTTTTACCCAATACAATTGTATCTGAGTAACTAAGAACAGTTCATAATAAAAAATATCTGGTTTTTTGGGGGGAACAAGATGATTTAACGTCCCTTTTTTGTTACGCCTTCTGATGAAGGAATAAGCACTCGAATTTTCCAACAAAAATTAAAAAAATGAAAAAGATGTTTAGGTTTTTAATGGCAGTCCTCGTGGGTTCTTCGCTTATATTAATAAGCTCATGTAGTGACGATGATCCCACAGTGATAGATGAAATGTCACCAACTGTAAGTATCGATTCTCCTGTCAGTGGGTCATTCGTTGCGGCTGGAGGTACAGTTGTTCCATCTATTAATTTTACTGATGATATTGAGATTTCCTCAGTTACTATCTCGATAAGTAATGGCACGCAATCCGTTTATAATGAGACTATTTCTGATATCAGCGGAGTATCGTCCGGCTTTACATCAGCGATTACTATTCCTGCCGATGTTGTTTTGGGAGATCATGAGATGTCGGTTTCAGTGGAGGATAGGTCAGGAAATATGGCCACAGCAAAAGTGAGCCTCACTGCGGTTCCGGCATTATCAGCTGGCATGGTTACAGTCATAGTAATGGAGGTGCCTAATGAGGTCACCGATTATTCAGGTGATGATGAGATTTTTGTTCAAGGTCCTTTTATAGGTTGGGATTTGGGTAATTCAGTGGCACTTTCTACTCATACGGATTCTGAAGGTGCTAATTCCTATTATTTTCAAACAGACAATACCGAAGGGAGTCAGTTTAAGTTTATTAGAGGAAATGATTGGTCTAAGGATGCAAGGAATGCTGCAGGAGGAGATCCCGGTCTTCAAGAATGGGCAGCTGGAGATCAATTAAATTGGGCTCAAAAAATTGAAACTTGGCTAGACTACAATCCAGCAGTGCTAAATACTTCAGATGGAACGGTAATTCTTATTGATGGAGTTCCCGAACAAACATCTTATACTTTAACAGCATCTATTTCCGTAGCAGCCACAACTTCTTCAGCAATTAGCTCGGTCACTTATACAGTATCCGATGTTAGTGAAGCCGAAGTTGCTTCTGGATCTATGACCGTAGATGGAGTAGATGTCACACTTTATACAGCGAGCCTAGACATATCCAATTATGGCGAAGGCAATTACACGGTGGATGTCGTTGCTATTGATGGGAATGATGCCACAAGCAATCAAACTCAACTGCTATCATTGGCTAGCTTCCCTTGTGACGATAGTGGATTAGCCGTAGTAAGTGCTTCCATGACAAGGCTAGTTGTCAATCTTCCTGTAACGGATTGGGATGTTTACGCAACAGGATCTTATGCGACGGGTGATGATAATAACTGGGGTGGAGTTGATGCCGGTGGAACCCGTCAATTAACAAAAATTACTGATGGATGTTATTATTTGGATGTGGCTGTAGTTCTCAAGGGAGACAATACGGCTGCAATGCAGATTTTCAAAAAGAACCCAGCGGCAAGTGATGAAGGTACTTGTGAATGGTGGAAAGACACTGCAAATAAAACGGAAACCCCGGGAGATGGAGCGGATGCTACATTCTCTGAGGGCAATAGCGGCGAAACTATCAAACTAGTATATGGATACTGGAGAGATGAGTGTAGTTAAAATTTAGTAATACTTCTTCTTACTTCTTGGAGAGGGGACTTTAGGTTCCTTCTCCTTTTTTTATTCCTGTGGTTTGAGTTTATTCATTTCAAATTCTCTTAATTGACCAGTCAAAGAGTACTATGAAATGTTATGTCCTGATGTTTTTGATTGACCATTGAGTGATATTAGTCCGATATTCCTGCAGATAGGCGACTTTTCTATTAAGTGGTATGGAATCTTATTCGCTTTAGGTTTTGGAATAAGTAGGTTTATTATCAAACATATTTTCGCCAAAGAGAAAAGATGGCATTCAAAGTCAGACTCACTTCTTTTCTACATTATCTGTGGGACATTAATAGGTGCTCGTCTGGGACATATTATTTTTTACGAGCCACATTATTTTTTTGAAAATCCAGAGAAAATATTTAGAATTTGGGAGGGAGGATTAGCTAGTCATGGAACCGCCATGGGGATTTTAGTTGCCATAGCGCTCTATTGTTTTCACTGGAGTTTTAAGAAGAAGAAATTCGTTAGGACCAAAAGGGAAGGTTATAGCTTTCTGCAAATAGTAGATAGAATAGCTATAGTCGTAGCTTTAGGCGCATGCCTTATACGAATTGGAAATTTCATTAATGCTGAGGCATTGGGGAAAGAAACAAATCACAAAATTGGTACCCATCACACCTTTCCTATAAAACGAGCGCTGACCAACCAACTCGGATCAATACAAAAAGTCCAATGTGACCTAGTGGACAATGAAAACGTACGCTACGTCATTCACTTTTCAGATAGAATTAGCGATGAGCTAATTATTAATCGATATCTTAAAAATGTGGTGATTCCCATGTTTGATAGACTAAAAAGGTCACCTGCTCCCACCTTCAAGTCAATTCGTTCTGCTAAAACAAGACTCAAGAACGACCATTTTTCAATAGAGATTAACATTATTCCTATCTATCGACATCCAGCTCAACTATATGAGGCTTTTGGTTACCTCTTTATTTTTATGCTCACCTTCACATATTGGAGGATTCATAAACTTCACACTCGTCCAGGTTCAATCCTTGGAATTTTCTTCACATCTCTTTTTGGAATTCGAATTCTTATCGAATATTTCAAAGTTGAAACTTCGAGTTTAACCGATGCAGCCTTAAACATGGGTCAGCTATTAAGTATTCCTTTCTTCTTAGCAGGGCTGTTTTTTCTATTCCAATTTTCAAACAGTAAAAAGTAATCTATGAATCTCCATGTTTATTGAAGATTCTCTTTTTATTATCGGTTGAGGGATGAGGCGATATTTAACGTCCTCTATAAAATAGGATCATATGAAACCAAAAAAAACCTTTTTCGCCTACCTAGCTTTTTTCTTATCATTCCTCTTTGGGTGCGTTCAAAATGAAGAATTAGCCAACCCATTGATTTCTAATCCTGCAGCTTTAGACAAAATCCTTGACGATTATATTGACAATGGTGCCTTTCCATTTCTTTATGCGCGACTCGAAGACAAAGAAGGTAACTTAATCTATGAGCACGGCAAGGTTAATAATGTTCTTCATCCTGGTTTAACCGTCAATGGAGATACCTGGATCCGCATCTGGTCAATGAGTAAAATCGTAACGATTTCTGTTGCACTGGATCTAATTGAAGAGGGAATTTTGAGCTTTGAGGATCCTGTAACCAAGTTTATTCCGGAGCTTAAAGATAGGAAAGTCGCTGTGGATTACGAGGGAACCACACTCGCCCTACTTGATTGGGATGAACGTGAAGGTGCTTGCCCGTTTGAGCTTGTCAAAAATGATTCGGTAATGACTGTACTACATCTTATCAATCATGAATCAGGTTTCTACTATGCTACCACGAATATGCCGTGTCTAGATTCTCTTTTAGCGAGTGTTAATTTACCAACAGCACGTAATACCAATGAATTTATTGAGCGCTTAGCTCGAATGCCACTGGTTCAACATCCTGGAACCACAGATTTTTACGGGATCAATACGACCGTACTTGGCATGGTTGCAGAAAGGGCCACCGGAAAAACTTTAAATGAACTGGTTATTGAGCGATTGACACGTCCTTTAAAAATTGAAGGGCTTCAATATGATCGGCCAAAATATGCAACATTAATTCCTGCCGTATCTGGTAGAGACACTGTGCTGCGTCATGCCAAGCTTGGTGAATTAGACATTTTTGGACCTGATGTTCCGGACTATGAAGCGGATCACCAACTTTACCTAGGAGGGGAAGGAATGCTTGCTACCGCAGATGGATACACTGATTTTTTAAGAATGCTGCTTGCGCATGGCACCCTCAACGATATCAGGTTCTTGAATACAGAAACAGTCGAGGATATTTATGCTCCCCATACTCAACTTGATAATAAATACGGATATAACGGATACAATCTATGGATTAGTGGTGATTCCATGAGAATAAAAGGACAAGGAGATAAGGGGCTATGGATTGGCGGAGGATATGAAGGGACTCATTTTTGGGTAGACCCAAAACGAGAATTTGTTGGTGTGATTATGAGTCAAATGTCTTTTGCTCAGCCAAAAGCCTATGGGCGTGACGATACTTTTAGAGGTGAAGTATATCGACAAATCTTCGAAAATGAGGCGAAAATGGCTAAATGAATACGCTTGAAACTCTCATCATAAAATTGTGTCTCACATGGTTACTATTTACATTTTTTCCATAGAGTAAGAGTCTGATTCAAAATGTTCGAGATCGAGGTTTGTGACAGAGAAAAAATGAAGCCGCCATGGAATGGGTTCCTTTCGGAAATCGGTCCGTCGAAACGGAGTGTTTTTTCGACGAGCGTAGCGAAGAGGTCAGACATTATGGACAGACTCTATTTAGTTGTTTCCTACTTTGCTCAGCTCAGGAAATATCCTACGTAGTTAAAGAGAACATTCCATACTACTCTCAAGAAATCAATGAATCATACCAATATACAAAGGAGCGATTGATACATGATATTTATTATCCAGAGGGAATAGCAGACACTCGTTCTGAACAAAAAATGGCTTAAAGCACATGATATTGATGCCAACTTTACGGCAGGATATTATTTAAATATTTAATGGTGAATAGCTTAAAGAAAAGCATAGGAGTAAAAGGCCAACAATTCGAGTAATAATTTTAGTTTTAAATAGGAGGTGAAGTCGATTATGAAAAAGTGTGCAGAAAGTAATAGCATGGGAAATCATATTAGAATGGCATGGATCGCCGTATTCATGGTGTCCTATTTAGGAACTATGGCACAATCACAATCCTATTTTGTCGAAAGTGCACCAGAAGCGGAAGGTCTCTCATCTGCTTCTATTGTGGAATTTATAGATCGACTTGAACAGGAAATTGATGCGGTACATAGCTTTATGATCATAAGGCACGGCAAGCTTGTGTCGAAGGGGTGGTGGGATCCATATGGTCCTGAAATACCGCATGTCATGCATTCCGTAAGTAAAAGTTTCACTTCTATGGCAGTGGGATTTGCTGTGAAGGAGGAATTACTTTCCCTTGATGACCTGGTCATATCTTTTTTCCCCGAAAAAGCACCCAAACATCTGAGTTGGCAGTGGAAAGAAATGCGGATTCGGGATCTCCTTATCATGAATACGGTTCATTTAGAAGAACCTCGTCTACTTGGTCAAGAAGACTGGGTTCAATTCATTCTTGAATCTGAAGTTGAATTGATGCCCGGAACCATATTAAAGTACAATAGCATGGCGACTTATATATTGTCTGCCATTATCCAGAAAGTGACGAGCGAAAAGCTTGTTGACTATCTTGATCCACGTCTCTTTCATCCATTGAAAATCAGCAAACCGGAATGGGACACGTGCCCGATGGGAATCAATACTGGCGGATGGGGTCTTCATATAGTGACTGAAGACATAGCCAAGCTAGGGCAGCTGTATTTACAAAAAGGAAACTGGGAGGAAGAGCAACTTTTTTCTGAGGAATGGGTGGCTATGGCGACATCAAAACAAGTCTCGAATGGAAGTAACCCGGCGAATGACTGGGCTCAAGGATATGGATTCCAGTTCTGGATGAGTCGTCACAACACCTATCGTGGGGATGGTGCTATGGGACAATTTTGCTTGGTCATGCCCGAACAAGATGCAGTAATTGCTACTACCTCTGGCACCAATGACATGGGAGGGATTATGAATATTGTTTGGGAAACATTACTGCCAGCAATGCGGGATGCATCTATTCCTGCAAATGATGAAATGCTTGTTTCACTGGAAAAAAAGACAGCAGAGCTTCATTTAAAGCCAGTAATGGGTGGTTTGACTGCATCAATATCAAAAAGAATATTGAGAAGAAAATTCAAGATTGAAGAAAATGAAATCGGTGTAAAAGCAATAACATTTAATGTCCACGGCAAAAACTCGTCAGTCGATATTGAGATGGAAGGGGGTTACAAAACCATTGCAATTGGAACCAATGAATTTCAAAAGGGAGAAATGAGCCTACCTCTTCCTTACGCGAAGAATCTGGATAAAAAAATAGCATTTAGTGGTTCGTTTACCAGTGATAGTGAATATACTATGAGGGTCTATTTCTATGAGTCTCCCGCCAGAATGACTAATACCTTTTCCTTTGTAGATGATGGGCTTGAGTGGGAAACTAAATTGGATAATGAATTATTTGGAATGCGGAATTTAGAGCCCTTAAAAGGCAGAGGAGTATAATGCTATAATATGATTAAAAAACGAAATAATATGATTAAAAAACGAATTGACATTGACCTGATGATCTGCGCTTTTGAAAAAGTGGTGATTCCTACTTTGATCCACCCACTCAAAAGTGTAGCCATGTTGTTTCTGATACTAGCACTTAATGCCTGCAATACTTCTACACCTAAGTTTGTTCTTTCTTCACCGAGTGAAGTCAATACGGTTCATATCTGGTCAGAAGATGGAGAAATTAACTACCAGGTTAATCACGGACCCAACAAGGTCATTGTGCCATCCAGACTGGGTTTGTCTTTTCAGAATGCTCCATCACTAGCTAGTGGACTTGAGATCATTGAGTCCAATGTCCAGCGCATAGATGAAACATGGGAACAGCCTTGGGGCGAGGTGAAAACGATCCGGAATAATTACAATGAAGGGACCATTTCTTTAGCATCAGCGGATAATGCAGCTATTCAAATGGAGCTTATTTTTCGTGCTTACGATGATGGAATTGCATTTAGGTATCATGTCAAAAACCTCGATGGAAGCGAAGATGTAATTATTGATGATGAGATCACAGAGTTCAGTCTGGCAGAGGATGCGGAATCATGGTGGATAAAAGCTTATCAACCCAATCGCTACGAATACTTGTATCAAACGACGAAAATTTCTGAGATTGACACTGTACATACACCCTTGACGATGCGCTTTGAGAACGGGACTCATGTGAGTATACATGAAGCCGCTCTCACGGGTTATTCAAGCATGCAGATCGTAGGGCGCAAATCGACGAAACTGCATTGTGATTTAGCGCCTTGGTATAATGGTGATAAAGTGCGGACGTCAGTACCATTCAAAACGCCCTGGCGAACCATCAAGATCACAGATAGTGCAAGTGAATTAGCTAGTTGCTACCTGACCTTGAATTGTAATGAGCCTAACAGACTAGAAGATGTCTCATGGATTCACCCTTCAAAATACATCGGGATCTGGTGGGGAATGATCATTGGCAAATGGACTTGGAAGGAGGGACTGAGACACGGAGCAACCACCGCGCGAGGAAAGGAGTATATTGATTTTGCTGCCAAACATGGTTTTGATGAAGTGCTGATTGAAGGGATTTCTGCAGGGTTCCAAAGCTTGTTTCCTGGTGACACAGTAACAACTAGTTTCACAGAATCAACGGCTGATTTTAATCTGAATGAAGTTCAGGCCTATGCACAATCAAAGGGAGTTTCTCTTCAGTCTTATCAGGAAACAAGTGCGAGTCCTAATAACTACTTGATCCAAATCGACTCAGCTTTTGCACTCCTTCAACGACTAGGTATTGATAAAGCTAAAATTGGTCACGTTGGTGCTTTGTTAGACAAGAAAGAATACCACTACGGGCAGTATGCTGTTGATTACTACCGTAAAGTGTTAGAGAAAGCTGCTGAATACAAGATCGGCGTTAATTTTCATGAGCCGATTAAGGACACAGGTGAGAGGAGAACTTTTCCAAATATGCTGAGCCGTGAGGGAGCTAGGGGAATGGAATACAACTCCTGGGGTAATGGAGGGAATCCGCCAAACCATGTCACCACACTGGCTTTTACAAGATTACTGGAGGCACCCATGGATTTCACACCTGGCATTTTTGATTTGTTATATCAAAATATGGATGCAGATAACACGGACCAGTTTCCGGTTGATATCAAGCTGATAGACCAAGGAAATGGATATTCCAATGTCATATACAAAGGATCAGAATCCTATTGGCAGAGCAAGAAAATGACACGCGAAGTGAAGGTCGTCGGAGGAGATACAACGTTCGTTTGGACCGTGATGACAATGATGAAAGCAGGTGAATGGGAATGGGGAATTAGGGCACATGACTTTGCCACAGATGACAATAATATCTGGCTTCTTGGGCTTCTCGATATGCCAAACAGTAAAATTACAGTGGCCGGAGACGGAACCATTTCGGGAGATGTCAGTATCACCATTCCAAATCAGGGCCTTGATCCCAATGACAGAATAACAGCTTCGAATGCTGATTTGGTTGAGATTGGCAACAATGTATTTGGCAAAACACAGCGAGTCAATACTACTCTGGCAAAACAGCTTGCTTATTATGTAGTCATCTATAGTCCGATTCAAATGGCTTCTGACTTTATCGAAAATTATGTCGACCAACCAGCTTTTCAATTCATCAAAGATGTTCCTGTCGATTGGGAAGAAACTGTGGTGCTCAATGGTGAAATTGGTGAATTTATAACGGTTGCTCGCAAAGATAGAAACAGCAAGGATTGGTATTTGGGGAGTATTACGAATGATAAACCTAGATTATTCGATATTGATTTATCCTTTTTAGACCAAGATGCAAATTACGAGGCGGAATATTACGCAGACGGAGAAAATGCTGACTGGGAACTTAATCCCTATGATATGAAAATTGGTTCCGAGGAAGTTGGTGATATTTATCGGGTAAAATTAGCAAAAGGGGGCGGTCATGCTGTGAGATTCAAATATCGAGAAAATTAACCCTCATTTAAAGTGATGAGGTCATGTTAGAAGATTGCAGCAGGATTGTTATTTCCAATAGGAAATGGAGGTCATCGTTAAATGGAAATTCACAAAGAAATCATGATTGATTATAAAAAAGTGTGTTTATTATCAATTCTCCTCATGTTATGTTTTGGGATCTCCTCACTGACCTCATCCATTTCGAAGAAGATACATAGAAAAGAATATCAGATGGCAGAAAATAGAATTGGTACCAATAGCTATCAAAAAGAGCTAATGGATCAGAGTCTTCCTTGTCTGGATAATCTGAAGCCGAAAATTGCTGTAAGTGGTGCATGGATTAGTACTAGTGAGGACGTTTTAAGAATCTATTATGATCAGCCTCCAGCTCGAATTACTTATACTTTTTCTTTTGAAAATGGAAGACTTACTAGGAAGTCTAAACTGGATCATGCACTTTTCGGAATGAGAAACTTACAGTCACTAAAAGGAAAAATAGCATGATGAAGTACCACTTATTACCACTAATCGTCCTAAGCCTATTTCTTTCTGGGTGCTTTACAGAAAAGAGTGAAATTCGAGTGGCGGGTCTTTTTACAGATAATATGGTGCTACAACAAAATAGCAATGTTCCAATATGGGGCTGGGCTACAGCCGGATCCAGCGTAAATGTCGAAACTTCCTGGGGCGAAAAAGTCACTGCTAGTGCAACAGATGATGGTAAATGGGAAGTAGCAATCAAAACCCCAATAACCAAATCTAAAGAGCAACATCTGATTATAAAAACATCAGATTCGACAATTACACTAAGTAATGTTCTTCTAGGTGAAGTGTGGTTAGCTTCCGGTCAATCCAATATGGAGATGCCGGTGAGTGGTTGGTTGCCGGCCGACCCATTGCTTAATTCGCAGGAAGAAATAGCATCAGCAAATTTTCCAGCTATCCGAATGTTTACTGTCAGAAAGGAAACCTCATTCAAACCTCTTGATGATGTTACGGGGAGTTGGCAAATAACTAAAAAAGAAACAGTACCAGATTTTTCAGCAGCTGCGTACTTTTTTGGGCGAGCGCTCTTTCATGAATTGGGTGTGCCAATCGGAATTATTCATTCGAGTTGGGGAGGTTCTCCTGCAGAAAGTTGGGTGCCACTAGGAGCTATCAAAAATATAAAAGGCTTTGAACTAATTCCTGAGGTTATCACCAAAGCATCTAACCCAAACATCCCTTTTAACCTGTGGTTGAATAGCATGAAGTTGACACTTTGGGATGAACTTATAAGCACCAAGGCTTTTCATTTGGCTGACCAAAGGTTTAGCGAGGTGATGCAACCATCCTATGATGATGCTGATTGGGATACCTTATCGGTTGGGACCATGTCTAAGCTTTTTATGAATGATGATTTCAATGGTTTGGCTTGGTATAGACAGGAATTTTTTCTTGATAAGGCCGCTTTGGATGATGTACGAAAATTATTTCTGGGAGATGTCCAAGATTTGAATACTACTTTTATCAATGGACAAATGGTCGGTAGGGTTGAGTCTTGGGGAAAGAATACAATAGATCATGTATATGATATTCCTCCAGGACTGCTTTTGGAAGGAAGGAATGTTATGGCTGTGCGTGTGATTGATGTATGGGAAAACGGAGGAATATTTGATGTACCTGAGCTACTCGACACCAATGAGCAATTGGTTTTGCAGTTAAAGGAAACTTGGAAGTACTTGCCAGCTGCGATCTTAATTGATGGTAACTTTTACACTTTAAATGATGGATTGACAGGCATCCAACAGCCTGAGGACGATCGGGTACCTTTAACGTCGCATACTCCTACAGCTCTTTACAACGGGATGATTGCTCCTTTGATCCCATACACTATAAAAGGAGCTATCTGGTATCAAGGGGAATCTAATGTGCCAAGATATGAGCAGTATCGAACCCTTTTTCCTTCCGTTTTCAATAGTTGGAGAACCAAATGGGCGATTGGGGATTTCCCATTTTACTATGTGCAATTGGCACCCTTTAACTACAATGGCAGTCCAGTGGAAGAGTTGCGGCAAGTGCAGTTAGAGACTTTAGTCGAGTCAAATGTTGGTATGGTGGTGACCATGGATATTGGTAGTGTGACCACTATTCACCCGCCTAATAAGCAGGATGTAGGTAAGCGACTTGCCCTTCATGCCTTGGCTAAAACCTATGGTAAATCTGAGCTGGTTTATTCAGGGCCAATATATAAGCATGTAACATTTGATAATCAACAGGCGGTAGTTGCGTTTGACCATATCGGAGGAGGATTGTATTGTCCGGATGAAGCATTGGCGTATTTTGAAATAGCAGGAGCTGATGGCGTATTTCATCCTGCGAAAGCCACTATCGATAAGGGTAATGTAATAGTAAATTCGACTATTGTTCAAAATCCACTGATGGTCAGATATGCTTGGGGTGATAAGATTAAAACTAATTTGTTTAATAAAGAGGGCTTGCCCGCTTCTCCCTTTAGAACCAAGAAACTTTGATCAAACACTTTAGCGATCAGGAATACTTTGGTAACTAATCGAGCAGTCACTTTTTTTATGCTATGAGTCAATCAGGAATATTTGTTGCACCTGAATGGGTAAATGAAGTATCCAGTCTCACTGACCTTTCTATTAATCGTGTTCATAATTTTATTTTACACGCTGTATGGAAAGTTAAAATATGAAAGAACATACTGTCCCAAACTTTTGAGATGTTTAGCAGAGTTGTAAAGTCGAACAAAGATTAAAGCGAGATGCTATCACCCCAATTGAATGGCGATATTTTTTTGGGGGACAAGGGGCTATTTTGCGTCCCCTAGATAAGCTTCGCTATCAATTTGTATATATGAAATTCAACTTCCTTTTTACTTTGATTATTGTTGATCTGATTTGCAACTCCTGCTCAAGTAATCAGAAGGAGACCATCGCCGTGGGAGTAGAGATCCAAGAAAATCTCCATGTTCCTTCACCCGATTGGCAGGATCAAATTATCTATTTCATTTTGACAGATCGTTTTATGGATGGTGATACTTCCAATAACGATCAAGGAACTGGAGAATACCAAAAGGGGCATGTAAAGTACTGGAACGGAGGTGACTTACAAGGAGTATTACAGCGAATTGACTACATAAAAGAGCTTGGTGCTACCACTGTTTGGATCACACCACCTGTCGCCAATCAATGGATCAATCCTCAGCAAACAGGAACAGGAAATCACGGATATTGGGCCAGCAACTTCATGGCAGTAGATAAACATTTGGGCACCCTAGATGACTATAGACAACTCTCTGCCAGCTTACATAAAAATGATATGTATTTAATTCAGGATGTAGTGGTCAATCATCTTGGAGATTTCCATACCTACTCAGGCCCTTATAATCCTGCAGATGTTACGGAAAATTTCAAATTATATGATGTACCTCAGCCTACCCAAGAACTTTTTAAGTTTAATGATGCCCGAAAAGCGGAGCATTTAGAAAAAGCCATTTATCACTTTGCACCTAATTTTTATGATCACTCAGATACGTTAAAGAAACGAGCTTATCAATTTGCAGACTTAGACGATCTAAATACCTCCAGTCCAGAAGTAAGAGATGAACTTCGTAAATCATTCGGGTATTGGATAAAGGAGGTCGGAGTGGATGGATTCAGATTTGATACACCTCATATGGTGGAACATGAGTTTTGGAACGATTTTCTTCATTCCAAGAATCCTGATTTTCCAGGTATTATTCCTTTAGCCAATTCGATGGGTAAAAAAGAATTTATTGGAACTGGGGAAGTAGCGATATTTCCGAAGCACTACGATCACCAAGGAACAGTGGATGCAGCAAAATATCTCGGTACAACGGGTAAACCAGAGATGAATTCCATCCTTAATTTTCCACTTACTTTATCGATTGATCGAGTTTTTGCTGAAGCCAAACCAACAAACACATTAACGTTTAGATTAAATAGTATTAAAAAAGTTTTTCCACGGCCCGAAATGTTGCTGAATTTTATTGACAACCATGATGGAGAAAGATTTCTGACTAAAACTGACCGAGTATCCTTCAGACAAGCGCTGCTGTTTGTCATGACAATTCCAGGAGTGCCGGTGATTTACTACGGCACTGAGCAAGAATTGCTCGGCATGCGTCAAGCCATGTTTAAAGGTGGGGTGGGCTCCATAGATAAGGACCATTTTAACAAAGAGACAGCATCGTTTCAGTTTGTGCAGGACTTGATTCAGCTGCGTAAAGAAAACGATGTACTAAGGCGTGGGGAATTAGAGGTAATTCGTGACGATGCTGCCGGAGCGGGCTTATTCATCTACAAACGAACCTATAATAATTCCTCCGCTATTGTACTAATAAACACCTCTGAAGAACCCAAAATCGCAGATAATATCTTCACTGACTTCACCCCAAACACAAGGGTTACTTCCGTTATTAGCGTAGGTAATCAAAAAGATTTTCGCATTGATGCAAATGGATTTCTGAGTGCTGAAATTGCAGGCAAAGAAGCTGTTGTGCTGTTTGATAATGGGAAGGAATATTCCAGTGCTAAATTAGGAAGTGTCACGATTGATGAGATCAGAAAGGAAGTAACTAATTCAGGTTACATTGAGGTAATAGGAACTTTCAAATCGATTTCTGAAATTTATGTTGCTGTGGACGGAGACATCAATCGGTCTATTAAAGCAGTTATGAACAATGGAAAATGGAGTTGTCTATTGCCCTTAGATTCCTACATTAATGGAGCGCACAGAATTGTTGCTTTTTCTCAGAAGGATGCTGAACTTATTTCAGATGCAGTCTCTATTGATTTGAACAATGATGAAAAATTTATTATCGAAGTGGCTGATCCCGTGGGAGATGATAGGGGACCATTGAATTCCTATCAATACCCGGCTCACCAAAGCTATCAGAATCAAATGGACATGACTGGGGCGAAGGTTTATAAGACAGGAAACAATTTAAGAGTAGATGTTTTCATGAAGGAGATTACGGAAATTTGGTTACCGCCGAATGGGTTTGATCATGTGTCTTTGAGTATATACTTCGATTTCCCTAACCTAAAAGGAACGTCTGATTTACCATTCAAGAATGCCGTAGTGCCAAGAAATGGGGAATGGGACCTTTGGTTTATGTCAAGTGGTTTTCAGAACGCCTCTTTCACTTCTCAAGATGCCTCAGCCACTCATACAGGTATGGATCACGGCAAAATGCCTCTTATTTCTGTCAATAAAGAAGAGAAACTTATTTCTTTCTTTTTCGCTGCTTCCACATTAAACTTTCCAGCCACACTGGAAGGAGTAAAAATGTATGTAAACACGTGGCACGGTGGCCCAGACAGTCCTAGAAATTTGGTACCAGAAAGGGATGACTGGTCATTCGGAGGTGGCACTTCGAAGGATCCTTACATCATGGATGAACTACCAATAATTAATTTGTAATGAAACTTGAAAGGAAGAAATTATTTACTTGCTTTTGCTTGATTATGCTAGTGAAGATTGCGGGTGATCAGCAGATAGATAGCATATCATAACCGCTCAATTTTATCATCATTTTCGTAGACGATTTAGGGGAAGGAAAGCAGAGTTCTTTTGGTAATCCAACCACCAACACAGTAAGTCTCTATTAAATGGGAAGAGAAGGAATGAAACTCACTAAACTCTTTGGGGGTAGCAAGAATAATTTACGTCACATATTTAAACAAGAAGGGATTATGAATTTGAATGAGGTGGATTTGTATAAGGCCATTTTTGATGTATTGTCAAAGCAAAGCACTCCAGAAGATCAGAAAAGAGTACAAGACTGGTTATCAAATGGTACAAATAATAAAATCATTTTCAAAGCACTGGAAGATTCATTTGCTGGTGAGCACGACCAATTCAGGTCAGAGCTAGTCTTAAAAAGATTAAAGAAACGAATAAAGCACGATATTTCACCCGGAGTGACACCAACCAGCAAGCCGAATAAAGAAAAATTATGGCTCAAAATAGCAGTTGTTGCAATTATAGGCCTGGCAGGTTTGCTCTTGGTAAATAGCGATTTTGAACAATCAGCTGAAGTGGAAAAGATTGGCTATATCGAAAAAACAAATCCAAACGGTCAGAAGTCTACTATTTTTCTAAATGATGGAACCAAGATAAAATTAAACTCAGGTAGTAAAATCTCCTATAAAGAGGATTTTGCTGATACTATAAGAGAGGTTTTTCTTGAAGGGGAAGCTTATTTTGAAGTGGCAAAAAATATCCACCAACCGTTTATCGTTCGTGCAGGAGAAGTGAGCACCAAGGTCCTTGGCACTTCATTTAACGTAAAAGCATTTGGTGAGACAAGCGAAGTTAGTGTCTCGCTAGTTGAGGGTAAAGTCCAAGTCGCATATACTGGAGAAGAGGTGAAATACTTGAACCCAGGTCTACAGTACACCTACCATATTTCCGATAGAACCAGTACTATTCAGAAATTCAATAACGAGGAAATTCTGTCATGGATAGATGGTGCTATATATTTTGAAAAGGCGTCCAAAAATGAAGTATTTGAAACGTTGGCAATTTGGTACGGAGTGGAGTTTGTATTTGGAAACTCTGATTTTGTTAACTGGAATTTATCGGCAATTTTTGAAAATGAATCCTTAGAAAATGTATTGAATTCTCTTGGATACAGTGAGAAGTTCTCCTATAAAATTGAAGGCAAGAAAGTCAGAATTCAAGCAACATCTGTAAACAAGTAAAGGGTTATGAAGAAATCAATAGAACTATGATAATCAACAGATTAGGCAATTGGAAGCTTTGGATTATCAGCTTAGCGCTTCTAGTTATTTTTTATCCTGACGTTTCAGCTAATGAAAGAAGCAATCAAGCAGATCCGGATTTGAAGCGAGTGAAAATATCTATGACTCTCAAAAGTTCTACTTTGAAAGAGTCCTTTGATGAAATTGAAAAAAGGTCTGATTTAAATTTTGTCTATGATCAGAGGATTTTAGCAGATATCGCTATTAATGCGAGTTTTGAAAATGCAAGTATTTTTGATATTCTACTAGAAATTGGGAGACAATCGAATCTTAGCTTTAGGCAGGTGAATAGTAATATTAACGTTCAAGAACGTTCAAGGGCTAATTCCCCGAATGTCCCTGTAGTAGTGGAGGAAAATAGGGTGGTATTTGGGCGTGTTTTTGATGAAAATGGGGAATCCATGGTGGGTGTCACGGTTCAAGTGAAGGGAACTCAAAATGGGGGGTTAACTGACCTTGATGGGAACTATCGAATTTCCCTAAATACCGATAACGCGATCTTAATATTCTCATTTATTGGTTATACCAAAATTGAAATCACTGTGGGAGTTCAGAAAAAAATTGATGTCACTATGGAGGTTAATTATGAAGAACTCAACGCTGTTGTAGTCGTCGGATATGGCTCACAAATCAAAAGAAATATTTCCAGTTCAATTACCTCTGTAGATGTTGATAAATTGAATTCAGCTACAGTTAATTCCTTCGAAGGAGGACTTCAAGGTATTGCCGCTGGAGTGCAGGTAACGAGTAGCAGTGCGCTTGCAGGTTCTGCTATACGAGTAAGGATTCGTGGTACATCTTCTGCTAGTGCTAATAGTGAGCCATTATATGTTATAGATGGTGTTCCTGTTGAAAGTGGAGAAATAAGTACATCACAACCAGGCGGTTCAATTGCAGAGTATAATTTGCAGCAAGCTGCAAATACAAACGTGCTTGCAAGTCTCAACCCCGCTGATATAAAGTCAATTGAAATTTTAAAAGATGCTGCTTCGGCTGCAATATACGGTTCAAGGGGTGCGAACGGAGTGGTATTAATCACAACCAAAAACGGAATAGCCGGAGCAACAAAAGTGACTGCTTCTGCTTCTTTTGGTTTGTCAGACGCTACTCACCGCATACCTCTTTTGAATTCCAGTCAATATATTGCTCTTGCTCAAAAGGCATGGTATAATTCAGGGAATAGTTTGGAGAACTTTTGGGCCAATAGTGGTGTTTTGGTAGATGGTTTGACAAAGGAAGAAGCCATGAATACCGATACGGATTGGATAGACGAGGTGCTTCAGATTGGTAAGGTGCAAGACTATAATATTTCTGTCTCCGGTGGAAGTGAAAAAACCACATTCTACGTGAGCGCAGGACTTAAAGAACAGCAAACAATACTTAAAGGGAATGATTATTTTCGTTTGGGTACGAGGCTAAACTTGGATCACAAAATAGGCGAAAATGTTAAAATCGGGGGTAAAATGATGTTGACCGTGATAGATAACAAACAGGTGCCAACCAATTGGGCAGGGGGGATTAGTAATGTCTCTGAAATGCTTCCAATTTGGCCAGTAAGAAAAGAAGATGGCAGCTTTTTTAACCTTACCGATGAACATCCAGTTGCTGGTGTGGAATTAAGACAAATCCATCTGAAGAGCACTCAAATTCTTGCTAATTGGTACTTAGATTATACCATCATTAAGGGGCTCACCTTTAGAACTGAATTCGGGAGTAATCTGCTCTTCAATGATGACTTTCATTATCGCGATGGTCGAATTACTAGTCATGGACGTACAGTCGCCTCTACTGTCTCCGGAGTAAGAACTTCGTGGAACTGGAAAAATATTTTAAATTATAAAGAGACTTTTGGGGATCATACAATTGACATACTTGGTGCTACAGATGTGCAATCATTTAGCACAAGGACAAATTTTGTTTTTGGAGATACTTTTATCAATTCCACGCTTAGCCGACCACAGGATGCCGCAATAATTAATGCGAGTGTTTCCGAAAGTGAATACGCATTCCAATCTTTCCTCAGTCGGCTAAACTATGGGTTTAAGGAAAAGTATATACTCTCCATGAGCCTGCGGGCAGATGGGAGTTCTCGCTTTGGTAAAGAAAATCGGTGGGGCTATTTTCCAGCAGTTTCCGTGGCATGGATTATAAGTGATGAAGAGCTATTTAGGCCATTTAGGGATAAGATCAACTTTTTAAAATTGAGGACTAGCTACGGTATTGTTGGTAATGCGGAAATTGGAGATTATAGCGCTGCATCTATTTATCAAACTTCAACATACAACGGAAATACTGGTATTTCTATTGGAAATTTAGGAGATGAAAATTTAGGATGGGAATCTACCTCGCAACTTAACATAGGTATTACTTGGGAGATTTTCAATGGTAGGATTAGTGGAGAGTTTGATTACTATTCCAAGTCTACCAAAAATTTATTGCTTCCATACCCTGTATCTCAAATGATCGGGGTAAGCGCCGTAACCAGAAACATAGGTGAATTACAGAATGAAGGCGTTGATGTTATGGTAAATACCTTGAATATCGCGAAGAAGAATTTCACTTGGGAGACTAACGTAACACTAAACCATAATAAAAATATGGTAGTAAAACTTGGAGATGAAGTAATCTCTAATGGATTATCAACCAGCTCAGGTCTAAGTTCCACGTCCATTTTCCCGGGTTATCCTGTGGGTGTGCAAGAAGGAGTGATATGGGGAGGAGTGGATGCTGAAACAGGCGAAGACACTTACTTTGATAGAGCAGGAAATCTCTATCTTTTTTCAGAAGTGGTTAAGCAGTTTGGAAGTTTTGATGCGTTTGTTAATTCGGAAAACCAACCGATAGGTAACCCATGGCCAAATCTTACAGGAGGTATTGACAATCGATTTACTTACAAGAAGTTTTATGGAAGTGTCTTATTCACTTTCGCTACTGGTCAGGATTTCGCTGATGGCTATATGAAGCAATTGAATGCGCCTTTTGGTGGGGAGAAGGTTAATCCCTCCACCTATGCGCTGAATTCATGGAATAATTCAGGTGATAATGTTACAGTTTCAAAACTGACAACTGAAAATGTACGCTGGCCGAATACGACTGAGTTTTTACACAGAACAGATTATTTAAGGTTGAGAGATTTAACTATTGGGTATAATTCAGGGAATAAGGGGAAGAAACTCAAAAACGTAAATATCTATGTCAAGTTCACGAACATTTTAACCTTTACCAAAGCCCCAGATTTTTATTGGGATCCTGAATTTACAGGCGTAGTGCAAAGTCGATCTTCCAATAATTTGGGAGCCGGAGGAGCATTTAAGCAATCGCCTCAGGCACAATCAGTGCTATTTGGAATGACTATTGAAATTTAATAAGCGACGATGAAAAAGATTCTGGCAGTACTACTTACCTCATTCGTCCTAAGTTCATGTGGGGATGATTTTTTAGACAAAAACCCGACGATAGGTTTGTCATCTGATAAGCTTAATGACATGGCATCAATGCAGGCATTGATTTATGGGGCATATTCCGATATTAGACCTTTCGTACATCAATCGGCACTCTATGGAGCTGCGATGATGAGAGATGTATTGAATAGAAATAGAGGGGAATACGATGCATTTTATGATCATCAAATTTCCACTAATATGACATCTTGGATGTACACTGCTGGGTATACCACATTGAGTTCCCTAAACTTCGTAGCAGTTTCTGATTTGGAAGCAATGAAAGGCACTGATGCTGAGAGGAATTCAATTCTTGGCGACATGCATTTCTTAAGAGCCTTGGTATACTTCGATCTCAATAATTATTTTAGCCTATCCTCAACAGGCTATTCAGTACCGTTGGTGCTTGAGCCACTTCAGATTGAAAGTAGGGTGGAAACTGCTACCAGTATGGAGGTAAGGAGTCAAATAGAAACGGATATTGAATCTGCTAGAATTCGGTTTGAAAATGTGTCTGGGGAGGCTAATTACCTGGCAGCAACTGCTCTTGCTGCCCGAATCTATTTCTATCACGAAAAATATGATTTGGCTTATGAGCGAGCCAATGAGGTGATAGAAAGTGGTGCGTTTAATGTGGATCCTTCGGTGGAATTATCGTTTGTTCCACAAGGGAACTCCACAGAGAATATTTTCTCCATAAAGTTCAGCGTTAGTGATGGTAGTGGGACTTCTCCAAGTGCCCGAATCTGGGAAGCCTATCAGTTTTCTTCGATCAATGGTTTCTTTAGTTTGAATCCAAATGGACCTATAGCTGCACTGGTTTCGGATGAGAATGATGCCAGATACACTGCATTTTATACCCAAGAGGGCTCTCTTGTTTACGTCAATGGTAAATATGCTACTGACCTAATGGACTACAGATATATTCGTCTACCAGAGATGTATTTGACTAGGGCAGAATCGAATGTTATGAGCCAACAATCAGTGAGCCAACAAGATGTAGATGATATTAATATCTTACGTAATCGAGCTAATCCATCATCAATGTTGAGTTCAGTACCCACAATTGAGGAAGCGTTGAATATTATCTTCGAAGATAGGTCTAGAGAATTGGCATTTGAATTAGGGGATCATTTTATCAATACTAAAAGGTTGAAGAAGGGTATTATCAGAATCGGTCAGGAAGGATCTGGTTTTAAACCATATGCTGAATATGCTGACTTGTTAGTCTTTCCTTTCCCTGAAATCGAAGTTGCTGTACACGGTCTAACAAGGGATCGATAAAATTAATATTAACAACAAATACAAAACTAGATGAGAAAACTATTTTTTGCTTTTTCGGCATTTTGTGTGATATCGGCATGCGATGAAGAGCCGACAAACGACTCTCTTTTGTTAGAAGAAACTATAGACCTTAGTGGGAATTGGAATATTTCTAATGTCTATCAAAATGGGGTAGAAATAACCGATTCATTTGATTTTTCAACATTCAATCTAAGGTTGAATTATCAAAACGAGGCTCCATCTTCTTTTAGCATTACCTCGGAAGTAGAAACACCATTTGTCTCACCGGTAAATGCTGGTAATTGGACTTTCGATAACGTTGTTTATCCTTCTAAGATCTTCTTCGCCGATGGCGCTACGACCTATATAGGTGATTTTGCAGAACCATTATCCCCATCGGTAAATGATTCTTTTTCCATATTATTTAGTTTGGGCTGTGCAGAGAATGAGTATGTATATCATTTATCAAAAAACTAATTGACGTGAGAAAGTTTAAAACAGGGTTTTCAAAACATACTATACTTCCATCTTTAGGACTGGTAATATTGGCGGTGGCACTTACGATGTGCTTTAATATTACGAGTGTAGATCAGCCAGAAAGTGCAATGGCGGGGGAGCAGATTACGATTACTATTCATGCTGAAATACTTGATGATCCAAATAATGATGGTATAAGTGTCTCTGGGAGTGAATTTGTATTAGGCTTATTGGTTCCTAAGTCATGGAAAATAGATGAAAATACTTCCATTTCTATCTCTAGTACGCCTTTTAGTACAACACTTAGCTTAATGCCAAAAGGGGAGATAGAGACGAATGAGGGAATTCCATGGACGGACGCTTTGGAAAACAGAGTAGGTTTTGGTGAAAATTATGGGGACGTAGAATGGGTCATGTTTAAAGCAACGGAAACTTACAATCCAAAACCTGAAGATTTACCGCTAATAGGAACTATTGAAATTTTGACAACAGTCGGGCCAGAAAATATGATTGCTCAATTAGGGTATTTCATTGGAGACAATGAATATGGAATGTGGAATTTTAACAAAAATTTCTCCTTCTTTTTTACTGGTTGCATGGAGATTACGGATGGCGAAGGAGCAATTAAGAATCTATGTGGACCTGCACCAGAGGCAGGAACTGCTCAAGTTTTACCTGCTTCATTTTCATGGGATGATATTCTAACCATAACTTTCGATGCGACCAAAGGGGAAAACGATGGACCAACTGAGCTAGCCGGTGCATCTGAAGTCTTCATGTGCGCCACTGCTCATTATGATGGTGGAAACAAGGAGATTTGTAACGCTACAGAGAAAACAAAACTGAAATTAATAGGAGAGGATAAGTGGACAATCGGTATTTGGCCATCGAATTATTTTTTACTCCCAGTTAATAAGGAAATCACTTCGATTACCTACAGTTTCCAAAACGCATCTGGTACAATTGACGTCAATAATCCTATCGCGGGAGCTGACTTTGAATTGATAGCTGATTGTAATTAATACACAAATCAAATAATTTGAAACTATGAGGATTCTACTGGTATTGCTACTTCCTATTTCCCTATTCGCACAGGAGGCAACATTCACTAATCCAATTTTATCAGGTGGCTACCCTGATCCCTCGATTGTGAGGGTGGAGGAGGATTACTATATCGTTAATTCTTCTTTTGAGTATTTCCCTGGGTTGCCTATCCACAAAAGCAGTGATCTTGTTAACTGGGAACTTATTGGCTATGGGCTTCATAGAACAGATCAATGTGACGGAGTAAATAATCTGGTGGATGTGCAAGGGAATGGAGGAATTCATGCCCCTACCATTAGACACAAAGACGGTGTGTTTTATATCATTACAACAAACATCTATTCTCCTGAAAATGGTGATCCAACACAATTCATCAACTTCATTATTACTGCTACCAATCCCGCTGGTCCATGGTCAGATCCTCACATCATTGATGGCGCACCAGGAATTGATCCAGATCTTTTTTTCGACGATGATGACAAAGCATATTTCGTAGGTACCCATGACCTTGGAGATAAAAATGCCAATGGTATTGGGGAAATTTGGGTACAGGAATTGGATCTAAATAATTGGAAATTAGTAGGTGAACGAACCAGTATTTGGGCAGGTGCTTGTGGCGGGTGTTGTGTGGAAGGACCTCATATGTATAAGCAGCATGGCATGTATTACATCATGGTGGCAGAAGGAGGTACAGCATATAATCATGCAGTAATGATTGCGGCAAGTGATAAAATCACCGGCCCTTTTGAGGCTAACCCGAGAAATCCAATCTTGACAACTAGGCATTTATCTCACAATAATTGGGTTCACAGTACAGGGCATGCCGATATGGTTGAACTTCCAGATGGAAGATGGTATATGGTTGCTTTAGGTAAAAGAGGGGATATCAACCAAGGTTCCAATATGGGTCGTGAAACACATCTGATTCCTGTTGATTGGGAACCGGCGATAGTACGATGGGTTGAGGTTGAAAAGGGAAAGTGGGAGCCATTAGAATATCTATGGCCGGTGTGTGCACCTGAAACAGGCAAAATAGAGCGAAGCAATCCGCTTCCATTTGAAGGGAAAAAGCAGTATCGAAATGATGCGTTTACAGACAATTTTGATCAATCAAACTTAGATCTTCAATGGAATTTTAGAAGGGTACCAAGAGCACAGACGTATTCTTTAGATGCGAGTAAAGGATTTTTACGACTGTATGTACAACCTACAATAATAAGTGAGCGAGAAAGAGCCTCCTTAATGGGTATTCGTCAACGAGAGACTGATTTTGAATATCAAGCAAGTATGATTTTTAAGCCGAAAAATGACAAGGAAGAAGCCGGTATAAGTTTGTTTCAGAAAGACGATAATTACATCAATTGGACCATCAAAAGAGTAAATGGAAAGCATGAGCTTCAATTGGTCGTAAATGAAAGAGAAAAGGAGTCTAGGTTAGTAATGACACAATCTCTGCCTGATTACAATGGGGAAGTTATTTTTAAAGTAGTGTCAAAGAACGATGAGTATAACTATCAATACTCACTTGATGGAGGAAATAGCTTTATTGATTTTACTCAGGGATCCAGCGAACTAATTATATGTCATGTATATACCGGAGCATATATGGGTATCTACGCTTCAAGTAATGGCAATAAAACCAAATCTTATGCTGATTTTGATTGGGTGAAGTATCAAGGATTTCAGAGATACTGAAAAAGTTACATTTTCATAAAAATCATGTTTAACTAACTAATTATCAGTAATAAGTATAGTTCACTTCGAGCAAGTTTACAATACAAAAAAACCTCTTAAATTTATTTTAAGAGGTTTTTTTAGATAAAAGTACAGGAAGCGTGCTTTAATATCCTTTGACGTGTTTTGTTAGCTAAAAAGAAATAATTTTTACGGAATAGCTTAAGTTCTGAAGAGTTAGACCGTCTTTTACTAATACCAATAATCACATTTTTTGGCAGATTTAGGGAGCTAAGTTCTAATAATGACAGCACTTAGTTTGAATAGTTGAAATAATTGATTCGCCTGATCAGATAATAGGATTGTTATAAGCCATTGCTTTAGTGTTGACTTGTTATTTCTTATCTGATCCACGTATGCAAACCAGTTTAGATACTTCTGTAAATACTTAGAGATTACCCCATTAAATGGATGAATAAACTTTCTTAATTGTGAAGACGTATTATTCACTTTTTGCAAATGTATGGAAGCATCCTTTTTATCAACGTGATCATTAGCTAACAATGCTTTGTGTTTTATGGATGGGTGATCCTTAGAAAAAGGCTTGTAGGAAGGATGTTTGTCTGTAATAAGTGTGGCATCATCTGATAGCCTTCCATCTAAAGCCTTGGTGATTTCTTCTTTACTCAGACGTTTGGATTCGACTGCTTTGAGATATTTAGCTCCACCATTCCGCTCTACAGCTGTTACCACCTGGATGACCGTACTTTCTTCCTTTCCCTGATTACGATTGAAATCGTTACCTTGTTTGCTGGGTTTCCTTTCTAAACTTCTACTGCCTTTATTACTTAGCGCCAATTCCAGTTCATCACACGCTACCTCTGAGGATAAGCTTTCAGGAACAAATTGTATCAAAGAGTTTAGTATTTTATGACGCCACTCAAAACTCGTCTGAATGCTAATTCCCAATTCTTTGACAATCTTCTTTATTGGCATTCCTTGCTCCATACATCGAATGTAGGATTGCCACTTTGATTTGAGTTTGATGTCATACAAAGGTGTTCCTGTGGTTTCACTATACCATTTGACACATACCTTGCAACTATAGATTTAAACTTTCCTCTGCTTACCCCGCTTATACACATTAGAGCTGCTATAATAAGGACAGGGATTCTTCTCTCTCTGGTTTGAGACTGTTTCTTGATTCAATTCATGCTCTTGAAGTAACTCATCTAGTAAGTCTGATTGGACTCCTACTGGCAATGAGGCAAACAGTGCTTTTATCTCTTCAGTTGATTTCTTCATATAAAAATACATGTTTGCTAACATAATTAGAGCTTAGCCGGTTAGCGTAACTGAGTTCACTTGGGCTTGCTTTTTTACCTAATAAGAGCTTCCTCATTTATATATCCAATCGGCATGCAAGGGGACATCTGAGAGAAAAGTGATTAAGTGCTCCATCGTTGTTTTCACTGTACCAGTAATACGAATTTCTTTAATCGCTGAATTTGCTATTGTTCGAGTAAATACTTCAATTCCATCTTATTCATTTACAAATTTCCAAAAAGGATCATCGACCACCTGGGCGCTACTATTCGACGCACAAAATCTAAGTAGTACTACATAAAGGAAGACGGCAATTCCTGACCTGTTCCTGAGTTCTCTACCGCTTTTCCTTTTTTATGGAGTTGGACATGAGCGATAAAACTCCCGACTTCTTGGAACTCGGTACCGGAAACATTGGAGGGAGGACGCTGACTGCTGGCTTGTACAAGATAACTAGCACAGTTAGCATATCTGGAGATCTTTCACTTACAGGCTTAGCAAATGATATTTGGATTTTTCAAATTTCTGGCGATCTCACTCAAAGTGCTGCAACATCCACTACCCTGAGTGGAGGGACACAGTCTAAGAATATTTTTTGGCAAGTGGCTAGAGAAGCAATCTTTGGAACTACTTCACACTTTGAGGGAAATTTACTTTTTATGACTGGGATCACCTTTCAGACTGGAGCGTCCATTGAATGGTCGTGCGTTGGCAAAAATAGCGGTCATCTTAGACGCTAATGCAAGAACCAAATTGTAAGTGCTTATTTGTAGGAAGGGCACTCAAGTCTATTGAGTGCCCTTTTTGCGTTTTCAGTTGAAAATGGATTGGGGACAAAAAAGCGGACACAAAGTCAAGGGAATTTTGAATAATTGGTGTCTGTATATAAGTACAGCGTTTGATTCAGGATACTTAAAATTGAGCCTTGCGATAAAGATTGAGAGAGGACCATCGTGGAACAGCCGTCGTTTAATAGATTCTTTTCAAAAATGAGATTTGTTCTAATTAGCCTGTTTATGCTGGCTGCCTGGCCTAACGAAGAGAATGTACGTTTTGGGCAGATTGTAAGTAGTTGCCATGGTCTATAATTGGTTACGATAATCTACTTTAAAATACTAAAACCCTCCTAATTGGCTTTTAGGACTTTTTTTTGTCTAAGGGTTTTGGTTTTTTGGTACTGGCATGATAGGAAATGCTACTTCTTCATGGTATTGCAGAAGATCAAAACTTTAGTTTTGAGCAGGGATTTACTGTCAACTAGAGAATATCACTTTAGGGTCTCTAAGAATCTTTGTGATCCACCAAAAGGAGCAAGTTTGAAAAACAAACAATCGTACTAGCGCAATGTATAGAGGGGTAGCCCGTGGGTAGCTCATCTTACTTCATATGGAAGACTACCTTATCTAGTAATGCCAGTCGATACCTGCTATCAGCATCAGTAAAAAAGCCGAATTACTTATATATATCTAAAATAATTCCAGGTTAGTATGCAGTTAGTCACTAATAGTTCGAATAAAAATGCAATAAAATGCAAAAAATGATGTAGTTTTAGCCTTGTAACCGTCATAAAACAGCATAAAACAAAAAAAGAGAAGCATATCGTATGTTTTAAGTCAATATCAGTGGCTAAAAAAGGTATATCTATCCGATTTGAGTAATAACATGCATGTAAATGATGAATGCCTGAAAATAGGTTGGTAAAAAATTGCCGGTATAGGCAATAACTACTAAAAATGAACAAAATTGAATTAATTGGTAACAAGACATAAACCTAAATACAATGCGTAAAACCTTTCTATTATTATTATTTGTTTCGATGCTGTCTGCAGGACAAGTTCTGGCACAAGACACTCGGATAGTCTACAGCGAAGACTTTGAAACCGCTGATGATGTTGCTAACTGGGGTGTTTTTGTTGGAGCGTCTGGATTTACAGCGACTGGTCAAAATTCATCGGCAGGGGTAGCGAGTAGTGGTGCACTTGAATTTACTGATGGTGGTTATGCCTTTTTGATTGAACGCGCCATCACGGCTACAGTAGGTTCTGAGTATCTTTTAACTTTAGATATTAAAACTGCGAGTTGGGACGATACTCGAACATTAAACGTGTCTGTTATTGGGATTGACGCTAGTCCAAAGACGGTCAATATCAGTAACATAACTGATTTCACAACAATTACCATTGGGGGTACAGTTACGAGCGCTACGGGCCATATCCAAATAGCAGGAGGCAATGGTGGAGGTACAAATAATGTATGGGTGGATAATATTACATTGGCTGTCAATCAATCTTTCGTCCTTGAGAGCGCCTATGAAGAGGTTTTTGAGACCATGGACGATATTAACAACTGGGGTGTTTTTACTCCTGATGCAGTATCTGGATCTACCACTAAAACTCAAAGTTCAACAGGCGGGGTAGATGGAACTGGAGCTCTTGAATTAGGTGATGCTGGTTTCAGCTTTCTAATGGAGCGTCCTATAACTGCTACTATTGGTGAAGGCTATCTCTTGACGATGGATGTTAAGGTCGATGGATGGGATCCCGCTACGCGCTCAATATTTGTGACGATTGATGGGATTGATGCTAATCCGAAACAAGTTTCAATCATCAATCTAAGTGATTTCGGTACAATTACTTTGTCGGGGACTGCTACTGGCTCCTCAGGGCACATCAGAATAATAGGCAATAATGGCTTTGTTACCAACACAGTATGGATCGATAACATATCCGTAAATGGTATTGATATGCAAGGTGTAGTCTGGGACGGAACTGCTTGGAACAGCGGCGCTGAACCAACAGTAGAAGACAATGTAATAGTGGATGGTTCCTTGTCCATCATGGGAGATATGGGGGCCAAAAATTTTGAAGTTACTGAGAATGGAAGTATTACTGTTGAGTCAGGTGCTTCTTTGGCCATTATGGGAACTGCTACAGGTGACGCAACGATCAAGAGAAACACCACAGGAGACGCAGGCTACAGCATCATAGGCGCACCTATAGTTGGCGCAGATATTTCTGTACTTGGCGCAGATTACTTGCATACATGGGATGGTTCGGCATGGGCAACTCCCGCAGGAGCTATGATGCCTGGTGTTGGCTATTTCGTAGGATATGATGCAGCCTCTCCAGAAGTTTCTTTAACAGGGGCATTGGTTTCTGGGGATCAGTCCACAACAGTATCAACTGCCGGTGATGGCTTCAATTTGGTAGCTAATCCTTACGCAGCAGCTATTTCGATTGATGCTTTCTTGGCTGGAAACGATACTAACATAGATGGAACGGTATATTTATGGAATGATGGAGATGCAAACATCGCCAGCGATCGAGCTGGAGATTATGTTACCGTGAATAGCGTTGGTACTGTTGACTTGGTGGATCTAAGTGGTGTTGGACAAAATACGACTGCTGCAAACACTGATATTGGATCAATGCAAGGTTTTCTAGTGCACGCCTCCGTTGACGCTTCTTCTGTAAACTTCACAGCAGCAATGCAAACAAGTGCACCTGGTGCGAATGCTGATGACAACTTCTACAGGAAAGTAGAGCAGTCAACGCTGAAACTAGCTTTAAGTGGAGCTCACTACAATGAAGTGTTATTTGGTTTTAGAAGTGATGCTACAGAAGGAGTCGATCGATTATTTGATGCTGTGAAACGAGTTGGTAATGATAATTTTGCCTTTTACTCAACGATTGAAAGCGAAAAGTTTGCTATCCAAGGTCTCCCAGAATTGAACGGAAATAGGAGCATTAGCTTGGGATACGATGTGAAAGAAGCAGGAATCTACGAATTGGCTATTAAGGATATTCAAGGAATACCTGCAGATTATCATGTTGTTGCAAAGTATAATGGTATTAGCTACGACTTATCCAAGGAAGCTGCCAGCTTGAATTTAGCTTCGGGAAAAGGCATTGTTGAGCTAACTCTTACGAGCTCGGTCTTGTCAGTTGATCTTCAGTCGACCTTCAAAGTGTACAATAGTGGAAGACAACTAAATATACAGGTGGCGTCCTCAATTGAAAATGCTAATATTCAGATTTTTGATTTAACAGGAAGAGTGATTACTACATTGTCCGAGGAGACATTCACCAATGGAATGTGGTCTAAGCCAATTGATTTAAGACGGGGAGATGTGTACATTCTGAAAGTCCAGTCGTCAGAAGGAATGTTGACAAAGAAATTCATTTACTAAAACCATAAACTAAACCAATCATGAAAAATTTAATGCTTAAAATAATGGTTTTTGTACCTACATTATTGTTGTTAACAATACCAGCTATGGCTCAGGGATCACCTCCTGCTACGCCAATCGATGGCGGGTTAAGCTTGCTATTGTTAGCTGGTGGCGCTTATGGCGCTAAGAAAATCTATAACAAACGGAAATAGGTTATTGATATTTCTTTTGAATAAGAGAGTCGGCTTTCATGCCGACTTTTTTTGTAGCCACATCGGTCAATTGCTAGACCTAAAAGTCTCAATATCATGCTTAAACCTGTAACGCTTGCTACCTGTCAATTTATAGTTTAGAGATTTGTCTTAAATAGTCGAGGTTATATCTTCAAACTCAAGTGCCGATCTCTTCTTCAATAAACGAGCTCACTGTTATCTTTAGCACTGTTGGTGCTAAGACCCTTTAAGGGGATTTGATACCAAAGGATAAAGTAACTGGTAGAAGCTGAGACGATCAATGCCATTATTTAGCTGGAGCCAAAAAGTGTTTGATAAAGTAGATAAGCACGGCTAATAAATGTACCTGATCCATCTTCTGGATATATCGTAAGTTTTTATCATTCCAGAAAGAGCGATGCAACTAACCAGCATTATCCGATGCGTTCAAAGCGATAAAGTTGAAATGGACGTGATGGCCGTTAAATATGAAGTATTGATGCGCAGTATTTCTGTAAAACTTTAGCTTATAAGCAGTAAGCAGCAAAAAAAAGAGTATTTTTAGGTTTATAACCGCACAAAACCGTATAAATGTTAAAAAGAGAAAGACAAACACTGATTCTAAGTGAACTTCAAGAATTCAAAAAGGTGCTTTCATCTGATTTGAGTGAAAAAATGAACGTATCTGAAGATACAATTCGCAGAGACTTGAAGGAGCTTGCTAGTGAAGGTAAACTACTCAAGGTACATGGCGGTGCGATGATTACTTCGCAAAACCTGTATTCCTACAGAGAAAATGAAATTTATGACCATGATAAGAAAATAGTCATAGCGCACAAGGCACTTGAGTTGATCGAGGATAATGATGTATTGATCATTGGAGGTGGTACCACCAATCTGGAGCTAGTAAGCCTGATGCCGCCAGACCTGGGAGTGACTGTTTTTACTTACAGCTTACCAATAGCAATGAGGCTATCCGAGCATCCAAAGATTGATGTGATTCTTTTTGGTGGCAAACTAATGAAGCGTGCTCAGGTGACGGTAGGTTTGGATATGATTCAGTATATCTCAAAAATGCGTGCTGATGCTTGTTTTTTAGGATCAAGCGGGATAGACGCAGATACTGGATTGATGGAAATAGATTGGGAAGTTTCTCAATTGAAAAGAGCAATTGTACAAGTGTCTGATAAGGTCGTGATTATGTCTACATCAGAGAAAATAGACACGAAGCAACGGTTTTTGGTATCCGGATTAGAAAAAATAAATACGCTAATAACGGAAATAGACCCACAGGATATGCGTTTGGCTAGCTACAAGAAAAGAGGAGTTCAAATAATTTAAATTATCACGCAATGCAAGACATGCTCGTTAGACTCTATGATCTCCCAACTTACCAAGCTGGTAATTTTGATTATGAGGGTGTTAAGATAAAGCGTGCGATTAGTCCAGAAATGGATCTTATCTGCATTTGGGTTGGCATTCATTTTAGTAAAGCTTGGGCCAGTGAGTGTCGCGTATCATTTGCTAATTCTCCTACTTCGTGCTTCGTAGCTTACCAAGGTCAGAGCATCGTAGGGTTTTCCTGCTATAATACCACTGCAAAGAATTTTTTTGGACCTACAGGTGTGCTAGATACATATCGTGGAAAAGGTAGGCTCTAGTTTAGGTTTGCGTTGATATTACCATTTCGTATCTATCTGACAATGAAGCATACCGTTTGTACGCTTTCACATCTTGCGCTGAGATTTGGGTAAAATCGTTCAAGAACTGTTTACTCCCC